>Ga0209160_1004767_pt1 | contig 10795 bp, 9 predicted proteins | sample GraSoiAngelo_153_FD_186167 | JGI IMG/M metagenome (GOLD analysis project Ga0209160, IMG submission 186167) | Grasslands soil microbial communities from the Angelo Coastal Reserve, California, USA - 14_1009_12_40cm (SPAdes) (version 2) | ecosystem: Environmental > Terrestrial > Soil > Grasslands ...
CTTCCTGCACCGCGGGCTTGATGTCCTTCTGATAGCCGAGCTTCTTCTCGAGCTCGGCCCGCGGCGTCGACATCTCGTGGAACGGGTACACGAAGCCGCCCACCTGCATCGGCGCGGTGTCCTTCACCACCTCGACCAGCGTGGGACGGTCCATGGCGAGATGGATGGCGCGGCGCACCCGCGGATCGGCCAGCGCTTTGTTCTTGACCGTGTTCGTCCAGAAGGCCTGGATGACCGACTGGTTAAAGGCCGCCGCCGTCACCCCTTGCATCTCCTTGGCCTTGCGCCAGGAGACCGGGTCCAGCAGCCGCGCGTAGTCGACCTTGCCAGAGAGGAACGACGAGCCCAGCTCCGGCGAGAACGGCATCATGTGGTAGATCTCGAGCTTGTCGACCAGCGGCAGCCCCTTGTTCCAGTAGTCGGGGTTGCGCTCCTGGATCCAGATTTCTTTGTCCTTGCGCGAAACGTGGCGGAAGGGCCCGGTGCCCGGATAGTTCATCACCTGGCGCAGGTTGCCCTGGTTGTCCTCGAGCGTCTTCTTCCGCACGATGATGTTCCAGCCGCTTGCGAAGGCGCCCAGCATGAACGCCTTGGGGCGCGCCTCGGTCAGCCGGAACTCGATCTTGTGCGGATCCAGGATCACGATGTCGCCCACCGTGGAGAAGAGCGGCGTGCGCGGGATGACCACGCCCTTGGGCGGATGCGCGATGCGATCGTAGGTCGCCTTGACGTCCTCGGCGGTGAAGTCGGCCCCGTCGTGGAACTTCACACCCTTCCGAAGATGGAAGGTGTACTTCTTGCCGTCCGGCGAGATCTCCCACTTCCAGGCGAGGTCCGGGATGATCGTCTGCCCGTCCTTCGGGCTTCGCCGCAGCAGGGTGTCGTACATCGGGCTCTGCGGGCCGATGTTGGCGACGGTGCCGGACTGATGCACGTCGAAATGGGCCGGCGCGTTGTGGACTGCGTAACGCAGGGTGCCCCCGCGCTTGGCGGCGGGATCGGGACGTACGGTCGCGTCCTGCGCTGCGGCGGCGCCTGGTCTGTGAATCCGCGACGCCACCACCGCACCGGCGCCGACCGTGCCGGCGCGCTTAAGAAACGCCCGGCGGTTGACGTTCAACGGGCGCTTCGGCTCATTCGTGGCATTGCTCATCCTCGCCTCCTCAGGCCAGTCACGGCGGTCTCCCTCGCGGATTTCGAGGCGCCCGGACGATAGCAGAAGTCGGCGAAAAAGACCATCACGCGGCGCGCTGTCGGGCCCGGCCCGTGATCGGCGGGCCCTCGAACGTGAGCGATCAGAGAGGGCGCAGCCGCGCTCCCGTGGCGAGCTCGGCGCGCACGATCCGCGCCCCCGCAGCCAGCGCCTCCAGCTTGGCGATGGCGCGCTCCCGCGGCAGGTATTTCATGCCGCAGTCCGGTGCCGGCACGAGACGCTCGGGCGGCACGTGGGCCAGCGCGGCCCTGATCCGGCCTGCGACGATCTCCGGGCTCTCGACGCTCGCGTCGCCCAGGTCGAGGACGCCCAGGACGATCGTCTTCGACGGGAGCGATCGTAGGATGGCGCAGTCGAGCCGGGGCTGGGCGGCTTCGATCGAGACGTGGGTCGCGCGGCACCGCTCGAGCTCGGGCAGGTACGAGTAGCCGCTCGGCTTGTCGCGCACGGTGTGGGCGTAGCCGAAGCAGAGGTGCACGACGGTGGGGCCGTCGATTCCCTGGAGCGCGCGATCGATGGCCGCCACGCCGTACTCGCGCGCGCGATCCGGCCACGCCTGGAGGTACGGCTCGTCGAGCTGGACGAAATCGGCGCCGGCGGCCTTGAGATCCCGCAGCTCGTCGTTGACGACGGCGGCGTAGGCCAGCGCCAGGCTCGGCGCATCCGGGTAGTACTCGTTCTGTGTGAGCGCGGCCAGGGTGAACGGCCCGGGCACGGTGATCTTGATCGGATGGTCCGTCTCGCCGCGCAGGAACCTCGTGTGGCGCGCCAGCACGGGCTTGGGGCGCGTGATCGGGCCTACCGCCCGCGGCACAGGCGTCGGTCGGCCCGTCCGCGCGATGGCCGTCCCCGGCTTCGTGACGTCGAGCCCAGTGAGGGCGGCGCGAGCCAGGCGAAGTAGCTCTCGCGGCGGACCTCGCCGTCGCTGACGATGTCGACGCCCGCTCGCTCCATGTCACGGACGACCAGACGCGTCGCGTCGTCCTGAGCCTCCTCGCGGAGGTCCTCCCGTACACGCCAGAGCGTCGGCTTCGGCACCCGCGGCACGCCGCCCGAGAGCAGCGCGGCGCGATCGACGAGCCATTCGGGCTGGGGAAAGCTGCCGACGACCGTGGTCGGCAACAGCGGCAGGGCGACTCTCGGGCTCACGACTTAGATCGCCCAGACCGCATCGTGCTGTCGGAGAGGGCGACCGGCAGCGGGATCGCGTAGTGATTCGCGACGACTTCACGGATCAGCACCGCTCGGCCCGCCTCACTTGATCGCGTACGGGTTGATCGGCGTGCCGACGCCGCGCGTGACCGGCAGCGGCGGCGCCACCAGCAGGAACTCGTAGCGCCCGTCGGCGGCGCAGTCCGCCGCTAGGTCTTCCAGATAGAAGATCTCCCCCAGGGTCAGCCCCATGTTCGGGATCGCGCAGATGTGAAACGGGCTGCGGAACGGCGGAAGCTCCGAGGGCCGCACCTCGACCGCGTAGTTATCGGCGGCGATCGCGGCGATCTCGCGCGCGTGCATCCACGGTGCGGTGTGCACGGAGACGCCGGGCGATTCGTCGAGGTCGAAGTGGCGCCAGTCGTTCCGGTCGAGATAGCGTGACATGTGACCGGTGCGGACGATCAGGAGATCGCCGCGACGGACCTCGACCCGCTCGGCCGCGGCGGTCCCGTCGAGATCGGCCGCGGTGATCGCGTAGCCGGGCTCGAGCGCCCGCACGCCCTTCCAGCGCGCGACGTCGAGGAGGACACCGCGTCCGGCGATCCGGCTCTTGGTCTTGTCGATGCTGTTCTTCGAGGTGCCGATGCTGGTGACGAGGGCGGCGTCGTAGCCGTTGTACATCTTGCCCTCGTAGAAGACGTGGGCGAGGCTGTCCCACTGGGTGACGCACTGCAGCGGCATCACGATCCAGTCGTCGGCGCCGCCGTAGCCTTGCATCGCCGTGACTTCCGCCGCAGTCCGCGGCGCGTCGCCGCCGTCGCGGAACATCGTGTGGATCGGGTTGAAGCGCTGCGAGTCCCGCTCTGCGGTCCCTCGCGCTGGAGCGGAATCCCGAGCGCGAACACCTTGCCGGCCGTTGCGAGCCGGCAGGCCGCCGCTACGGCGTCTGGTGTGATGAAGTTCAGTGTGCCGATCTCGTCGGTCGGTCCCCACCGCCCCCAGTTGCGCACCTGCATCGCGAGCTTGCGGAGAGTCTCTTCGCTCATGGCCGGCAATCTTACGCCAACGACTCGAGCCCGGGCTGATATTGTGGTGCGCGCTGCAGGCCGTCGCGGGGGATGGGGCCCCGCCGGCCGAGGCGCGCCTAAGATAATGTGTCGCCCGTGACCGCTCGGACGGACCGGCTCCTCCTCGCCAACGCGATCATGGGCCAGTTCCTCACCGGCGTGGCCACGCGGATCTTCATCGTCTCGCTTCCGACGCTCGCTGTCGCGCTGAACACCGATATCATCGCGATCTCGTGGGCGCTCATCGTGTATCAGCTGGCCGGGATCAGCCTCTCGGTCGTGTTCGGCCGGCTCGGCGACATCCACGGGCGCTACACGATCTACGGGCTCGGGTTCGCCATCATGACCGTCAGCTTCGTGCTCTGTGGATTCGCGCCCAACGCGTTCCTGCTGATCGTGTTTCGGCTCGTTCAGGGGCTCGGCGCGGCCATGATCTCCTCGGCGACGCGCGTGCTGGCCATGGAGTCGATGCCGGAGAATGCCCAGGGGAGGGCCAACGGCTACATGACGATGGGGTTTCACTCGGGCCTGTTGATCGGGCCGCCGCTCGGCGGGCTCGTGATCGACCTGCTGAACTGGCGCTGGATCTTCTTTCTGATGGTGCCGATGGGGCTGTTCGGAGTCGTCCTGACCGTGCTGCGCGCCCGAAAGCCTCGCGTGGCGGCGGTCGCCGGCCCGGCGCCGTCGATCGACTACCTCGGTGCCGGGCTCCTCATCGCGCTCACCGTCATGCTGACCCTCCTGCTCGATCGACGGAGCGTCGAGGCGGTCGGCGTCGAGCGTGCGACCGTCATGACACTGATCTTCGCCGCCACGCTCGTGGGATTCCTCGCCCACGAGCGGCGAGCCGTCAGCCCGGTCGTGAACCTCGCGCTCTTCAAGATCCGGATGTTCACGTTCAGCGTCTTGAGCCTGTTGCTCATCGCCACCTCCATCAGCGTGATGAGCTTCCTGATGCCGTTCTACATCCAGGACGTGCTGCACTTCTCGGCGTCGTTCATGGGGCTGATCTTCCTGGCGGCGCCCGTGTGCACCGTCGGGCTCGCAACGGTCAGCGGCCGGCTCACCGATCGGATCGGTCCGCGGGTCCCGGCTTCGATCGGAGTTCTGGCCACGATGGGCGCCTTCGCCATCGGGCTCTTCTTGCGCGTCGACTCCCACTGGATCCTGCCGACGGTCATGATGATGCTCCTCGGGGTCGGCTCGGGCTTTTTCAACACGCCGAACCAGGCGGCGATCATCGGCTCGGTGCCGCGAGAGTATCGGGGCTTCGCGACCGGCATGGTCCAGACGGTCTTCGGGATCTCCGCCCTGCTCGGGATCTCGCTGGGGGGCGTCCTGCTGACGCTCGCGTTTCGCTACTACGCCGGAATCGCCGACGCCACGCCGAGCGCCGCGCATCCGCGGGCCTTCGTCGCGTCGATGAACGTCGCCTATTTCGCGTGCCTGGCGCTCATGGCCGTCGCCGTCTTCGCGTCGTTCCTGCGCGGAGGCACCAAGATCGAAGCGGCGGCGTCGCCTTCCTGAGCGGCCTACCGAGGCACACGTTGCCATCCGGACCTTGCGACTGCCACCCGAGGTCGTCGGCGTGTGGCCGGCGTGATCGAGCGAGCGACTGCGGTCGAGACCGTGCTACGCTGTCCGCCGCGAAGCGGTCCACAGCGAAGTGGAGGGCCACATGAACTACGGGGTCGTGCTCCCGATCTGGCAGCTCACGATCGCCGAGGCCGAATCGCTGGCGACTCGCGCCGAGTCGCTGGGCCTCGACGGCGTCTTCGTTCCCGATCACATCCTGGCCAAGCCGGCCACGACGCAACACTACGGCGGCCACTGGCCAGACCCGTTCTCGCTCCTCGCGTTTCTCGCCGGGCGCACGCAGCGCATCCGCCTCGGCGCGAGCGTGATCGTGCTGCCCTATCGCGGCGCGCTCGTGGCGGCCAAGGCGGCGGCCACGGTCGACCAGGCATCCGGCGGGCGATTCATCTTCGGCGTCGGCGTGGGCTGGGACGAGGCCGAGTTCGCCGACCTGCGCTTACCGTTTCGCGAGCGCGGCCGGTTGAGCGACGACTACATCCGCGCCATCAAGGCCGCGTTCGCCAGCGACGTCCCCGAGTACAAGGGCAGCTACGTGAGCTTCGGCGGCGCGACGTTCGCGCCGCGGCCAGCGCAGCGACCGCATCCGCCGATCTGGGTCGGCGGCTCGCCCGGCGCCGTGTCCGGCCCGGCCGTCCGCCGCTGCGCCGAGCTCGGCGACGCCTGGCACCCCCTGGCGCTGAGCCTCGACGACATCGAGAAGGGCTACGCGACGGTGCGCGACCTCGCTTCGCGCAGCGGCCGGCGCGGCGCGCTCGGCCTGGCACCTCGCAATCTGCTCGACCTGACCGATGCGCCTCGGGGCGGCGGCCGCGCGGCATTTCAGGGCTCGGTGGCCGAGGTCGCCTCGGACATCCGGCGTGTGCGTGGTCTCGGCGCCGAGTGGATGACGTTCGATCTTCCGCGAGCCGGCGTGCCGGCCATGGTGCGCGCCATGGAACGTCTTGCCGGCGAGGTCAAGCAGGCCGCCGCGTAGCCAGCCGGCTCGACTCGCGGGCGGATCCCCGCTGAAGGATCATTACTCCAGGAGGTCGCCGATGAAGCACTACGACGTGGCCGTCATCGGGCTCGGCATCGTGGGCGCCTCCGCGGCCTACGCCGCTGCGTGGGCGGGAGCGCGCGTGTTGGCGCTCGACGCGGAGACGCCCGGCGGAGGGACGAGCGGCACGTCCTTCGCCTGGCTGAACTCGGTCAGGAAGGAGCCGGACGTCTACCATCGACTCAACGCCGCGGGGATGACCGCCCACCGCGAGCTCTCGCGTGAGCTCGGCGGCGACGCCGGCTATCACGACGGCGGCTCGCTCGAGTGGGCCGAGGCCGAAGACGAGGAGCGCGAGCTTCGCGAGCGCGTCCACCGGCTGGCGGGCCGCGGCTACCCCGCCGAGTGGATCGGTCGAGAGCGCGCCGCGGCGATGGAGCCCGGGCTGGCCATTCCGGATCACGTGCAGGAGGTCGCGTTCTACGCCGCCGACGCATGGCTCGACGCGCCGCGGCTGATCGGCCGCTTGCTGGCTGCGGCGGCGGCGCGCGGCGCCGACGTTCGTGAGCGAACGACCGTCGCGGTGCGTGCGCGAGGTGACCGGGTCGAGATGCTCGCCGGCGACAGCCCCGAGATCACGGCGGAGTCGGTCCTCGTCTGCGTGGGACCGGCGACGCAGACATTCCTCGAGCCCCTCGGCGTGACCCTGCCGATCGGCAAGGTCCCCGGCTTGCTGGCGGTGACCTCGCGCTCGGCACAGCCGCTCCATCGGGTGGTGCACGCGCCCGGCGTTCATCTCAGGCCCGACGCCAGCGGCGGTCTTTTGCTCGGCGCCGAGGACCTCGACGCGGTGGCCGCGCGAGCGGATTCGCCCGCTGCTTTGGCGGCGCCGGCGGCGCAGCTGCTCGAGCGCGCGGCGCGCGTCTTTCCCTCGGCGCGGAGCCTGAGGGTCGTCGACGCTCGGGTCGGCGTGCGGCCGATGCCCGGCGATCGCCATACCATCGCGGGACGGATTCCCGGCTTCATCAACGGCTGGATGATCGCGACTCACAGCGGGGTCACGCTCGGGCCTCTGCTCGGCCGCCTGATGTCCGAGGAGATCGTTCTGGGCAAGCCGAGCCCGGCGCTCACTCCGTTCCGACCGGAGCGCTTCGCGACGGCCCAGGCGGCGGGCACGCGCGACTGAACTCGAGGAGGCGACGACGATGGGACGGCTGGACAACAAGGTGGCGATGGTCACGGGCGTCGGCGGCGAGCACGGGCTGGGACGAGCGATCGCTCGACGATTCGCCGAGGAGGGCGCCGATCTCGTCCTGACCGACGTGATCCCGACCGGGTTGCGCGTGTCGTCCGCGTTGAAGCCGGGCGCCTGGGGCGGTATCGAAGCGGTCGCGGACGAGATCCGCAAGCGCGGACGGCGGGTGATCACGGAGATCGCGGACGTCCGGTCGGCCTCGGAGATGGCGAAGGTCGTCGCGCGCGCGCTCGAGGAGTTCGGTCGCATCGACATCCTCGTCAACAACGCCGGCGCGCCCGGGAGCCTCGACCGGACGCTCGTCGTCGATCTCCCCGAAGAGTCGTGGGACACCGTGCTCGACACCAACCTCAAGGGCACCTTCATCACCTCGCAGGCCGTCGCGCGCTCGATGCTCGCGCGGGGCCTGCGCGGGCGCATCATCAGCATGTCCTCCCAGTGGGGCAAGAAGGGCGGCGCGCGCCGCGCGGCGTACTGCGCCTCCAAGTTCGGCATCATCGGCTTCACGCAATCGCTGGCTCAGGAGCTGGCCTCCGCGGGGATCACGGTCAACGCGATCTGCCCGAGCGCCGCCGAGACCGAGCGGTTGGATCACATGGGCCTGCGCGCCGACGGAAGCTTCGACGCCCAGCAGCGCGCGGAGCGGATCAAGCAGACCGCCGTCGCGACGCCACTGGGGCGCATCGCCCGGCCGAGCGACGTGGCCGAGGTCGCGGCGTTCCTGGCGGGCGACGCCGCCGAGTACATCACCGGTCAGTCGATCAACGTGACCGGCGGCGGTGTGATGCACTGAGAAGGCCTGACCGGCGCGGGCGACCCGTAGCGCGGCGGGCGGGCAGCGCCGCCTCGATGTCGTCCCGCCGATGGTCCGCCGAGTGGCCGTCGAAGTCGAGCGGCCACTTGGGCGAGCGCTGGCGCCGCGAGAACCACTCCGGCGGATTCGCCGCGAGCGTCTTCAGGACGTCTCTCTGGACCTGACGGTGCCACGCCACGAGCTCGCGGGGCTGCCGTCGCCGCCAGCGCAGGTAGATCAGGCGGTTGATCGCGTTGACGTCGAGGCCGCGCATCTCCGGGAGCCTGCGCTCGCCGCGGAACACGCGGGCGCTGTGCTCCTTCCAGTAGACGATGTGGGCGAGGGCGTCCTTCACCGTCCACGGATCGCGAGTCGGCGGTCGTGGCACCCTTCGCTGCCAGTCCGCGGCGCGCAGGCGACGCACGAGGCGATCGAGGATCGCGAACTCGCGACGGGTCCGTGCAATGACGTCCTTCTTGTTGTGCCTCATCTACTCGCCGCCCGGGCCCTCTTTGGCGAGCGGGGACTGGACCTGCCAGAACGGCGCGTCCTCGGTCGTGACCACGTCGAGCACGATCGGTTCCTTCGCGCCGGTCACCCGGTCGAGCTCGCCGACGAGGTCCTTGATGGTCTCCACGCGAACGCCAACGCAGCCCATGGCCTGAGCGATCCGCGCATAGTCGTTGCGGCCGAGCTCGGAGGCGATGAACCGGTTGCCACGGCGCCGCTGGCCGTCCTTCACCCAGCCGAGCACGCTGTTGTTGAGCACGACGGTGACGACCGGGATCCGGTACTGGGCGGCGGTGAACAGCGCGTTCATCGTCATCGCGAAGCCGCCGTCGCCGCAGACCGCCACGCAGTCGCGCTCCGGGCTCGTCAGCTTGGCGCCCATCGCCGCCGGCAGCGCGTAGCCCATGCCGCCGATCGACGAGGGCTGATACACGGTGCCCGCGCCCTTGCACTGGAAGTAGTGCGTCATGTAGAGCCGGTTGGCGCCCGCGTCCATCGTGACGATCGCGCGCGGGTCGAGCCGGCGGGAGAGCTCGGTGATCACGCGCTCGGGGCGGAGCGGGACGCTATCGGAGCGTTGCTCGGGCTCGGCGAAGTAGCGGTGCAAGGTCTTGAGCTCGGCGAGATGGTCCGAGCGGCGCTGCCCCGCGGCCCTGATCGCCGGGGCGACCCGTGGCTTGAGCTCGGCGACCAGCGCTGCGAGTGCCTCGCGCGCGTCGGCGACGATCGCGTCTTTCACGGGGAAATGGCGCCCGACGTTGAGCGGCTCCACGTCGATCTGGAGAAACGCTTGCCGGTCGGCGTCGAGCAGCTCGGGATTTTCGAAACAGGTGTCGGTCGGGGCCAGGCGAGAGCCGACCACGAGCACCGTGTCGGCCGCCGAGACCACCTCGTTGGCGACCGTCTGGCCCCAGTTCCCGAATACGCCCAGCGCGAGGCGATGCACGTCGGCGATCGCGCTCTTGCCGCTCGCCGTCGTGGCCACGGGGATCGCGAGGAGCTCGGCCAGCTCGGCGAGCTCGGCCCAGGCGCGTGAGGCGTGGACGCCGTTGCCGGCGACGATCACCGGGCTCGAGGCCGCGAGCAGCGCTTCGGCGACGCGCGTCACGTCGGCCGACGCCGGTCGAACCATCCCGTGAGCCAGATGCCGCGCGGTTGCGTGCAGGCGCGGCGGTCGCCGCGTCTTCACGGTGCCGCCGAACGATCGGCTGCCGAAGATGATCGCCACCGGCCCGGGCGTGCCGGTCGTCGCGTGCTTGATCGCCAGCTGGAGTGTCTGGACGGCTTGCTTGGGCTCGGTGACCGCCGCGGTGTACTTGGTCGCTCCCGCGAGGAGGTTTCTGAGGTCGTGGTTGCCGTGCTCGCCGGTGCCCGCCTGATACGGGGCGTGGTGCATGAAGGGCGCCATGTCCGTGAAGTCGCCGAGCAGCAGCATGGGCGAGGCGCCCTTCACCGCCTCGAGCGCGCCGAACAGCGCGTTGCACGCCAGGAAGATCCCCTGACCCATGACCACGCCGGGCTTGCCGGTGAGCCGGCCGTACATCTCGGCCATGATCGAGCCGACCTGCTCGTGGCGGACGAGGATCGTCTGGATCTCGCGCGAGTCGTGGAGCGCGTCGAAGATGCGGCCCGTGTCTCCGCCGGGCATGCCGAAGACGAACTGGATGCCCGCCTCCTCGAGGACGCGGACCAGCGCATGGGGAACGTCGATCTCGTCGGGGATCATGGTCGGTCTCCCGTCATCTCCAGAGCTGTTTGGAAGCCAGCCGCGCGCCCTCGGCCATCGACTTGAACTTGGCCCAGGTGATCTCGGGCTCGACCTGGTTGACCGATCGCGCGAATGTCGCGAATCCGCAGTCGGTGCCCGCCATCACGCGCTCGCGCCCGACGATCTCCGCGTAGCGCACGAGCCGCTGTGCGACCAGCTCGGGATGCTCGATGAAGTTGGTCGTCGAGTCGAGCACGCCGGGAATGATGAGCCGGTCGTCCGTCAGCTTCACGTCCTTGAACACGATCCACTCGTGCTCGTGACGCGGGTTGGCGCCCTCGAAGGACAGCGCCTGCGGCCGCGACTTGAGCGCGATCGGGAGGATCTCCTTGAGGGGGATGTCGCGGTGGTGCGGGCCTTCATAGTTGCCCCAGCAGAGATGCAGGCGCATGCGGTCCGGCGGGATGTCGCGCAGCGCGTGGTTGAGCGCCTCGACGTTGGCCGCCGCGATCTTCAAGAACT
>Ga0209160_1004768_pt1 | contig 10795 bp, 9 predicted proteins | sample GraSoiAngelo_153_FD_186167 | JGI IMG/M metagenome (GOLD analysis project Ga0209160, IMG submission 186167) | Grasslands soil microbial communities from the Angelo Coastal Reserve, California, USA - 14_1009_12_40cm (SPAdes) (version 2) | ecosystem: Environmental > Terrestrial > Soil > Grasslands ...
AGAGACGTGTCAAGGTAGACTATCACGCAGTCCCTCACGGCATATTCACCTATCCTGAGATTGCCGGGGTCGGAATGAAAGAACAAGAAGCAATATCAAAGTATGGAGCAGACAAAGTCCTCATTGGCCATCACAAGTATGAGGACACAGCGAAGGGAGAGGCGCTGAACGTTAAGGACTATTTCGTCAAGGTAATCGTGGAAGCAGACAATGAGAGAATCCTTGGTGCCCACATTATCGGACCTGAAGCGACCACGCTAATACACGAGATAATCCCATTAATGTATACGCCTCAGCAAACTTACAGGCCGATAAGGGACATGATGCACATCCACCCAGCATTGAGCGAGGTTGTGGACAGAGCTTTCCAGTCTTTTATGCCGCCCGAACATTATCATCACACGATCGAACACTCGCATCAGATGGTTGAAGCATAGGAATGACCTTGGTTGAGTAGTGAAGATCTCACCTTCGAAGACATACTGAAGCACATCGACAGGGAATCAGAGCACTTCGTAGTAAGACTGGAGGCTCACCATCGCTCCGGAAGAGAAGTGACCATTGTCGAGCCCCACAGACTCTCCAAGGATGAGTCATCGCTGAGAGACCTTGCGCGTCAGCTAAAGGAGGCGCTCGGCACGGGCGGCGATGTCGAGGATAAGCGAATTGTCCTCCACGGAGATCACCGGACCAAGGCAAGGGATGAGCTCGTTAAGCTTGGATTCAAAGAAGAGAATATTGAACTGGTCTAAGAAGAACCGGATCGAGACTCGAGATACGACTCAACCAGCAAGTGGCGACGCTCCCGCGGCGAAGCTTGCAGATCTTGTCGAGGAACGATATCTCGTTATTGAAACCTATCGGAAGAACGGAGACCCAGTTCGAACTCCGGTCTGGTTTGCTGAACATCAAGGAATCATCTACGTTAGGACCAACACGGACACAGGGAAAGCAAGGAGAATTCGGCGTAACCCACACGTCCGAATTGCGCCGTCCAGTGCAAGAGGCATCCCCAAGAGCGATTGGATCGAGGCAGAGGCCATCATAGCTGGCGAGGGAGAAGCTAAGACTGCGTTCTCACTCCTCAAGACAAAATACGGCATTCAATACCGACTAATTCGGTTCATCCACTGGCTACAGACAAGAAAGGACAGATCAGTCGCACTAAGAATTAGGATTTGAAACAAAGAGCACCCTCCACAGTTATGACATGAGCATTCCGAACCGATTCTTCCGTAAAGCCTTATTGAGAAGACAAGCACCCTTTAATGCGATAATTGTGCTGGACAAAAGCGAATTGTATATGTGTCCCAACTGTGAAACTGTGATGGACGATTGTGAGTGCGCCTGCCCATACTGTAGCGAGAGCAGCGACTGCGACTGCGCGGTAGGACACGGAAGGGCGACCGGGGGCTAATCGACGAGCAACGCTCCAGCCAAGACAAACGACCTCTCTTGGATGACTGGTGGCCCGCAAGGCAGCGGAGTCGACTCATCCGCTAACATATTCGCAGGGGCCTGCGCCCTCTCCGGTCTCTGGACCTTTGGTTCACGAGAGTACTATTCGAGCATCAAGGGACCGCACAGCTATTTCGAGGTCCGGGCGAACAGCGAGAGGATAAGATCCCAGGTAAACAACGTCAACCTCCTAGCCACATTTGACGCAGAGACCCTCATTCGCCACGCCGATGAGGTCTGCCCCGGAGGGGGAATAATCTACGACCCCACCTTCAGCGCGGTCGAGATAGACAAAGTCGACACCATCGAACAGCCAGTCGTAGCCCGGGTCAAAGATAGACTAGCCAAGCAGGGAGTGCCCGGAACGGTCGCGGGAATACTGGAAGAGGCCAAGAAGAGAAACGTCAACCTCTACCCGATACCGTATAATGACATAGTCGCAAAGACGGCGGCCCAGATTGGAGAACACCAGCTCAGCAAAGTCTCACGGATAGTCAACGTCCTCTCGGTCGCAGCCTCTTTCGCGATCCTCGGCTTTGACCTCAACTACCTCAACCAGTCCATTACTAGGACCTTTGGAAGCAAGAAGAAGGTCATCGACATGAACGAGATTGGGGCCAAGATGGCCTACGATATCGCCAAGGGACTTCCGAAACAGTCTTTCTCGTACCAGCTCAAGCCGATACAGAACCAGCCCAGACTATTACTCATGGGCAACGAAGCAGTCGCCCTGGGAAAAATTGTCGGCGGATGTAGAGTCCAGACATACTACCCTATCACGCCCGCCGCCGACGAGAGCGAGTTCATAGAATCACACGAAAACTTTGACCTCATTGACGGGGGCCAACCTGGAAAGAAAGGATCAGTTCTCGTCACACAGACAGAGGACGAGATTGCTGCTATCACAATGGCCATAGGCGCGGCACTAGCCGGAGCCCGAGCCGCAACATCAACCTCCGGACCAGGATTCTCACTAATGGTCGAAGGCCTAGGATGGGCGGGAATGAACGAGGTCCCGGTAGTCATAACACAATACTCGCGCGGAGGACCTTCAACGGGCCAACCCACACGCCACGAACAAGGAGACCTCAAATTCGTGCTCAGCGCCTCCCACGGCGAGTTCCCCCGTATCGTCCTCTGCTCCGGAGACCTCGAAGAATGCTTCTACGACGCGATCCGAATCTTCAACTACGCAGAACAATTCCAGATGCCGTCCATACACCTCATCGACAAGTCCATGGCAAACACCAGCGTCACCATCCCACAACTCAAAACCGACCTGGTCAAGATCAATCGCGGAAAAATGGTCGCGAACAACGGATCCCCCAACGGGAACGGCGAACCATACCACAGATTCGCGTTCTCTCCCGACGGCGTATCGCCTAGAGCAGTTCTCGGCTCGGGACACCGTTTCTGGAACAGCGGAGACGAACACGACGAAATGGGACATATCGAGGAGGATCCGTTCAACAGGATCAGCATGATGGACAAGCGAATGGGCAAGCTGGAAACGGCGGCGCGGGAGATTCCTGAAATGGAGAAGTTCAACTTCTTCCCGTCCAGCAAAAAACAGGCCGACGCCACACTTGTCAGCTGGGGATCAACGAAAGGACCAATACTCGACGCGATGAAACTTCTCGAGAAAGACGGAATCGGCGTGGAGTTCTTGCAGATACGACTTGCAAATCCCTTCCCGACAGAGAGTGTAAAGGAAAAACTGTCAAAGGCCAAACTCCCGATCGATATCGAGCAGAACTATTCTGGCCAGATGGCCCAGGTCATTGCGGAGAAGACGATGATAGACATCAAGAACAAGATCGTAAAGTACAATGGGAGACCGATGACCCAGGACGAGATCTACGAGAGCGTCAAACGGATAATCTCAAACCCGACACAAAACAGGAGAGTGGTGTTGACCCATGGCGCTTAAACTCTCGGACCTCCGGACAGACGTCCACAACGATTGGTGCCCCGGATGTGGAGACTTCGGCATAGAAGCCGGGGTCAAGATGGCCTTGACCGAGCTGCCGATTGACATCAACAAGCTCGTCCTCTTCTCCGGAATAGGCTGCTCCGGAAAGATCGTCCACTTCACAAACGCTACCGGTGTACACACACTACACGGCAGAGTTCTGCCCTTCGCGCAGGGCGCGAAACTTGCGAACCCTGACCTAGAGGTCATCGCAATAGGGGGCGACGGCGACGGACTCGGAATAGGAGTGGGACACTTCGTTCACGCAGGACGGAGAAACATCGACATGACCTACATCATCCACGACAACGGAGTCTACGGACTCACCAAGGGACAAGCCTCACCAACGCTCCAACTCGGGATGCAGACAAAGTCACTACCTATGCCTAACATCAACACAAGCGTCAACCCAATACTACTCGCGCTCGCGTCAGGCTTCACATTCATCGCCCGCTCTTACGCCTACAACACCAAACATCTCAAAGAGACAGTCAAAAAAGCGGTCGCCCACAAGGGCTTCGCACTAGTCGTCATACTCCAACCCTGTCCCACCTACAACGATATCAACACAAAGGAATGGTATGGCGGCGAAGACCGAATAGACCCTGCAACGAAAAAGCCTACGCCGCGTCCGTACGAGCTAGAGCCCGCGGGTTATGATGGAAGGATTACGCCAATGATGAGCGAAGAAGACGTCGAGAAGAAGATGTCGCAGATAATTGAAAAGTCGAGAGAATGGGGAGACAAAATCCCGATCGGCGTCTTCTATCAGAACGAAACTATTCCAACATACGAAGATCGAATAAAGGCCCGCCTACCAACCTACCTCGAAGTGCCACCATCAGGACAGCAGGTTGCTAGGCCAGATGGCACATCGCCGGTCAACCTAACAAGTCTCTCCCGACAACTGCTATTCGAGAGGCTCGTACTAGCCCAGTAGCTATCCAGACTCTCCCGACAGAAGACCAAACTGAATCTCGGCGATTATCCCTTACCCCCCAGCACGATTGTGAGCTACAGCACTGCGAATAAGATCTTTCAGCTCGGACTCGTTAATCTTGTCATTCTCGTAGAAGTCAATTGCCCGTGTCTTTTTGGCATCTAGCCCGGCATTGAAGAGCTCGTGTGGATCTGGAAGACTTGCGCCTTGAAAAAAATTCATTTTCACACTTCCCTTGAAAGCGCCCACCGCTAAAACGAGTCCCTTGTAAGTGAAGACTGCAGTGTGCCATTTCCACTCTTCAGTGATCTCAGGTTCAACGTCGTGAATGATCTTGCGAAGTTTGGTCATCGTTTTGCCACGCCAGTCGGTGAGCTTCGCAATTTGATCGTCGATAAGTTTGGATGGATCCATTTTACACAACTACGAGGATTTTCGGTATATGAATGCGTCAACAACTTTCCTAAATTCCGCTTGAAAGTCGATTCTTGTTGACGGCCGTCAGCGCGAGTTGGTCACACCAATCTATGCAAACATCGGTCAGTCTCTCCGCTATGAGATGAAGAAAAAAGAAGGGATGGAATGGTACGCGAGTCTTTGTCTACATTCTGCCTGAGGCTTGGAACAGGGCGAAAGCGTTGCCGTCTGGGTCTTGGAGGATCGCGAACCATCCGATGTTCGGGATCTCTTCCTTGCCCTTGGCAACCTTCGCTCCAAGATTCGTGGCCTTGGCGAGGGATTGGTCGATGTTGACTACGCTGAAGTGGTTGAGGAATCCTGTTTCGCCCATGGTCTTCTTGTAGAGTCCGCCCATGGTCTCGTTCTCACCGGCGTCCTTGTGAGATATGAGCCAGTAGTCCATTGGTCCCATCGGGACCTTGGCAATCTTCCAGTTGAAAAGTTGCTCGTAAAAGCGAGCTATTTTCTCCGGCTCGTTGGTAGGGATCTCGAAGTGCACTAGCGTAGATTCTCGCGGTTGAGGTCGGGTTGTGGTTGTAGCTGCTTCCATTAGAAACCAGCGAAGCGATGACGGATTCCCCCTTCTTAAACATGACAACGCGGGGCTCTACCCTTTATTGGCGTCGGGACGAGTGAGCGCTCGCTGGCATAGAAGTTATTTCTCGACGATGGTAACAGGGCTATCCGAGCCGTCATTGTCGCGCGAACCCAACTACAGCACTAGAGAGTTGAGTCCCGCTACATGGCTAGACTTCGAGAGATTGTTCTCTAAGCACGGAGGAGTTGGAGGTTGCTGGTGTATGTACTATCAGCGTCCAAGCGGCGGAACAATGAAGGGATTGACACCCACAGAGAGGCGCGCTAATAACAAACGTGACAAGAAGTTGCTGGTTGATGGTAACCGCTCTCATGGAGTTCTTCTGTACGATCGTGAGAATCCTATCGGATGGTGTGCGTACGGATTGAAACAAGAATTCCCGCGAATCGATAGCGGAAGAAATTACAAGCGACTGGATGTAGAGAAAAATCCTGAAAAGCTGTGGCGTATCACATGTTTCTTCGTAGATAGGGACTATCGCAAGAAAGGAGTCGCGAAAGCTGCCCTGAATGCTACTCTAGATTCGATCAAAGCGAAGGGGGGAGGAGTGGTCGAAGCTTATCCTGTGACGCACAAATCGGCGAGAGCATGGTCGAAATGGTCTAACTGGTTCTGGTTCGGAACTGAATCAATGTTCGAGAGCGAGAAGTTTAGAGTAGTCGGTCCGATGGGACCCCATCATCTATTGATGAGAAGAACCGTCAAACCCTGACTGCAATTCGACTTATGGTTTGGAATAAGGCTGAGCCAGAGTCTCGATTTCGGAGGGACGAGTTTCTCCCTCTAATCTTGATGAGCGAACCAGTGCAGCCATTCTCTGGGTCATCTCGGCGAGACGCTTGTTGACTCTGTAGTTCACTGTGCCAGGGTCGTATGTCCCATCGTTCTTCAACTGACCGGCGTTGACACCAGTGAGAATCTCCATCCCTTCGTCAATTGTACTTACAGGGTAGATGTGGAATCTGCCCTGTCTTACCGCCTCGACCACTTCCTCGTTAAGCATCAGGTGCTGGACGTTGCTCCTAGGGATCATAACCCCCTCGTCGCCCTTCAGTCCCTTGGCCTTACACGTCTTGTAGAAACCTTCTATCTTCTCGTTGACCCCTCCTATCGCCTGGACCTCTCCTTTCTGATTCACGGAACCTGTCACCGCAAGATTCTGTTTGATTGGCAGCTCCGATAGGGCTGAGAGTATGGAGTAAAGCTCGGTGCTGGAAGCGCTATCACCGTCTACGCCACCGTAGCTCTGTTCGAAGACAAGCCTGCATGAGAGGCTCAGAGGCTTGTCGTGAGCGTACTTGTTTTCTAGATAGCCGGAAATGATCATGACGCCTTTTGTATGTGTCTGTCCCCCCATCCTGGATTCACGTTCAATATCGATTATTCCCCTCCTGCCTAACCCTAGGCTGGCGGTAATTCGGGATGGTTGGCCGAAGTCGAAATCTCCCAGGCTTATGACGGAGAGGCCGTTTACCTGTCCTACCTGAGTTCCTGATGTGTCTATGAGGATGATTCCTCGTTCAATCATTTCCTTTATTTTTTCGTCTAGGAGATTGGACCGGTAGACTTTCTCGTCAAGAGCTTTCTTGATGTGAACATCTTTGACGATTTTTGCTCCGTCTTGTGTTGCGTAGAAATTTGCCTCTCTAACCAAGTCGGCGATCTCGGGGAATTTCGTCGACAATTTTGTCTGGTCTTCAGCTAAACGGGATCCGTATTCCACAACTTTCGCCAGGGCCGGGGCTTCAAGATGGTTGAGTCCTTCTCGCTCGCAAAGAGAGTGAACAAAGCTGCCGTACGTTTTCTGATTCTGGTCGTTCCTTTCAATTGAATCATCAAAGTGAGCTTTGACCTTGAAGAGGATCCCAAAGTCAGGGTCCTGTGTGTACAGCGCTTGATAGATTTCATGGTCTCCGACAAGTATCACCTTCACATTCAACGGTATTGCCTGAGGGACGAGAGTCTTAGTGCTGGCAACTCCAAGCCTCTGTCCAGTCTCCTCAATGAGGATACTTCCGCTCTGCAGAACTCTCTTCAAGCCATCGTAGGAAAACTGGTTTTTGAGCAGCTCAATTGCTCCAAGGATGAGGTAGCCTCCATTAGCTCGATGGAGCGAGCCTCCCTTGATGAGGGTGAAATCTGTTGTGAGAGCTCCAAATCGTGATTCGTTCTCAAACTTGCCGAGCAGATTGGTCACCGTAGGATTATCTTCCGAGATCACTGGAGCTCCTTTCAACTCTGAATTATCGACGATTACGTTCACATCATATCTACGAAACAGGAAATCGGGTAGGCTCTTCTCCAAAGGATTCTTTTCTTCCGAGTCCGGCTTCTCTTCAGTCCCTCCTGGAGTGAAGAGTTCCGTATTCTCCATTATGTCGTCTCTGAGCTCGTTGAGATGCTGAACAACATTCGGTAGACCCTCGTAGCGGGAAACGAGATTGGTCATGAGTCCGCCGATAGCGTAACGCACCGAATCATCTCTGAGCTTTTTCAGCTCCTCGAGCGTCCTAGCATCCAGATCGTTGACCTCTTTCCCTGCCTTGTCAAGCGCAGCTCTGACAGTGTCTCTGCTCTGATCGTACTTCTTCTTCACGCGAGCTGGAAGAGAATCGAATTCTTCCTGACTCACTGTCTTACCATCAACGACCGGGATTATAGTGATTCCCAGCTGAGTCATTCGTACGCTGTAGCCGTGGACCTCTGCTTGTTTGTTGAGATCGCTGAGGATCTTGTTGCGCTCTGCAACAGCCTTCTTCGTAATGCTATTCCCTCTCGAGACGAACTCTTCGTTCTGGAGTGCGGCGGGAACCGCGCGCTTTGCCTGATCGACAAGATTCTTCAGGTCTTTCTGGAAGACCTTGGCTCTACCGGGAGGAAGCTTCAACGTCTTCGGCTCGTAGGGGTTCTGAAAGTTGTTCACATAGACCCAGTCAGGAGGAACAGGCCGAGTCTTTGCGATATTCTCCAAGAAGCTTCGAGCGGCAGGCCTCTTCCCTGTAATCGGCGGACCCGCAACGTAAACATTGAAGCCTTTTCCCTTCATTTCGACTCCGAACTTCAGCGCCTTCAGAGCACGGTCTTGTCCAATAATGCCGTCTACAGGACCGAGTTCTGCGCTAGTCTCACACCCAACCTGATCGGGCGGACACTCCAACCTCAGTTTTTCAGGAGAAAGTTCGTTGACAGTCATTGAGCGGCCGAAGAAGGAATGGTTCTGTTAAGTCTTCGTTTGAAGACTTCGTTCCAGAGTGGGAGGAGGAAAACTCGTTTCTACTCAACGAGAAATATCCGGTAGTCGAACCGGGATTTCTAGTTTGACCCAAGGTCTACTGGTTTGATACTGTCGAAGTCGATGTTCGTTGTCGGCACGGGCAGCTCGAAGGCTTCCGGAAGATCGCCCTTTCCCAGGCACTTGAACTCCTTGTTGTGGCACTTGGGGCATTTGAGATCGAAGCGGATCGATCCTTGCTCGGCTCTTTCCTCACGTGGAATTCTATATTGTGACACTTCGGACATTTCAGGTCAAACCGTGATTGCCCGATCTCCGCCTTCTCTTCACGTACTATCTTGTAGCCGCAGCCCAGTCGAGTACACTCGAAAACGTAGGTTTCGTCAACAGTCCCATGCTTCCTCGGTCCATGACTAGTCTCGTGACCGGAAGCTCTTGTCTTCCGAGTATGAGTCGTCCTTTTCGACCTCGTGGTTTTGTGTTGAGCTTGATGAGTAGAAGCGTGGCTATTTCGAGAAGTCGATTTTCTGGTCGTGTTTGCCAATAGCCTTCAGCCAAGAGCTTGGACGTATCCTGATTTTCAGAGCATTGTTACCCGACCTTCAAGCCCATAGAGCGGGATGTGTCTAAGAGAGTCAGTGAATTCGTCTCAAATGGTTTCAAGTAAGAAAAAATCAGAACTCTCAAGCAGACTTCTGACCTTTCTCGAACAGGAGGCTGAAGCCGTAGAATCTGACTCATTGCTGACCGTCCCGCGGGCCACGATCACTCATGAATCGAAGTAGCGCTCGCAAGTTGGGAATTTTTCTCATCGTCTTGGGAATTCTCGTGATCGTTTACAGTCCCGTTCTCTGAGAATCATCCGTGCGCGGCTCTACATGCGAAACGGATGCCTACCTCCGCCAAAACCTCCGGGTGGAATTACATTGAAGATCACCAAGAAGGTAGAGCCGAGATAATTGGAATCGCCTGTGTAGCTCACCACAAAGCAGTACTGGCCTGAGTATAGGCGTATTCCTCCGAAATCAGGAGGACCCGTCCCGATGGCCAGGTTACTGTCACTCTGAACTAATGTACCGGAACAGGGCGGCGAAGAATTCACGCACCAGGATGGTGTGTCGCTGCAGCCTGAGTAGAGGTTGTACGCAACGCTGCCAGTCATGGTGAAGCCAGCGACCTGAGGGCCCACTCTGGCGGGAGCAACGTGAATGAGAGCGCCTAGGGTGAACGTGGTACCAGGCGGAACTGTCAAAGTCATATTGTAGCTGGGTATCGCTTCAGTTAGAACCGTGCTAGTTGTGGTGGGTGCCTTGTTCACCGTGAAGGGCTCACACAAACTCGTCGAGCTGAAGTAGTTTGAGTCTCCGCTGTAGACTGCTTGGAAGCTGTGCGTTCCGGCGGCCTCGGGACCGACCGTGGAAGAGCTCGGCACTATGCCGCCAGATAGTACTGAACCACCAGGTGGCGACTCGGAGGCGCCTATTCCGGAGCAGTCCGGTGTAGTGTAGTAGGTGTAAAAGACACTGCTAGTGGGTGCTGTCCCGGTGGCGCCGGTCACAGTGGCGGTATCGTATGCAGAGGCGCCTGTGACTTCAGTCCCACTCCATGGCATTGCTGTGGAAGCGTCTTGAATGTTCTCAGAGAGAGCGCCTCCTCCCGCGTCCGCGACTAGTACACAGACATCGGCCGGGGAGGCAACGCTACTTAGCATGCAAGCACCGGCCTTAGACGGAAATCCAAGGTTAGTGCTACCGATCGGGGCTACTGTCCTGTAGTTTATGTTGAAAGCCATGCCTGAACATGTGGAGAGACCAGCGCATTGAGCACCAGCACCCTCCTCAGCCATCACCACTCCAGGACCGTTATCGTATCCGGGACCAATACCACCTGGGTCCGCTGGGCCACAGGAGACATCGTTCAGCGCTGAGTTAGACGGGGAATAACCGTTGACACAGACGGTCGTCAAGAATGGGCTGGCAACCAGAGTGCCAATAGCAGCACTGACAGGATACAAGTACGTAGGGTCGGACTGGACATAGATCATGAAGCCTCCCATAGGATCAGAATTCTGAACGAAGACACCTACTGTGAAGGTCGAGCCCACCGCTATTGGGCCAATTTCAGGCGGGCTCGCCG
>Ga0209160_1004769_pt1 | contig 10793 bp, 10 predicted proteins | sample GraSoiAngelo_153_FD_186167 | JGI IMG/M metagenome (GOLD analysis project Ga0209160, IMG submission 186167) | Grasslands soil microbial communities from the Angelo Coastal Reserve, California, USA - 14_1009_12_40cm (SPAdes) (version 2) | ecosystem: Environmental > Terrestrial > Soil > Grasslands ...
CCCCCACGATCAGCGCCGCCACGGCAACCCAGCGCACGATCATTTCAGGGCGCGCCCGAACAGCCCCTGCGGGCGGAGGAGCAGCACGAGGGCCATGACCAGGTAGATGATGAGCATGGAAGCGCCAGGCAGCCAGGCTTTTCCGAACGTCTCGGCCTGGCCGATGATCAGGCTGCCCACCAGCGAGCCCTTGAGGCTGCCCAGCCCGCCCACCACCACGACGATGAGGGCGGGGACGAGGATGGTGGCGCCCATCGGCGGCTGAGCGGACTGGATCGGCCCCGCGATGACCCCCGACAGCCCGGCCAGCCCCGCGCCGAAAGCGAAGACGCCCGTGAACACGCGGTCGACGTTGATGCCCATGCCCGCGGCCATCTCGGAGTCGAACACGCCGGCGCGGATGATGGCTCCGAGCCGCGTCCGCTCGGTGAGGAGCCAGAGGACCACGGCCATCACGAGCCCGAAGGCGATCACGAACATCCGATATGTCGGCACCGTGGCGCCCCAGAGCGTCACCGATCCCGAGAACAGGTCGGGAGGCGGGATCGAGCGGATCCGGCCACCCCAGATCCACTTGACCAGGTCCTCGAACAGGTAGATCAGGCCGAAGGTCAGCAGGACCTGGTCCAGCGGGCCACGCCAGTAGAGGGGACGGAGACAGCTGCGCTCGATCAGCACGCCAATGACGCCCACCAGCAGCGGCGCCGCCGCCAGGGCCAGCCAGAAGCTGCCCGAGGCCGCGATGAGCGTCAGGCCGGCGTAGGCGCCCAGCATGTAGAAGGACCCGTGGGCGAGGTTGACCACGTCCAGCATGCCGAAGATCAGGGTCAGCCCGACCGAGAGGAGGAAGAGGAGGACGCCGTAGGACAGGCCGTTGAGGGCCTGGGCGAAGAGGTCGAGGAGGAAAGGCACGGGCAGGGCGGGCGTTGAGGGCCGGGCGACACCGCCCGGCCTTCGGTCGCTCGATCAGGCAGGCAAGGTGCAACCGGTGCCGGGATCGCGCACGTCGGCGACTTTGTCGATCGGGACGTTGTTGAGGCCGCCGAACACCTCACGAACCTCGCGGACGTAGATGTAGGGCTGGATCACGTTGTGGGTCTTGGGATCGAAGCGGAAGCGACCACGCGGGCTATCGAACTCCGTCTTGGCGATGGCGTCGACCAGCTTGTCCTTGTCCTGCGTGTTCCCGTTGACCGCCTTGAGGGCGCGGACGATGACCTCGGCGGTGTCATAGCCCTGGCAGGCGAAGCCGTCCGGGATCTTGCCGAAGAACTTGTCGCGGAAGTCCTTCACGAAGCGATGGTTCACCGGGTTGTCGAGGAGCGGCGTGTAGAAATGCCCGGTGATGACTCCCAGCGCGGACGCGCCCTGGGCGGGCAGGACGTCGGGCTCGGTGAGGAACCCCGCGCCGGTGAGCTTGATCGACTGCTTGAGGCCGAACTGGTCGTACTGCTTCACGAAGTTCACGGCGTCGGTCCCGGAGAAGAAGGCGAAGACGGCCTTGGCCCCCGACTGCTTGATCTTGGTCAGGTACGGCGCGTAGTCGGTCTCGCCGAGCTTCGGGTAGTCCTCGGCCACGACCTTGCCCCCGGCGGGGACGAAGGTCTCCTTGAACGCCTCCATCATGTCCTTCCCGGCCTGGTAGTTCGGCGCGGTGAGGAAGACCTCCTTCGAGACGTTCTTCGCCACCCAGCCACCCATGGGCTGGTTAGGCTGCCAGTTCGAGAAGGAGGTGCGGAAGATCCACTTCGAGCAGCGCTCCCGGCTGATGGCGTCGGCGCCCGCGTTCGAGACGATCAGGATGGTCTTGGAGCTGTGGACCTTGTCCCGCATGCCCATGAGGATGCCGCTGTGCACGGGCCCCGTGAGGATGTCCACCTTGTCGGAGTCGATGAGCTTCTCCGTCTTGCGGATGCCCACGGGCGGCTTCATCTCGTCGTCTTCCTTGATCATCTCGATCTTGCGGCCCGCCACCGTCCAGTTCTCGCGCGCGAAGACCAGCTCCATGGCCTGCGTGATGCTCTCGCCCAGGACGGCGTAGACGCCCGTGTACGGCAGCACCACGCCGATCTTGACGGGCCCCGACTGCGCATGGGCGCGGAGCACCCACGGGCCGGCCGCGACACCCGCCGCCGTCGCCGCGGCTCCGCCCAGGAATGTGCGCCGTGTGACCTTTGCCATCGAGCTTCCTCCTTGCTTGGGATCAGTTAAGGAAAAGGCCGGAAAAGCCTCACAAGGGTACACCGAGCGGCCCTGCCCACAAAACCTCCGAAACGGTCTGCCGGCTCCCGGTCAGCAGTCACGGGATCCAGGCGATGCAAGACGAGGCTCGAGGGAGCCAGCAATGCGAGGCGTACGTGGGTGTACGTTGAGCGTTGCTGGCGACCGAGTACGAAGTATGGCGAAGCAAATTGGCCCAGGGCCGGTCACGGGATCCAGGCGATGCAATCAATCTCGACATTCACGCCCTTCCGGGGCGCCGAGGCCTCGACGGTGGTGCGGGCGGGCTGCACGCCCTTGAAGTACTCCTTGAACACGCGGTTGAAGACGGGGAAATCGTCCATGCTGCGCAGGAAGACGCCCACCTTGACCACGTGCTCGATGGCCGTACCTCCCGCCTCCAGCACGGCCTTGACGTTGTCGAGGGTCACGCGGGTCTGCTCGGCGAGGTCCGGCGAGACGATCTCCTTGGTCGCGGGGTCGAGCGGACCCTGCCGCGAAACGAAGAGGAACTGCCCGCACTTGACGCCCTGGGCGATGGGCGACTCCGTCCCTTCGGAGAAGCCGGTCTTGGGCGCCGACTTGGTGTACACGACTTCGGGTTTCATGCGTACGTGCCTCCCTGTCCCTTCAGGCGAACCGCGATGTCCTCCGGGAACGGCGCGGCGGCCAGCGCTCCGCCCGGCTCCTCATGGCGAGGCACCCAGGCGCGGACCTCGAAGCCTCTCGCGCACGGGCGCTCCCCCACCGATACCTCGTGCTCCACGCGGAACGTCTTGTCCTTGACCTCGGTCACCGTCGAGCGGATACGCACGTGGTCGCCATAGCGCACGGGCGAGGTGAAGCGCGCCCCCGACTCCACGATGGGCACGCCGACGACGCGATACTTGGGGAAGATCTCCACCCACGGCAGCCCCAGCGAGTCGAACAGCGCTTCCGTGGCCAGATCGAACCATTCGAAGAAGCGCGGATAGAACACGATGCCTGCGGGGTCGACCTCGGACCAGCGCACCTTGTGCTCGATCGCGTGATGAACCACGGGGCTAGATCTTCTCCTTGAGCTTGAAGCGCTGCAGCTTGCCCGTGGTCGTGCGCGGCAGCTCTTCGACGATGCGGATCTCGCGGGGCCGCTGGTGACTGGGGAGCGTGCGCTCGGCCAGCCGCATCAGCTCGGCGGCGAGGGCGACGGCCTCGGCGCCGGGATCGCGGGGCACCACGAAGACGAACGGCTTGACGAGGCCCGAGGCCTCCTCGGCGCCGACCACACCCGCCTCGAGCACCGCGGGGTGTTGCATCAGCGCGGCCTCGACATCGGCCGGCACCACCCACTGTCCGGCGACCTTGAAGAAGTCGTCCTCGCGCCCGCAGTGCGTGTAGAAGCCGTCGGCGTCGCGCGTGTAGACATCGCCGGTCCGGAACCAGTCGCCCACGAACGTCCGCCTCGAGTGATCGAGCCGCTTCCAGTAGCCGGCCGCCGTCGAGGGCGTCTTGGCCCACAGCACGCCCTGGGCGCCGTCGGCCACCGGCTCGCCGGCCGCATCGAGGAGCTTGACCTCGGTGCCATCGACGGGAGTCCCCGTCGATCCCGCGCGGCTCCGGCCGGCCCGGTTCGAGATGAACATGAAGATCGTCTCCGTGGCGCCGATGCCGTCCAGGATCTCGACGCCGAAGCGCTCGCGCCACGCCTGGTACACCTCGGCGGGGAGGCGCTCTCCCGCCGATACGCAGAGCCTCGTCGACCGAAAGGCGTCGGCGGGCAGCTCCGCGCGCAAGAGCCGGGCGTAGACCGTGGGCACGGAGAAGAAGAGGGTGGGGCGGTAGTCGCGCAGCACCTGGAGCACGACGGGGGCTTCGGCCCAGGCGGGATGGAGATAGCAGCTCCCGCGGGCGAAGAGCGGCAGGGCGAGCGCGTTGCCGAGGGCATAGGCGAAGAAGAGCTTGGAGGTCGCGAAGACGCGGTCGTGGGGCCCGATGGCCAGCACATCATGGCCGTAGTGGTGACAGTTGAGGAGGGTGCGGTGGCAGTGGACGACCGCCTTCGGCGTGCCCGTCGTTCCCGAGGTGTAGAGCCAGAACGCCATGGCGTCGGTGCCCACCGCCTCGGGCGCGACGCGGCCCTGATGAGCGCCCCGCACCAGCGTCTCGAAATCGACCACGGCCGCCCCGCGGGCGGGAGCGAGCGTGGCGGACAGCTCGCGGTCGGCGACCACGACCCTGGCGCGACAGTCGTCGAGGATCACCCCGAGCTCGGGGGCACCCAGGCGGGTATTGAGCGGGACGGCCACCGCGCCCAGCTTCAGCGCGCCGAAGAAGGTGGTGGCGAAGCCGGTGCCGTCGGCCATCAGGAGTCCCACGCGCTGCTCGGGCTCGATGCCAAGGCGCCGCAGTCCATGCGCGGCCCGGTCCACCAGCGCCGCCAGCTCGGCGTACGTGTAGGCCCGCTCCGGCGTCGCCACCGCGGTGCGCGAGCCCAGTCCCTCGGCGAGGGGCTGGTCGATGAAGAGGGAGGCGGCGTTGTCCACGGCGAAGTCGGCCATGCGCGTCGTCAGAGTAGGCGGGGGGAACCCGGGTGTGTCAAGACACCGTGGGCGTGCGGCCGTCGGAGCCGCGGCGGATGTTCACGCCGGCCGCCTCCACGCGATCGAGGATGCCGTGGAACTTGTGCCGGCCGTCCTCGTGGGCGGCCCACACGGACTCGAGATCGTCGAATTGCGCGAGGTAGCCGAGGCCACAGTCGGCCGGCTCCGCCATGGCCCACTCTCCGTTGCGATGCCGGCGGAAGCCCTCGGAGGGCTCGACCCAGAAGCCTTCCGAGGCCTCCTCGGCAAAGAGGCGCGGGCTTTGCCCCGGCGGCACCGGCGCCAGGAAGAAGCGCGCGGTGAATCGAATGGGGCTCGAGGGCGGGGTGATGAAGTGCGAGAGGTAGCGGAACGACCCCAGGTCGAGATGCCATCCCTCGGCCGCGAGCAGGGCCGGCAGCGGCGCGCGCTTCGCCATGTGAGCCGCCCGCAGCGCCTCGATGCGCCCCGCCGCCCCCGGATCGGCCTCCACCACGGGGCGCCCGGAGGCGTCGCAGGCGGGCAGGACTCCGGTCTCCTCGAGCAGCTCGCGCGCGGCCGCCACCCAGAACGCGAGCGCGGGCAGATGTCCCTCCGGGGGCACGAGGCGCTCCGCGCGGGCACGCGTGATGCCGTGACAGCGGCCCAGGATCTCGGAGCCGCCGTCGTCCGGATCCACCTTGCCGCCGGGAAAGGCGTAGAAGCCGCCGAGGAAGCGCATGCTCTTCTGCCGGCGGATCATGTAGACCTCGGTGGGAGCCTGCGCGCCGCGGCGGACGAGGAGGACGGAGGCGGCGGGCCTGGGCGTGACGGGCGCGGCCGACGTCACGGGGCCGGAGCGCGCGAGCGGCGCAGCTCGGCCAGCTGCTCCATCAGCGCTTCGGCCGACACCGGCTTGGCCACGACCCGGTCCACGAACTGACTGCCCTCGTGGGCGGCCACGCCTTCGCCCCAGCCGGTGAGCAGGAAGACGGGCGTGTCAGGCGATACCGCCTTGACCCGCTCGGCCACCTCCCATCCATTCATCCTCGGCATGCCCAGATCGGTGATGACCACGTCGTGCTTGGAGGCGTCGAACAACTCGAGCGCTTCCTCGCCCTTCGAGGCCGTGGTGACGGCGTGCCCGCAGGCCTGGAGCGTATCGGAGAGCACGACGAGCAGCCGCGGATCGTCGTCCACGAGGAGGATGCGGGCCGCCTGCTCGGGATGCACGGGCTCCACCATGCCCACCGAGGGCGGGATGATCTGGAAGCGGCTCGCGTGCAGGCGCATGCGCACCACGGTGCCGCGCCCGGGCTCGCTCTCGATGGAGAGGCTGCCTCCGTGTCGCTCGACGATCTCGGCCACCTCGGCGAGGCCGCGGCCGCCCCGCGCGGTGGGCGTGCCCTGCAGCGCGCGGTGGGTGATGACCACCCAGCCCGACTCTTCGCTCGCCGCGCGGATCCCGAGGTTGCCGCCGTCCGGCATGGCCTGCACGGCGTTGAGGATGAGACGGACGAGGGCATCGCGCAGCTCGAAGGCGATGCCCTCGACGGGCGGCAGCGCCTCCATGTCCTGGGCGACCGTGATGGCCACGCCCCGACGCTGGGCGTCGTCCCGCCAGCGCGGAGCCGTGAGATCCAGCGCCTCCTGGATGACGGCGGGGAGCCCGACGGGACCGAAGGCGACCTCGGGCTGGCGCGAGACGAAATCCTGGAGCCGGCGCACGGTCGCCGAGGCCTCGAGGGCGACGTCACGCACGACGAGAAGCCGGCGGTGCGCCTGCGAGTCCTTCTGGGCGTCGCGCAGGAGAAGCTCGGTATAAGCGAGGATGGCGGCGAGCGAGTTGTTGAAGTTGTGCGCGAGCCCACCCACCGTCTCGCCGAGGGAGCGCAGGTCATGGCCCTGGTCGAGCCGTCCCCCTCCCTCCGTCACGCGCCGCGAGAGATCGCGGGCCCAGCTCCTGAGCGTCAGGATGGAGCGGTCGAGCTCGACCTTGGTGCGCGACATCTGTCGCGCGATGTCCTGGATCTCTTCGTGGTCCGCGAACAGGAGAGGATTCTTGGGGGGCGCGGGCTCGGTTCCCCCGCTGATCCAGCGCCCCAGCTTCTCTCGGACCCTTCCCACTAGAAGCTCTTCAGCACGATGCTAGAGGTTCACCAGCTGGGCCACCCGCTCGCGATGCCAGGTGGCATCACCAAAGGTGAACTCCGACCCCTTGGCCCGCTTGAAGTAGAGGTGCAGGTCGTGCTCCCAGGTGAAGCCGATGCCACCGTGGAGCTGGATGCCCGCCCCGGACACGCGCCGGTAGGCGTCGGAGACGTAGGCCTTGGCCATGCTCACGGCCAGCGGCCCCTCGGGCACGCCCTCGTCCATGGCCCATGCCGCGTAGTAGGTGATGGACTTGCTGTTCTCGACGTCCACCAGCATGTCGGCGGCCCGGTGCTTGACGCCCTGGTACGAGCCGATGGGTCGCCCGAAGGCCTGGCGGATCTTGGCGTACTCGACGGTCATGTCGAGCACCTTCTGCGCGCCACCGCACATCTCGGCGCAGAGCCCGACGGTGGCCCGGTCGATCACGCGCGCGAGCGGCTTCCAGCCCGCGCCCGGCGCGCCCATGATCGCCTCGCCGGCGAGGGAGACATTGGTGAGGGTGACCTCGCACAGCTTGCGCGTCTGGTCCATGGTCGGCAGGAGCGTGACGGTAAGCCCCGGCGTGCCCGTGGGCACGAGGAAGAGCGAGATCCCCTCCTCCGGATTTTGTCCGGAGGCCGTGCGGGCCGCCACGACGATGACGTCGGCAGTATGCGCGTCGTGCACGAAGAGCTTGGTGCCGCTCAGGGTGAACCCGGGCCCCTTGGCCGCGGCCTGCAGCGTGATGCCGGCTGCGCCCATCTCGGCCGAGGGCTCCATCCAGGCCAGGGTGGCCCGCGCCTCGCCGGAGCAGAGCTTCGGCAGCCAGGTCTTCTTCTGCGCGTCGCTGCCCGCCTCCAGGAGGGCGAGACCGCCCAGGAGCACCGTCGAGAAGAAGGGGCCCGGCACCACCGCCCGCCCCATCTCTTCCAGGAGGACCACGAGGTCGACGATGCCGAGGGCCATGCCGCCGTGCTCCTCGGGCGCGATGAGGCCCAGCCACCCTTGCTCGGCGAGCTTCTTCCACAGCTCGGGCGTCATGCCTGAGGAATCCTCCATCAGCGCGCGCACCGTGGTCGAGGGGCACTCGTTGTCGAAGAACTTGCGCGCCGTGCTCCGCAGCAACTCCTGCTCGTCGTTGAAGCCGAAGTTCATGGTCTAGCCTTTCGGGAGGCCGAGCACGCGCTCGCCGATGATGTTCTTCTGGATCTCCGTGGTGCCGCCCTCGATCGAGTTGGCACGCGAGCGCAGGAAGCTGTGCTGCCAGACGCCGCCGTCCACGGCCCACGTGCTGCCCCGCCCGAGCTGGGCGTAGGGACCCTGGAGCTCCATGGCGAGCTCCTGGAGTCGCTGGTGGCCTTCCACCCACATCATCTTGCCCGCGGAGGCCTCGGGGCCGGGCAGCTCGCCCTTGAGCAGCTTGGTAATGGCGCGCGCGCCCGTGTACTTGAAGACCTCGGTGTCGATCCAGAGCTGCGCGAGCTTCTGGCGCGTGGTCGGGTCCTTCGTCGCGGGCGCCCCGCCCTTCCTGGACCGTCGCGCGAGATCGACGAGCCCGTCCAGCGCGATGCGCAGGCGGACCTGGAGGCCGAAGCCAAGGGCCAGGCGCTCGTACATGAGGGTGGTCATGCCCACCGCCCAGCCGTTGTTCAGCCCGCCCAGGATGTTGACCTCGGGCACCTTGACGTTGTCGAAGTAGACCTCGTTGAACTCGGCGTCGCCCGTGATCTGCTTGAGCGGCTTCACCGTCACCCCGGGGCTGTGCATGTCGAGGAGGAAATACGTGATGCCCTTGTGCTTCTCGGCCTTGGGGTCGGTACGCGCGAGGAGCATCATCCAGTCGGATTGGTGCGCGAGCGACGTCCACACCTTCTGGCCATTGACGACGTACTGGTCCCCGACCTTTTCCGCCCGCGTCTGGAGCGAGGCGAGATCGGATCCCGAGTTCGGCTCGGAGTATCCCTGGCACCAGATCTCCTCGCACGAGAGCATCTTGGGCGGGTAGCGGCGCTTCTGCTCCTCCGTGCCGTAGGCGATGATGGTGGGGCCCGCCATGCCGATGGCCAGAATGTTGAGGACGGGCGGCGCCTTGGTGATCGCGATCTCTTCGTGGAGGATCATCTCCTCCATGAAGGTGAGGCCGCGCCCGCCGTACTCCTTGGGCCAGGTGACGCCGACGAAGCCGGCCTCGTACATCTTGCGCTGCCACGTCCGCAGGAAGTCGTAGACCTCGGGCCGGGGCACGTCGGAGCCGATGCGCATCCGATCGCTCCAGTCCTTGGGCAGGTTCTTCTTGAGCCAGGAGCGGACCTCGTCCCGGAAGGACGTCTGTTCGGGGGTCAGCTTGAAATCCATACACCCTCCCTGGGGCGCGGGCTTCTCTGCGGAGTCATGCGGCGACTGAACGACAGTTCAGCGCCATGATACGGGGGGCCCGCGAAGAGTGTCAAGAACGCATTGCGTGTGGGGTTTTCCCTCGAAAAGCGCTGGGGTATACTGCGGGCCGCCATGCGAGGCCCTCTCGCCATCTCACTGCCCCGCCTGCGGGCGCACCTGGAGACTCTGGCCCGCTTCGGACGGAATCCCGACGGCAAAGGCATCACACGCTCCTGCTGGAGCCCCGCCCATGAAGAGGCGCGCGCGTGGCTTCTCGATCGGATGAAAGAGGCCGGGCTCAGCACCTGGGTGGACGAGGCCGGCAATACCTTCGGCCGGCTCGGCAACGGCGGCCCCGCCGTCATGACGGGCTCCCACATCGACACGGTGCCGAGTGGCGGGCCCCTCGACGGCGCCCTCGGCGTCTTGGCGGGCCTCGAGTGCCTGCAGACCATCCACGAGTCGAGCACGCGCACGCGGCTGCCCCTCATGGTGGCGGCGTGGAGCGACGAGGAAGGGCGCTACGCGGGTCTCTTCGGCTCGCGCGCGTTCACGGGCAAGCTCGACGTCAAGCACATCCCCCAGCTCCGCTCGGCCGACGGCGAGCGGCTCGTCGATGCCATGGCCCGGGCCGGCTTCAACGCCTACGACGCGCCCAAGGCTCGCTGCAATCCCAAGACGCTCGCTGCCTACGTCGAGCTTCACATCGAACAGGGACCGCATCTCGAGGCGGCCAGGATCCCCATCGGTGTCGTCGAGGGCATCGTGGGCAACCGGCGCAAGTGGGTGACCTTCACGGGCCAGGCTGACCACGCGGGCACCACGCCGATGGCGTGGCGCCGCGACGCCTTCATGGCCGCGGCAGAGTACGCCATGCGAGCGCGCCAGCTCATCATCACCAAGGGCAGCGGCCGGAGCGTGACGAATTTCGGTCGCGTGGAAGTCGGTCCGGGCGTCGCCAACATCGTCCCCGACCGCTGCGTGCTCCTGCACGAGATGCGCGAGCTGGACCCGCGCGTGCTCGCGCGGCTCGAGCGGCAGTGCCTGGCCCTGGCCAAGCAGGTCGCCCGGAAGTGGAAGCTCAAGGTCGACGTCGAGGTGATCTCGAAGACGGAGCCCGCGCGCTGCGCGCCGCGGGTCATGCGCGCGGTGGAGGCGGCGGCGGCCGCCCTCAAGCTCAAGGTCAAGCACATGCCGTCGGGGGCCGGGCACGACGCGCAGAATCTGGCCGCGGTCACGGAGGCGGGGATGCTCTTCATCCCCTCGCAGGGGGGCAAAAGTCACCGGCCCGACGAGATGAGCGACTGGCGCGCCATCGAGCGCGGCGGCAATGCCCTGCTCCACACGCTGCTCACGCTGGCCGGCTGAGGGATCGAGCGGGAATCGTCGCGTGCGCGGCCGTAGACCGCACATTGTGAATTTCTCCACTTGGCTTTGCCAGGGCCTTCGCGTACACTTCACGCCGAGACCGCGCCACGCGGCGACGAGGGGGCCGGGACGACCATGCTTCACCTGATGCTGGCGGCC
>Ga0209160_1004770_pt1 | contig 10793 bp, 8 predicted proteins | sample GraSoiAngelo_153_FD_186167 | JGI IMG/M metagenome (GOLD analysis project Ga0209160, IMG submission 186167) | Grasslands soil microbial communities from the Angelo Coastal Reserve, California, USA - 14_1009_12_40cm (SPAdes) (version 2) | ecosystem: Environmental > Terrestrial > Soil > Grasslands ...
GCAGCTCGATCTGCTGGCGGTTGACCTGGTTCAAGGTCGGCAGCCGGCGCGCGAGCCGCTGGCGGAACTGAGGGAACCGCTCGGCGATCATGCCCTCGCCGGCGACGCGCCGCAGCGTGCTCGCGGTGCGCCGCAGCTCCTCCTCGATCAGCCCGAAGATCTCGTCCCGCACCCGGTCCCCTGCCACGAGCCCGGCGTACTCTCGCGCGATCCCGAGATCGACGTAGCCGAGCGTCTTCTCCACCTCGTCCACGATGAGGCGAAACAGGCGCGACTCGTTGAACATCCGCTTGAGCAGCGCCTCGCCGCGGGTGCCGCGCACCTCGAGGAAGGTCTGTAACCCGCTCCCCACGCCGTACCAACCGGGAAGGAAGTGTCGGTTCTGGGACCACGCGAACACCCACGGGATCGCCCGCAGGTCGGCCAGGGAGCGGGCCTCGACGCGCCGTGCGGGACGCGAGCCGATGTTGAGGAGCGCGATCTCCTCGAGCGGGCTCGCGGCCTGAAAGTACGCGACCAGGTCCGGGTGCTCGATCAGGCGCCGGTAGGCGGCGTGCGCGGCCCCCGACATGGCTTCCATCGCCTCGTCGAACTCGGCGGTGGGCACGAGCGCCTCCTCGCGCTCCGACTTGATCGAGTGCTCGAGCACGCTCGCGGCGAGCAGCTCCGTCTGGTAGGCCGCGGTGCCGCGATTGGCATACTTGAAGGACACGACCTCCCCCTGCTCCGTGATCCGCAGCCGGCCCTGGATCGAGCCCGCGGGCTGAGCGGCGATCGCCCGCCCGGTCGGCGCGCCACCCCGGCTCACCGAGCCCCCGCGTCCGTGGAAGAAGGCGATGGGCACGCCACACTCCCGACCGAGTCGGGTCAGCTTGAGCTGGGCCTTCGCGAGCTCCCAGTTCGACGTCAGGAACCCGCCGTCCTTGTTGGAGTCCGAATAGCCGATCATCACCTCGTGCACGCCGCCCAGCGCGCGGACGGTGCGGCGCACCAGCGGCACCTGGAGTAGCTCGCGCATGATCTCCGGCGCCCGTCGCAGGCCGTCGATCGACTCGAACAGCGGGACGATGGGGAGCGTGCAGCTCTCGATCGCGGCAGCGTCGGCGAACAATCCCGCTTCCTTCGCGAGCAGGTAGCAGCCCAGCACGTCGTCCGTGTCGTGCGTCATGCTGAGGACGAAGCTGCCGATCGCTTCGCGGTCGAGCTGGTCGCGCATCTCGCGGATGAGCCGGAACATGCCCAGCGTTTCGCTCTCCGCCGGGCCGAGGTCGGGGACCCGATGGCCCGGGCGGAGCGGCCGCGCGAGCTCCGCGAGCAGCCACGCCCGCCACGCCGGGCCTGCGCCGGGGGCGGGCGCGGGGGGGTGGGGGTGGGGGTGGGGGTGGGGCCCCGCGCCGCCGTGGCGCGCGCCGGCCAGGGCCGCGAGCGCCGCGTTCGTGCGGGCGGCGTTCTCGCGGATATCCAGCCGAAAGGTGCTGAACCGGAACGTCTCGACCTCGCGGCGCACCGGCCGCACCAGCAGATCGGCCGGGTCGCGACAGCGCGCGTCCCGCAGCCCCGTCTCGAGCCTCCGCAGGTCCGCGATCAATGCCTCGGCGTCCGGGTAGCCCGAGCCCTCGGGAGCCGCGGCGCCGCGCTCGCCGCACGTGATCGTCACGTCGAGCCGGCGCTGCATGCAGGCGAGATACTGGCGAAACACTTCCCCGGGGTTGCGCGCCGCGATGCGCTCTCCCTCCCCGCTCTCCGCCAGTCGCTCGCCGAGCGCGCGCCGGAACGACTCGGTGACGGCTGCCGCCCGCTCGGTGACGCTGAGCCCCCGCAGCAGGTCCTGGAGCCGCTGCCGGTAGCGACGCAGGCTCGCGAGACGGTTTTCGTGGAGGGACTCTCTCGTGACCTGATTCGTGACGAAGGGGTTGCCGTCCCGGTCCCCGCCGATCCACGACCCGAACTGGAAGAAGGGGCCGACCTCCCAGCGCTCGTCCGGGTAGGCGTGGCGCAGCGCGCGCTCCAGCTTCTCCTGCAGCTCCGGCACGACGTCGAACAGGTTCTCGTTGACGAAATACAGGCCCCAGGCAAGCTCCTGGGCGACGGTCGGCTTCTCGAGCCGTAACTCCCCGGTCAGCCACAGCAGCTCGATCTCGGTGCGGAGACCGTCGATCAAGGTGACACGCTCCCGCGGGGTCCAGCGCGGCGCCTCGAGGTCCACGAGTCGGCGGTAGATGCGGCGATGCCGCTCGAGCACGGTGACGCGTTTTGCCTCCGTCGGGTGAGCGGTGATCACCGGCCGGACCCGCAGGTTGCTCACGAGCGCGCGCATCTCGTCGGCGGCCATGCCACCGGCGGCGGCCGCGGTCACCACCTGGGCGAAGGTGCCGCGCAGCTGTTCGTAGCCGCGCTCCACCTCGCTCTGGCGCCGCTGGCGCATCGCCCCGTTCTGCTCGGCGATGGAGAGGAGCTGGAACCAGATGCCCTGCGCCTGGATGGTGCGCGCCAGGAGTTCGGGGGAGACGCCGGCCGGGATCGCCCCTCCCGCGAGCACGGGCTCGATCTCCGGCGTGTGGATGCGAATGACCGCGCGCAGCTGCTCGTCCAGCAGCGCCGCGACCTCCGCGCCGTACTCGGAGGGGCTCACACCACGCGGTCGCGCGGCGGCTGGCCGGAGAAGAAGGCCTTGAGATTCTCCAGCGCGCGGAATCCCATCGCCGCGCGGGTCTCCCGGGTCGCGCTCCCCAGGTGCGGCAGCAGCACCACGTTCTCCATCGTCAGGAGCTCCGGCGTGATCTGCGGCTCACGCTCGTACACGTCCAGCGCGGCCCCGGCGATCGTCCCGGCCCGCAACGCGGCCACGAGGGCCGCCTCGTCCACCACGTCGCCGCGCGCCGTGTTGATCAGGAAGGCGGTAGGCTTCATCAGGGCCAATCGCTCGGCGTTGATGAGGTGACGGGTCTCCGGCGTCGCCGGGCAATGCAGGGAGACGAAGTCGGCTTCGCGGATGACCTCCTCCACGCTGCCCTGCTGCTCCGCGCCCAGCTCCCGCGCAACGGCGGCCGGGGGCGGATAGGGGTCGTGAAACATCACGCGCATGCCGAACCCGTGGTGGGCGCGCCGCGCCACCGCCTTCGCGATGCGACCGAATCCGATGAGGCCGAGCGTCTTGCCGCTCACCCTCGTGCCGAGCAGGTGCGTGGGACGCCATCCGGTCCACCGCCCCGCCCGGACGTGCCGCTCTCCTTCCCCGGCGCGGCGCGCCACCATCAGCATCAGCATGACCGCGTCGTCGGCCGTGTCGTCGGTGAGCACGTCGGGCGTGTTCGTGACCACCAGGCCACGCGTTTTCGCCGCGGCGACGTCGATGTGATTGAACCCGACGCCGAAGTTCGCGAGGATCCTGGCACGCAGCGGCTCGACCGCGAGCGTCTCCGCGGTGAGACGGTCGGTCACGGTGCAGAGCAGCGCATCGGCACCGCGGAGCGCGTCTTGCAGCTCCGCCGCCGCGAACGGGTGGTCGTCCGCGTTGAGGCGGGCGTCGAACTCGCGGGCGACCTGCTCCTCCACGGGGGCCGGCAGGCGCCGGGTGATGACCACATGGGGGCGGGCCGGACTCACCGCTTGGCCATCGCGCGGCGCGGCGGGTCCTTGGCGACCGCCTGCGCGACGGTCGCGCCGAGCTCCGACGGGCTCGGCGCCACGATCAACCCCGCGGAGCGCATGATCTCCGCCTTCTCGGCCGCCGTGTCGCCGAAGGCCGAGATGATGGCCCCCGCGTGCCCCATACGGCGGCCCTTGGGGGCGGTCAGCCCGGCGACGTAGCCGATCACCGGCTTCTTCATCTGCTGCTTCACAAACGTCGCGGCGTCGGCCTCCTGCGGGCCGCCGATCTCGCCGATCATCATCACGGCATCCGTTTCCGGGTCCTGCTCGAACAGCGCCAGCATGTCGACGAAGGAGCTGCCGTTGATCGGGTCGCCCCCGATGCCCACGCTCGTCGAGATGCCGACGTCGAGGGCGCTCATCTGCGACGCCGCCTCGTAGCCGAGGGTCCCGGAGCGCGTCACGACCCCGACGCGGCCGCGCTTGTAGATGTGGCCCGGCATGATTCCCATCATGGCCTTCCCGGCGCTGATCACGCCGGCGCAGTTCGGGCCGATGAGCCGCGTGCGCCGCTCCTTGGCGTAGCGCCACAGATAGCGCTTCACCGTCATCATGTCCTGGGCCGGCACGCCGTCGGTGATCGTCACGACCAGCTGGATCCCCGCATCGGCCGCCTCCATGATCGCGTCGGCGCAGTAGGGCGCCGGCACGAGCAGGAGGCTCGCCGTGGCGCCGGTGGCGGACACGGCCTCCTTCACGGTGTTGAACACGGGCCGGCCGAGGTGCGTGGTGCCGCCTTTCCCCGGCGTCACGCCCCCCACGACGTCGGTGCCGTAGGCGATCATTTCCTTCGCGTGGAAGGTGCCTTTGTCGCCCGTGAAGCCCTGGATGAGGACCGGCGTCTTCTCGTCGAGCAGGATGCTCATGACCTCAGTGCCTCATCGTCGCCTGCTCGGCGAGCGCCCTGTTGCGGGCCGCGACGACCCGGTCCGCCGCGTCGGCCAGGGCGTCGGCGGTGATGATGGGGAGGCCGCTCTCCCCGAGGATACGGCGGCCTTCCTGGACGTTCGTGCCGGCGAGCCGCACGACGAGGGGCACCGGGACCGCGATCTCCCGCACCGCCTGCACCACGCCCTGCGCCACCCAGTCGCAGCGGTTGATGCCGGCGAACACGTTCACGAGGATCGCGTTCACCTTGCGGTCGGCGAGGACCAGCCGAAAGGCGGCGGCGACGCGGTCGGGGCTCGCTCCCCCCCCGATGTCGAGGAAGTTGGCCGGCTCGCCCCCCGCGTGCTTGATCATGTCCATCGTGGCCATCGCGAGCCCGGCGCCGTTGATGATGCAGCCGATATCGCCGTCCAGGGCTACGTAGTTCAATCCGTGCTCGGCGGCCTCGGCCTCGCGCGGATCCTCCTGGGCGTAGTCGCGCAGCTCCGCCACGTTGGGGCGCCGGAACATCGCGTTGTCGTCGAAGCTCATCTTGACGTCGAGGGCCAGGACCTGCCCGTCCTTGGTGACGACCAGCGGGTTCATCTCGACCATGGTGGCGTCCAGATCCCGGAACGCGCGATAGGCCCCCAGGATCGCCGCGACGGCCTGCGTCAGCTGCGCGGGGGCGAGACCCAAGCCGAAGGCGAGCTCGCGCGCCTGGAACGGCCGCATGCCGACCGCGGGCTCCACCACCTCCCGCAGGATCGCTTCCGGCTCGCGCTGCGCGATCTCCTCGATCTCCATGCCGCCATGGGGATGGGCCACGACCACGATGCGCTCCCGCCGGCGATCGAGCACCAGTCCGACGTAGAGCTCGCGCTCGATCGGCAGCGCCTGCTCGACGAGCAGACGGTGCACCGGGAGGCCTTCGGGCCCGGTCTGCTGCGTGACGAGGTTGCGGCCGAGCAGGGCCTTCGCCGCCGCCCGCACCTCGCCGTCGCTCGTGCACACCCGGATGCCCCCCGCCTTGCCGCGCGCGCCCGCATGGATCTGGGCCTTCACCACCCAGCGGTCGCCCCCGATCTCGGCCGCGCGGTAGACGGCCTGCTCGGCGCTGTAGGCGACCCCGCCCCGCGGCACGGGCACGTCGAAGCCCGAGAGCAGCTCCTTCGCCTGATACTCGTGGATGTCCACGGCTCAGGCTCCGCGGCCCGCGAGCGCGGGCTTGCGTCGGGCCTCGATCGCGGCGGCGATCTGGACGATGTTTTGCGCCATGCGCGCGGACGCGGCGTCGATCATGCGGCCATCGAGCTGCGCCGCTCCTCGCCCCTCACGCGCCGCGTCGTCCAGCGCCGCCAGGATTCGTTTGGCCCGCTGCACCTCGGCGGGCGGCGGCGTGAACACCTCGTTCGCCAGGGCGATCTGTGAGGGGTGGATGGCCCACTTCCCTTCGCAGCCGAGCGCCGCGGCACGGCGGGCCGCCGCGAGGAAGCCTTCCGGGTCCTTGAAATCGCCGTAGGGCCCGTCGATCGCCCGCAATCCGTACGCCCGGGACGCGGTGACCATGCGCGACAGCGCCGCGTGCCACTGGTCGCCCGGGTAGTCGGGGTTGAGGCCTCCGATGCTCACGGTGCGGGCGCGCACGCTGGCGGCAAAGTCGGCGACGCCGAAGTGCATCGCCTCGAGCCGCCGGCTCGACTGCGCGATCGCCTCCACGTTCGCCATCCCGAGCGCCGTCTCGATCAGCACCTCGATCCCGACGCGCTGCGGGACGCGCCGCGCGGCCTCGATCTGGGTCAGCAGGGCGTCCACCAGGTAGACGTCCGCCGGCACGCCGACCTTGGGCACCAGCACGACGTCGAGACGATGACCCGCCTGCTCCACCACGTCCACGACGTCGCGATACATGTAATGCGTATCGATGCCGTTGATGCGGACGCAGATCGTCTTGCCGCGCTCGCGCCAGTCGTGCTCCACCAAGCCCGCGACCACGTTCTTGCGGGCCTGCTCCTTGTCGGTGGGCGCGACGGCGTCTTCGAGGTCGAGGAACACGTAGTCCGCTTCGCTCTCGAGCGCCTTGCGGAACAGGGCGGGGTTCGAGCCGGGGACCGCGAGCTCGCTGCGTTGCAGCCGCGTCGTGGCCGATTCGTGGCGGGTGAGGCTCATGCCCTCGCGACGCTGCGCGGCTGGGTCGTCTTGACGCCGGGCTGCGATTGCGCGTCCGGTGAGAGCGGCGCGGCGGCCCGAGCGGGCAGCGGGGCCGCGGTGCGGCACCAATGGTCCTGCGCCGCCGCGACGCCCGCGCCCAGCGCGAGCTTCACGCCCACGTCGCGCATCGCCATCTCCGCCCCGGCGATCGCGCCGGCCAGCATCAACTCATTGAGGTCGCCGAGATGGCCGATGCGGAACAGCTTGCCGGCCAGCCGCGCGAGGCCCGCGCCCAGCGCCAGGTTGTAGCGGCGGAACGCGACGTCGATCACGTCCGCGCCGTTGATCCCCTCCGGCACCATGATCGCGCTCACCGTGTCGGAATACCACGCCGGGGCTCTGGCACAGAGCCGCAGGCCCCACGCCTTCACGGCGGCCCGCACGCCTTCGGCGAGCCGATGGTGGCGGGCGAACACGCTCTCCAGTCCCTCCTCGAGCAGCATGTCCACCGCCTCCCGCAGCCCGTACAGCATCGGCACCGAGGGGGTGTAGGGGAAGTAGCCGCCCGGGTTCGCCTTGAGCATGTCGCCGAAGTCGAAGTAGACGCGCGCGCACTTCGCCCGCTCGCGCGCGGCCAATGCCTTGGGGCTGGCGCACACCACGGCGAGCCCGGCGGGAAGCATGAACCCCTTCTGCGAGCCCGTCACCGCCACGTCGACCTTCCACTCGTCCATCCGGAAGTCGATGCTCGCGATCGAGCTGACTCCGTCCACGTACAACAGCGCCGGGTGCCCCGCCGCGTCCAGCGCGCGGCGCACGCCTGCGAGGTCGCTCGTCACGCCGGTCGCCGTCTCGTTGTGAACGATCAGCACCCCCTTGATCTCGCGCTGCCGGTCGGCGGTGAGGATCTCCTCGATGCGCGCGACCGGGGCGCCCTCGCCCCATTCCACATCGAGGATGTCCACCCGCAGGCCGATCCGCTGCGCCAGGTCGATCCACAGGTGGCTGAACTGCCCGAAGCGCGGCGCGATGACGCGGTCGCCCGGGGAGAGCGTGTTCGTGAGCGCCGTCTCCCAGCCGCCGGTGCCGGTGCCCGGGAAAAGAAACACCTGACCGGTCGTGGTCTTGAAGACCTTCTTCAGGTCTTGGAACAGGGGAAGCGTCAGCTCCGGGAAGGCGGACGAGCGGTGATCCTCCATCGCGCGGTGCATCGCGCGGAGGATGCGCTCGGGGACGTTCGTGGGACCGGGAACGAAGAGGAAGTTGCGGCCGGCTATCCGAGGCATCGCGGTGTCCTTCGACCATGGGGAGAAAAACAAAGCGAGAACCCGCGGCTCTCGCTGAAGTTACACCAGCAGTGGTATTCTGCACCCCTGCCCCAGGACCCGCAACCACTCGGTAGGGTGGGGGAACCCCGCCGGTCGGGGGGAAAAGCCCGTGAAAGGCCGGGGAAGGGTGAAAGGCCCGGGAAGGGTGCTGGCCCTTCCCCGGCCTCTTACCCTTCCCCTGCCTTTTACCGGGCCGTACATCGGTCGCAGCCGGAGCAGGCGACGCCCGTTTGCCCAAAGTGGGCGAGCAACAGCCGACGCCGGCAGGCGTGCGACTCGACGTAGCGCCGCACCTCGGGAGCGATCATGCCCCGCTCGACGTCGGCGCGCGTCCACAGCACCAGGCAGTCCGCCGGGCGCCCGTCCCGGCCGGCCCGTCCCGCCTCCTGGTAGTAGCCCTCCAGGGTGCGGGGCGGTCCCCAGTGAATCACGCACCGCACGTCGGGCTTGTCGATGCCCATCCCGAACGCAGTCGTGGCGACAACGACCGGCGCGCGGTTGCCGAGGAAGTCGAGCAGCACCTGGCGCCGCATGGCGGCGCTCAGTCCGGCGTGGTACGGCGCTGCCGGCAGGCTCCGCAGCCACAGCGCGCGGGTCACGAGCTCGGTAAGGCGTCGCGTGGGAGCATAGACGATGGTGTGTCCCGCCGCACGCCGCACGAGCGCGCGGATCCGGGCGAAGCGCTGGCGGTCGTCCGGCACTCGCTCGACGGTGAAGCGCAGGTTCGGCCGATCGAACGAGGCCACGATGACCTCGGCGCCGGGCGTCCGGAGTACCCGCAGGATATCGACCCGCGTCCCGGGCGTGGCGCTCCCCGTGAGTGCGAGCGTGGCCGGATCGCCCAGCAGGTAGCGGAACTGACCCAGCCGGCGGTACACCGGACGGAATTCGTTGCCCCACTCCGTGATGCAGTGCGCCTCGTCCACGGCCAGGAGCGACACCCGTCGCCCCGCCGCACGCAGCCGCGCGACCAGCGCGCGCAGCCGCTCCGGCGCGCAATAGAGGAGCCGCAGCCGCCCGGCCAACGTCGCGTCGAGGATGACCCGGCGCTGGTCGGGCGTGAGCAGGCTGCTGAGGTACGCGGCGGCGATGCCCCGGCGCCGCAGCGCCGCCACCTGGTCCTGCATCAGGGAGATCAGGGGCGAAACCACGAGCGTCAGGTCGTCCGCCATCAGGGCCGGGAGCTGGTAGCAGAGTGACTTCCCCGCCCCTGTCGGCAGCACAGCGAGCACGTCGCGGCCGGCGAGCAGGGGGCCGACCACGCGCAGCTGCGCGGGGCGAAAGCCGCCGTGCCCGAACCGTTGGGCGAGAATCTCCCGCGCCCGTCCGAGCCCGCCCGGGAAGGTGGCCACGCCGACAATCAAATGGGCCCCGGTCGTCCGCCCGGAGCCCGAATTACGCCAGTGGCGGCGTTTTCGCGCCGGCGCCCGTCAGGCGCGGTCCTTCCAATCCACGGTGAACGTGTTGCCGCACTCGTGGCACGTCACGTCCTTGGGCTGCCCGGACACGTGCCGCCGCTTGTGGCATCCCGGGCAGACGAGGTGGGGCTCGTGGACGACGCTCCAGCCCTTGGGGCGGTCCTTGCGAAGCTCCAGGTTGTCCTTCGGGACGCGCACTTCCACTTGGTGGACGTCCACCACGACCCAGGGCTTGCCGCTGTCTTCCACGATCCGGTACCAGCCACCGCGGCGCAGACCCTCCTTCTCCGCGCGGTCACCCTTGCTTCGCGCCCAACCTAGTTCGGCCATGGCTTACTCCAGTTCCTCGGCGGTCCCTTCCCGCACGAGCACGAGGATTGCCGCCTGCGGGACCACGAGATAGCGCTTACCTTCGAATGTGATCTCCACCGCCGCCTTCCGAAAGAAGAGCGCGTAGTCGCCGACCCGTGCCTGCATCGGGAGGTACTTGACGTCGGGGCCGTGGATCTTCCAGGGCTCGTCGTCCATGCTGGCCGGTTCCGTCATCGGGGTGCCCGGCCCGGTGGCGATAATGCGGCCGCCCTGCACCTGGCGACCCTCCAGTGCGGTCGCGGGCAGGTACAGGCCGACGTTGGTGCGCTCCTCCCCCTCTTCCGGGGCGATGAGGACGCGGTCGCCCACGACGATCAGGCGCTTGGGGGCTTCGTCCGGCATGGGAGACAGTATACAACCTTCCCTTTCCGGTGGGCGAGGCGGCTGGGGTCTCACGGAGCGACTGCATCCCGGCCGCCTCGGACGGCAGGGGGATGGTGACGCAGATCACGTTGGGTGCTTGACAGGGGGAAACCCCGCACTATTAATGCGCGCCTGCCGCAGACTCTGTGCGGCCGCCGTTCCGCCTGTTCCCCAGGGAGGGACACAGCAATGCAAAATCCGGTGGGCATCGCCCAGACCGAGCAGTGGAGCTGGATTCTCCAGACCGTGTGGGGCTGGATCTGGGGCGGCCTGTCGTGGATCGTCGACTGGCAGGCGCTCGTGTTCCGAACGGTGCTCTACGGTGATTCCTTCTGGCAGATCATCGGGAAGTTCTTGTTGCTCTTCTTCCCGGCGACGGTGCTCGTCGCGGGCGTCTGGGGCACGATGGTCTCGCTCTACACCATTCCGTTCCGTTCCGGTCGCGGACGCTTTCTCGCTGCGATGCTCATGTCCTGGTGGGATGCAGTGCGCATGGCGTGGTTTTATTGGTTCGGCCTGGTGCGTTTCCTCCTGGTGTTCGTCGGTTGGATCTGGGGTCTGCTCCGGCTTGGCGTCGGGCTATTCTGGCGAACGCTGAAGAACCTGGTTACGTCGCCCTTCGCTATGCTCGATTCGAGCTCGC
>Ga0209160_1004772_pt1 | contig 10789 bp, 12 predicted proteins | sample GraSoiAngelo_153_FD_186167 | JGI IMG/M metagenome (GOLD analysis project Ga0209160, IMG submission 186167) | Grasslands soil microbial communities from the Angelo Coastal Reserve, California, USA - 14_1009_12_40cm (SPAdes) (version 2) | ecosystem: Environmental > Terrestrial > Soil > Grasslands ...
AGACGTACCAGTGTTACTAACTGCAACAGTTCCTAGAGGAGCAGACGCTGTTCCCGCTACTGATGTATCTCTGACGAATGATGTGCATGTTACTGTTTGGCCGCTGGATACGGAAGTTGGTGAGCATGTAACCACAGTTGAAGTTGTCCTGCGATTGACGGTGACGGTGTTGCCTGCTGTTGGTCCACTGCCGGAGTGAGCAGTATCAGCAACTGCTGCGGTGTATGTTCCACTTGCGATAACATTACCTGAGCTAGTTGGTGCGAAGGTGACATTGCAGCTTGCTGTTGTCGCATTGACAGTTGCTAGGGTGCAGGGTGATCCCGTGAAAGATCCTGTAGCGCTTCCGCCATTGGTGAATGCGACGGTTCCAGTGGGTGTGCTTGCGGTTCCAGCTGCTGATGTATCTTTGACGAATCCAGTGCACGTGATTACCTGGGAAACCACGACGGTTGCAGGAGTGCACGAGACTGCAGTCGAAGTTGTTCTACGGTTAACGGTGACAGTGTTTCCTGCTGCGGGGCCGCTACCACTGTGCGAGGTGTCGGTAGATGTGTAAGTTCCGCTTGCAGTGACCGTTCCGGATGCTGTCGGGTTGAATGTGACATTGCAGCTGGATGTTGTTGCGTTAACAGCTGCCAGAGTACATGGCGAGCCTGTGAAAGATCCTGTAGCGGATCCGCCGTTGGTAAATGCAACCGTTCCTAGAGGAGCGGACGTTGTTCCTGCGGCTGATGTGTCTTTGACGAATCCGGTGCACGTGATTACTTGGGCAACTACAACGGTCGCTGGTGAGCAGGATACCGCTGTTGAGGTTGTTCGCAACGTAACCGTTACAGTATTACTTGTTGCCGGACCACTTCCAGAGTGGACTCCGTCAGTAGACGTGTAACTCGAAGTGTCCGTTACAGTACCGGAGCTTGTAGGTGTGAACGATGATGAGCAGGTCGAAGTTGTTGCGTTAACTGTAGCCAGTGTGCATGGGGCGCCTGCGAAAGAGCCTGTCGCAGATCCGCTGTTAGCAAATGACACCGTACCGCCAGGGGCGGAAGTTGTTCCTGCTGCAGTATCTCTTACGAAGGCTGTGCAGCTTGTTGCCGGTGAAACGACTACTGCGGCGGGTGAGCATGAGACAACTATTGAAGTTGACCTGCCACCAACTGTGACAGTGTTGCTAGTGCTCGGTCCACTTCCAAGGTGAGAAGTGTCCGTTGGTGTATAGGTTGAACTTGCAACAACGTTTCCGGTGGTGCTAGCCACGATCGTTACAATGCAACTTGATACTGTCGCGTTGACGACCGCCAATGTGCAGGGCGAGCCACTGACGGTGGCCGTGGCGGTTCCCGTATTGGTAACTGCTACCGTACCGGCGGGGGCAGATGCTGTTCCCGCAGCAGAGGTGTCTCTAACAAAGGATGTGCAGGTTATCGTTTGGCCAGTAGATACGGACGATGGCGTGCATGTTACAACAGTGGATGTTGTCCGTTTCGTAACGGTAACAGTGTTGCCTGCCGTTGGTCCGCTACCGCTGTGAGCAGTGTCAGATGACGTGTAGGTTCCGCTTGCGATGACTGTCCCAGCGCTTGTTGGATTGAATGTTACGGTGCAGCTAGAGGTTGTAGCGTTAACGCTTGCCAATGTACAGGGCGATCCTGTGAACGTTCCTGTTGCTGTTCCTCCATTGGTGAATGCTACGGATCCAAGTGGAGCACTGGCAGTGCCCGCTAGGGAGGTATCCTTAACGAAGCCTGTGCAGCTGATGGACTGTGAAATAACGACAGCTGTTGGTGAGCACGTGACAGCTGTGGAGGTTGTTCGAAGAGTTACGGTGACTGTGTTGCTTGCGCTGGGTCCACTGCCGTTGTGGGTCGTGTCGGCAGCACTTGGAGTGTAAGTCCCGCTTGCGATGACTGTGCCTGTACCAGTAGGTGTGAAAGTGACACTGCAAGTTGATGCGGTAGCATTCAGCGCCGCAAGAGTACAGGGTGAGCCAGTGAATGATCCGGCTGCGGTGCCGGTGTTTGTGAAGGCGACTGTTCCGGCCGGTACCGTTCCACCCGAGGCGATATCATGGACGGTCGCAGTACATGTTGTGGCTTGGTTGATGACTATTGCTGAGGGACTACAGACAACAGTTGTAGTCGTGTTATGCTTGGCCGAAACCACAGAGACGGGAACATTACGCGTAGTACTATTGGTTCCACCAACATTGTCGGTTGTCGTAAGAGTAACGGTAAATGTTTGGGTAACGGTCGGGTTGAAAGTGTGAGTCGCGGTTATTCCTGTTGCAGTGTTACTAGAACCGCTACCAGGGTCGCCGAAGTTCCATGCATAGGTGACTATACCATCGTATTTCGAATTACCGTTTGTATCATAGATTACCGGCTCGCCGGCGTCCCATTGGCCGTTGACGTTAGTATCGAAGTAGCTGAGCTTCGCGTCTGGAACTATAGGCTGACTGGCAACAGCAATAGTCGGACCTGCCATTATGGTATCTCCGGCTGTAAAAGTACCAGAAGCATCTTGATCACGCACTACTGTGTCAACTCCAGGGTCAAAGCGTCCGTTAGCATTGGCATCAACAAACCCAATCGGGCAAGGTATACCAATTGTAAGAAGACACAAGTTGTCAACATTCGAGATGCCCGATCCTCCGACAGGGGCGACACCCGCCAATATTGGCTCGTCAGGATAGGAACTTCCCGACGCGTCGAAGGTTACAGTTTGCCCAGCGTTCGGATTCGCAGGATTGAAAGTGAACGAAGGCCTCGGACCAAGTTCGACGAGACCCAGATTAGTAAACGTGTGACTTGGCTGTCCGTTAATGAGAGGTGCACCGTTTGCGCCCCTAGCTGCACCGGTAGCGCCGAGATTGTCAACCGCTCTTAAGGTCACGTTGAAGAGGCCTGGTGCAGTGCGGAAACCTCCCATACCATAATCATGCGTTATGACGGTTGTTACTCCAGTGACTAGAGGTGTTTTATCACCAAAGTCCCAGATGAGGTTAGCAATCGATCCCCCGACGTCCGGATCGCTGCTAGTGGAAGTGAATGTGTATGATGTGCCTGTATGGGTTGTTGTGAAGCTTGCTGTCGGGGGCGTGTTGTTAATGGTAATGGTTTCTTGCCCGCAAGAAAGCGCGCTGCACGGTGTCGCTGGAGCTGCGGCGAATCCGGGTAGGATAATCGCGTTTTGATCAGTGAACTGCACATTGCTTATTGTGAATGTAGCTGGCGCTCTACTTACGAGCGCAAATGCGACGTTCGCCAATACTGTCCGGGCTGAAAGAATGATAGGGGGAGATATCGTAGGGTTAACGAATGTAAAACCGACGAGTATTGCGCCAGTATGGGTGGCTAGGTTTTCGCTAATGGACACGGCTCCTGTACCACCGCCTGGGTTGCCGGCTCCAATGGAAATGGCCTTTGCCCAGTTGCCGGTACCTGTGTTGAGTTGCGATCCGAACCAGACTGTTTTCTCGCCGCAGTCTGGGTAGGCAATGCACAATGAACTTGGGTCACCGAGTGGTGTGACCACCGTCGGATCGTAGTTTATCTGGAACTGCCACGCGAAAACATTGGCAGTTGAACCTGAAGGTGAAGTAGCACTGGCATTCAGGATGGCTCCGATGCGGAAAGTAGTGACGTTTGTTGATGCTGTATTTATGAGAATATCGCAAAGTCCAAACTGCCCGTAAGCCGCCGTGTTGACATCGCAGGTAGCTGAGGCCACCGTCGTAGGTTTGCTGATGGCGTCAAGTGAAACTGTGAGGCAGGCGTTAGATCCAGAGCCTCCGCTCGGACAAGTGATCGCCTTAACCGGCACGATTCCAGGAAGAATTCGGCTCGGACCGAGGTTGGTCGCGGAAAGTAGAGTTGTCAGACACAGCAGGATGGCTAATGCTACTAGATTCTTCCTACGATTCATACTAATGACACTGTTTCAAGGAAACTATCGGTTGAAACGGGCTCTCGCTCGGCAAGGCATATAAGAGTTACCGGTTTGCGGACTCCCCGCTATATCCATGATAATCCAAGGATATCAAGAGGGGCCTCCAAAGGCCACTCTGAAAATTACTGTTGGAAAGTTGAAAAACTTAAGATCGATCCCCGACAGAGAAAGTTAAGCCTAAACCGACCCGTCCCTAAACACCTATCATAACCCACCTCTCAAGAATCCCCCTGCCAAGTCTCCCGCCTCCGTCACTCTCAGAGTTAGCTGATTTCATGTTAAACTGACCGGCTTTAATACCCAAAACTTATACGACGCCTGAAACGTCCCCCAATTCATACGACAGAGAGGTACCAGTAGGTAATCCACAACTTTTGCCCGTCCTCGAAGTAGAACATCTGACAACCAATTACAAAACAATGCGCGGCTGGGTAAAGGCCTGTGAAGACGTAAACTTCCAGGTGGAAAAAGGCGAGGCCATGGGCCTAGTCGGAGAATCCGGCTGCGGAAAAACAACAGTCGCACTATCACTCCTGAAACTCCTACCCGCCGCCGGTCGAATCCGAAAAGGCAGGATCCTTTTCAACGGTAACGACCTCGTAAAAATGAATGATAATCAAATCCGGAAGATCAGATGGAAAGGAATCGCGATCGTATTCCAGGGCGCAATGAACGCTTTGAACCCGGTCTTCAAGATCAGTGATCAGATCACCGAGGCGATCAAGATCCATGAGCCCGGTGTGAGCAGAAGTGGGGCCACGGAAAGAGTTGAGGCATTATTGGAAATGGTCGGCATCGACAAGAGTCGCGCTAACAATTACCCGCACGAGTTCAGCGGTGGAATGCGACAACGCGCATTGATCGCCATGGCACTAGCAGCGAACCCTGAAGTTCTAGTCGCGGATGAGCCTGGCACAGCACTGGACGTTGTTGTCCAGGCCCAGATATTGAAACTTCTCCGTGAACTAAAAGATAAGCTCAATCTCTCGATGGTCTTCATCAGCCACGACCTCTCGATCGTCGCAGAGACCTGTGAGAAGCTTGCTATCATGTACGCTGGCCAAATCGTCGAGTACGGAGATACAAAGTCCGTCTTCGCAAAACCATTGCATCCTTACACGCAGGGTTTGCTGGGCGCTTTCCCGAGCATCAAGGGTCCACGGAAGAAGCTTGTCTCGATACCAGGCCAGCCACCAGACCTGCTGGACCCACCGACCGGTTGCAGGTTCAACCCACGCTGCCCATACGTCATGGACATTTGCAAGAAAGTAGAGCCGATGCTGTTGCCGGTTGACCAGTCCAATCATCTAGCCCACTGCCACCTCTACCCGCAACAATGAGCAAAAACTAGGGAAATTCAGAAGATGAAATTCAAGCTCCCAGGACGAAAGAACGGGAACAGCGTCCAAACAGCACAACAAGGGACTATGCCAATATCACAGGCGAAGGATCTCAGTATGATCCCATCCGAATACCAGGACGCGTTGATTGGCGTCATCGGCCTGAAAAAATATTTCCCGATCCGTCAGGGTTTCTTGAGCAGCGTCATCAGCGGCCAGAACCAGTATGTCAAAGCGGTCGATGACATCAGCTTCTTCGTACGAAAAGGCGAGGTCTTCGGCCTCGCCGGCGAAAGCGGCAGTGGAAAATCCACAACCGGACGCCTACTGCTACGGCTCACCGACATAACCGATGGTCGAGTCTTCTTCAAAGGCAAAGATATTTCCAAGATTAGTCAAAAGGCGTTGAAGCCGCTCCGGAAAGATATGCAGATCATTTTCCAAGACCCCTATGAATCTCTCGATCCGCGAATGACGATCAAAGAGATCGTTGCCGAGCCCCTGCGAATTCAGGGACTTGCAAAGACCGAGGCGGAGATCGAGGAGCGGGTCAAGCAGATTCTGACAGAGGTGGAGGTCTACCCACCTGAGGAGTACATGTACCGGTTCCCGCACGAGTTGAGCGGGGGGCAAAGGCAGCGTGTCGCGGTGGCACGGGCGTTCGTCGTCAACCCTGAATTCGTTGTGGCGGACGAGCCCGTATCAATGCTCGATGTCTCCATCCGGGCCGAAGTTCTCAACTCGATGCTCGAACTCGTCCAGAAACGTCAGGTCTCTTTCATCTACATCACCCACGACCTCGCCCTTGCGAAGCATATCTGTGACCGACTCGCCATAATGTACCTTGGGAAGATCGTGGAGATGGGCCCGACAGATCAAGTGATCATGAATCCGCTCCATCCCTATACTCAGGCCCTGATCGCGGCCATACCAGTCCCTGACCCGGGCCATGTCCGCGGCAACATCCCAATCAGCGGAGAAATACCAAGTCCCCTCAACCCGCCACAAGCATGCAGGTTCCATACTCGTTGTCCCTACGCGTTTGGAGAATGCACCACGCTCGAACCCCCACTGATCGAAGTAGAACCTGGGCATTGGGTCTCGTGTCACATGGTCCGCAAATAGCCAATCAACAAGAGACACTCGAGAGATCTTCGCCGGCTCTTTTGGAACGTGCGCCCGGTCGGGCGGCTCGATCAAATTGTATGCTAAGTCCTTTGATGCTGGGAGAAATAGGGGTCAATTCTGGCATAGGATTATGATGATTTCGAGGCAACGGCATTTGGGCCATGCTGTCCCGTCTGGTCAGGGTGGTCCTGCTGTCCGCCCTGCTATTGTTCATCTATCTTCCCTACTTTCCACTGATACCTAGGATCGTCCCACATCCTGTTGCGGCGGCATCATCATCCTTCACCCTCTACGGCAGCATTCTCGCCCCGGCTGGATGGTCCTTCACCGACGGGACAGAGACGAACCCTGGACCTGATCTTGTCGTCGCCCCTGGTGCATCAGTCACCATGAGCCTATTCTCGAGCGACACGATCCAGCACAGGTTCTGTGTGGATGGTGAAGCTACGCCAGATTTCATCTGCCAGACTGCCGAGCCTCAATCCTCAAACTTTGCTTCTCCGACGACCCCGGTCCCCTTCACCTTCACTGCCAACTCGACCGCTGGTACCTACACCTACTTTTGCAGCATCCATGGTAGTGCGATGAGGGGCAGGTTCGTGGTGCAAACGATCCATGATGTCGCGGTCACTGGGATCACGACATCTAGAAATTTCGCCTACAATGGCGTCACCGCGAATCCTGTCCAAGTCAATGTGACTGCTGCGAACTTGGGCAGTTCGACAGAGTCCTTCTTCGTCAGTGCAAAAGGAAACACTACATTGATCGGTAACCAGTCTATCACGTTGGTTGCAGGCAAGACATCTGTCGTGTCTTTCAACTGGCCCACCATCTCATTGACTAGGGGCGTCTACGTTCTGAAGGCTAACGCGACCAAAGTCTTGGGCGAAACCAATATGGCGAACAACTTTTTCACTGCTGCATCAAGCTTCATCGTCCGGTTCCATGGCGATGTCAACGGCGACTGCAGAGTGGATATTGTTGACTTGGCGACTGTGGGAAGCACCTTCGGCAAGGTCGCAGGACAGCAGGGTTACAATACGAACGCCGACTTGAACAATGACGGTTTGATCAACATAGTCGACCTTGTAATTGTGGCCGGCAATTTCGGCCAGAACTGCTAAAGGCCTAGCCCTGACCAGCGACATCAAGACGCCGCTAGGCCTCGGAACCACGCCACTGGGTGTCATGCACACGATCCAACAAATAAGATCGGGTCATGTCGACCTCAAAGGGGCCGTTCAGGGATAAACTTATCTCGACTAGACCACGTCCGTTAAAACCTCGTTAATATTTGCCAAACAGCCTGTCCTCCCATGGCCTATCTGTCTCAATCCTTGTCTTCCTCAGCGTTAGCTCTATCCTCTTCCTAAACATCAACCCGGTCAAGGGGATCGTTGGAGCGGGAGTTGGATCATGTCCCTCTCCTCCCCCACCAGGCTGTATTCCGGATACATGGGCACCTTATGGCCCAATGATCAAGTCCTTACGATTCCAGATTTACGCCTATCCTGACCCGGAGTTTCAGGACTTTCAAGCGGGACATCTAGATGTCGTGGACTGGGAAACGAGTGCTTCAAGCTGGCCATCCTATGACAGCAACCCAGACTTTCTCCAGACACCGGCCCAAGGTCAATATGGGGACCTTGGCATGTACTTCAACGGTGCCTCGAGCAGATTCACACATATTCCAGGCACTCCGACTTCAGGGGCTGATGCAACACCATTCTGGGGTTGTGACTGGAACAATGGTGGAATACCATTCACCAACACAATGCAGACCTATACTTCGTTATGCGGCAAGGACATGAGGGCAGCACTCGCGCACCTCGTCGATAGACAGGCTTTCACCGATCCTAGAGTCTTGGCACATCTAGTATGCCCGTCTCCAACAGCGAAAAATCCATCGTGCGAACCTGACTCTACTTGCGGCTTCAAGTCCAAGTCCTGCATAACTATCGCGCAAGAATGCACTTGGGATGATCCGAGCATCGTGACGAGGGTTGCGGGAGTGGCTCCCGGGGCCTGCCTCGATGCTTTCAGGTATGGTCACAATGGGAGCGTTAATGGTGACCAAGCTGTTGGCAGTGTTGACTTTTGCATAGCCGCTGAGTACATGGTTGCAGCCGGTGTCGCAACGGGCTTAACCGGGCCAACGGATGACCAGGGGAGAATAATCCCAACTCCTAGCGGATGCATACTGACAGGCGTCAATCCGAACATTGTAAGTCATCCGCTCCGGACTATGGTCCGGTCAAGCCAACCAAGATACGACATGGGCCTAGCATTCGACAAGGCACTCAACGAACTGTTCGGGCAATCTGTGACCCAGCAGCGCTTTCGCTTTAATCCCCTGATCGTTTTCTCTGACAACTGCTTTAGTATCGCATGCTACACCGTCGGCGGCAATATTGATGACTGGGACATGTACACCTATGGCTACGGCCTAGGCGGTCCATACCCAGACCATCTATTCGGACTATACAATGGATCTAAAGCGAGCAACTACTGTGGCGGATTGCAAAATGGTTATCCGTTCAACAACCAGTTCGTTTGTAACCCCCCGCTGGATACCGATACATCAGCAGCTCACAGGGGACTTGACGTGCCGACGTTCACAAACGCCACTCTTGCGGCGTTCAATGACTGGGGCAGGGCTGTGATCGACATACCCGTCTTCAGCTCTATTATCCGTACGGTGGCTCTCCGGAGTGTTTCCGGTTTAGTTAACGAAATGGGTGCAGGCTACCCGAATACTTGGACCCTCCTTAACGCGCATCAGGACCCGAGTTACACTCCCGTTAATCCGATCTATTCATTCGGTGGCGGGGATCCGTCCACGTTACGTTGGGGTATGGCAAGCGGCACAAACACTCTTGACATTTTCAACGCCCAAACCATCTGGGAGTTTACCGTTCTAAGCGCCGTGTACGATACACTGTTTGCCAGTAGTCCCGTCGAGCCAGGGAAATCTTTCTGCTGGATGTGTACGACATATAGAACATTCGTCGATTCGAGAGGGAACGAGCATTTCATCGTAGAACTGAAACAAAATCTTCGCTGGCATGACGGTGTACCGGTCGATGCATACGATGTCAAGTTCAGTCTTCTCAACCTTCGAGACAACAGCTCATGCGGTGCGTGTGGCGACATGTCCAACTTGTTGAGCGTCAACATCCTCGACTCTCGAGACCTAGAGATAGTATGGTTAGGCTCAAGCATAACATATCCATTCGACATGGAACAATTCATTATCCCTAGACACCTCTGGGAATTATCACGGGATCGCTCTTACGGAGATGTCGGCGTTGTCGATCCTATGAAGCTCGCCTACAATTACGATCCCATAGTTGCTGGCACGTTCATCGGCTCAGGACCCTTCGTATGCGTATCCGGCACGCTTACCAACCCTGGAACGATCGGTAAAGGTTGCGCACCCAGCCAACAATTGAACCCAGGCGACTCACTTGTATTGACAGCGTTCGACTTCACTGGGGCGGCGGGAAACACGGATCCTTTCCTTCAATACCACAGAAGCTACAATTCGGCATGGGGAACGACAACGACTGGAAGTGGAACAACGACGCCGTTCTCGGGAGAATATCAAGAGTTCAGCTGGGCCGACCAAAACAATGACGACCAAGTAACAATCGCAGACGTAGCCAGCGTATCCGCATGCTTTGGCGCCTCAACCCCTACAAACGCATGCACCAACGCACTGTACAATTACTGGCTTAGATCAGCGTTCCATCCGAACTCGCCAAACACGATAGGCATTGAAGTGGCGATAGTTGCGTCGCACTTGGATGATACATGGATCTATCCATTCAGTTGGTCAGGCGATCAAACGATCCAGCCAGGTCAGACTCTGGACAGCATAGTCCCATTCAGCCCCTGAATCGTGAACCTTCCCTGACTCGTTCAGGGGATAAACTTAACTCTGCAATTTCCACCCTACACTAGCCTGCTTCAGACTTGAAGACCGGGCCAGGCCTCGGAACTTCTGCCGTCGTCTTTCTTACTCTAAGCAGTATACTTTTCCTGAATATCGGACCGGTCAAGGCAGACCCCGGCCCGCCTGTAGGGCCCTGCCCTCAGTTACCACCCCCCGGAATCCCACCCCCCTGTTTCCCCAACCTCTGGGCTCCCTATGGCCCGATGGTCAAGACGTTACAGTTCAAGTTCTATGGTTCCGACTTCCTTGAATTTCAAGACTTCCAAGCTGGACACCTGGACATTGTAGACTGGCCGACGTATCCCAAGGACTGGTCCTCCTACGACAGCAATCCGGATTTCCTGCAGACGCCACTACAAGGCGATCATATCGAATATGGAATCTACTTCAACGGCACCTCCAGCCGATTCACCGC
>Ga0209160_1004774_pt1 | contig 10787 bp, 11 predicted proteins | sample GraSoiAngelo_153_FD_186167 | JGI IMG/M metagenome (GOLD analysis project Ga0209160, IMG submission 186167) | Grasslands soil microbial communities from the Angelo Coastal Reserve, California, USA - 14_1009_12_40cm (SPAdes) (version 2) | ecosystem: Environmental > Terrestrial > Soil > Grasslands ...
CGGCCGGTCGCCGATCGCGTGCTGGCCGAGGTCCGGGCGGGCGTCGAGCGCCTGAAGGCCGCGCGCGGCGTGTCGCCGGGGCTGGCCGTGGTGCTGGTGGGCGACGACTCCGCCTCCCAGGTCTACGTGAGCCACAAGAAACGCGCGGCCGATGCGGTCGGCATCACCACGCAGGACTTTCTCTATCCGGCCGGGCTGTCGCGCGCCGAGCTGCTCGACCTCGTCCGCCGCCTGAACGGCGATCCCGCGATCCACGGCATCCTCATCCAGCTGCCTCTGCCCAAGGGCCTGGACGAGGACGAGGCCATCGCGGCGATGGCGCCCGCCAAGGACGTCGACGGGCTGCACCCCGAGAGCCTCGGACGGCTGCTGGCCGGCGCCCCGGCCACCGTGCCGTGCACGCCGGCCGGTTGCCTGGAGATCCTCGACCACTACGGCGCCCGGCTGGAAGGCGCCGAGGCGGTCGTCGTCGGCCGCTCGCGCCTCGTCGGCAAGCCGCTGGCGCAGCTGCTGCTCGCGCGCCACGCGACGGTGACGATGTGCCACACGCGGGACCTCGCGTTCCACACGCGTCGCGCCGACATCCTCTGCGTGGCTGCCGGCCGTCCGCGGATGATCACCGGGGACATGGTCAAGCCCGGCGCCTGGGTGATCGACGTCGGGGTGAACCGGCTGGACAACGGCCGGCTGGCCGGCGACGTCGACTTCGACACCGTGGCCGCTCACGCGGCGGCGGTGACGCCGGTCCCGGGCGGCGTCGGTCCCATGACCGTGGCCATGCTCATGCGCAACACGCTGTTCGCGGCCGAGCGCCAGCTCGGCGCGCGCTGAGCCGCTTCGCTTCTCGGAGGGGGGCTTTGCTCCCCTTCCGACGCCTTCCCCCAGAGCTTGCGCGGGCGAAGCCCGCGCTCGAAAGCGTCCGACCCGAACGCGTTGAGTCGTGGTCGTGAGCACCGAGCGTCGTGTGCTCAGCGTGTCGGCGCTGTCGGCGCAGCTCGGCGCGGTGATGGAGGAGCGGTTCCCGGCGGTGTGGGTCGAGGGCGAGGTCTCCAACTTCAAGGTGTACGGCTCGGGCCACGCGTACTTCACGCTCAAGGACGAGACGGCCCAGCTGCGGTGCGTGCTCTTCCGCAATCGCGCGCGGCGAGTGCGGTTCGAGCCGAAGGACGGCCTGCACGTGATGGCGTTCGGCGCCGTCGAGGTCTACGCGCAGCGCGGCGAGTACCAGCTGGTGATCGAGCTGCTGGAGCCGCGTGGCCTCGGCGCCCTGCAGCTGGCCTTCGAGCAGCTCAAGGAGCGGCTGGCGGCCGAGGGCCTCTTCGACGCGCGCCGCAAGCGCCCGCTGCCGCGGTTCCCGCGCAAGATCGGCATCGTGACCTCGCCCAGCGGCGCCGCCATCCGCGACATGCTGCGGGTCATCGGCCAGCGCTTCGGCGAGATCCACATCGTGCTGGCGCCGGCCCGCGTCCAGGGCGACGGCGCCGCCGCCGAGGTGGCCCAGGGCATCCGCGAGCTCAACGCGCTCGGCGGCGTCGACGTGATCATCGTGGGACGGGGGGGCGGCTCGCTCGAGGACCTGTGGGCGTTCAACGACGAGATGCTGGCCCGCACGATCGCCGCCTCCAAGATCCCGGTGATCTCGGCGGTCGGCCACGAGGTGGACTTCACGATCGCCGACTTCGTCGCCGACGTGCGCGCCGCCACGCCCTCCAACGCCGCCGAGCTGGTGGTGAAGGAGAAGCGCGCGGTGGCCGACACGCTGGCCGATCTCAGCGGCCGGCTGCGCCGGGTGATCGGCCGCGCGGTGGTCGCCCAGCGCGAGCGCCTCCTGCGGACGGCCGGCCGCCGCGTGCTGATCGATCCCACGCGCCCGCTGCGCGACCTCGAGCGGAGGCTGGACGATGCGCGCCTCCGCCTGCGCCAGACGGCGCTGGCCGCCCTCGGCGCCCGCGGCCACCGGCTGGAGCTGGCCGCGCGCGGCCTGCGGGCGGCGAACCCGGTGACGCGCACGCTCAACGGCCGCCGCGCGCTGACCGACCTCGCCGGCCGGCTCGAGCGCGGGGCGCATCGCGTCCTCGATCGCTCGCGACACCGCCTCGGCGCCGACGCCGCGCGGCTCGATTCGCTGTCGCCGCTGGCGGTGCTCGGTCGTGGATACAGCTTGACGCGCGCCGCCGACGGCCGCATCGTGCGGCGTTGGCGCGACGTCGCCGTCGGCGACGCCGTGAGCGTGCTGCTGCACGAGGGACGCCTCGACTGTCGCGTGGACGCGACACAGGAGCGTGATGAGCGACCTCAAGTTTGAAGACTGCCTCACCCGGCTCGAGCAGATCGTGAGCGCGCTCGAGGGCGGCAACCTGCCGCTGGAAGAGTCGCTCAAGGTGTTCGAAGAGGGCATCACGCTGGCCCGGCACTGCGCGCGCTATCTCGACGCGGCCGAGCGCCGCATCGAGGTGCTGGTCAAGGACGAGAGCGGCGCCACCGCCACCAGGCCCTTCGTCTTCGAGGGGGAGGACGAGGCGTGACTGAGACGAGCCGGTGACTGTAGACCTCAAGGCGTACCTCGAGGACCGCCGGGCGATGGTCGACGCGGCGCTCGACCGCGTGCTGCCGCCGGAGAGCGCGCCGCCCGCCAACATCCATCGCGCCATGCGCTACAGCGTGCTGGCTCCCGGCAAGCGGCTGCGCCCCATCCTCGTCGTGGCCGGGGCCGAGGCGGTGGGCGGGCGCGCCGACGCCGTGCTCGACACCGCCTGCGCCCTCGAGCTGATCCACGCGTACTCGCTCATCCACGACGACCTGCCGGCGATGGACGACGACGACTACCGCCGCGGCCGCCTCACCAGCCACAAGGTGTTCGGCGAAGCCCTGGCGATCCTGGCCGGCGACGCGCTGCTGACGCTGGCATTTCGCCTCATCGCGCTCGAGGCGGCCCGGGTGGCGGCGCCGACGACGGTGGGGGCGGTGGTGGCCGAGGTCGCGGAGGCCGCCGGCACCGACGGCATGGTCGGCGGCCAGGTGGTGGACATCGAGTCGGAGGGCAAGACCATCTCCGCCGAGATGCTCGACTACATCCACCTGCACAAGACGGCCGCGCTCATCCGCGTGGCGCTGCGGGTCGGCGCCATCCTCGGTGGCGGGCGCCCCGAGCAGGTGGAGGCCATCGGCCGGGCGGGGCGGGCGCTCGGGCTCGCGTTTCAGATCGTGGATGATATCCTCGACGTCGAAGGCAATCTCGCGGAGCTCGGGAAAACAGCAGGGAGCGACGAGCGCAAGCAGAAGGCGACCTATCCCTCGCTTCACGGCCTGCCCGCGTCCAAGGCGCGGGCGCGCGAGCTGATCGAGGAGACGAAACGCCTGCTGGTGCCGCTCGGCCCCGCCGCCGAGCCCATCCGCGCGCTCGCCGATTTCGTGCTCGAGCGGAGGTCCTGAGATGTCCGCGATCACCGGCGTGTACGGCCGCGAGATCCTCGACTCACGCGGGAATCCCACGATCGAGGTGGAGGTTCAGCTCGAATCCGGCGCCTGGGGACGGGCCGCGGCGCCGTCCGGCGCGTCGACCGGCAAGCGCGAGGCCGTCGAGCTGCGCGACGGCGACGCCCAGCGGTATCGCGGCAAGGGCGTGCAGCAGGCGGTGCGCAACGTCGAGGAGACGATCGCGCCCGAGGTCGACGGCATGGAAGCCAGCGAGCAGGCGGCCATCGACCAGGCGCTGCTCGAGCTGGACGGCACGCCGAACAAGTCCGCGCTCGGCGCCAACGCGATCCTCGCCGTGTCGCTGGCGGTGGCCCGGGCGGCCGCCGACGATGCCGGCCTGCCCCTCTACGCCTACCTGGGCGGCGTGGGCGGGCGCCTGCTGCCGGTGCCGCTCATGAACGTCATCAACGGCGGGGCCCACGCCGACAACGGCATCGACTTCCAGGAGTTCATGCTGGTGCCGGCCGGCGCCGACTCGTTCTCCAATGCGCTGCGGATGGGCGTGGAGGTGTTCCAGGCGCTCAAGGAGCTGCTCAAGAGCAAGCGCCTCGGCACCAACGTCGGCGACGAGGGCGGCTTCGCGCCCGCGCTCGGCTCCAACACGGCGGCCCTCGATCTGCTGATGCAGGCCATCGAGGCGGCCGGGTACCGCCCCGGCGACGACGTCTCGCTGGCGCTCGACGTGGCGGCCAGTGAGTTCGCCGAGGAGGGCGGCCGCTATCGGCTGCGGCGCGAGAGCGTCGTGCTCGACAGCGACGAGCTGATCGCGCGCTACGAGGCGCTGGTCGACCGCTATCCGATCGTGTCGATCGAGGACGGGCTCGGCGAGGACGACTGGTCGGGGTGGACGCTGCTGACCAGGCGGCTCGGCAGCCGGGTGCAGCTCGTCGGCGACGATCTGTTCGTCACCAATCCGGCCATCATCCAGCAGGGCATCCAGAAGGGCATCGCCAACGCGGTGCTGGTGAAGGTGAACCAGGTCGGCACCCTGACCGAGACGATGCAGGCGATCGAGCTCGCCAAGCGCGCCGCCTACGGCACCGTGATCTCGCATCGCTCGGGCGAGACCGAGGACACGTTCGTCGCCGACCTGGCGGTCGCCGTCAATGCCGGCCAGATCAAGACCGGCTCCGTCTCGCGCAGCGAGCGCACGGCCAAGTACAACCAGCTGCTGCGCATCGAGGAGGAGCTGGGCCACGCCGCCTCGTGGCCCGGCCGTAGCCTCTACACCCGCACCGCGCGGTGAGCGCGCGCGTCCTCGGCGGCGCCGGCCTCATCGTCCTCACGGTCGGCCTCGGCGTGTACGGCGCCCAGCAGGTCCTGCGCGTGCGCCAGATGCGCGGCGAGATCGAGGCGATGGAGCGCGACATCGTCACGCTGCGCGCGCGCACCGACGAGCTCACGCGCACGGTGGAGCGCCTGCGCAGCGATCCGGCCTACGTCGAGAAGCTCGCCCGCGAGGAGCTCGGCTACGTCCGGCCCGACGAGACCGTCCTGAAGTTCCCCAGCGCCGCGCGCGGCGAGCCGCGCGCGGGCAACGCCCCGTCCGGCCGCTGACCGTCGACCCATGGACTGGTTCTTCGTCCTGTTCCTCGTCAGTCTGTTCTTCAACGCCCGGGCCGCCTTCAAGCTCTTGCTCGACTGGAAGGGCATGGTGACGACCTGCCGGTTCGTGGAGGACGCCTACGAGGCGCTCGACGCGTTGCCGGACGAGGCGGCGCTGGCCGCCGCCCCCGCCGCGCCGGTGTTCGTGCACCTGGTGCCGGCCTATTACGAGCCGGCCATCGCCAACACGGTCGCCGCCCTGCTGGCCTCCCGCTATCCGCACGACCGCCTGCACGTGGTCGTCGCCACTCGCGCGGAGGAGGAGCAGGCGCCCCATCCCGCGATGGAGGCGACCACCGCCGAGCTGGTCCGGCGCTTCCGCGACGGCCTGCCGCCGTGGCAGCAGAAGATGCTCACGCTGGCGGTCGCTCCCGCCGCGCCCGGGCGCAAGGCGCATCAGCTCAACTGGGCGCTCCGGCGGGAGACGCTCCACGCCGCGCTCGGCGACGATCACGACCCGGCCCGCGTGTGGATCGGCGTCAGCGACGCCGACTCGCTGCCCGACCGCAACACCTACCGCTGGCTCGCCGGCGACATCCTCGCCGGCCACGACCGGCTCGCCTACCAGGGCATCACGCTGTCGCTGGGCAACTTCGACCGGCTCGATCACCGCGGGCGCGTGTGCGCCATGCAGCAGTCGTCGATCTTCATTCGTGTCTCGATCGCGCGGCTCATCAACGAGGCACGGCGGCTCGCCTGGTTCGCGCGCCTGCGCGCGCGCACGCCGCGACTGGCGGCGGCGGTGCGCCCGGTCTTCGAGTTCTGCTTCCGCCGCTCGCAGATTTGCCTGGGCCACAACCAGTTCGTCCGGCTCGACGTGCTGCGCTCGCTCGGCGGCTTCCCGACCTCGGGCGCCACCGAGGACTCCACGCTCGGCTACGCGCTGGGCGGGCGGGGGCTGGTGATGGGCGCGCTGCCGATGCTGGAGCTGGTCGACCTGCCGGAGACCAAGGAAAAGATGGTCCGGCAGAATGCGCGCTGGTACAAGGGCGTGCTGGACGACGTCGCGTTTCTCGTCGGCGCGTGGCGGGCAGAGCCGAGCGCGTACAACCTGGCTCAGCTCTGCCGCCACGTCGGCAACAAGGTGATCGAGTGGCCGATCGCCGCGATCGTCTATCCGATCGTCGGCTTCCTCGGCTGGCACCTCGCCTATCGCTTCGCCGACCGCCCGCTGCTGTTCGTGCTCGGCATCGCGTTCCCGTCGATCTCGCTTGGGCTGACGATCTGGGTCGGCGGGATCGTGACCCAGGACCTGATCGAGAGCCTCACGCCCTACTTCCCGCGGCCGGTCAGCGTTGCGCGTACGACGCTGGCGGCGAAGTTCTGGGGAACGTTCCGCTGCCAGACGTACTGGCTGCTGGCGACGCGCGGGGCCTGGCGGGTGCTGCTGGCGCTGGCGCGCAGTGGCGGCTTCGAGGCCGCCAAGACGGACCGCGTCAGCACGCGTTCTCGCTAGCGCCTTCCTCGGCCGCCGGGTCCTCGGCGACGGGCTCCTCGCGCTCTTCGATCCGCACCGGCTCGCCGTCCCTGCCGAACGCTCCCGGCACGGGCTTCATGGCCGGCGTCGGCTCCACGCCGTGTCGGCTCGACTGCTCCTTGCGGCCCGAGGACTGCAGGCCCTCCTTGTCCGCCGATGAGTCTCGTCCCATGGTCGAGCACCTCCTGATTGGGATGAGGTCGAGGCTCTCCGCACGCAAGGGTCGGACCAGCGAGCGGTGGCGGCGGGCGGACGTATATAATGCACGCGGAATCCTGCTTTTCCGATGGAGGAGGCGACGATGACGTCCGCGCCGAAGCGTGTGCTGCGCGTGTCGAGGGAGCGGCAGCCATACCGCACGGAGCTGACGCCGGTGGCCTTTCTCCGCCGCAGCGCCTACGTGTTTCCGGACCGGACGGCCGTGGTCCACGGCGAGCGCCGCTACACCTACCGCCAGCTCGAGGAGCGTGCGAACCGGCTGGCCTCGGGCCTGCGGGCGCTCGGGCTGCGGCATCTCGACCGCGTGGCCGCGATCCTGCCGAACACGCCGGCCATGCTCGACGTCCACTACGGCGTGCCGGCCGCCGGGCTCGTGATCGTCCCCATCAACACGCGGCTGAACAGCGACGAGATGGGCTACATCCTGAAGCACTCCGGCGCCAAGGCGCTGCTCGTCGACCAGGAGTTCGAGCCGCTGGTGAAGCCGCTCGATCTGCAGGGCGTGAGGGTCGTCCGGGTGGACGACACCGGCGCCCCCGGCGATCCCTACGAGGACTTCCTGGCCGCCGCCTCGCCCGAGCCGGGCGAGCCCTGGCTCGAGGACGAGTACGAGACGATCTCGATCAACTACACGTCGGGAACGACCGGCCGCCCCAAGGGGGTGATGGTCCACCACCGCGGGGCCTACCTGAACGCGCTCGGCGAGGGCATCGAGACCGGGATGACCTTCGACACGAAGTACCTGTGGACGCTGCCGATGTTCCACTGCAACGGCTGGTGCTTCACGTGGACCGTGACGGCCATGTCCGGCACCCACGTCTGCCTGCGCCGCGTGGACCCCAGCCGCATCTGGGATCTGATCGACCGCGAAGGCATCACCCACTACTGCGGGGCGCCGACCGTCCAGATCGGCATCGTCAACGACCCCAAGGCCCACCAGCTTGCCCGTCCCGTCACCTGCGCCGTGGCGGGGGCGCCGCCGTCGCCGACGCTGCTGGGCCGGCTGAAGGAGCTGGGGTTTCTCCCGGTGCACGTCTACGGCTTGACCGAGACCTATGGGCCCCACACCGTGTGCGCCTGGAACGCCGACTGGGACCGGCTGCCGGTGGAGGAGATGGCCCGCAAGGCCGCCCGCCAGGGCCAGGGCTACGTGGTCGCCGACCTCGTCCGCGTCGTCGACGACACGATGAACGACGTCGCCATGGACGGCGAGACGCTCGGCGAAGTGGTCATGCGCGGTAACAATGTAATGAAGGGATATTTCGAACAGTCCGATGCCAGTGCAGAGGCGTTCCGGGGCGGCTGGTTCCACTCCGGCGATCTGGCGGTCTGGCACCCCGACGGGTACATCGAGCTGCGCGACCGCAAGAAGGACATCATCATCTCGGGCGGCGAGAACATCTCGACGATCGAGGTCGAGCAGACGGTGGCCAAGCACCCGGCCGTCATGGAGTGCGCGGTGGTGGCCGTCCCCGACCCGAAGTGGGGCGAGCGGCCCAAGGCCTTCGTCACCCTCAAGCCCGGCGCCCGGGCCACCGAGCAGGAGATCATCGAGTTCTGCCGGCAGCATATCGCCCACTTCAAGTGCCCGGCCGCCATCGAGTTCGGCGACCTGCCCAAGACGTCGACCGGCAAGGTCCAGAAGTTCGTGCTGCGGGACAAGGAGTGGAAGGGTCAGGCCAAGCGCATCAACTAGCCATGAGCCTCGAGCAGACCCTGAACGACACGCTGACCAGGGCGATCCGCGAGAAGGACCAGCGGGCGGCCGACATCGTGCGCATGATCAAGAGCAAGATCGGCGAGCGGCGCACCGCCAAGGGGTTCGCGGGCCAGGTCGACGACGCGCTGATCGTCGACGTCATTGGCACCTACCGCAAGTCGCTCCAGAAGGCGCTGCCGGACTACGAGAAGGCCGGCGAGCGCGGTCAGGCCCAGGTCGCGCAGCTCCGGTTCGAGATCGAGTATCTCGAGCGCTGGCTGCCGAAGGGCCTCGACGAGGCGGCGGTGCGGGCGCTCGTGCGCGAGCGGATGACCGCCCTCGGCGTCACCGACGCCAAGCAGATCGGCCGCCTGGTCGGCGACGTCCTGAAGACCCACAAGGGTCAGGTCGAGGCCGGGGACGTCAAGCGCATCGCCGAGGAGCTGCTGGCGCGGTAGCCCGGTTGTAAGATCGGCGGCTGTTCCTGCAATCTCTTTCACATCCGTCCGGCTGGTGTCGGTCTTGCAATATGTCTCCCGCAGAGGAGGGCTCTGCCCATGAGGAAATTCATAGTTGCCGCGTGCGCCATTGCGCTCGCTTTCGCCTGGTCCGGCGTGCCGGCCTTTGCCGCCGACGAGTCGGTGAAGGACAAGGCCAAGGACAAGATGGATACGGCGAAGGAGAAAGTTGGGAACGCCTGGGACAAGACCAAGGAGAAGGCCGTCGAGGCCAAGGACAAGGTCAAGGAGAAGGTCTCGGGCAAGAAGGACAAGGGCGGTCAGCCCATGGCCGGCAAGGATGACGTCCGCACCGCCCAGCAGGCGCTGCAGGACAAGGGCTTCAACCCTGGCCCGATCGACGGCATCATGGGCCCCCACACCAAGGCCGCCATCAGCGACTTCCAGACGAAGGAAAACATGAAGGTCACCGGCACCCTCGACAAGGAGACCAAGGCCAAGCTGACGACCGCGTCGACGTCGTCGACCTCCTCGCCGACCGCGTCGCCGTCAGCGTCCCCGTCGGCCTCGACCCCGGCGACGGGCCCGAGCACGCCGCCCGCCACCACGGGGCCGGCCTCGGACGTGAACCCGACCCCCAAGAAGCAGAACCCGTAACTCGAACGCGCGCATCAGTCGCACGAGAGGCCGGGAGCGCTCCCGGCCTCTCGTGGATTTCGGCGGCCGCCGCTACTTGCCGGCGCGTACGGCGGCGAAGACGCGCGAGGCGACCAGGAGGGCGTCGCGCGCGAACGGCGCGCCCACATAGCCGAGCAGCTGCAGCAGCACCTCCGTGAGCTCGGCCTCCGTCCAGCCCTGCCGCAGGGCCATGCGGAGGTGAATCTCCAGCTCGGCCTCGCGGGCGGTGGCGGCGTCGGACACCACGCACACCAGCGTGCGTGTTTTCAGATCGAGGCCCGGCCGGTTCCACAGGATCCCGAAGACCGCCTCGGTGGCGACGTCAATGAAGTTCTTCATGACCGGGTCCGCGTAGGTCGTCTTCGCAGTCCGGTCCACCCACTCGTCGCCCAGCAGCCGCCGCCGCATCGCGGCGCCCTTCTGGTACATCTCGCTCTGGCTCATGCGATCCTCCCGTCCCCGCGGCCCACGCCGCGGACGCGGGCCTCATGGTACCGCCGCCCGGCGGTTGACCGCGACGGCGCCGCCGGGTAGGGTGTCCGCGCGGTGCGATCTCCAACCCCAGCGAAGGGAGCCCGGCCATGAAGGCGGCGGTCCTCTACAAGCCCAACACTCCGCTCGAGGTCGTCGATGTCGAGCAGCAAGGCCCCAAGGCGGGCGAGGCGCGCGTGAAGGTCAAGGCCGCCGGCGTGTGCCACAGCGACTGGCACATCATCAACGGCGACTGGACGATGCCGCTGCCGATGGTGCTCGGCCACGAGGCGGCCGGCATCGTGGAGGAGGTCGGCGCCGGCGTGACCACCGTCAAGCCGGGCGATCACGTGATCTTCTCGTTCCGGCCGCAGTGCGGTCACTGCCTGTACTGCTCGATCGGCCGCTCCATCCTCTGCGACGGTCACAACGACACCCCCCGCTTCATGCTGTTCGACGGCACCACCCGCATGTCCCACCGGGGCGAGGGCCTGAACCAGCTCGCCCGCATCGGGACGTTCGCCGAGAAGGTCGTGTGCCCGGCCGAGCAGCTGGTGCCGATCCGCAAGGACATGCCGTGGCCGCAGGCGGCGCTGGTGGGCTGCTGCGTGCCGACCGGCGTCGGCGCCGTCACCCGCTGCGCGCAGGTCGAGGCCGGCGCCGCGGTGCTGATCATCGGCTGCGGCGGCGTCGGGCTCAACGT
>Ga0209160_1004776_pt1 | contig 10787 bp, 8 predicted proteins | sample GraSoiAngelo_153_FD_186167 | JGI IMG/M metagenome (GOLD analysis project Ga0209160, IMG submission 186167) | Grasslands soil microbial communities from the Angelo Coastal Reserve, California, USA - 14_1009_12_40cm (SPAdes) (version 2) | ecosystem: Environmental > Terrestrial > Soil > Grasslands ...
GCGGTGAGGGCGGCACCAGCGTCGGCCGCGCGCTCGCGCTGCTGGCCGCGGGCCGCCTCACCGCCAAGCCGCTCATCACCCACCAGTTCCCGCTCAGCCGCGTCCACGAGGCGTTCGAGGTGCTGGAGAAGCGGATCGGCGATCCGCTCAAGGTCGTCCTGAACCCGTGAGGCATCGGCTCGCGTTCGCGGTCGCGCTGGTGCTCGCGGCGGCGGCGCCGGCCTCCGCGTTTCCCGACAAGCCGCTCGAGCTGACGGTGCTCTTCGGCGCCGGCAGCGCGGCCGATCTCCTCGCGCGCAAGCTGGCCGAGCTGGCCGGCCGCGACCTCGGCCAGCCCGTGACCGTCGTCAACCGCACCGGCGCCGGCGGCGCGCTCGGCTACACGTACGTGAAGGGCCAGCCGGCCGACGGCCACGCGCTGGTGTGGAACTCCAACAGCATCAGCACCGCCTACCACGCCGGCAACATGAAGCTCGACTACACCGCGTTCGCGGGCGTGGCCGCGCTCACCAGCGAGCCGGTCTCGCTCGCCGTGAAGGCCGACGCGCCGTGGAAGGACGTGCGCGAGCTGCTCGCGCACGCGAGGGCGAACCCCGGCCACGTGCGCCTCGGCAACTCCGGACGCGGCAGCTTCACGCATCTCGTCGCCGTCGCCCTCGAGAACCGCGCCGGGGTCAAGCTCACCCACGTCCCGTTCGGCCGTGAGCTGGCGGTGACGACGGTGCTCGGCGACAAGATCGAGGCAAGCGTGCAGCTGCCGGCGGAGATCATGGCGCAGGTCACCGGCCGCCAGGTCCGCGTGCTCGCCGTCAGCGGCGACAGGCGGCTGCCCTCCCTGCCCGACGCGCCGACGCTCAAGGAGGCCGGCGTCGATCTCACCATGACGCTCTGGCGCGGGGTCGCCGTGCCGAAGGGCACGCCCGAGACGGCGATCGCGCGGCTCGAGCGCGCGCTCACTCAAGCCGCCAACGGCCCGGAGTTCCGGGATTTCGCCGCCCGCATGGGCGCCGTCGTCGACGTGCGGGGGGCGAAGGACTTCGACGCGTTCATGGCGCGCGACGACCGCGAGATCGCGGCGCTGATGGAGCAGATCGGCCTCAGGAAGCAGTAGCCGTGGGCCGTGATCGCTGGAGCGCGGCCGGCCTCGCCCTCCTCGCGATCGGCTACCTGCTCGCGGGTCGGCGCTACCCGCTCGACACGCTGACCACGCCGGGCCCGGGGATCGTGCCGGTGCTGGCAGGTTTGGCGCTGCTCGGCGCCGCTATCTGGCTATTTGTTGTAGCGGGGTCCGTGAGCCCGGCTCGTGCCGCAGGTGGCCTGCCCGAGATCCGCGTGGCTCCGAAACGCCCGACCGAACCGACTCTGCAACATCCGGCCGAATCGGCGCCGCGGCGCCCGATCCAATGGTCGGGGCTCATCATGTGCGGTGCGCTCGTGCTTTACGTGGCGGTGCTGCCGGGGCTCGGCTTCCTCGGCTCGTCGGTCGCGCTCGTCGTCGTCTCGTCGCGGCTCATGGGACTGGAGGGCTGGTGGCGGCCGGCGGTGCTCGCCCTCGGCGTCACCGGCGTCGCCTCTCTGCTCTTCGCGCGCTGGCTCGGTGTCCCGCTGCCGTGAGCGATCTGTTCGTCGCCCTCACGCCGCCGAATCTCCTGGCCTGCTTCATCGGCACCGTGCTCGGCACCGTCGTCGGCGTGCTCCCCGGGCTCGGCCCGGCCGCCGCGATGGCGCTCGTGCTGCCGCTGACGATCAAGCTCGGGCCGACCGCGGGACTCATCATGCTGGCGGGCATCTACTACGGCGCGATGTATGGCGGCTCGACGACCTCCATCCTCGTCAACGTCCCGGGCGAGGCGGCCAGCGTGGTGACCACGATCGACGGGTATCGCCTCGCCCGCAGGGGACGCGCGGGGGCGGCGCTGGCGGTGGCCGCCATCGCCTCGTTCGTCGCCGGCACCTTCAGCGTCGTCGCGCTCCAGCTCGCCGCGCCGCTCGTGGCGCGCGCCGCGCTGGCCTTCGGCCCCGCGGAGTATTTCGCGTTCGCGCTGCTCGGCGTCGTGCTGCTGGCCAACCTCACCGGCGGCTCACGCGCGAAGTCGCTGGCCATGGTCGTCCTCGGCATCATGCTCTCGACGGTCGGCATGGACCCGCTCGGTGGCACCGTGCGCTTCACGTTCGACCTTGCGGGAGCGCAGGCCGGGCTCAGCTTCGTCGCCGTCACGGCCGGCTTGTTCGGCGTGGCCGAGGTGCTCGCCACGATGGCGGACCCCGCGTCGACGACGCCCGTCGCCCGTGTCCGATTCCGCGAGCTCTATCCGAACCGCGAGGAGCTGCGACGCTCGGTGCCGCCGATGCTGCGCGGCACCGTGCTCGGGTTCCTCGTCGGTCTCATCCCCGGCCCCGCCGCCACCATCGCGTCCTTCGTCTCCTATGGCGTGGAGAAGAAGATCAGCAGGCACCGCGACGAGCTCGGCACCGGCGCCATCGAGGGGGTGGCCGGGCCCGAGGCCGCCAACAACGCGGCGGCGGGCGGCGGCATGATCCCGCTCCTCTCGCTGGGCCTGCCCTTCACGCCGTCCACCGCGGTGCTCCTGAGCGGCATGCTCCTCATGAACGTCACGCCGGGGCCGTTTCTGCTGCGCGATCACCCGCAGGTCTTCTGGGGCGTGATCGGGTCCTTCTACGTCGGCAACGTGATGCTGCTCGTGCTCAACCTGCCGCTGGTCGGCGTCTTCGCGCGCGTGGCGACGATTCCGCCGCGCTTTCTCATGCCCGGCGTGCTCGTGCTCTGCGTGGTCGCCGCGTACGCCGACAACAACAACCTCTTCGACGTCTGGGTGGTCGTCGGCGCCGGCATCATCGGCTGGGCGATGCGGGCGCTCGGCTTCAACCCCGCGCCGCTCGTGCTCGGCCTGGTGCTGGGCCCCGTGCTCGAGCGCTCGTTCTTGCAGGCGCTCACGATCGCGCGCGGCGAGGTCTCTGGACTCTGGGCCTCGGGCCCCGCCGCCGTCATGCTGGCCGCGGCGGCGGTGGCGTTCGTGGCGCCGGCCGTCCTGGCCCTGGCCCGCCGGTCCGCCGCCAACCCGGTATAGAAAGGAGACACCGATGAATCGTCGGCTCATCAGCTCCGGCTCGTCGTTCGAAAGAGAGATCGGCTATTCGCGGGCGGTCGTCGATGGGGAGTGGGTCTTCGTCTCGGGCACGACGGGGTTCGATTATCAGTCGATGAGAATTTCGGAAAACCTGCTCGAGCAAACCGAGCAGTGTTTGCGGAATATCGAGTCTGCCCTCGAGCAGGCCGGGACCGGTCTCCGGGACGTGGTTCGGGTCACGTACATTCTTCCAAAGGCCGAGGACTTCCCTCAATGCTGGCCGATCCTCAAGAAATACTTCGGCGATGTGCGACCCGCCGCGACGATGATCTCGGCGGGATTGGCCGACCCCCGGATACGAATCGAAATCGAGGTGACGGCACGCCGGCAGGCCGACCGTTGAGCCGGGAAGTCGCACGCCGTGGCCTCGGATGGTATAAGTCGGGGCCATGACGACCCCCGAGCCCGTCTACGACGTCGTGTGGCCGCTCGCCCCCTCCGCCGCGCCGGCGGGATCGCTCGCCGCGCGCTCCGCCGACCTCAGCGGCAAGACCGTCGGCGAGCTGTGGGACTACCTCTTCAAGGGCGAGGAGATGTTCCCGCTCATCCGGAAGGCGCTCGAGACGCGCTATCCCGGCATCCGCTTCGTCGAGTTCGAGACGTTCGGCTCGATCCACGGCCGCGACGAGAAGGAGCTGGCGGCGACGCTGCCCGGGCTCCTGCGCAAGCACGGCTGCGACGCGGTGATCTCCGCGGTCGGCGCCTGAGGGTCGTGCACGCCCGCCGTGCTGCGGGCCGCCGCGATCGCCGAGAGGGCCGGAGTGCCGAGCGTGTCCATCGTCACCACGCCGTTCACGCAGCAGGCGGGCGTCGTGTCCAAGGGCGTCGGGCTGCCGTCGCTGCCGATCGCCGAGTATCCCGGCGTGCCGATGACCGACGGCTCGGACGCCGTCGCGAGGAAGGTCGAAGCGCTGCTGCCTCAGCTCGTCGCGGGACTCGCCGGCGCGCGCGATACGGGGCGTCCGACGGCGGCCGAGCCCGGGCCGCGTGACGTCGTGCATCGCGGCACGCTCGACGAGATCCAGGAGCTCTTCCACAAGAACCTCTGGAGTGACGGCCTGCCCGTGATCCCGCCCACGCTCGCGCGCGTGGAGCGCTTCCTCGCTCACACGCGGCGACAGCCGGATGAGGTCATCGGCCGCCTGCTGCCGGAGAACCGCGCCGCCACCGTGTGGAGCATCGCGGTCAACGCCGTGATGGCGGGCTGCCGTCCCGAGTACATGCCGGTGCTGCTCGCGATCGTCGAGGCGATCGCCGAGCCGATCTTCCGCGTGGAGGACGCGGGCTCGACGCCGGGCTGGGAGCCGCTCGTCATCGTGAGCGGACCGATCGCGACCCGTCTCGACCTCAACCACGGTCAGGGCGTGATGCGCGTCGGCCGCCAGGCCAACTCGAGCCTCGGCCGCTTCCTGCGCCTCTATCTGCGCAACGTCGCCGGGCTGCGCATCCCGCCGGGCGCGGGCGACAAGGGCAGCATCGCGGGCTCGTTCAACGTGGCGCTCGCCGAGGACGAAGACGCGGCGGCCGCGCTGGGCTGGTCCACGTTCGGGGTCGACCAGGGCTTCACGCGCGCGGACAGCGTGGTCACCGTGCAGAGCGTGGTGAGCATCAGCCCGCCGATCTACTCGGCGGGCACGCGCGCGCTCGATCACGTCCGCATCCTGGCCGAGGTGTTCGGCGGCGCGTGCGGCTACTGGTCGTCGATCGGCATGAAGTACGCGCGCTGGGAGCCGCTGCTCGTCCTCGGCCCGTCGATCGCGCGCGTCATCGCCGAGGACGGCTGGTCGAAGGACGATCTGCGCCGCTATCTGCACGAGCACGTCACGATCACGGCGCGGGAGGCCGAGACGTACGCGCTCCAGGTCGGCGCGACCTCCTACACGCTGGAGGCGCACGTGAAGGCCGGGGTGCTGCCGGCGGCGTACGCGACGTCGAGCGATCCCGAGCGTCCGGTGCCGGTGTTCGTGCAGCCCGAGAAGATCGGCATCCTCGTCGCCGGCGATGCCGGCCGCAATCAATCCAAGGGCTACGTGAACAACCACATCCAGGGTGGCCGCGTGAGCAAGAGGGTGAGCGCGTGAGCGTCCGCTGGGCGCTCACGTTGGTGCTGGTGGCCGGCGCCGCCGAGGCCGGAAGCTCGCTCGACACGCCGGGCCACGCCTCCACCGCCGTCCGGTGCGGCGAGCAGACGCTGGCGGCCTGCACGCAGCGGCGCGTCGAAGCGCTGCAGCGCCTCGGGGCCACCCTGAAGCGTGCCGCCGGCCAGCAGCCGGCCAAGCCGCCGACCGATCCGAAAGCGCGCGGAGAGCTCGCGCGCTACGACCGCTGGCTCACGCTGCAGAGCGAGCGCGCCGAGAAGCTGGTGGCCGAGGGCCGGCGGGCGCTCGGCGCCGGCAAGGACGCGCCGGAGCGGCAGATGTCGTTCAACCTGCAGTACCTGCAGCTGCAGAGCCAGATGCAGAACGAGAACCACGCCTACACGGCGGTCTCGAACATCATGAAGACCAAGCACGACACGGTGAAGAGCTCCATCTCGAACATCCGGTGACCCTGACCATGCCCCTCGTGAGACTGCTCCTGATCGTCGTCGTCATTGTTCTCGCCGCGCCCGCCGGTCACGCCGTCGCCGCCGAGGGCGAGCTGCGCTATGGCCTGCACGTCACGCTGGCCGCCAAGTGGCTGGACCCGGCGGAGACGGAGGCGTTCACCACGCCGTTCATGGTGCTCTACGCCGTCCACGACGCGATGGTGAAGCCGATGCCCGCCGGCATGAGCACGCCGAGCCTGGCCGAGTCGTGGAGCGAGTCGCGCGATCACTTCTCTTATACGTTCACCCTGCGCAAGAGCGTGAAGTTCCACGACGGCTCGCCGGTCACCGCCGAGGACGTGAGGTTCTCGTTCGAGCGATACAAAGGCGCCTCCGCGACGCTGCTCAAGGACAAGGTCAAGGAGGTCCAGGTCGTCTCGCCGACGCAGGTCCGCTTCGTCCTCAAGGAGCCGTGGCCCGACTTCATGCTCTTCTACGGCACCACCGCGTCCGGCGCCGGCTGGATCGTGCCGAAGAAGTACGTCGAGAAGGTCGGCGAGGACGGCTTCAAGAAGGCGCCGATCGGCGCCGGACCCTACCGCGTCGTGTCCTTCAACCCCGGCGTGGAGATCGTCCTCGAGGCCTTCGACGGCTACTGGCGCAAGGTGCCGAACATCAGGCGCCTGGTGATGCGCACGATGACCGAGGAGACCACGCGGGCCGCCGCGCTGAAGCGGGGCGAGGTGGATCTCGCCTATCTGTTCGCGGGGCCCGTCGCCGAGGAGCTGCGCAAGACGCCCGGCATCCGGTTGGAGGCGCCGCTGCTGACCGGCGCGTTCTGGCTCGAGCTGCCCGAGCAGTGGGACCCGAAATCGCCGTGGCACGATCGCCGGGTGCGCCTGGCCGCCAGCCATGCCATCGACCGGCAGGCGATCAACCAGGCCGAGACGCTCGGTTTCTCGCGCCTCACCGGCAACATCGTTCCGCGCATCTTCCAGTTCGCGATCGCCATGGAGCCGCCCGCCTACGATCCGGCGCGTGCCAAGAAGCTCCTCGCGGACGCCGGCTATCCCAACGGCTTCGACGCCGGCGACTTCTATCCGTTCCCGCCGTACAACTCCATGGGCGAGGCGATCCTGGGCTACTTCCAGGCCGTCGGCATCCGGAGCCGCCTGCGCACGATGGAGCGCGCGACCTACTTCACGACGTGGCGCGAGAAGAAGCTGCACGGCGTGATCCTGGTCGTCACCTCCGTCATGGGCAACGCCGCCACCCGGCTGGAGCCGTACGCGACGAAGAACGGTATCTACGCGTACGGCTCGCTGCCCGAGATGGACGACCTCTTCGCCCGCCAGGCCCGCGAGCTGGACCCGAAGAAGCGCGAGGCGCTCGTGCACCGGATGCAGACGATCATGACCGAGCACGTCATGAACGTGCCCATCTACGACCTGGCGTTCATCTGGGGCGTCGGACCCCGCGTCGAGGTGAGCGGGGCCAACCTCATTCCGGGCTTCCCCTACTCGGCGCCCTTCGAGGATCTGAAAGTCAAGAAATGAGCTACTCGCTCGGGATCGACATCGGCGGCACGTTCACCGACATCGTCGTCTACGACCACGCGCGCGGGCGCCAGCTGAACCGCAAGGTCCTCACGACCCACGACGACCCCGCGCGCGCCGTCGCCGCGGGCGTCGAAGGCCTGCTGCGCCAGCATCGCCTGCCCGCGCGCGACTTCACGCGGGTCGTGCACGCCACCACGCTCTTCACCAACGCGCTGATCGAGCGCGGCGGCGCGGTGACGGGGCTCATCACCACCGCCGGCTTCGGCGACACGCTGGAGATCGGCCGCGAGCGGAAGTTCGAGCTGTACGACCTCAACATCGTCAAGCCCGAGCCGCTCGTGCCGCGCAATCGGCGCGTGGAGGTACGTGAGCGGCTGCGCGCCGACGGCTCGGTGGAGCGGCGGCTCGACCCGCGCGAGGTCGCCGCGGGAGCCAAGACGCTCGTCGACGCGGGCGTGACGTCGATCGCCATCGTCTTCCTGCACGCCTACGCGAACGGCAAGCACGAGGCGGAGGCCGCGCGCGCCATCGCCCGACGGCACCGCGGGATCGCCGTCACCACGTCGCACGAGGTCGCGCCCGAGATCCGCGAGTACGAGCGCGCGTCGACGACGGTCGCCAACGCCTACATCAAGCCGCTGGCGCGCCAGTATCTCGACGCGATGGCCCGGCGGGTGGCCGGTCTCGGCATCCCCGCGCCGCTGCTCCTGATGCTCTCGAGCGGCGGTCTCACCCACGTCGCCGAGGCCGAGCGGACGCCGGTCCAGATGCTCGAGTCGGGCCCGGCCGCCGGCGCGCTGGCCGCCGCGTTCTTCGGCCGCGAGGACAGCCGCGGCAACCTGCTCGCGTTCGACATGGGGGGCACGACCGCCAAGCTCTCGCTCGTGGACGGCGGCGAGCCGCTCACCGCGTACGCGTTCGAGGCCGCGCGGCAGAAGCGTTTCATGGAGGGCAGCGGGCTGCCGATCCGCATCTCCACCATCGAGCTGATCGAGATCGGCGCCGGCGGCGGCTCCATCGCCTCCGTCGACGAGATCGGGCTGCTCAAGGTCGGCCCGCGCAGCGCGGGCTCGCACCCGGGCCCGGCGTCCTACGGCCTCGGCGGCACCGAGCCCACGGTGACCGACGCGGACTTCCTGCTCGGCTATCTCAACCCCGACTACTTCGCCGGCGGCGAGGTCCGCGTGGACATGGCGGCGGCGCGCGCCGCGCTGGAGCGGCTCGCCGGGCGCGTGCGGCTGTCGCCCACGGACGTCGCGTGGGGCATCCACGACGTCGTCAACGAGAACATGGCGTCCGCCGCGCGCGTGCACATCGCCGAGCGCGGCCGCGATCCGCGCGACTATGCGCTGCTCTGCACAGGCGGCGCCGGGCCCGTGCACGCCTGGGGCGTCGCGCACAAGCTGGGGCTCCGGCAGGTGATCTGCCCTCCGGCGGCCGGCGTCGCCTCCGCGCTCGGCCTGCTCGTGGCGCCGGCGCGCGTGGATCGCGTGGCCACCGTCGGCATCAGGCTCGATCGCGACAGCCCCGTCGCGCTGGAGAGGGCGTTCCGCCGGCTCGAGGACGAGGCGCGCGCGGTGATGGCCGACACGGGCCTGAAGCTGGAGTCGGCGACCGTGCGACGGCTGGCCGACGGCCGCTTCCTCGGCCAGGGCTTCGACCTCGTCGTCGACCTTCCCGACGGCCCCTACGGCGACGGCGAGGCGAGCCGGGAGCGGCTGACCGCGGCGTTCGAGACGGCGTACCGCGAGAAGTTCGCGCTCACGCCGCCCGACGTGCCGATCGAGTTCATCAACATCCGCGTCGCCGTCCGCGCGCCGGTGTCGGGCGCGGCCATGGGGGAGTCCGAGGGGGCTCTCCCCCTCGCCCGGCACACCGACGTGGAGCCTGGCACGGCCGTGAAAGGTACACGCGCCGCGTACTTTCGCGAGAGCCACCGCTTCGTCGAGTCGACGGTCTACGACCGCGCGCGTCTGGCGCCCGGCGACGAAGTCCGCGGTCCCGCCGTGGTGGAAGAAGAAGGCTCGACGCTGGTGATCGGCCCCGGCGGAATCGCGCGCGTGGCGACGAGCGGCAATCTCGTGGTGACGCTGCCATGAGCGCGCGGCTCGACGCGGTCACCCTCGAGGTCCTCTGGACGCGCGTCATCTCGGTCGTCGACGAGGCGGCCAAGGCCATCGTGCGCACGTCCTTCTCGACGCTGTCCAACGAGGCGAACGACTTCGCGTGCGTGCTGACCGACGCGCAGGGGCGCGCGCTGGCCCAGAACAGCGGCTCGATCCCGTCGTTCATCGGCACCCTGCCCGCCACCGTGCGCCACTTCATCCGCGAGCTCGGCGCCGAGTCGATGAAGCCGGGCGATGTGCTCATCACCAACGACGCCTGGCTGGGCACCGGCCACATGAGCGACGTCTCGGTGCTCAAGCCGATCTTCCACCGCGACCGCCTGGTGGCGTTCTCGGCGACGACCTCGCACATGCCCGACATCGGCGGGCGCATCCGCGCGATCGAGGCCCGCGAGATCTTCGAGGAGGGCCTGCACATCCCGCTGGCGCGGCTGGTCCGCGACGGCCGCGTGGACGACACGATGGTCGCCCTGATCCGCGCCAACGTGCGCACGCCGGATCAGACGATGGGCGACATCTGGGCGCAGGTCAGCGCCAACGAGCTGATGGAGCGCCGCGTGCGCGCGCTCATGGACGATTACGGCCTCGACAACCTCGAGGCGCTCGGCGACGAGCTGTTCTCGCGCTCGGAGCGCGCGATGCGCGAGGCGATCCGGGCCGTTCCCGACGGCACGTACCGTTACGGGTTCAGCACCGACGGCACCGGCACGCCGTTCGAGTTCAAGATCGCGCTGACCGTGAGGGGCGACGAGATCGTCGCCGACTACACGGGCAGCTCACCCCAGCAGCCGCGCGCCATCAACTGCGTGATGGCCTACACCTTCGCGATGACCGCCTATGCCGTGCGCTGCGTGCTGCTGCCCGGGCTGCCGAACAACGAGGGCATGTACCGCCCCGTCAAGGTCGAGGCGCCCGAGGGCTCGATCCTCAATCCGCGCTTCCCGGCCGCCGTCGTGAGCCGCGCCACGACCGGGCACTACGTGCCGGCGCTCGTGCTCGGCGCGCTCCACCGCGTGATCCCCGATCGCGTGATGGCCGGCGTCGGCTCGCCGCTCTGGGCGCTCAGCCAGTCGAGCACGCGAGAGGACGGTAAGCCCTACACGACCGTGCTGTTCTTCAACGGCGGCATGGGGGCCACGCCGATCAAGGACGGCGAGAACGTGCTCTCGTGGCCCAGCAACATCTCCTCCACGCCGGTGGAGGTCGCCGAGCGCCAGAGCCCGCTCTTCTTCCACTACAAGCGCCTGCGCCCGGGCTCGGGCGGCGCCGGGCGCTTCCGCGGCGGCCTCGGCCAGGACATCCTGATCGAGAGCCGCTCGCCGCGCCCGATCGTGCTGAGCGTCATGGCCGAGCGCACGAAGTTCCCCGCCCCCGGCCTCGCCGGTGGCGCGCCCGGCGGCCTCGGCGACGTCCGCATCAACGGCAC
>Ga0209160_1004777_pt1 | contig 10785 bp, 10 predicted proteins | sample GraSoiAngelo_153_FD_186167 | JGI IMG/M metagenome (GOLD analysis project Ga0209160, IMG submission 186167) | Grasslands soil microbial communities from the Angelo Coastal Reserve, California, USA - 14_1009_12_40cm (SPAdes) (version 2) | ecosystem: Environmental > Terrestrial > Soil > Grasslands ...
CTAGGCATTCGCAGGGGAGAACTTCGGCGTTTTCTTCGCGCTCAAAAACAAACCTGGCGTGAGGATGCCACCAACCGCAACACGAAGAGGATGCGCGCGCGGATTCGGAAGAAGCTCCTGCCCCTGCTCGAGAAACAATTTCAACCGGCTATCGTTAAGCATCTAGCAACGCTGGCGGAACTCGCAAGAGACGACGAAGCATTTCTGGAGGCCATCGCGGAAGAACGGGCCGGTGTGCTGGTTCAAAAGAACGATGAGCGGTCGCGAATCGGCGTGGACGATTTGTTCCCAGCGCACGCGAGAAGAGCATTCAACACGGAGGTCACCGAGAAGCCGGGGGCAACAAGAGCACTGAGCAAGCGGATAGTCCGGCGAATCGTGGAAGGCATCAAGCCGCGCGACGGGCAACTTGGGGCGGCGCATGTAGAAGCGGTGCTGCAACTGGCGCGCAATGGGCAAAGCGGGAGTTCGCTACTTCTGCCCGGTGGTGTAGAAGTACGAAGACTGCGAGACGCACTTGTATTTCAAGCCATAGAAAATGCAGGAATGCGAAATTCTCAGAGCGCGCCGCAGAAATACGAGTACCAGGTCGATTTGGCAAGAGGTGGCGCGGAAGTGCATGTGGCGGAGGTGGGGTGCGTATTCCGCCTCAGGGTGATTGACTGGCCTCCCCAGAGAGGGGAAACTAGTAGGGATGGGGCGGTTCTGGACCGCGACCGGTTGTGCGCTCCGATGGTGCTGCGTAATTGGCGCCCCGGAGACCGATTGCGTCCCGCGGGTCACCGAAGAGCCCGCAAGCTGATGCGGCTGTTGAACGAGAAGCGCATCAGCCGGTGGGAGCGTGACGGCTGGCCGGTGCTGACGAGTGGCGGTGTTATTGTATGGGCTCGCGGCTTTCCGCTCGCCGCGGAATTTGCCGCGAGTGAAAGGACCAGAGCTGGAGTCGTGATCACCGAGGAACAACCTTGAGCAGGGGGAAGGGAGGAGCCTATTCCGCGGCACGCATCGCCGCCCGGGTGGCAGAGCTGGGGAAAGAGGTTTCGCGGGAGTGCGAAGGGCGGCGGCTGGATGTGGTGGTAACTTTGGATCGTGGTTTTATTTTCGCGGCGGACCTAATGCGGCAAATCGACGCGCCGGTTGTTTGTCACTTCGTGCGCGAAGAAGTGCGGGACGTCCAGGATAGCGGGAACGCGCGGCGCGAGGTTTTTTTTGGTTCCGGGCCGGAGTTGAAAGGCCGAGACGTGCTGGTGGTCGACGCGGTTCTGGAAAGCGGTGTGACACAGGAATTTTTGTTGCGGCGGCTGGGCGAAAGCGGGCCGCGCTCGATCCGGCTGGCAGTGCTGCTGGATAAGCCCAGGAAGAGACGGGTAGCCCTGGAGCCTGATTACTTTGGCTTCCGCACCGCATCTAACCAGGTATGGGTTGGCTACGGACTTGCAGCAGCCAACGGGACGGGGCGCAACCTGCGGCAGCTTTCCTCCGGAGCAAATGGGTCGCTTAGGAAAAGCGTCAAGGGGCGGAAGAAATAGGCAAGATGCGGTTTTTTTCCGGCAGGTTGCAGGATTAGTGAGGACAACGTGAATTCTAGCTCCACGGCAAAAACAATTCTCTTTTGGATCTCCATCGTCTTCTTGGGCGTGATGCTCTGGAAGCTGGTGTCCGCCAACGGATCACAGACGCGCGAGGATACTCCCACGTATAGCGTGTGGTTGGCCAAGGTCGATGCGGGCGAGGTGAAGGAAGTAACGATGTACCTGTCACCCAACAGCTACGACCTGCAGGGTGAGTACTACAAGCCCGCGAACATGAAATTCCAAGTCACCATTCCAAAGGAAGAAGCGCCGACGGTCACCAAAGCCCTAAGGGACAAGGCCGTACAGCTGAGGGTGAAGGAGGTGCGAAGCGGTGACTGGGTGTTGATCCTGCTGAACGCCGCACCGCTGATTCTTCTGGTGGGCTTCTGCCTGTTCCTGATGCGGCAGATGCAATCGGGCGGAAACAAGGCATTGAGTTTTGGCAAGTCGCGCGCGCGGTTGCTCTCCGCGCAGCAGAAGAAGGCCACGTTCAAGGATGTCGCCGGAACGGACGAGGCCAAGGAAGAGCTGCAGGAAATTATTGAGTTCCTGAAAGATCCGCAGAAGTTTCAGAAACTCGGGGGGCGCATTCCCAAGGGTGTGTTGCTGGTGGGACCTCCGGGCACGGGCAAGACTTTGCTGGCGCGCGCCATCGCCGGTGAGGCCAATGTTCCGTTCTTCTCGATTTCTGGTTCGGACTTCGTGGAAATGTTTGTTGGCGTGGGCGCAAGCCGCGTGCGCGATCTCTTTGAACAGGGCAAGAAAAACGCGCCCTGCATCATTTTCATCGATGAAATTGATGCGGTTGGGCGGCATCGCGGAGCAGGTCTCGGCGGGGGACATGATGAGCGCGAACAGACCTTGAACGCCTTGCTCGTGGAGATGGACGGCTTCGAATCGAACGAAGGTGTGATCTTGATCGCCGCGACGAACCGGCCAGATGTTCTGGATCCGGCGCTGTTGCGGCCGGGCCGCTTCGACCGCCGTGTAGTTGTGGCACGTCCTGACGTGAAGGGTCGCGAAGAAATTCTTCGTGTGCACACGCGCAAGGTGCCGATCGGCGATGACGTGGATTTGTCCATCATCGCGCGGGGCACGCCGGGCTTCTCCGGTGCGGACCTCGCGAACCTGGTAAACGAAGCGGCGCTGTGGGCCGCACGCCAGAACCGCAAATTCGTCATGATGGTCGACTTCGAGATGTCCAAAGACAAAGTGATGATGGGCGTCGAGCGCAGATCAATGATTCTATCCGACGAAGAGAAGAAGAACACCGCGTATCACGAGGCCGGCCACGCACTGGTTGCGGCCATGACGCCGGGCGCCGATCCGGTCCACAAAGTGACGATCATACCGCGCGGCATGGCTCTCGGCCTCACCATGCAGCTTCCGGAAGACGACAAGCACACCTACACGCGCGGGTATCTGGAAGCGATGCTGGCCGTGCTAATGGGCGGACGTTCGGCCGAAGAAATTTTCCTTGGCCACATCACGACGGGCGCGGGCAACGACATCGAGCGCGCCACGGACATCGCGCGCAACATGGTCTGCGAATGGGGTATGAGTGAGCTGGGGCCGCTAGCCTACGGCAAGAAGGACGAAGCTATTTTTCTCGGCCGCGAAATCGCACAGCATCGTGATTATTCGGAAGACACCGCCATCCAGATCGACAAGGAGGTCAAGCGCATCGTCAACGGCGGCTACGAAAATGCCAAGAACCTGCTGGCGAACAACCGGGAAACGCTAGAGCGCATCGCGCAGGCACTCCTCGAACGGGAGGTCATCGACGCCAACGAAGTGAAATTGCTCATGGAAGGCAAGCCGCTTCCGGAAAAACCGCGCACGCCTCCCCCGCCGCCACAAGTTGCGCCCAGCACGGACCCCAAAGTGGTGCGTCCGGAGTTGCGGCCGGCGCCCGGATTCACCCGCGGCGAGAATCCCGCCAAGGCCTAGCGCATTTTGCACCACTGACGGCAGGGGCCCATCGTGCCCCTATTTTTGCTCTCCTTGGTCCGCCATGCGGGCGTCGCTTGTCGTGCCTGTTGCGGGGAAAATGGCGTAGAATACGGCCATGGCGAAGCAGGACAGCGAAAACCTCCACGTCACGTGCCCGTGTTGCCACGCAAGACTGACCGTTGATCCAGTTTTGGGCGCTGTGCTCTCGCACGAGCTACCCGTGAAAGCGGGCCCGAACGTGGACCTTACCGACGCCCAAAAGATCCTTGCCGAACAAAACCGCCAGCGCGAAGACAAATTCGCGGACTCTTGGTTCCAGGAAACGAACAAAGAAGACATCCTGGCGAAGAAATTTGAAGAGGCCATGAAAAAGGCTAAAGACGCGCCGGCAGGCAAACCCATCCGCGATTTTGACCTGGACTAAGAGTGCCTCGTGACTAGTAGTGACTCATGGAAGAGCCTTCCTTTCCGCAAGGAAGAGCGCCGCATTTCGCGTTCTTTCGAATGAACTCCAGGAAAAAATTCAACCTCCGATTGCGCTCAGGAAAGCTCGTACTAGGCGAGCGCACCCTGGTGATGGGCGTGCTGAACATCACCCCGGACAGCTTTTTCGATGGCGGGAAGTTTTACGCCGAAGAACAAGCGATGGAACATGCTGTGGAAATGGAGCGCGCCGGCGCGGATTTGATAGACGTGGGCGCGGAATCAACAAGGCCGGGGTCCCAGGAGATTTCCGGCGAGGCAGAGCTGCGGCGGGTCTTGCCCGTGCTCGGCGGCCTTCGCCGGCTGCTCAAGATTCCTATTTCGATCGACACGCAGAAGGCGGAGGTCGCGGAAGCCTCGCTCGATGCGGGCGCAGAGATCATCAATGACATTTCCGGGTTGAAGAACGATCCTCGGATTGCCGAAGTCGCCGCGCGCCGCCGGGCGCCACTCGTCCTGATGCATATGCGCGGCGAGCCGCGAACGATGCAAAAGGGGCCGTTTGCACGTGAGGTCATGAGGGACGTAATCGAGGGCCTGCGCAAGTCGGTGATCCTCGCCAGGAAAGCCGGCGTCCCGAAATCGCTGATCATTCTCGATCCGGGCATCGGTTTCGGCAAGAGCTTTCGGCAGAATTACGAATTGCTGCAAAAACTCCCGCAACTCGCGAAGCGCGCAAAGGCTTCCTCGGTGCTACCTTGGCTCGGGATGGCAAACCTGCGCCACCGGAAGAGCGTATCTGGGGCACTGCCGCAACGGTTACCGCCAGCATCTTGAATGGGGGACACATTGTCCGCGTACACGACGTCAGCGAAATGGTGCAAGTCGCGCGCGTCGCGGATTGCCTCCTAGATCCGCAACGGAGGCTGAAGAACTAAACACGGAGATATCTACGTTCCTTCGGTATAATGCGCTGCAATCGGAACACAAAAGCAGCGCATTGAAATTCCAGGAAAAGAGAGCCACCTCATGACGGGCCGCACGATTTCTCTTATTTCCTTGCCGCTTTGTCTTTTCGCTGCACTGCCATCTTTGCAGGCGCAGCTGCCGCCGGCCAACAAAGACCCTCTGCTCCCTTCGCAAAGCGCCCAGGGAAAAGCGGGTTGCTCCGTGACCGAGACATCATCGTGCGCGGAGGCGGCGGCGAAGATTCTGCCGATCGTGATGGGTTCATCGCCGATGGAGGAGAATCTCCGGCGGCTGACGGATGAGATTGGCGGGCGAGTAACGGGCACGCCGGAAATGGCCAAGGCCGTGGATTGGGGTGTGGGAGCGTTTCGTGCGGCAGGAGTGGAAGTTCACACCGAGAAGTATACCCTGCCGGTGACGTGGAGCGACGGAGACACGCGGCTGGAATTACTCGGCCCGGTGAGATTTCCCATACGGCTGAAAGCGGAGGGGTGGTCACCAGCGACCCCGGCGGGCGGGATTGAAGCGAATGTCATCGATGTGAGTTACGGCAACGAAGACGAATTTGCAAAGGCGGGGGCACTGGTCAAGGGCGCGATTCTGCTCGTTCACAGTGACATCGGATCAACATGGGCCGATCTCTTCAACGAGTATCTCCGGCCACCAATGATTATCGATCATGCGGTGAAGGAAGGAGCGAGGGCCATTCTATGGATGGGCGCGCGGGAGAGACTGCTGCTCTATCGCCACACGAATTCATTGTCCGGTGAAATTGACAAGATTCCGCAGGCCGTTGTGGCGCGCGAAGACGCCATGCGACTTGCACGGACCGTCGCAGCCTATCCAGGGAAGGTGCGCGCGCGCTTCGACATGCCCAACAAGATTGGCGGGCCCATCGGACAGGAAAACGTTGTGGGCGAAATTCGTGGCTACGAGAAGCCGGATGAAATCGTCATCCTCGGCGCACATCTGGATTCGTGGGAGCTGGGCACGGGAGCGCTCGACAACGGCTGCAATGCGGCGCTTGTGATTGAAGCGGCGCGCGCCATTAAGGCAACTGGGCTTTTGCCGCGGCGGACAATCCGCTTCGTGCTCTTCAGCGGCGAGGAACAAGGCACGGTTGGATCGTTTGAGTATGTAAAGGCGCACCACGCGGAGCTCGACAAAATCCGCGCGATGATCACCTACGACTCGGGGATCGGCCGCGTCACTGGGTATTCGCTGGGTGGTCGCCGCGACATCGAAGCGGGCGTACGGGAAGCGCTCAAGCCGCTGGAATCCTGGGGCGCGAACAATCACACCTATGACGCCTCGTTCGGTACGGACAATTTTGACTTCATGCTCGAAGGCGTGCCGACGCTGGTAGCAAATCAGGAAGAGGCCAACTACCTGCCGAATTATCATGCCGATTCGGACACGCTGGACAAGATCGATATGCGCGAATTGAAGCTGCATACGGTGCTCGCCGCGCTGACGGCCTGGGGAATCGCGGACCGCGCCGAACCACTCGGGAAACGCCTTTCGCGCGTGGAACTCGAGGTTCTCGTGAAAGAAACCGGCCTCGACCAGCAGCTCAAGTTGCTTGGTTATTGGAACGCGTGGCAGAGCGGCGCGCGCGGACGGAGACCGTAGACCCAACATCCGGTTCTCGCGACAGTTCTGCGTGACAGGCGTCTCTTAAGGCGCATCGCATATACCCAGGGACCTTCCCGGTATACTGGAAGTGTGAGCAGCGCTACGAACGAGCCGAACAGAATTGAGCGCCGATCCATTCTGGCGGTGGATTATGGGCGCGCGAGGATTGGAATTGCTCTCGCGGACGCGGAGACACGGATGGCGCAGCCGCTGATGACGATGGAGCGCATCAATCGAAATGAGGACATGCGGCGGCTCCGTGAACTGGTGCGCGGTCACGACGTGAAGCAGATCGTGGTGGGTTTGCCACTGCGGCTGGATGGCACGCGCGGCGAAATGGCCGAAGAAGCGGAGCGCTTTGCGCAACGCGTGCGGAAACAGATGGGCGTGCCGGTGGAGTTGGTGGACGAAAGGCTGACGAGCTGGGAAGCCGAGCGCTTGCTGGAAGAAGTTCAGGGAAGATTTATACGCCATGAAAAACTGACCGGCAGTAACAAACCGCAGAATGTGCAGGCCAAGATGACCGTGGATGCCGTGGCGGCTGCCGTTATTTTGAAAGAGTACCTGGATCGACAGAGGCAGACGGCCGAGAAGGCTTGAGCATCACAAGAAACCGGAACCGTGAGGCTAAATTGAAGTTTTTGCTCGCTCTATTGCTCTTGATCGTACTGATTGGCGGAGGCGCTGCGGCGTGGATGTGGTATGGAATGACGAAACCGTACCAGGGCTTTGCGGCGGAAGGCGTCTTCGTCGATGTGCCGCGCGGGACTTCCAGCCGGCATGTGGCGTACCTGCTGAAAACAAATGGCGTGGTGCGCAGCGCTCTGGCATTTGAGATCTATGCGCGGCGGCATCCGAAGCGCACGCTGCTAGCCGGCGAATACTTTTTTGATCATGCCATGACGGGCCGCGAAGTCTTCTGGAAGCTCGCCAACGGCCAGGTTTACCAGCAGCCGTTCACGGTGCGCGAAGGCGAAACAATGTTCGACATTGCCCGCGAACTCGAAGCAGGAAAGTTCATGCGCGTGGGCGATTTTCTCTATGCCGCCGGCGATCCGGCGCTGATTCGCGATCTTGCGCCGGGCGCTCAGACGCTCGAAGGTTTCCTGTTTCCGGCCACTTATGAACTTCCCCGGCACCCAGCAGCCAGCGAACTGATCGCAGAAATGGTGCACAAGTTCAAAGAGGAGTGGAAGCGTATGGACTTGCCAATGGCGCGGGGACCGACCGAAGAGGGCAACCACAGGTCCGTCAACAGGATCGTGACCCTGGCGTCGCTCGTTGAGAGGGAGACGCCAAAGCCGGAAGAGCGGCCACTGGTGGCTGGTGCATTTGAAAACCGATTGCGCAAAGGCATGCGGCTGCAGTGTGATCCGACGGTAATCTATGGACTGGAGCGGCTGGGAAAATACAGAGGAACGCTAACGGGGAAGGACCTCGGTTTCGATTCTCCGTACAACACATATGAGCATGGCGGGCTTCCTCCCGGGCCAATTGGAAATCCCGGGGAAGCATCGTTGCGCGCCGCGCTCCAGCCGGCGCAGACGAATTACCTTTATTTCGTGGCCAACACCCAGGGAGGGCATTTTTTTAGTGCCACCCTGGCGGAACACAACAAGAATGTGGTGAAGTACCATCGGCTGCTGGCCGGTCTTCCGGCGGATCCACCGCCGCAACCACCTCCGCCCAGTCCGAAGAAGAAACAAGGCAAGCAACACCGAGGCACAGCACGATGACTGAAGATTTGAAAACGAAGAAGGCACTGATCTTGGAGACCGCGCGGGAGATCAAGGTACAGCAATGGACGCCGGCGGAGATCGATCAATTGCGGCGGCGGCTCCTGGCGGAGCACGGCGAGGCCGGCAAAACGGGAATGGAATACATTGCTGACGTGCTGAAAGACGCGGGACAAAAAGTAACGATTAACCAGCAGGAAGAAGCCGAGGACCAGTACGAGGAAGAATTCGAGGATCTGCTGCACTTCAGGACGCTGGAAGATGCTGAAGTCAGCATCATGCGGCTGGATGAATTGATGCGCAAGTTTCGCGGGCAAAACGAACACGCGGCGGTGGGGCGCGTTTTGAACGTAGCGCGGCTCGGTAAGCGCCGCGCGGAGATGATCTCGCGCAACAACAAGGTGGAAGCTCACAAGCGCGCCGAAAAAGTAGAGATCGCCAGCTGGTTCCGTATCTGGCTGGAAACCCCGGATGCTTTCTTCGACTGGCTGGACGTTCGGAAGCAGTCGCCGGAATTTCGCGCCAAGTTTCCGCAACTGGAGACTGAAGAATGAGCACGCCGGGAACTGCGGCGCCAGGAAACGGTGCGCTGGAATTGCCGCCCTTTTCTCTGGATGTGCAGGCGCTGGACCTCGGTGGCGACGTCAAAGCGGTGGCACTCGAGCTAGTCGAAACTGAAAACCGCGAGCCGGTACGAGGCAGGGACGCGGCAGAGATCTGGTCGGCGGTCTTTCCTGCCCTTGCGGGGAACGAATCGTACGCCGTGGATTTTTTCAGCCACATCGAGAGGGTAAGAGAGTTTTGCAAGACGCGCGAAATCGCGTTGCGCGATGCGGCGGAGCGCTGTGTCGTGCTGCCGCAGCCCAATCAAGAGCAGTTGCAGCAGATCTTTGAACGACTGGAAGGCGAGACATTCGGCCTTCGAGCAGGCCGGGCGGCGCAATCCGCCGATGCGGCACTCGAAGGCAACTTGTCAAAGTGGGGGTTAAACGCCTATCAGCCAGTCTACGCCGGCTACACGTTCTGCGCCATTTGCGAGCCAGAAGACGGCTGGGTGACGTTGCTGAGCGAGTCGCTCTGGCCCAGCGAAGTCATCCGGCGGGTGCGGCCGGCAGTTGAGCGATTTAACATCCACATTGCGCGGCCCAATTGAAAGACTTCCTGGCCGTGACCCGCATGGATTGACCGGCATCCGAGTGGTTGCTAGATTGCTTCATTTGAACGAGTGAGAACGGAACTGATTGATGCGACGTGTGAAAACATGCCTGGTGCTGGCGACACTGGCGGCTAATTCCTGCGGCTGTAGTAGCAGAAATGGCGTAAAGGGCCACACCGAACTAACTCAGTCGCAGAGGTCAGTCGCGAAGGAGGCCACGCGTGAGGAACTCTTCGAAGCATACAATCTGATCGCGCGCAGCACAAAAACGCTGAACGCCACCGTTGAGTTGAAGCCGACAGCGGGGTCAAAGTATAGCGGGGTGATCGACGAGTACCATGAGGTTAAGGCCTTTATTCTGGCGGTGCGGCTGGCGGAGATTCGCGTGATCGGGCAGGCGCCGGTGATCGGAACCACGGTGTTTGATATGGCCAGTGATGGCGAAACGTTTCGAGTCTCGATTCCACCGAAGAAAAAGTTCCTCGTTGGACTGGTGGCTGTCGAGCGCTCCAGCAGCAAGCCGATCGAGAATCTACGGCCGCAGCATCTGCTGGATGCGCTGCTCTGGCCGGAAATTCGAAAGGAAGAATCTGTGACTTTGCGCGAGTACAACGAGGAGAACGCCAGGTATTACATATTGACAGTTCTTCGCGGCGGCTATCAGGTCGAAGTGTTGCGGGAAATCTGGTTTGACCGCTCGGAGCTGCAGGTATCCCGCATGCTGACTTTCGGGCCGAAAGGTGTTCTACTTTCCGATGTTCGCCTCGGTGACTGGCAACCTTCAGATGCTGCGACGTCATCAACTGCCGCGGCCTTGTTTCCGCGCGCGATTCGAATCGAAAGACCGCACGACGACTACCAGCTCGATTTGCGGGTCACCAAGGTCATCATGAATGAAGAGATTCCGGCCGAGCGATTCAAACTCGAGCAACCGGCGGGGGCGGAATTGGTGCCTGTTGGAAAAGCCTCGGAGTCCAAGCAACCATGATGGGGGAGCTGATCCTCCGCAACCTCCTGCACCGGCCAGTGCGCACGCTGATCGGAGCAATGGGGATTGCGGTGGAAGTTGCGCTCGTCGTCCTAATCGTCGGGCTGACCAGCGGGCTGCTGACTGAGACGGCCAGGCGCATTGAAGGCATTGGAGCGGACATCATGCTGCAGCCGCCATCCGCGTCTTTCCTGTTCGCCTTTGGCAGCGCGCCCATGCCCATCAAAATCGGCGACCGGCTTGCGGAATTGAAGTACGTCCAATCCGTTGCTCCCGTGCTTTTCCAGTTTAATACGTCGGGCGTCGAAATCGTTTACGGAATTGAACAAGAGAGTTTTCGAGCCGTCTCCG
>Ga0209160_1004779_pt1 | contig 10783 bp, 11 predicted proteins | sample GraSoiAngelo_153_FD_186167 | JGI IMG/M metagenome (GOLD analysis project Ga0209160, IMG submission 186167) | Grasslands soil microbial communities from the Angelo Coastal Reserve, California, USA - 14_1009_12_40cm (SPAdes) (version 2) | ecosystem: Environmental > Terrestrial > Soil > Grasslands ...
GCGATTGTGAATCTTGAGCTTATCTATGAATGGTTTTTGCTCGGAGCTCGCCTTTGGCAAGTTCGACTCCTTTGATACCCCAACTCCATGAGACCTTAGGCGTGAACTTGAGGTATTTGCCGGGTCCGAACATTCCCTTGTGATCCACTACTTCTGCAGTGCCTTCGATCTTGATTCCTCTTGGTTTCCAAGGATCGATGGATTCCATGTCATCAATCACGATGGTTACTTTCTCGTTTCCTTCCTTGACATTCCTGTACTTCTTCGTGCGATGGAAGATCTCTTGGCTATGACTCCCAATGTAGAATTGTTTTCCGTCGAACTCGAACGCTACAGGGACAACATCTGGGCGACGATCACGTGATACTGTGGCGATCCTGGCGAGGCGTTGCGTTTTCAGGTATTTGACTTCTGGTTCAGAAAACAATTATTGCGACTCCTACAGCTTCGTTCTGGTCGCCGAATATATAGACTCGTTTGGAGGAAGCTTGAACCGGGGAATTCTAGGAGCTTTGGTTCTTGCTGCCGAGCTGGAACTCGTCGTGCAGTGCTCTTACGGTCTCGGGACCATCCACGTCCGATACTACGAATGAAATGTTGTACTCAGACGTGCCTTGGGCGATCATTCGAACGTTTACGTTCTTTTTAGCTACGGCTGTGAATACTCTGGCAGCGACTCCAGGAGAACCCTTCATTCCTGAACCGACAACTGCAATAACGCATGCATCCTTCTCTTCGCTCACCTTTTCTACTTGGCCCTGACCCATCAATGATAATTGTAGACTCCTGACAGCCCGGTCCACATCCTTCCTTGCGATCACACAGGATATTGTGGCCTCTGATGATCCCTGAGAGATCATGACCACGTTCACTCCATTGATGCCGAGTGTCTGAAATATTTTCGCCGCTACTCCTGGTGCGCCCATCATGCTGGCTCCTGAGATGGTGATAATTCCAACATCTTTGATTATCGAGATCGCCTTGGCCACTTTTCCATTATTCGTTGATTGATCCGCTGAGACCAGGGTGCCTTCGAAGGTGGGCTTCGAGCTGTTCCGTATCCGTACAGGGATCTTGTGCCTGGCAGCGGGTTGGAGAGCGCGAGGGTGCATCATCTTCGCCCCGAAATAGGATAATTCTAGGGCTTCTCCGAACGAGACGTTGGAGAGAGTTACCGCGTCCTTGACGACATGGGGATCTGCTGTCATCAATCCGTCGACATCGGTCCATATCCAAACCTCGTCTGCCTTCAAGGCGGCGGCGATAAGGGAGGCTGTGTAGTCTGAACCCCCTCGTCCGAGGGTGGTAATGTTTCCGTCGGTGTTTTGAGCTATGAATCCTGTTACGACCGGTAACCCTCCGGCTTCCAACAACGGCCCGAGACGTTGCTGTATCTGGTGAGTGCTTATTTCGGCAAGGGGCTTGGCTTCGCCAAAATTATTGTCAGTCACGATTCCCGCATCTGCACCTGTGAAGGCTTGGGCTTTCAACCCTCTCTGGGCGAGAGCGGTGGTCAGTATTGGGACCGATAATCGTTCGCCAAAGGACAAGAGAAAGTCTCTGCTGCGCAGGGTTAGTTCTCGTAACTGGCCGATCCCTTCGACTGAGCGTTCAAGGCTGGACAATAGAGCGTTAACTTTTCCCAGCAGTTCTTTACTGGCTAGATGATTGGTTTTGGTCCCGGTGAAGGATTTGGCCGCGTTCAAGTGTGCTGCTTGGATTCGTGACAAGAGATTCTTCGCTTCCCATAACTGACCCTTTTGCGCGAGCTCTCCAAGCTTGATGAGATGATCGGTTGTATCGTTCATTGCGGAGGCTACAACAGCTATCTGATTTCCTTTGTGGAATTGCTCAACGATACCCGCAGCATTCTTGATCGCCGTGGCATCCGCGAGAGATGTACCGCCGAACTTCATCACTATTTTCACAATCCTACTTCCTTTACTACGCGACGTATTCTCCTCGGATGTCGACTAGGTCTCGGATGACGGCACTGGCTGTTTGTTCTCCACCCGCTCCGGGACCTATGAGTGTAACTTGCCCAGAATGCAAGGTAGAGTAGCTTAGAGCATTCAAGATTCCGGGAACGCAGACGGGGTCTGCAAAAGGGATTTCCTCGGGTTTGACACTTGCCCGGTATTCGTCGAGTCTACCGATGAGTTTGACTTTCTTCCCATTCGCTCTCGCTTTTCTCAGCCATTCCGGAGAGACATTGTCGACGCCGACTATTTCGAGGTCTTTGATGCTGACTCGTCGTTTCAACACCCAGTTCGCGATGATCACCACTTTGGCCGCTGTGTCAAGGCCTTCTATATCACTGGAGGGGTCAGACTCAGCATATCCTTTGGTCTGGGCCTCTGAGAGGGCTTTCTTGAGACTGACCGATCCTTCCTCCATCCTTGTGAGAATGTAGTTCGTTGTCCCGTTTAGTATTCCCCAGACCCCGGTTATACTGTCGCCTGGGAGGCATTTCTTGGCAAGGTCGAGGAATGGGGTTCCCGCACCAACAGTTCCGCTGAAACGGAAGCGGAGGTCCTTATGCTGTGCAAGCTCCAGCAATGCTGGCATGGCCAATGCCAAGGGTCCCTTGTTCGTCGTCACAACATGCTTCCCACTTGCTAACGCTGTCTTGATATTCGATAATCCCGGCTCACCATCACGAAAGTTGGTCGGTGTAGCCTCGACGAGGACTTCTGCGTCTACCTCATTGATTATTGAGTTTGTTCCTGCGTCTTTCTCACCCTTGCCCGGATATCTAGCGACTGTGCCATGTCCTTCCTTTGTCTTCAACAGGGTGTTTAGGTCGAGCCCGTTCTCGTCAATGCAGTATCCGCGGCTGTCGCTGACTGCTACGATTGAAGGTTTGAAACCGTATGAGTGGACAAATCTCTCATTTTCATCTTTCAATATTTTCGCAAGGTTTTGCCCAACGGCACCGAATCCTGTAATGATGATTCTCATTGCATTTGCGCCTCAGAAGAGTTGTTTGATCAATTGGTCCGTGTTGTTGCCTGTAAGATTGTAGAATTGTCTGGAGGTAGGGATCCGATCTATGATCGATGGATCTTTCAATCCGTGACCGGTAGTAACGCAGACTATAGTGTCATTTCTATCGATCTTCTTGTCCCCCACCATTTTCTCCAGTCCTGCTATAGAGGCGGCGCTGGCTGGTTCGACGAATATTCCTTCGTCTCGTGCAAGCTGGGTTTGGGCGTTGAGTATCTGGATGTCTGTGACTGTTTCCGCGGTCCCGTTTGAGTCTCGTATTGCACGCAGGACTTTTGGCCAATTGATCGGTGAGCCGATTCTGATCGCGGTGGCTATCGTCTCCGCCTTGGCTACAGGCAATACTCTACTCGCATGGTTCCTGATTGCATGAACTATTGGTGCAGCTTTGGCGGCTTGTATTCCTATCATCCGCGGCTTGTCCCTTGATAGTCCGAGTTGTTGGAGTTCGTTGAAGCCCTTCCAGACTGCGCTTATGTTACCACCGTTTCCAACCGGCAGGAATACTGCATCCGGTGATTGACCATCCAATTGATCATGAATCTCGAATCCGAGTGTCTTCTGTCCTTCCAATCGGTAGGGATTGACCGAATTCATCAGGTACAGATCCTTTCTGTCAGCAACAAGCTTGACGACTATTTCGAGCGCCTTGTCGAAGTCGCCGTCCACCTCCACTATCCTAGCTCCGTGCATTATGACCTGGATCATTTTGCCCGGCGCAATCTTGCCCTTGGGGATGAAGACTATACAGTCCAGTCCAGCTTTGGCCGAGTATGCTGCTAATGATGCTGAAGTGTTTCCAGTGGATGCACAAATGACTCTTCTCCTGTGTTTTTCAATTGCCTTTGAGACCGCGACCGTCATTCCACGGTCCTTGAACGAGCCGGTCGGGTTTTCCCCCTCATTCTTCACGTAAAGTCTCTTCAACCCCAGTTTCTTGCCTAGTCTTTTGCAATGGTGTAGGCCCGTTCCTCCCTCGCCTAGGGATATGACGGATTCCTGATGGTCGATCGGGAGGAGTTCTTTGTACTTCCACACGGAGAGGGAGCGGTTTTTCCAGTTTGGAGATCTGCCGGATAGATTGAACTTGACTTCTAACAGTCCGCCGCATTTTTCGCAGCGGAAACTGGTGTTTTCTGTTTGTTGTCTTGCTTGACATTCGAAGCATTGCAGCCAGTATCGAGGCATTGCCTGCTAGCCCTCTTTGATAATCTCGGCTCCTTCGGCAGGCCGTGCTACGAAGTATGAAGATTGAACGTGTTCGGTGGAGAAGGCTTTGACCATGGCCTGACCAATTTTCTCCGGGCTTTGTCGTCTCTTGTTGACTATTGCGATTATGCTCGGTCCTGCTCCGCTTATCGCTACACCAGAAGCCTTTGCGGCTAGCGCGGCTTTCTTGACCGATCTGTAGCCTGGTATCATTTTTTCCCTGTATGGTTCTGCAAGTTCGTCTTCCATTCCATGACCAATCAGGTCGATGTCCCCATTTGCGAATCCTGCCACCATGGCGGATGCTCGTCCAGTGTTTAGGACAGAACTGGTGATGGGGACGGTCTTGGGTAGGAGTTTGCGGGCGGCTCGGGTTTTCTTGGGCGGAAGATCAAGTTTGGGCGTGGTGACGACGACTGAGAGATTGGAAGGTGGTTTGATGGAGACTGTTCTAACGGGGGTTTTGTCGTATACTATTGTGAATCCGCCTAGTAGGGATGCAGCGACGTTGTCGGCGTGTGGGTTGCCTGTTACGGCTGCTTCGCCGAGGCTCGCGAATCGCACTAACTCATCATTTGGGAGGTTGAGGTGTAGGAAGGAATCTAAGGCCTTCACGCATGCGGCGGCTGTTGCTCCACTGCTTCCGAGACCTAATCCTGGTGGGACGCCTTTGTCTATTGTGATCTCGACTCCTCGTCCTACGATTCCTGCTTCTCGGAGCATCTCGATAATTGGTGGTCCCGCGGCATTGTCGGAGAGTCCAGCGGGTATGCCGTTGCTGTATTCTCCTTCGATCCGGAGGATTACGCCTCCTTTGCCTGCCCAGCGGACGAAGACTGTGTCCTTGTAACGGTCGAGGGCGAGACCGAAGACGTCGAAGCCTGCGCCTAGGTTGGCACTGGAGCAGTATGCGCTTGCTCGAATACCGGCTGGATTGGTCAATTCTTCTGAGGACCCGGCTTTGGAGATCTTGCCATTGGAGCGGGGCCATGGTTTGATAAAAACGGGCTGTACCAGTCCTATCGAACGGTATAGGATGACGGGATTCTGTCGCTGTGAAAGTAATGGTTCTTTTTCCGAAACTAATACACTAGGCTTCTTCTTCCCCACGCTTAGAATTTTTTTTTCTAGCTGGTACCCTCCCCCCGGGCCACGCTCAGATTTCATGAGGGAAAGATCGGATTTTGAACAAAAAGTGACAATTTTCTAGCGGAAAACGACTAGTTTTCGAAGTGTCCCAGCGGTGAAAGTAATCCCGGGATTGGGGTTTTGAATGGTCGAGTGCGGGGCCGAAGGACCGTCCCGCAGGCTTCTAAGGGAGTGCTGTTGGAGCATTTTCGTGACACTTACTATTGTCGTTCTCCGCATTCTTCTCCTCAAGAGTATACCATGCTTCCATTCTTACTGAATATTAATCATGGATGAACTGCTCATTTCAAATCGCCCGCCTCTCTATCTACGAGGATTTGAGCGAACAAAACGTCTGGTCCTCGGCCTTTCAGAGCATTTTCGTGACACTTACTACTGTCGTTCTCCGCATTCCTCTCTTCGAGGGAATACTCTGTCCAGACTCTCTACCGTCAAAATGATGAGATTCATTGTTTTCTACTCTCTGGGTCAAGACCGGGGCACCGCCTCTAAGGCCGCTGGACGGAAACCTTGATGGTTACTGCCAAGATTACGGTGCGAGAGCTTGTCCCAGAATTAGTGGACGACTACATCTCATTCTTTGACGGCGTGTACCATAGCGATCCCTGGCTGAATACGAAAGATAATCCTTGGTGGGGAATATGCTGCTGCGGATTTTACGATGATCCGAGAACCGAGCAAGAGCGGAACCAGGCATCCAATGCTCGGATGGAAAATCGGAAGCAGCGCGGCGAGTACATCCAATCTGGAAAGGCTCACGGTCTCCTGGCCTACTTGGATGGTCAGGTCGCGGGCTGGGCCAATGCAGGACCACGAGCAGACTATGTGAACCTCCGCGGACTGGCAGAGGATTCAAGAAAAAGAGATTCTGTAGGATCGATACTGTGTTTTGTGATCGCCGAACCTCATCGTGGCAAAGGAATTGCAACGGCCCTCCTCGCTGCGACCTGCGCAAAATTCCAGGTGGACGGTCTCAAGATCGCCGAAGCCTACCCGCGGACGAAGCCCCCCGAAGGACCATACAACACTCCATGGAATCATGCGAACTATCGGGGAAGCCTAGAAATGTTTACGAAGGCAGGATTTGTAATGCACAAACAACTCGAACGACACGCAATATTCAGGAAACAACTCTAGCAAACCTAACGGGTCAATCAGTGATTGTATTGACCTATTATGCGATGTTCATCTTGCCGATTCGTGCAAAAAGCATGTAGTATGCAGTAGAAGTAATAATCGCAGACACCAAGTCCAGCAGCACGGCGAATTGGAATGTATACACACCCGAGCTCAGGACGAACAGTCGGACTGTAGACAGACTTGAGACACCGTTTGTAACGGCCGGACTTTCCAAGAGGTATCCCATACCATTGATCAGCAGGGATAAGACGTATCCAACAACGAGGAGGAGCCTGCCCAAACGGCTCTGAATTGCGAATGTCAGCAGTATAATCGCGGCACCTACGAGGGCCTTGACAATAAGTACGCCGGCAAAAAAAAGATCGTAAGCCTCGGTGATGTCATAAACCGATGGGCCACAAACATAGCCCTCAAGAATATTTCTGCCCCCGCAATATCCTCCTCCTATTATGTTCGTCGAAATGGAAAACAGCCGACTTGGAAGCCAAGCATCAAGAGCGAAGCCCGTTATGAAAGCAACCACATAAACCCCCACCGCTATGACAAGGTAGTTTGAGTGATTTTCCCCGAACGCACCACGCCCTCCTACCACCAAGAACGTGCCGCATGCCGCAAAGACGAACGCTAGTATGGGAACGGAGGGGTAGGTCAATAGGATCATGTTCAAGCGACTCACGAAGAAAATGAATATCAAAAGAAAAAGACCTGGCCTTGTCCATGCAACAAAGAGGGACGCTTCTACAGGTACGAATAGATAGGTGAAAGGCATCGTGCCCAGGCGACTCATGATGAAGCTGACTATCAAAAGAGCGAGACCTGTGCTTGTCCGTGTGAGATCTCTCTTCTCGGTTTTTCTTGCCTTAACGAGGCTACGCTCAGAACGATCCCGGCGGACAAGTGCCGAGGCGATCATAGCACCGCATGATGGGCAATAATTGTGTCTGAGGATGTTCGTTGCCCCGCATTTGGGACAGGCAGTTGGGGCTGGCAAGTCTTCAGTCACAGAAGAGTTCTTAGTTCGATTTGTCTCTTTCTATCCACATTAATCCGAACGACGCGCGATATTAAGTAAAACCACTCTAGGGTCCACACGTATTCTCTAACTCAACTAGGTACGAAGACCTTTGCAAGCTTGAGAAGCCTAGTTGCGACAACGATCATCGCGTGAAAAGCGGTACCAAGAAGAGCCCCTTTCTGGGTAGATTTTCCAGCCACTGAAAGATCCTCTCTATGCGGGAGGCTAAACTCATAAACTTGAAACACTCCTGTTATCTCTCATGATTACACTTGATGAAACTCACAGGGCCGCTCGAATCAAGATTGTAGAGGAACACGTCAAGTCCGAAAATCTCCACGACATCGAAGCAATAATGCACACTTTTTGGCGACACTGCCCAATATGATGATGAGCCCTGGAGTGAACATCATGCGGGAAGAGGCGGGGTCCGCGGATACTATGAAGACCTGTTACGCGTTGCTCCTGACTTGAAGATCGACGTCAAACGGAGACATGTAACAGACGAGAACATTATTCTTGAAGTAACGATAAGCGGGACCCATATTGGCAATTGGCGGGGACTACCCGGCACAGGCAAGAAATTCGAATTCCCACTATGCGCAGTATACACTTTCGACGATGCAGACAAGCTAGCCGAGGAGAGGATCTATTACGACCGAGCAACAGTTCTCAGACAAGTCGGCGTCTTCCACGAGCTCGAAGACACCCTTGGCCGGATGAGTACCATTCTCACGCATCCAGTCACGATCACCCGCACTATGGCCCGAAGACTAAACGAAGCCGTCCATTAACGGAACCCTAGCTGGAGATCCTTGTCCATCAGATGTCGGAAACAACTCTAAAAGTCCGACACTAGTGCCCCAACTCATCCGAGGCGCAAATGACTCTCACCTATGCTTGCATTGCACCACACGGTAGCGACGTAATTCCAGAGCTTTCAAACCAGCGGACGCTTCGAAGCTTCGAAGAAACCAGAAAAGGAATGCTGAACGTTGCACGGGAAGTTAAACGTGCAAGACCTGACACGATAATCATCGCATCACCACATAACCTCCGAGTCCATCGGCGCATTGCGATCGTAACCGCGGAGAACTCTTCCGGTACTCTCCGAGGCTGGAACGCTCCCGAAAAACGCGCCAGCCTGAAAGTCAAATGCAACCCTCCCCTCGCGAAAGAACTTCTCGCTGTAGGGACTCGAAGAAGACTCCCAGTTGTCGGAGTCAATTATGGAACGTTCGAAGGCTCTAATTCTGACATGGCCATGGACTGGGGAACATTCGTCCCACTCTGGTTCTTCATGCACGAGAACAGGATCAGACCCAAAGTCGTTATTGTCACACCTTCAAGAGAGATTCCTCTGGATCAGAATATTGCCTTCGGTCGCACGATCGCCGATGTAGTTGAGAAGAAACGTGAGAGAGTGGTATTCGTGGCTAGTGCGGATCAGGCTCATGCTCACAAGAAAACTGGACCATACGGATTCAACAAAGCCGCTGCTGAGTACGACAAGTTCATGGTTAACGCGATCGAGACGGACGATATCGACTCGATAAAAGAGCTCAGTCCAAAGTTCGTCGAAGCCGCAAAGCCGGACAGCCTTTGGCAAATCGCCATGCTACTAGGAGTGAGTGAAAGGGTGCCGTTGACTCCCCGTCTCTACTCTTACCAGGTCCCAACATACTTCGGAATGATCTGCGCAGGCTTCCAAAGAGACTCAGAATAATTCTGTTCATTTCAAAAGTATCTGCCGACCTAGTACCTTTATATCGATAGGTACGTTGTATTACACTCATGGCATCGATGCAAACGGTCAAGGTTTCCAAAAAATACCAGGTCGTCATCCCGGAAGAGTTGCGGAGAGAAGCCGGTATCAAGCCGGGTGATAAGATGGTCGCAGTGACCAAGAACGGTATCCTACAATACGTCCCGGTCCATCCAATCCCGAAAACGAAAGGAATGGTAAAAGGGTTGAGTACTAGGAATCTGCGCGACGAGCGAGACCGACTCTGATCTGCGTCGACAGTTACGGCTGGATAGAAAGGCTAACCAACGGACCGAAAGCTAGCCGATACAATACCGTAATTGATGGCGCAAAACCGGAGGAAATCGTAAGTCCAGTTGTCATCGTCTACGAGGTCTACAAGAAGGTGAAACAATCGAAGGGCGAACAAAATGCCTTGGAGGCCGTTGCAGTACTTAGCCAGACGGAGATTGTGAGCGTTGACCAAACGCTCAGCCTTGAGGCTGCAGACTGCAGTATTGAATACGGCCTTCACTTTTCAGACGCATTAGTTTATGCGACTGCACGACGGTTTAATGCCGAACTATACACAAGCGACAAAGACCTTCGAGGATTGAAAGGGGTCATCTTCATATGACATTTTGGGGATTTAGCCACGATGCCGGAGTTGACTAGGACAATGTCCCGGCCATACTCAAGGCGGAGCATTCGCAGCTGCTAGGCCTATGTCCAGTTTCTGGTTCGAGACCTGGATTAGGTCTTAGAAGCCTGCTGGTGGTATGTCAGCCCTGAGGACTTCGCCTGTCGATCCGTCAATTATCGCGTTGTAGGATCGTTCCTTGTACTCATACTGACCAAACCATAATGGAGCATGAACATAGGTCGGCTTCTCAACCTCAAAATCAGTTGTAAGACTCGTAATCTTATCCGCATCCTGCCTCGCAAGGAATCGCTGGCGGTCGTCTACCTCATCCTTAGCCTGCTTGACCGCCTCATCGCTGGACAATTCACTGTTCAGAAACTTGGCGTAGCTCTCTATCTTAGCGTAGTCGAACGGAATCTTCCCGGCAACCGGGATCTGATAGTCACGTGTTGGAAATGCTGTCCCGCGTCTCCCGAGAACAACCCAGTCGTACGTGTTTTCTATGGTTCCCTTACGTGGAGTCGCAGGGGCCATTCTCTCGAGGATGCCCTCATAATTGCTGGATGCTTTCAATCGAATAACCCAGAATGGCAGATACCGGAGCTCAAGTAAGGTGATCTTGCTTTTGCGAGCTAGATCTCCGGGTTTCATGAATCCGGTACGCATCCAATCTTGAAGCACATCGGTGACCTTTGGTTGGTCATTGTTGTTTGTTATGAGACTATGTTCCAATTGGAAGGCAGCGTTGGCCCCGACAACCATTGTGTAGCCGCAGTATCGACAAGTCGAGAGAAGTTCTCCCGGCTGGATGCTCAGTGGTGCCCCGCAATTACTGCATCGTATCTCTGAGACTATCTGCGACATACTTTCGAAACCT
>Ga0209160_1004784_pt1 | contig 10774 bp, 8 predicted proteins | sample GraSoiAngelo_153_FD_186167 | JGI IMG/M metagenome (GOLD analysis project Ga0209160, IMG submission 186167) | Grasslands soil microbial communities from the Angelo Coastal Reserve, California, USA - 14_1009_12_40cm (SPAdes) (version 2) | ecosystem: Environmental > Terrestrial > Soil > Grasslands ...
CCCGGGATGCGCGCCAACCAGGGCCCTCGAGCACAAGGACGGAGGCGATGATCAAGGCGCCACCCATCCACTGCAGCGGGCTGGCCGTCTCGCCCAGGATGATCACCGCCAGCAACACGGTGCTCGCCGGTTCGAAGGTGCTGAGGATGGCCGCCCGAGAGGCCCCGACCAGCGGCAACCCCAGGATAAAGGTGAGCACCGGGATGGTTGTCCCGAGGATCGCAAAGCCGGCGAGCAACGCGAGTTGCGGAGGCGTCCAGGCAACCAGCAGCTGCCCGTTGATCCCCGCGTAGAGGCTCCAGACCACGGCCGCCGAGGTCATGATCACCGCGGTTGAAGAGACCGGCGGCAACCCCGGCAGCAGGCGGCTACCAAACAGGATGTAGCCCGAATAGAACGCCGCCGAGCCGAGTCCGAGGATGATGCCAATTGGAGGCGCGGCGTGAAGCTGCGCCTGCACCACGAGTACGGTGCCAAGCGCCGACAGCCCGAGGGCGCCCAGCTTCATCCGACCCAGCGACTCACCGAAGAGGACCGCCGCCAGCACGGTCACCACCACTGGATACGTGTAGAGCAGGAGAGCCGTGGTGGACGCCGGAATGTAGTGCAGCGCGTTGAAATAGCTGGCCGACTGGGCAACGTAACCGGCGCCACCCATGATGACCAGCCCGGCCAGGTTTCGTCGCGAGGGCAAACCCTGACGCATCACCACTGCTGCCGCCCAGAGGAGCAGGGCCGCGAGCCCGAAGCGGTAGCTCAGAAGCTGTGGAGTCGTGAGCCCGACCCGATACGCGAGCTTCCCGAAGACGCCGAGGGTGCCGAAGCTGACGGCTGAGCCAATGACGAGGGCGACGCCCATCGCGTTTCGATTCACGCCGGGCGCCCGCACCCGGTCATTCTAGGAAGGCGTTGCTACTGGACGATGACCGGCGTATAGGCGAGCGCGATCGGGTTATAGGCTTCCTTGATTGCGGCGTTGCCGATGAAGCTCGCGGTGTACGTGAGGATCTGGCCATAGCCCTTACCGTTCCCACCACCGCCAAGGAAGGTGTTGTCATCCGGGGCCAGGATGGCACCGTTGATGCTCACGCTGCCACCACCCTGAACATAGATGACGTGACTGCCAATGCCGATCTGCAGCGCACAGCTGTTGCTGGCACATCCAGCGGTAGACAGCTTGGCCGGGTCGGTGAAGTTCCAGGTCGTGGACGGGTTTGGACGGTTGGGGTCCACGTAGACGGAGACGGCATGGTACTTCTGTGACGAGCTGATGTACAGGTTCGAGCCTGATTGGACCTGCAACTGATTGTTGCTGCCTGCACCGGTGCTGCTGACGGAGCAATAGTAGTTCAAGCTCGCCGCGGGGTTGACGTTGGTGCATGTGACGCCCGAGCTCGCGTCAGATCCAGCGGGATAGAAGATGAGGAGGACGCCAAAGTCGTAATCGCTCGTGCAGTGGAAGTTGCGGATCACGCCGGTATCGGCACGCGGTAAGGCGATGCCGCCTGCTGCACACACTGTGGGAGACCCAGATCCGGGCGTCCAGCAGCTCGGCAAGACGCTGAGATAGCAGTCGCCCGTGATCGTCGTTCCGCCCGAGGTGGTGAGAAGGCCGCTGCTGGCCGCACTTCCCTCGAAGAAGTAGACACCAGGTTCGAGCAGCAGGGTATTTGCCGCCCCGGAAATGGACACTGCGCTGTACCGCGGTCCCCAGGGCTGGGTTGGATCGGAGCTTCGCGTCGGCACCAGGATTTCGGTGCCGCTGACCGAAATTGATCCCAGGACGGCCGGACAAGCAACCGTCAGGCACGGGTCCTGTGGCAGATGGACGTTGGGGGGAAAGACGTATCCGCTCAATGCCTTGTAGGTCGAGGTTCCAGTCGTCGACGGACAGGATCCCTCACCGATCGACGCAGCGGTATTGATCGCGTTCACGCCGGCGAGAACGGTGTACTCCCAGATGTCGCCCCCCCAGTTGGCCGGCGTCGGCGGCGTGGTGCAGTTGAAGGTAACGGTGCTTGTTCCCATCCCACCGCCTCCCGAAGTGACGCTCCCGTTCACGCCGATCTTCTTGTTCGTACTGAGCGTGTTGTTGTTGCCGCTCGTGATATCGCCGGGGTCGTTGTGCTTGAACTCGAACATCGAGTAGGGGATCGCGTGGTTGAGCGCAATCGTTGCCACGCTGACGTTCACGGTCCAGCCGCCGGGGGAAATGAGCAGGGCAAACTTTTCCGTCAAGTCCATCTCGATATACGATTCCGGCTCCGTGGTGCCGGCATAGTGGTATGGCGTTCTCACGTTGAGGGTATAAATCCCCGACCGGTCGACCCAGTTCGTGCAGCATGGGTTTGATCCGGCGTTGACCGGGTTGTATGGGCCGACTGGGCTCGTAGCCGTCCCGTTACAGCCGATGCCTGAGCATGGATTGGTGGTGAGATGGTGCCCGACCGCGTAGTTGTTCGAAAAGTCAATTCCGAGGGAGCGCTCCACCGCGTAGATCGCATCGTCCTCCCCAGTCCCGCTCTGATCGCGACTCGCTCCAGGGCCGATGTCGAGCGCGCCGGTGAGAGCAGCTCCGTCGAGGGCATTCTGCAGGGCGCGCTGCTGCATGAGAATCCGGCCGCCGTCGATGGCCAGCGCGGCGATCCCGAAGATCGCCACGGAGGCGACCGCGAAGATCACCAGCACCTGACCGCGGCTGTGCCGCCGCATCCTGATGAACATCTCAGAATTCCGTCTCCATACTCGAGGTCGCTTGCACATAAATCGTGCCGACAATCGCCCGAATCATGGGCGTAGTAGCGTCAAATCGATAGACGACCGAGACCTTGATGAACTTGGGCAACGTTGAGAAGTTGGAGCGATCGATGAAGATGTATGCCTGACCGCTTGGCGGTTGATAGCAGGAAGTCAATGGAGACGGTGGCGAGAGCGTGCCGCAAGCGGCAGGCTGGGTAATCTTGATTGTCTCGGCATTTGCCTGCTGGCTCAGCATGCCGACGATCTGCGCATCGGTGACCCCCTGGCCGTTGATGCCGTAGGCCGCTCCGGACCGAGCGGCAGTCCGCGACAACCCTGAGGCAGCGACGTAGTAGAAGCCCGCCCGCCCGAAGTCAAGCAAGCCGATCATTAGCACGAAGAAGACCGGAACCAGAAGCGCGAATTCCACCATCGCCTGGCCGGCTCGGTTTGAACGAATTCTCGGTAGCGTCATCTCAGTACCAGGCGAGCATTGTGGTGGATGCTCGAAGGGTGATCGTGCCTCCAGTAATCGCGGTCATCAGGAATGTGACAGGGGTGAACGTGGAGGTCGCGGTGACCGTGATTGGCTTACGGCCGGGGACACGGGCTGGAGGGTTGTCCGATGTATTCGCCGCCGGCGAGATCGTTAAGGTTCCAGCGGCGCAGCTCACCGTCACCCAGGGCTGTCCCTCCTGGTTACCCGCTGAGCAGCCAACCGTGTCATCGTACTCGTAGGGGAAGTCGATCAAGACCCGAGCGGCCTCCCGGCTGGCGTTCTCGAGACCAATGTAGGTGTAGAAGGCGCGGGTGAGGTCAACCGCTCCCAGAAAGAGGAGGGTGAGAACCGGCAGCACCAGCGCAAACTCAACCAGGGACTGCCCACCGTGGGCACGCAGGCGCATGGAACGTCCCCTGAACACAGCCACAACCATAAAGACGCACGGCTACGCAGAGTCTTACGAGACGCCGAACCGAACAGGCCAAGCCTGCTCGTGACAGACTCGCTGCTTGCGTCACGGCCCTGTGACGCCCGCCTTCGGGTGGCCGGCCGACCGTTACTGCGTGAGGCCCTTTATGTAGGGCAGGTTCGTCGGATCGAAGGTCTCGTTGACGTTGCCGTTGCCGTTGATCAAGAGGGTCCAGGCCACGACCTGGCCGACGCCGGTGCCGCAACCGCTCCCGGTCAGCACCATATTGTCGGCCGGCCCATAGATCGCGCCCGTGATGCTGTAGCAGGCATTGCCCGAGAACCGTACAACGTTGGTGCCCAATGGCTGGGTGGTGCAGACCGTCTGCCAGCCGGGCATGGTCTCGACGTAGAGGCTGATGTTGAAGTACTTGGGCGACGGGGCCAGCGTGATGTTGGAGTTCGCCTCGGCCGCGAAGATGTGTTTGTTGCATTGCGTACTGCCGGAGGCGTTGGCTGGGGTGACCTCGATGATCACACCTGGGTCGAATGTACCCCAAGTGTTGAGGGGCGGGAGGCCCGGGCAAGCAATGGGCAGATCTGCCTGGCTTGACAGCGTCCGCAGCGTCCCCTGCACGTCGACGCCGTTTGCCTGCACCTGGTAGACCCCCGGGTAGAGGAGTGCCGTTGCCCCGTTCTGCACCATGATCTGGTTCGAATACCTGCCCGGGCACAGGGTTGTCGGCGGGCCGTTCACTACCGTGCTGCCGTTGTAGGTCGCGGCCGGCGGCACCGGCTCCGGATAGGTCGGGAAGTCGAGATGCGTGCCTTGGAGAGGCAACGGTGACGCGGTCTGCTGGCCGCTGACTCTTCCAGCGAGTGCCAACCGGTCCGCATTGCTCTCACTCACCGCCCAGAGGTCACCCTGGCTGCCGCCGGGGCTAAACGTGATGGACGGGCTACCGTTGCCGGGCGCGATGCTGGCGTTAGAGAAAACTCCGCCTCGGTCGTCTGGATTCGATCCGCCGGGACCCTGGATGGTGATGCCACCGGGCGTGCCGTTGATGTTGAAGTTCGAGTACGTGGAGTACTGCGGCTTGTCCTGGAGCAAGACGACGGCGTACGGCAAATTGGCGTTCTGAGCCGTGGCCCGCGCCGCAATCGTGATGGTCGGTTGAAACCCATGAACGGGCGCCACCACCACGGGGTGCGTGTGCCAGACGGTGACCTGGTACGTATAGGAGGTGGGCGCCGACAACTCGACGTGGTAACCCGCCCCCAGGTCCAGCGTGCCAACCCCAGTGCCGCCTGGCAGGCCGATGGTCTTCTGGGGCGGACAGGAGGGGCTGCACGTGGTCCCGGCCTTGCTCGTGCCCGGAAGGTTTTGCAGCAGGTTGCCCACAGCCTGGTCGTGCATCACCGTATAGCTGGGCGGCACCGCCATGAGTTTCTCCGCTCCGGCCAGTGCCGCTGAGTCAGCGGCATTCTGGAGTTGGCGCTTGTCGAGGTAGATGCTGCCGCCGTCCAGCGCCAGCGCCAGGATTCCGGCCAGGACCAGCACCGCCACGGCGACGATGACGACCGCCTGCCCTGACTGCTTTCGCAACCAGGCTGCGTGCATCAATACTCCGTGCTCATGGTGCTGCTAACAGTCATGACGATCCCGTTCGGGAAAAACTGCGAGCCGAAGGGAGTCAGAGGCTGGAAGTTGTATTTGACCGTGACGGTGAGTGGGTAGTGGCCGGCGTAGCTCGGCACCACCGCGCCGCATACCCCGGCTCCGGCCGGCGCCTGGCCCCCCGGAGCATTGGTCGTCACATTGCCGCTACCGGCGCCGACATAGACCAGTCCGGTGTTCGCCTGCATCGCCGGGCTGCCAGGCGGCGGATCATTGACGCAGGCGCCGCTGTTCAACGCCAGGCCGATGGCGTTTTGCTCCACGGCGCCGATCACCCGGTTGTTGTCGGGCCGGTTGTTGCCGGTGGTGATCGCCGCTCGGGCGCCTTCCCGGGCCGCGCCCGCGAGCGTCGAGTAGTCGTAAGCGGCACGCCCGCAATCGACGACCAACAGCAGGATCATGATCAGGAAGGGCGCGATCATCGCGAACTCAACAAGGGACTGGCCTCGCCGCCGGGTTTTCATTGCTGCTTCTGCACCTGCATCGTGGTCGACGCTTCGACGTGCACGGTGGCGGCTCCGACGACGCTTGCCAGCGGCGTTACCGGCTGAAAGTTATAGAGGATGGTGACGGTGATGGTCTGAGCGGCGGTCGACGGCGCGGGCGTCTCCTGGCCATCGAAGCAGATGTAGACGTACCCGGCATTGGGCGCCGTTGGATATTCGGCGGACCAGCTCGATGGTTGGCCGGTCAGGCAATGGAAGGGGATGATGGGAGGTGGGATGCTGAGCGCAACGTCGCCCGGGACGTCTTGCTGGGCGGCGGCCAGCACCGCGTCGTAGGTATCGAACGTATTCCCGTTGTTGACCGGGTCGTAATAGGTCCCCTGGCGGGCCGCTTCTCGGGCGGCGTTCGTGACCGCGATCGAGTAATAGAACACCCGACCCAGATCGGCGCTACCCATCACCATGAGCATCAGGAGCGGCAGCAGCAGGGCGGTCTCGACGATCGCCTGTCCCCGTTTGGAATAGCAAAGACGGTGGCACCGCACGCGTATAAGGATGCGGTTGCCGGGGCTGCTCGATTCTCCGCCGTTCGGCCCAATCACCATGGCCATACGACGACAAAAACGTTACGGCCGTCGTTATCTTGAGACCCCCACCCTGACCCTCCCCCACAAGGGGGGAGGGAATCCCGCACGCTAGCCCGTCAGTTCTCTCGAGGGGGCGAGGCGCTGCTCGGGACCCATCAGCGGCAGGTAGAGGCTGATGACGAGGGCCGACAGGCCGATCACGAAGGCCGCCAGCACGATCGGGATCCCCGGATCTTTGTTGATCGTCAGGTCCGTGTACTGCTTCAGCCCGGTGAAGCTCAGGCGGTAACCGTCGGGGGTGACCACGCTCTCCCCCACCCGGAGCGCGCCGCGCCAGCGCAGGTCCATGTTGCTGGTGTCGAGCGCGTAGACATTCTGCGGCCGGTTCAGATGCAGGTCGCCGCGGAAGAGCCGCACCAGGAGAACCGGATTGCGCAATTGAGGCGTGCCGGGCGCAATCGCCTGGTTGCTGATTTGCGGGTCCGGCATGAAGATCGCGGTCGCACCCAGTTGCTGGCCGCCCGGTCCGGCCGACGGCGCCTTGAACACGCCGTTGGCGAGCTGCGGGTCGCCGACGAAAATCGTGGGCGCATCTTCGACCACCCGGCCGTCGGGTGTCTCGATCTTGAGCGTCGGCGCCCAGCCGTAGCCGGCCTGATAGATCTTGATCCCCTGGTAATCGACGTAGTGATTGACCTGGATGCTCTTGCTCTCCACCAGCCGTCCCCCGTCGTAGATGCGAACTCGTGAGGTGAAGTCCTTCGGGGCGCCGCCCGGCCAGTAGAGTGCGCTGAAACTGTCGACCTTGACCTGGAAGTTCGCATGGTTGGTCGAGAGCACACCCTCGCTCAGGTTGTCGTAGTTGGCGCGCGCCTCGACGAAGCTGTCGCCCTCGACCACGGCGGCGTTGCCCACGAACCCGCCGGCCTTGCCGTAGAGGACGCCGACCAACAGGATGAAGAAGCTGCCGTGAAAGATGATGCTCGCCGCCTCAGCGCCGAGCCCGCGATTGCGTTGAGCCGGGTCCATCGCGCGCCGCCAGGCGGCCGGGATCCGAATGAACATGCTGGCCCCGATCGAGGTGTACATCAGGACGGCGGTAATCATGAAGGGCCAGGAACTGAAGATGTCGAAGAGGCCGAGCCGGGCGAACCAGGGCGCGGTGACCGGGTGCCGCAGCACGTACCCCATCACGCCCGGCGGGTTCTGTGGTAGCTGGGGAAGCAAGGTGCCGACGATCGCCAGCAGCCCCAGGATGGCCAGCAGGATGATGGCGGTGCGCATCCTGCGCAGCTCGCGCCAGGCGCGGGCCAGGACGCGCAGCGCCAGCGCCCGCTGCACAAGCCGGGCTTCGACCGCCGGTCGTACCGGGGAGGGGGCGATCACTGCCGGTGAGCTCCAGGCGTCATCTGCCGACTAGAAGTGTAGGGAGGCGGCGTGGCTCGCCCAGTCGAGCACGGTGGTGGGAAAGACGCCCAGGGCGATGGTGGCCAGCGCTGCGACCCCCAGGACCCCGCTGGTCGAGATCCCCACCCGTGGCTGCTCGCTGACCGCCTCCTCCGGCGTCGCCAGCATGACGACCACCACGCGGAGGTAGTAGTAGAAGGACACGATCGTCATCACCACCGCCACCACCAGCGGCGCCCAGATCTGGGCGTTGACCAGCGCCTGGAACACGAAGAGCTTGGCGAAGAAGCCCACCGTCGGTGGGATACCGGCCAGTGACAGCATGAAGATCGTCATCACCGTGGCCAGGAACGGCCGGCGATAGAACAGGCCGCGCCAGTAATTGATGTCGGCCGTCTGCTCGCCGCCGGCGCCCAGCGCCGTGACGACGGCGAAGGCGCCGAAGTTCATCACCGCGTAGGCGGCGATGTAGAAGACCGAGGCGGAAAACCCGGCGGCGGTCCCGGGCAGGATGCCCAGCAGGATGTAGCCGGCGTGCGCGATGCCCGAGTAGGCAAGTATCCGCTTCAGGTTGTCCTCGATGATCGCCACCAGGTTGCCGATGAAGAGCGAGAAGATCGCGATCAGGGCCAGCGGGAAGTACCACCGGGCGGAGATCGAGGGAAAGGTGGCGATGAATACCCGGCCGATGGCCGCGAACGCCGCCGACTTGGTCGCGACCGACATGAAGGTGGTGACGATGGTCGGCGCACCTTCGTAGACATCTGGCGTCCACATGTGGAAGGGCGCCGCCGAGGCCTTGAATGCCAGGCCGACCGAGAGGAAGCCGATCCCGAGCAGCAGCAGCACGTTGCCCGCGGCCCCGGACGCCGCGGCAAATGCGGCGATCCCACGGAGGGTGGTGCTACCGGTCGCGCCATAGATCAGGGCCATGCCGTACAGGAGGAAGCCGGTAGCGAAGCCACCGAGCAGCAGATACTTGAGCGCCGACTCCTGCGAGCGCGGCACGCTGCGGGCGAACCCGGAGAGAACGTACAGCGAGATCGAGAGCAGCTCGATGCCGAGGAAGATCGTCATCAGGCTGGTGGCGGCGGCCAGCAGCATCATGCCCGCGGTGGCGCCTAGCAGGAGGATGTAGTACTCGCCGTGGTCAAGGTCGAGAGCGCGAAGGAAGCGCGGCGAGATCAGCACCGTCAGGATGGTGATCACGATCAGCAGCACGTTGAAGAACGCCGCCAGGCTGTCGGCGACGACGGTGTCGGCGAATGCCGCCCGGTTCTGACCCCACAGCGGCAGGCTGGCGATCAGCGCGGCGAGCAGGCCGACCACGGTGACGGCCGGCAGCCAGCGGCGCCGCGCGACCGGAAGCAGCAGGTCAAGGAAGAGGACGACGATCGCGGTCCCCACCACGATCAGCTCCGGCAGGATGGCGCCATAGTCGATACCGAGCCCGCTCAGATCGATCTTCATCGGACGATCACCGGCAGGGCCTTGACGGTCGCCTCGACCGCGGCCGGGAAGAACCCCGGCGTGACACCGATCAGCACCATCAACGCCAGCAGCGGGGCGAGCACCCCGCCGTCGATCGGCCGCACCTCACCAAATGCCGTCGGTTCGGGCGGCGCTTCCTGCATGCTGCCCTGGTAGAAGCGCAGCACGTACCAGGCCGCCAGGATGACGCCGATCCCGGCGGCGACTGCCAGCGGAACAAAAGCGGTCCAGGCGCCCAGCATGATCAGGAACTCCCCGACAAACCCGTTCAGGCCCGGCAGACCCAGCGCGGCGAGCGAGACCACCAGGAAGAGGGCGGCGAAGAGCGGCGCGGTCGCGCCCAGTCCGCGCAACTGCGCCCGGTCGCGGGTCCCGGCGCGCCGCTCGATCATCCCCACCACCAGGAAGAGCGCGGCGATGATCACGCCGTGATTGATCATCTGCACCAGCGACCCCTCGATGCCGAGCAGGTTGCCGGCGAAGATCCCCAGCCCGATGAAGCCGAGGTGACTCATCGAGGCGTACGCCACCAGCCGCTTCAGGTCGGTCTGCACCAGGGCCATGAAGGCCCCGTAGAGGATGCCGATCACCGCCAGCACCGCCAGCAAGGGGCCGAGACTATGCGCGGCATCCGGGAAGAGCGCCAGGTTGAAGCGCAGGAAGCCGTAGGCGCCGAGCTTCGAGACCAGCCCCGCGAGGACGATCACCACCGGGATGGGCGACGCCGTGTAGGCCGCCGGCAGCCAGGTATGGAGCGGGAAGAGCGGCATCTTGATCGCAAACGCCAGCGCAAAGCCCAGGAACAGCAGCTGCTGGATCCCGAGCGTCCCCAGGCCGAGCGGCAGGTGCCAGATCCCCGAGGCCGGATGCTGGATCAATTGCGCCCAGTCGAAGCTCAGCTGTCCGGTCTGGGAGAAGTTGATGGCGGCGACGGCGAGGATGGCGATCAGCATCGCGAAACTCCCCAGCACCGTGTAGATCAGGAACTTGAAGGCGGCATAGATCCGTTGACCCTCGCCCCACACGCCGATCAGGAAGTACAGCGGAACCAGCATCGCCTCCCAGAACACATAGAAGAGGATGAGGTCGAGGGACAGCATGATGCCGGCGGTGGCCGCCTCGAGGATGAGCAGCAGTAGCATGAACTGCTTGAAGCGCGGCATCTCCGGATCGGTAACCAGGACCGCGATCAGGAAGAGCAACGCGTTGAGCCCGAGCAGGAACAGGCTGAGGCCATCGACTCCCAGGTGATAGCTGATGCCGGCACTCGGAATCCAGCGCAGCGACTCCTCGAACTGAAAGTGCAGGTTGCCGACGCCGTGCTGGAACCCCCCGATGACCGCTACGGCCAGCAGCATCGAGAGCCCGGCGCTGAGCACGCCCAGCTGCTTGATCACACTCCGGGCCACCCCCGGCGTGAGCGCCACCAGCAGGGCGCCGGCCAGCGGGATGACGACGACGAGCGTCAACCAGGGGACGCCGGTGGGCAGCGTGTACCAGCTCATCCGCCGAGCCT
>Ga0209160_1004789_pt1 | contig 10771 bp, 6 predicted proteins | sample GraSoiAngelo_153_FD_186167 | JGI IMG/M metagenome (GOLD analysis project Ga0209160, IMG submission 186167) | Grasslands soil microbial communities from the Angelo Coastal Reserve, California, USA - 14_1009_12_40cm (SPAdes) (version 2) | ecosystem: Environmental > Terrestrial > Soil > Grasslands ...
CACCTTGGCGCGGTGCCGCACCGTACCGAGGTGCCCGTAGATCCGCTTCACCAGGGCTTCGCTGCCGTGCCCGAGCTCGCGACTCACCGTGAAGATGGACACCGGCGCTCCGTGGTCCGTCGTCTGGAGCCGCGCGCTCGCGTACGTGTGCCGGAAGATCTTGGGCGTGAGTTCACCCACCTTCCAACCCGCTCGCACCGCGACGGCGTCGAGCAGCTTTCGAAAGTCTGTCAGCATCGTCTCAGCACCCGTTCGGAACGACGGGAATAGGAGGCGCGCCGGCGGCCGCTCGCCGAACACATAGGGCCGCAGGATTTGCTCCAGCTGCGGCCACAGCGGCACCACGCGGTGCGAGCCCACGGTCTTCAACCGCCGCCACTGGTTCTCACGGAACGTCACGGTCTTGCGGTCGAAGCTCACGTCGTCCACCTCAAGCCCGAGCACCTCCGCCCCCCGGCCACCCGTAAGCAGGAGCGCCGCGATGAGCGGATAAGCGAATGGCATCCCGAGGTCGGCGCGTGTCGGTCGGTAGCGCCGCGCCGCCTCGAGTAGCAGCGCGCCGTGGTGCACCTCGAGCCAGCGCGCCTCCTCACGGCGCGTGCTCGGCTTCTCGAGTAGCGCGGCGATCGGGTTGTAGCCGGGGGTTACCCTGCCCTCGCTCTGCGCACGCCGGTACAGGTTCGACAGCGTGAAGATCACGTGGCGCTGACTGCTCCCGCTCAATCCCTCCGCCGCGAGGCGACCAACCCACTGGCGAATGTCCGCCGTGGTGATCGTGGAGAGCTCGCGCTCGCCCCCGAACGCCGACACCGCGCGTTTCAGGTGACGTTCGCACTGCACCAGCCAAGCCTCGGTCGACTTCCCGACCTTCGCCTTCGCCATCAAGTGCTCCGCGGCGAATGCCGCCAACGTCGCGGGCTGGGGCAGTCCGGCCGCGCCGCGCAGGCGAGCCTCGCGGAGCGCAGCCGCACGCTTCTCGAACAACGCCTCGGCAAGGTCGGGATCGGTCACGCCACGTTTGGTGCCCGGGAAACAGAGCGCTTCGCGCCCGCCGCCCAAGTGGCGAAAGTCGCCGTAGGCCCGTGGCTCTCCACCCTGTTTTCGCCAAGTGATGCGACTGCGTGATCGTCTCATGAGCTCCTCCCGTTTTGGGGCCTCAGCCGTACGCGTCGATCCAGCAACCTTGTATCGCGAGCGCTGGCGCGCAATCAATCGCCCCGCCGGGTCGCCCGCCACGCGCTGAGGCTAATCGGCACCTCTTGATGTTTCTCGACGCTGTCTAGCGAGGAAGGCCTCCACCCCTGCCTGCGGGATCCGCCAGTCGCGGCCGTTCAGCTTGTAGGCACCCCCGAGGCGTCCGTGCTCGCACCAGTCGCGGATCGTGGACGGTGATCGGTGGAAGCGAGCGGCCAGCTCGGCTATCGTCAGGTCAGCCGGCATAGCTTGCTCACCGGGTGGATAGCCGTCCTTTGCCGCAGCCCGTCACGGGTGAGCGTCAGCGAGGCGCCGGGCGGGAGGCGCTCGGCTAGCTCGCGAAGGCGGTCCGCAACGCTTTTCACATCCCCCTCCGGCCTCTCGGAGCGCCTTGCGAACTCAAAACGGTGTGACGGAACTGGATCGGGTCGGGGGAGGGGGGGCGTCGCATCTGAGGCATGGAGCTCCGGGGTAGCGGGGAGGCAGTGAGATGGGTCCCCTCACTTATAAGTAGTCCCGCATGGGGGCGAGCGTGCCAGACCACGTCGCTGTCGCGGCACGCTTGGCCGGCGGTGACGAGGGTGTCTACGGCAGGGATGTGCCCTTGAGCGCTCGGAGGGCGCGAATGGGCGGCTTGGCGAGATATCGTTGTGCACGTGCACCAGCACGCGCACCGATACCTCGCCACTTGCTTGCACAAGCGAAAGCAGCACGTGCCGTGGTGCAGGAGGCCGCTGAGCACAGGTTTCGCGGGACTCGAGACCAACACCATCTGGACGGACATCAGGACGCTACGTTTTTGGTGGGAAGCCCGCCGCGAACGTGCAGGCGCTGCTGCGGGGTGATCCGGCGTTGACGCCGGTGTTCCGGTAGCGAAGGGGGCTCAGAGCGTCGCCCGGTAGCGCTCCCACTGGGCGTTCTGCTCGCGCAGGAAGGCGACGAACCCCGGATCGCTGCGAATGTTGTCGAGGAACGGGTCGCGAGCGAAGAGCGGGTAGCATGGCATCCCGCCATCGGCTACGCGATGGAGCCACTGGACGGCCGAATCCGGCTGGTGCAGGAGTGCGTACGCCAAGGCGATGTGGTACCCGGCGTGATGGAAGTGGATGTATCCCTGCCCGTTCTTGACCGCCGTGCGGATGTCCTGCTCCGCCCGGCGCGCGTCACCCGCCTTGGCGTACCACATGGCGCGCGCGCTTGTCACCACGCCGCCCCGGTCCTCCGGGTGCGCGCGCAGGTATCCCTGCATCAGGGCGAGTGCCGAGTCGTCCTGACCGAGGTGCAGCAGGAGGAAGGCCATCTGAAAGTGCCACAGCGCCGGATTGGACTCTGGGCTCGTTTGTCGCAGGATCCGAATCGCCTCCACGTATTGCCCCTGATAGGCACGTACCTCGGCGACGCGTCGCAGTGCGTTGTCATCGCGGGGCGAGATCGTGAGGGTCTTTTGAAGCTCCTCAATCGCTTGGTCCAGCAGCCCGATGTGCAGGTAGATGTTGCCCAGTTGTTGATGGGCCCGGTCCAGGTTCGGATTCAAGGCGAGCGCGCGCTTGTCTTCACGGATCGCCCGCTCATGGGCGAACCCGCCGATCGTCCCCCACAGCAGGCTGGCTTGCGCCTGATGGGCTTCCGCGAGATTCGGGTCGAGTCTAAGCGCCTTCTCGGCAGCGACCTGGGCTCGTTCCTGCGCAGAAGTGTCGTCCGGCGCGAACTGGGACACGCGGAGCACGTAGGCACGTGCCAGCTCGGCCTGTGCGGCCGCGAACTTGGGGTCGAGCGCCACGGCGCGCTCGAACAGCGTAGTCGCCACCGAATCGTCCTCTCGGCTCTCGTGTCGGACGCGAATCTTGCCCTGTAGATAGAAGTCGTAGGCCTCGAAGTTGGCCGTCGGCGGGACCGGTGCGTTTCCCCTGCGCTCCAACCGTCCGCGCCAGCCACCGACATTGAAACCCACGAGCACTATCAGGACCGCGGCCGCCGGGAGACCCGCCAGCGTGATTACGACGCGCCGCCGCACGCGTCGCTTGCGGAGTGAAAGGGACGGACCAGGAGCAGGCAGGTCGATCGGCGCCGCGACCACGTCCCGCTCGCGCACGGCGGCGAGCAGTGCCTGGGTCTCGGCCGAGGGCTGCACCTCGAGCTCCTGGGCGAGCCGCCGGGCGAAGTCCTCGTAGGCCTGCACGGCGCCAGCGCGGTCGCCCCGCCGGTCCAGGATGCCGATCAGCCGTTGCATGAGAGCTTCGTCAAGCGGTGCCAGCCGCAGCCCGCGCTCGGCCCACTGCGCTGCCGCCGCCACGTCCCCGACCTCCGTCGCGCGCTCGACCAGGGCGCGCGCGCCCCCTACCGCGGCCGCCCGGAGCCGCGCGCGCTCAGCGTCGAGCCAACGCTCGAACTCCGGGGCGCCTGAGATGAAGAACCCCTCGAGCAGCTCGCCCCGGTACAGCTCGAGCGCCTCATTCCACCGCCCGCCTGCGATCGCTCGGTCGAAGGCGTCGGCGTCGCACTGAAAGCGCTCGAAGTCCAAGCCGATTTCGTCATCGCCGCGGCTTGTGAGGACGGCACCGAGGCTGCCGCGGATCACGCGCAGCGCCTGGCGCAGCGCGGCGCGGGCGTGCTGCTGATCGAGCTCCGGCCAGAAGAGGGTGAGGATCGCGTCGCGCCGGTGGAGGCCGCGTGGGGCGGCGACGGCGAGGTAGGCGAGGAGCGCAAGCCGCCGCGGCTGCGCCAGCAAGGCGTGCAGCTCGCGCCCCGCGGCGTCCGCGAGGCCCACGGGTCCCAACGTCTGGAACGCGATTGCAGCAGCCATCCGCACGGGCCCCGGTTCTCGGATCCGCACAGCCGTCACGGTTGCGTCACGGAGCCGTGCTGGTCCCGCTCGATAATGAGCATGTGGAACATAGGCCGCACGTCGCGGGGCAGCAATCGCGCGGCAGCGGCGACACAGTCACCTTCGCAGGAGGCCTACGATGAAAGCGAATACAAGGCTCAGAGCGCTAACGGCCCTCGCTCTGGCATTGGCCTGCAATCCCGACGGGTCGCCGCTCGAGCCCGCCGCCCCGTCGTTCGACGCCGAGGGTGCCTCGCTGGCCCCGCTCGTGTTGCACGTCGTCGCGCCTCAGGCGACCGACCCCGCGATCGACAAGTTCCTCGACGATCACTACGCCTGGCTCGACACCACGGCCAAGTCGAACCACAAGCTCTTCGTGTTCCTGCCCGGCACGGGCCAGAACCCCTCGATCTTCCAGCACGTGCAGCAGGAGGCGGCGCGCGTCGGCTACCACGTGGTCGGCTTGACCTATGTCAACGGCGGGGGGCTCGCGAAAGTGTGTCCAACCGCTGCTGACCCGAACGCCTGCTACGAGAACGCGCGTCTGGAGATCATTGAAGGGGTCGACAGGAGCCCCATCGTAGACGTGAACGTAGCCAACAGCATCGACAACCGTCTCACGAGGCTCCTTCAGTACCTTGCCGTCCGATACCCCGAGGAAGGATGGGAGCGGTTCCTGCTGCGCGACGCGCCGAAGTGGTCGCAGATCGCGATCAGTGGACACTCCCAGGGCGGCGGGAACGCCGCGATGATCGCGAAGATCCGGCTGGTTGCCCGCGTCGTGCTGTTCTCCTCGGTGACCGACAGCATTCACGCCGAAGCCCCGTCGTGGGTCGCGACGCACCTGACGCCGTCGGAGCGTTACTACGGCATCGCGCACGATCGCGACGGATTCTACCGCCCGATCCGGGCGGGGTGGGATTCCCTCGGGCTCGACGTGTTCGGAACTCCGGCGACGCCCGAGACCAGCAGCCCTCCGTACGACGGGACGCACACCCTCGTCACCGACCTCACGCCCCAGGGTGGCTTCGTCGGCACTAACGCGCACGGCGCTCCGTCCAACGACTTAAACACACCGCTCGGCCCGGATGGCACCCCGCTGCTACTCGACGCCTGGCGCTACCTGTTGACGGCGCGATCGGCAGGCGAGGATGTCGCTGTACGGGATGATGAGTAATGTGAACCCCGGAAGCACCGCGCCACCCGACGGCTGTGTTCCCGCCGCCGGGTGCCGGGCGCGCGTGATCAGAACCGCCGCGCGTAGCCCACGAAGAACAAGACCTTGGCGAGATCGCCGGCGCCGATCAAGCCGCCGGGCTTGACCATTTGTCGCGGTGCCAGGCGTTGGGCCACTCGAACCGGCGTGCTGAACGTGAATGTGCTCGGGCCCCGCTCGATTGACACGCCCGGATCGACGAAGACGACATAGCCGGGCCGCCGAAATCCGTCGCTCTTACCGATGAGATCGTGATACGGGATCCCGTCAATGCGCGCCCCGAGGCTGACCGACAACCTCTGCTCCGGCAGGCCGTAGCTCACTCCGAGCCGTCCGGTGTACACGTCGGCCACCGAAAAGTGCACCGCAGAGTCTTTCCCGACGGGCGTTCTCACGACGTCGGTCTGATTACGTGGGCTCACCAGATAGGAGCCGGTGAAGTAGGCGACCGCCCGAGGGGCTACCTGGCGAAAAGCTTGCCCTTGCACGATCACACCCCAGCCGCCGTCCCCGAGCTCGATGGATTGATCCACGGGCCACTGGACGGAGCTCCCGTTGGCGACGAAGAAATTATCGGCAAACTTGTTGTCCCCCGTGGGCATCTTCACTCCTGCCCCGAAGGCGAGGTTGCCTTTGGCGTGCGTGCGCGGGTTCAGCAGCCACGCGGTGCCGACTAAACTGACGTCGCCGATCCCCCCAGCGTGTGCGAGGTGGCGGGCTGTATCCGCGTAGAACCGCGACTGGGTGCCGTACGAGACGGGTACCGTCAGCCGCAGACCGACGCGATCGGTCGCGGCGTATGTCACATTGAGGTTGGCGGTATGTATGTCGATGATCAGCGGCTGGCCGAAGAATTGTGGCGGAGGCGCTGTCTGCTGAGTACCGAAAAAAAACTGATCTGCGTGGATGTACCGATAGTCGACGGCGACCTGCCACTCGTGCGCTCGGAGATCGGTCGACTGCGACTCGCCGTATCCCCCCAAACTGGGGGTTGTGAATCGGATCGGGACTCAGCCCTGGCCGAAGGACGCCTTGGGAACGAAGAGCAGCCCGGCCCCGATCGTCAGAACCGCGAGGACTTGGTGAACCCGGTTGCATGGAAGTCGCATGGAATCCTCCCTGTGGCGCCGGCGGCCCTAACGCGCCGGCAGGATCTCGGCGAGCCCCCGTTGAATCGTCTCGCTCGTGATCGGGCCTGGGTTGACTAAGCGCACGACGCCTTGAGCATCGATGAACACCGAGGTCGGCACGCCGCGCAGCGCGTAACTCTTACGAGCCTTGCTCTTCTGATCGAGGAGCACCGGAAACGGCATCCGGAACTCGTCCACGAACCTCCGCACGTCCTTCATGCGCTCCTGATCCGTCAGGTTGATCGCCAGCACCTGCAGGTGCTGATCGCTGTGAGCGTCGTACGCGGCGATGATGTCGGACATCTCGCCGCGACACGGTTTGCACCAGGATGCCCAGAAGTTGAGAAACACGGGGTGACCCGTGTAATCAGACAGGCTCGCCGTTCCGCCGGCGAGCGTTTTCAACGTGAAGTCGGGCGCGGGCGATCCCAGCGTCTGGGCTGACACCGGTCCAGCGGCGGTGAGGAGCGTCGCGAGGGCGATCGCCAGGAACTGCGAACCGAGCCGCACCTTGGTCCCCTAAAGGCAGGGCGCCGAGTTCCCGGATCGGGAGCTCGGCGTCAGCCGGGTTGCCTCGAACTAGGCTACTGGAACATTGCGCGAGCGCGCTGGCGCGTCAAGCAGGCGCCGTTCCTAGCGTCGCTCGGTAGCGCTCCCATTGCGCCTTGAGCTCCCGCATGAAGGCGATGAAGCCCGGATCGTCCCGGATCTTGAGCAGGTACGGGTCGTTCGCGAAGCAGGGGTAGCAAGGCAATCCTTCAGCCGCCGCCTGGCGCAGGAACCGAACAGCCGGTCCCGGCCGGTGGAGCAGAGCGTATGCGGTGGCGATGCTGACGGCCGCGTGGTGAAAGTGGATGAAGCCTTCTCCCTTCTTCACGGCCGTTTGGATGTCCGCTTCCGCCCGGGGCACGTCGCCTCGCTTTGCGAACAGGACCGCTCGCTCGCTGGTGACGAGCCCCCCGGGATCCGCCGGATTCTTGCCCAAGTACGCGGCAATCAGGCTCGAGGCTTCACTATCCCGGTCGAGGTAGAGCAGCGCTACGGCCGCCCGATGGCTCCACAAGGCCGGGTTGAATTCGGGCGGCACCTGCTGGAACGTGCGCAGCGCTTCCGCGAAACGTCCCTCGTAGAGGAGGGCGATGCCGATGCGTTCTTGCGCGAAGCGGTGACCGGGATCAATGGCCAGCGTCTTCCGCAGCTCGGCGACCGCCGTGTCGAGCAGCCCCAAATGCAGGTAAATCATTCCCAAGTGGTGGTGCGCCTCGGCGAGATTCGGGTTCAGGGCCAGGGCGCGTCGATCTTCCTGGACTGCCAGTTCGTGTGAGAATCGGCCGCCCGGACCCCAGAGCAGGAAGGCCCGGGCATAATGGCCTTCGGCGAGATCGGGGTTCAGCCGGAGCGCCTTCTCGGCGGCCACCTGCGCGCGCTCCAGCGCCACCGTGTCTTCACGAACCAGCTGCTGTACCCGGAGCGCATAAGCGTGGCTCAGTTCCGCGTAGCCCGCCGCGAAGTCAGGGTCGAGCGCGACCGCCTGCTCGAACAAGTCAATCGCGACGGGGTTGTCCTGACGGGACTCGTGCCGCACGCGGATCCGGCCGCGCAGGTAGAAGTCGTAAGCCTGCAGATTCCGGGTTGGAGCCGCCCGGAGGTTACGCTGCGCCGCCGGACTCAGGGGGAGCCTCAGCGCTGAGACGATCCCCGCCGCGGAGCGGTCCTCCAGCGCGAACCGGTTGTCGGCCGGCTCTTCGAACCTGTCGGCCCACAGCTGGTAGCCCGAGGTGGCGTCGACCAGCCTGAGATCGACCCGGACCCGACCCCCCGATACCTGCAACCCACCCTCGACCACCGCGTCGACCGCCAGTGCGCGAGCGATGTCCGGCAGGCGCTTCCCTTGGTAGCGAGCGGCAGCGTCGTGGGAAACCACCCTCACCGCCGGCAGCCGGCCGAGGTCGGTGGTCAGCGCCTCGGTGAGCCCGTCGGCGTACCAGGATTCGAGCGAGTCTCCGGAAAGATTCGCGAGGGGCAGCACGGCCAGCGAGCGGATCTGCCCAGTCACGGATCTCGGCCACAACCTGCCGCGCCAGTCACTCGGCCGGGAAAGCATGAGGCCGACTAGAGCGGCAGCGATTGCCAGGGGCCACGCAACGTGGCGCGTGCGTCGCCGCCCCACCTCCGGTGTGGGCGAAGGGGCACGGCCGACCGCCGTGCTCGATAGTTCAACCGACGTGGCGGAGTCTCGCGCGCGCACCGCCGCCAGCAACGCTTTGGTCTCAGGAGCGGGCTCAGTCTCGAGGTCCGCTCCGAGCCCCTTCGCGAACTCTTCGTAGGCCGCCACCGCGCCGGCGCGGTCCCCGAGCCGGTCGAGAAGCGTGACGAGCTGGCGCAGCGGGGCTTCCTCATGGGGGGCGAGTCGCGCCGCGCGGCGCGCCCTGTCTACTGCGGCCTGAAGGTCGCCCGCCGCCTCGCACTGCTCGACCAGCGCCTGCGCGCTGCGCGACGCCGCCTGTTGCAGCCGCCCGCGCTCGCGCTCCAGCCAGCGCTCGAACTCGCCGGCGCCCGGGATGAAAAACCCTTCGAGCAGATGACCCTGGTAGCAGTCAAACGCCTCACCGAGCCGTCCCGCCGCGACGGCGCGGTCGAAGGCGACGACGTCGCACCACAATCGATCAAAGTCGAGTCCGATCTCCTCGTCGCCGCGGGTCACGACGACGTCGGCGCCGAGAGCGCCCCGCAGCACGTGGAGCGCCTGGCGTAAGGCCGCCCGCGCATGCTCTTGGTCGAGCTCCGGCCAGAACAGCGCGAGCAGCGTGTCGCGGCGATGGAAGCCCCTTGGCGTGGCGGCGGCGAGATAGGCGAGCAGCGCGAGGCGCCGGGGTCGGGTGAGGAGGCTCGTGACCTCGCGTCCCTCGGCGTCGGTGAGGTGCAGAGTCCCGAGCACGCGGAACTCGATCATGCGCGGCCCCTTCGGCGCTGGCGGAGCAGCGACCGTCACCGCGAGCGGTGACGCACCGGTCACGTCCTGGTGACGCGGCCGGCGGAAACTGGCTCCGTCAACCTGGAAGGTACCGGTTGATTCGGGACTCGGCAATCAACTCTAGGAGGTGTCTCGTGAAACAGCTCGAGAGAGTCACCCTGCTATGCGCGCTCGCGGCCCTCGCGTACGCGTGCAGTTCGGACAACAGTCCGGTCGGCCCCGGCGCCGCCAAGCGCCTGGCGGCCGACGCAACCGGAGCGGACCAGCCGGTGTTCGGTCCGTGGGGCGCGCCCGTCAACTTGGGGCCGGTCGTCAACTCGGCGTACAACGATCAGCATCCCTCGATCTCGAAGGACGGGCTGAGCCTGTACTTCGTTTCCAATCGTCCGGGCGGCTTCGGCGGGAACGATATCTGGGTCACCCAGCGCACCACGTTGGATGATCCGTGGGGTCCGCCGCAGAACCTGGGACCGCCGATTAACACCAGCAGCAACGACTTCGCGCCGAACCTGACAATCGACGGTCATCATCTCTATATGAACAGCGATCGCCCCGGGGGGTGCGGCGGCAGTGACCTGTACGTGGCGCGCCGTCACGATAAGGGTGACGACTTCGGCTGGGGGCGGCCGGAGAACTTGGGCTGTGCCGTGAACACGAGCTATGACGAAGCTGGCCCGTTGTTCTTCGAGGACGAAACGAGCGGCGTCCAGAACCTGTATTTCACGAGCTTCAATCGGCCCGGGGGCCTCGGCGACTTCGACATCTACGTCAGCACCCGCGGCAGCGACGACGAGCCCTGGGGGCCGGGCGTCGACGTCACCGAGTTGAACGGGCCGTATCGCGACACGCGCACGGCGATCCGCCGCGACGGCCTCGAGCTGTTTATCTCGTCGGACGTCACCGGACGGCCGGGCGGGATCGGGAGCCAGGATCTCTGGGTCGCCACGCGCCCGACCACGAGTGATCTGTGGTCAGCACCAGTGAACCTGGGCCCGACGGTCAACAGTGCGGCGTTCGACGGCGCCCCGGCGCTGTCGTTCGATGGCACGACGCTCTACTTCTTCTCCGCTCGGCCCGGCGGCTATGGAGCGAACGACCTGTACATGACCACGCGCGCACGCCTCGGCGGGCCGGACGTGGCAGAGGACGCCGAGACTGCCAACCGCCGTCGGGAAAGGAACGAACGGCACTAACGCCTCGGCCGCGGAGGGCGTGCCGGTCCCGACACCACTGTGCCAGGGACCGGCTCGCCAGCAAGCCGCCGCCGATCGAGTCGGGATACCTCGGCTGGAGCAGCGGGAACAGTGCCACTAACAGTGCCAACGCCGGCGTCGCGGGCCGGTGCCGACCGGCGACCGGCGGAGCTAACTCGTTGGAAACACGACGGCCGGCGTTGGGGAACGCCGGCCGGGTGCGTCTAGAAGGGTGCTGCT
>Ga0209160_1004790_pt1 | contig 10768 bp, 15 predicted proteins | sample GraSoiAngelo_153_FD_186167 | JGI IMG/M metagenome (GOLD analysis project Ga0209160, IMG submission 186167) | Grasslands soil microbial communities from the Angelo Coastal Reserve, California, USA - 14_1009_12_40cm (SPAdes) (version 2) | ecosystem: Environmental > Terrestrial > Soil > Grasslands ...
GGTCGAGCAGCACGCGTGCGCCGAGGATACTGCGCACGGGAGCGTAAGCACGCACGGCAGCAGCGTGGCCGCGGAGAGCACTCCGACAGTGACCAGTGCCGTAATGCGACGCACGGCTAACGATTGTGGCCCTCGGCGTACGGACCTTCAAGTGAATTTTCGAGATCGAGCGCTTCTGCGGTGCGGTGCCGGACGTCGAACTGTAAGAAAACCGGTGGCCGCGCGTCAGCAGCATCGGAGGGCCCCAATGGACGTCGAGGAGCATACAGCACACGAGACCGCAGCGAACGCACACGGCATGACCGACCACGGCCGCCACGCGGGCCACGAGATGCATGCAGAACACCGAATGCCGGCCGGCAGCAAAGAGCATCGCGGGCACGACGCGCACGCCGGCCACAGCGTCGGAATGTTTCGCGACAAGTTCTGGGTCTCGCTGCTGCTCACTGTGCCGACGCTCATCTGGGGACACATGCTGCAACGGGCGTTTGGCTACAAGGCCCCGCACTTTCCCGGGTCCCTGTGGATCGCACCTGCGTTCGGGACCGCTGTTTTCGCCTTCGGTGGATCGGTCTTCATCCAGGGTGCCGTCCGTGAGTTGAAGGCGCACTTGCCGGGCATGATGACGCTGATCGGCCTCGCGATTTCCGTGGCGTTCCTTTTCAGCGCAGTCGTGACGGTGGGCTACCCAGGCATGCCGCTCTGGGAGGAACTCGCCACGCTCGTGACGATCATGCTCCTCGGTCACTGGATCGAGATGCGGTCGATCTCACAAGCTCAGGGCGCGCTCGGGGCGCTGGCCAAGCTTCTGCCGGATACTGCGACCCGCATTCTCGGAGATCGCACAGAGGAGATCCCGGTCGACCAACTGCAGGCCGGCGACATCGTCCTTGTGCGCCCCGGCGCGAGAATTCCCGCGGACGGCATCGTTCGGGAGGGCTCGAGCCAGGTGAACGAGTCGATGATCACGGGCGAGTCGCGTCCGATTCGAAGAACGCCGGCGACAAGGTCATCGCAGGTACGGTGAACGGCGCAGGCTCATTGCGGGTCGAGGTCACCGGCATCGGTGACCGTACGGTCGTGGCTGGGATCATGCGGCTCGTGGAGCAGGCGCAGGCGTCGCGCTCGCGTGCCCAGGCTCTCGCCGACCGCGCTGCTTTCATCCTGACCCTCGTCGCTCTCGGTGCGGGTCTGATCACGCTCATCGCGTGGCTCGCACTGCGATCCGGCGACATGGCGTTTGCGGTCGAGCGGGTCGTGACCGTACTCGTGATCGCGTGCCCGCACGCACTCGGGCTCGCGATTCCGCTCGTAATCGCGATCTCGACGACGCAAGCGGCCCAGAGCGGCCTGCTTGTTCGGAATCGGCGAGGCCTGGAGGAGGCCCGGAACCTGAACGCGGTCGTCTTCGACAAGACCGGCACGCTGACGAAGGGCGAGTTCGGGGTAGTCGACATCGCAACTACCGACGGCCTTGCGACTGACGATGCGGTCCGTCTCGCGGCGGCGGTTGAGGCGGACTCGGAGCACACGATTGCTCAGGGAATCGTCCGAGGAGCACAAGAGCGCGGCCTCGACATTCCACGAGCGGAGGGTTTTGAGTCGATTCCAGGGAAGGGCGCGAAGGCGCGCGTGGACGGCCGGGAGCTCTACGTCGGTGGCCCGGCACTCTTGAGGGCGCGCTTACTCCAGCTACCGCCCGCGCTGCGGGAGGCAGCGGATCGCGCTGCGCATCGTGGGCAAGCGGCGATCTACCTCGCGGACGAACGGAAGCTACTCGCCATGTTCGCCGTGGCAGATGTGGTTCGCCCGGAATCGAAGGAAGCAGTGCGCGCTCTCCACGAACGCAATGTTGAAGTGGTGATGATGACGGGGGATGCTCGGCCGGTCGCTGAAGCGGTCGCCGCCGAACTCGGAATCGACACCGTGTTCGCCGAGGTGCTCCCCGAGCAGAAGGCGAGCAAGATCGAAGAGCTGAAGCGTCGCGGAAAGCGCGTGGCGATGGTTGGTGACGGCGTGAACGACGCGCCAGCTCTCGTTACGGCTGACGTGGGCGTCGCGATCGGTGCGGGGACCGACGTCGCCGTCGAAGCCGGAGACATCGTGCTCGTCCGCAGCGACCCGCGCGACGTGCCGCGGCTCATTGCATTGTCTCGCGCAACGTACCGCAAGATGATCCAGAACCTTTGGTGGGCGGCAGGTTACAACATCGTCGCGATTCCGCTCGCGGCAGGCTTGCTGGCCGGGTACGGGTTCGTACTGTCTCCTGCAATCGGCGCGGTGCTGATGTCCGCGAGCACCATCATCGTAGCCATCAACGCGCAGCTACTGCGACGCGCACGGATATGATTTCCGGTGAGGTCTGTTGATGCAGAGCGCCGGGCCTCAACTTAGCTCCGAATCCGGATGGATGGCCGCGAATGGCATCTCGCTGTTGCGCGTGAGCCTGGGCATCGTTTTTCTCTGGTTCGTGCCCTCAAGTTCGTCCCGAGCTTCAGCCCGGCCGAGGAGCTCGCGAGCGCCACCATCGCGAAACTGACGCTCGGAATGGTGGAGCCGAGGACCGCTGTCGGAGTCCTCGCGGTGTGCGAGACTGCCGTGGGTGTGGCACTCGTCTTCGGGGTTCAGCTCCGCATCGCCAGCGGTCTGCTCTTTGTCCAGATGGCCGGCACGCTGACTCCGCTCGCTCTGTTTCCATCGATCCACGTTCACCAGGTGCCCTGACGTTGGTGTGACCGACGCATAACCAGCGTGTGCTCCTGCATACGCACGTCGGCCTTGTGCAATCCGAAGAGTTCGCCCTTGCGGAGGCCCAAGTAGAGCGCCGCGGCAAAAAGGTCGCGGCACTGGTCGGTTGCGGCGGCGAGAACCGAAGGGACCTCGGTGGCGCGAAGGGTCTCGAACACACGCTTCGGTACCCGCCGTGGCTCGACGTCAGCGATAGGGTTCTTTCCGGTCCACTTCTTCGCATCGATCGCGAGTATGACCTGGCGGAGTGGTTCCGAGACAGGCGTTCGTAGGTTGGGCATGTTCCCGTCCTCGCGTAGTGGATCCGTATGGACAGACGTTTCTCGCACCCCTTCGACGCCTTAGGCCGCCGATCGAAATTACCTTTTGGGCTTGGACAACTATGGCTCCCTCGGAGGCGGCCAGCTTCAGTTGACAAGGTAATTTGTGCCAGCGGCCTTAGCTGGTAGAGGTGGCACGATTGCGCCGGATCGTCTTTATCGTGACGGGGCTGCTCCAGGCAGCGCTCGGCCTTTGGCTCGAAACCACGACCGTACCCAAGGTCGTGGTGATGGCGCAGATCAAGGGCTGGCTGCCTGGCGCCCGACCAGCGGTAGTGCGCGTCGCGGATAAGTGGCACTCCTCGTATGGAGGCCGGGATGCCTATTGGATCAGCTGGGGCGAGGGAGATGTGCGCATCCCCGGCAACCACCGGATCGACCTGCGCGAGCGAGAGTGGCGCGGCACACAGATCGGCGATCAACTCGAAGTCATCTATGCTGGGACCGGGCCTTTCAACGTCTACCGCCGTGGCGGCGTATTCACAGAGCCGGGCAATTTCGTGTTCGACGGCGTATTGCTGCTTAACCTTAAGGGTCCGCGGTTCCGGTTCCTCTGCGAGGAGCACCTCAAGCTGCCGAAGAAGAAGCAGGATGAGGTGCTGGCGAGCTGGGCGGAGAAGAACGGGTAGCGGGACCGCTGTGGAGCGCACCCATGGCTCGAAAGCCGACCACCATCGACGAGTATCTCGCCACCGTGAGAGGCGAAAAGCGCGCCGCCCTCGATAAGCTCCGCAAGACGATTCGCACCGTCGTTCCCGAAGCGGAGGAATGCATCAGTTATGCGATTCCGGCGTTCCGGCTCCACGGCAAGGTTGTCGCGGGATTTGCGGCAACCACGAAGGGATGCTCGTACTTCCCTTTCAGCGGGTCGACCCTTGCAACATTGGCTGACGAGTTGGAGGGCTATGACATGACCAAGTCCTCGCTCCACTTCGACCCGGCCGAGCCGCTGCCCGCGACGCTGCTGCGAAAGTTGATCAAGGCGCGAATTGCCGAAACCTGAGCGAGCTCTTCATCGCGGGCTGCGGAAGCCGCTTCGCCTTTACGAGGTCGTCGATCTGCTGCTCCACAGTGCGAGGTCGTGGCGGCTTTGGCTGGAGGATGCGAGGCTTCGACCAATCGCCCAGCAGAATCTCGCCGAGAACCTCGACGATCCATTCGAGCGCATCCACGATGCCATCGTAACGCGGGCTGCGGCTGGCCGCCGTTGAGGTTCTCAGCGACTTGACTCTCCCAGCCAGAGAGCGAACGTCGCTCTCATGCCCACCAAGACCATCGCCTACTGAGAGTCTCGACCGACAAGCAGGCCGACCGCGGAGTCAGTCTCGACGCGCAACGCGCCAAGCTGAAGGCCTACGCCGAGCTCTACGAGCTGGAACTGGTCGAGATCATCGTCGATGCTGGTCAGAGCGCGAAGTCGCTGGACCGCCCAGGTCTGCAACGTGCGCTGGCCATGCTCAAGGAGGGCGAAGCCGAGGCGCTCCTGGTCGTGAAGCTGGACCGGGTCACCCGGAGCGTCGTGGACCTGGGCACGGATGCAGGCTCGGACTCCTTCCATCGTACGTGCAGCGTGAAGAGCCGCCCCTTGGCTCCAGCGGTTCGAGTCGCTTCGCCGAACACGTCGTAGTCGCCATCGATCATTTGCGTTTTCGCAGTTCTGCTGGCGGCGAAACTGTCCGGAGCGACGCCGAGCGGCGTCGGTGTCGCCTCTGCCCAGACGATCTAGTCTTTGTTGAGGATCCATGTCGACGAATCAAACGCATAGGCGTTGCCGGTGTGGTCGAAATGCAGATGCGAGAACGCGAGAAAAGTGATTTCAGAAGGCGAGATGTCGATGGTCTTCAGTGGTCGACGAGAAACCGCAGGGAACAAACGCGGCCATCGCTCCAGTCCTGGCGGCTTGGAAGCAGGAGTTCCTCCCAACGATTCGAGGATCGCTACAGGAAACGCGATGTTTTGAGCCAGGTCATGGAAGCCTGATGACCTGGAATAATTCAACTAGATCGAGGGATGCAAAGCGTCACGACTCGACAACGACTGGCGACGGTGTTCTGGTGGGTACGCGCTGCTACACGGCCGTGATTGAGCGGGTTCGCAGGGTGGACCTTGAGAAAATGATCCGCAATAGATCGTGGCGTCGGCGGATACGCCGCTCACCCACAGGAAGTAGCCGTGCAGGCGCGAGGCCCATTGCGCAAAGAGAGTCGCAAAGGATCGGCCGGCTCGCTCGCGAGGACTGCCCGCAAGTGATCGACGAACACACGCACACGGGGCGCTCCGCGCAGCTCGACGCGATGGATGAGGAACACCCGCCCCGGCGGGGCGCTCCACGCTGGAAGCAGGAGATGAAGCGCGCCGCGTTTGATCTCGTCGCGCACCAGCCAATCGGGGAGCAGCGCGATGCCGGCTCCTGACAGCACCGCGTCCCTCAAGGCGAACAGCGCATTGGTGCGGAAGCTCGTGAGTCCCTCGACCTTCACCTCGCGGCCCTCCGCGAAAAGCTGCCATCCCGGCGCGATTCCCGGCGCTCCGAGGTGGAGCAGCAGATCGTGACTTGCCAAAGCCTCCGGCGCCTCGGGCTCGCCGCGACGATCCAGGTAGGCCGGCGATGCCACCAGCACTCGCCCGTAAACCAGTAGCGGTTGCGCGATGAGCGAGCCGCTGTCCGGCGGGTCGATGCCGCTGCGGATGGCGATGTCGACGCCGTCGCTCACGATGTCGACGACGCGGTCCTCGAGGCGGAGGTCGATGCGCAAGCCGGGGTGCTTGGCGAGCAGCGCGGGCAGGTGCGGACACACACGAGCCAGGCCCAGCGTCACAGGCGCGCTGACAGTCAGGACCCCATGGACCGTCTTGTCGGCCCGCACCGACTGCTGGGCGTCGTCGATCTCGCGGACCACGCGGAGGCATCGCTCGTAGTACTGCCTCCCCGCATCGGTGACGGTGGAACGTCGCGTAGTGCGTAGGATCAGGGGCGCCCCGAGCGTCTGCTCGAGCGCCAGGAGCTGCCGGCTGACAGTCGCTGCCGAGACGCGCAGGTGCCGCGCTGCCGCCGTCAGGCTTCCGGATTCCACGACGCGCACGAAGACCTTCATCTGACCTAGCAGATCCATCTGCGTCCAAGTACGTCGGGCGGCGCAGATCGTTACACGCAGCACAAGGATGTTGTGCTTCCCGCGCACGAGACCAACGACTCGCCATCGGTATCGAAGGCAGTCATGACGACGCAGGGACGAGGCGTTACGCCGGTCTGTCGGGAAGAAGCACTGGCCAACGCGGAGGCGGCCGGAATCGAGCCGCTCGTGCGCCACAGCCCACTTCTCTCCTGGCTTTATCCGCTGACCAGCGTGAAAGGCGCTTCCGAAGTTATCGGCGTGATCGAGCTGCTCGTCGCAGCGCTCATCGCCGCCCGCCGGTTTTCGCCGCGAGCCGCCGCGGCCGGCAGCATCGGGGCGGTGGCGGTGTTCGTGGCGACGCTGACCTTTCTCGTCAGTACCCCCGGGATTTGGGTCATGGTGCCGGGCTTCCCCTGGCGGTCCCCAACGCGACCGGCGCCTTTCTCGTGAAGGAGTCTTCCTCCTCGGCGCCGCGCTCTGGAGCGCGGGCGAAGCGCTGCGCGCAATTCACCGGCCGAAGGCCACAGCGACTCCGGCGTAGTGGGGAGAAGCCTCCCGACCGACGAGGAGATGGGGGCCCTACACACCGTCGTGCAGCCATTGAAAGGAGAAGTGAACCATGGAGTTAACGCAGAAAGAAGAAATCGAGAATGGGTTCATCGATGGAGGATTTGCAATGAATACACATCAACACGGAGGAAGCAGCGTGAACACGAGCAGAGTATCGAAATGGGCAAGCTTGGTACTGATCGCAACGGCGGCAGCAATCACGCTCTTTTCAGCCGCGGCATCCGCGGCAGACAGACACGAAAACCAGGAAGACCGACCCCCTGCAAGTCGGAAATGGTCCCGGGCCGGCAGCGAATGGACCCGGTCCCGGTTGCAACGTGATACCACCAGAGGCCTCGATAGGGACGAAAGTCGACATTTCAGAGTTTCCGCCGCCCGACTCGCTCACGGATCGGGAGCTGGCAGGGCCGGTCCAGCTGCTGCGGTCAGGTAAGTTCGACATCCCGATCGAACGGCTGACGGGGGTGGAGGTCCCCAGCGGGAGCCCCAGAGGAACGATTACACTGCCGCTCTTCAAGGGCGCGGTGAAGACGCCGTCTGGTCTGAAGCCCGCGTGGTACATCATCCTCGATGCAGGCGACCAAGCGGAGGCGGACCGCCTTGGCGTGAACTTCTCCAGGAAACTGCGGAACGCCGGCGACGCCGCACGCCCCGCCACGCGTCGCGCCGACGGGACGTTTCTCTTCGAGTCCGGCATCGTAGACTTCAGCCCAGACCGGGTAGTCATACCCGGCCCTGAGGATCGACCGTTCCCACCGAGGGTCGCCCAGCCGGGCTCGGTCGGCGATGCGAACTACAGCCCGCTGGTAAGGGTCGACGGCATCGTTTACGACGCGCCCATCATTGCCGCTGCGGTGGAAAATGCGTCTCTCAACTTCCCCAACGGAGACCCGGACTACGCTCTCGTACATGATCAGGTGATTGCCATTGATCCGGCGCATGGGACAGTCACGCTCGCCCTGATCAACGGCTTTAGCTTTGGCAAGCCGGTCTTTTATATCTCTACCGACTCAAGCGATCCCGGTGTGTCTGCGATCGAGGCGAACACTTTCGCTCCACGTATGCGCCGACTCGAGGTCGGGATCGACGACATCGCTCGAAGCGCTGTCGAGCGGATCTTTATCGCGACGAACGGCCCATCAGAAGGCGGCTGCAACAATCCGCAGCGTCAGGGCCTGTCCGCCACCCTTTTGGACGGGCATCGCCCGAACAACACGTTCGGTGGCATTCCCACGATCGCCACCGATTACAGCCCAGTCTGGGACGCCAACCTCTATGAGTGGACCAAAGACTCCATCGAAAAAGGCTATCGCGGTCTCCTGACCGAGGAGTTCCGCATTTTGAAACTGGCGAGAGACGGATACATCACCGGGCCGAACGGTGCGCCGTTCGGCAGCGCTGGCCCCGTAATCGTGTGCGGTGTCGCCGCTCGACTAAACTGAACGAGACTGGCGGAGTGACACTTTCACAGCAGCGGAGCGGCGGATTGCATCCGCTCGCTCCGCTTCCCTGCGCGGCCGGGCCATGCAGCGGCCGCGCAGAGTCGGCAGCGACCCCCGGACGAGACCGTGAACGGCCTCCCGGTCGCCGCCCACGACTCGCCGCGCAAGTTCCTCAAGCTCCATCAACGATTTGAGCATCGAAAGTACCTCGCGAAGCGTCGCGCTCTGCTGCTCGAGCGCGCCCTCGATCTGCTCGAGCGGAACCGGGTCAACGAGGTGATGTCGTCGAGGTCTCCCGCGACCACCTCCGCTCCGTTTCGCGCGAGCGCCTGGATCCGCGGTTCGTGAAGATGAACGGGCGGTCGCTGGCCGTCAGCTCGCGAAGCAGCCGCCCGACCACCTGCTCGGAATGTCCGAGCCCGTAGACGGCAGCGGTATCGATCCAGTTCACGCCCAGCTCGATGGCGTGCCGCACGGTGGCCAGCGACTCACCGCGCCTTCGGCGCGGCACCGACTCGTGATCGAACACGGGACAGCTGTCGCAAACATGAACGCAATCGTGCGGGTCGATTCGGTCCGATCAGGACTGCTTCGGTTCCGGCGTGTCGCCGGCGGAGACCTCGGGGTTGGCGGGCGCGGCCGGCAGTCGCTTTGCCAGCGCGGCCCCAGGCAAGTCGTCGGAAACGCCTGCTATCGCCTTCTTGAAGTCGCGGATGCTCTTGCCGAGGCCCGCGCCAATCTGAGGCAGTTTGCTCGGGCCGAAAGAGAAGCAATGCGACCAGCAGAATGAGGATCAGGTGGGTAGGCTGGAACAGTCCTTCGAACATCTCTTGCGCCTCCAACGCGGACGAACGGCAAGCGCCCACCCCGCGTGCCGGTGCAAGATGTGAACCACCTCCGTTGGGCCTGAACCTGCCCGAAGCAGGGACGCAGCTGCGGAATCACATCACTCGATGCGCGTCCTGCTGGTCGAAGACGATGCGATGCTCGGCGCAGGGGTCAAGCGCGGTTTGCAGGAGCTGGGCCAAGCGGTGGACTGGGTCCACGATGGACAGGCCGCGGACGACGCGTTGTCGCAAGAACCGTACGACGTCGTCCTCCTCGATCTGGGCCTGCCGAAAAAGGCGGGCCTCGAGGTGCTCCGGGATCTGCGCCGTCGCGGGCGGCGCGTACCGGTCGTGATTCTCACTGCGCAGGACGCAGTGCCCGACCGCGTGGCCGGCCTCGACGCCGGCGCCGACGATTACCTGGTGAAGCCCTTCGATCTGGACGAGCTTGCCGCGCGCATCCGCGCCGTCCAACGCCGCAGCGTCGGCCGTGCAGAGCCCGTCATCGAGAACGGGCAATTGACGCTCAACCCGGCTACGCACGAGGTCGTCCTCGACGGAACGCTCATTCCGCTGTCCGCGCGTGAATTCTCCCTGCTGCATGCGCTGCTCGAGCACCCCGGCCGTCCCATCTCCCGATCGCGTCTCGAGGAGCGCCTCTACGGGTGGTCTGGACAGGCCGAGAGCAACGCCGTCGAGGTCCACGTCCACTCTCTGCGCCGCAAGCTGGGAGCCGACTGGATCAAGACTCTGCGCGGCGTCGGTTACATGGTTCCGAGACGGCCGTGAGATCCATCCGGCGAACCTTGATGGCGACGCTGCTCGCCGCGGTGACGGCGGTGACGCTCGCCGCCGCACTTTTCACGTACAGGATGGCGCGGCAGCAGATGGACGCGATCTTCGATTACCATCTGCGCCAGCTCGCACTCTCGCTGCGGAGCCCGCCCGCGGCCGTGCAGGGCACCCCGTCCGCCACCCCGGACGCGGTCACCACGCGCGCCGTCACGCTCGCGGACCTGAAGGCTGGCTCGATGGCCATTACCTGTGGGACGCCGTCCTGGCGGACCTGCACCACCGCGCGGGAAACGCAGCCACGGCGGAAAGGCATCGTGACCGGGCGCTGGCAGCTGCGCCGTCCACTGCGGTGCGGCAACTGCTGCAGAGGCGGCTGACCGCGACGCGCAAGTGAGGTTCGGATCGATCGTCGGTCGTTCTTCCCTTTTCTCCGGACCGGGAACCCCTACGCGAAGCGTATCGCGGCGGATGGATCCTCCATTCATATCGGTCGGAGGAAGTCGGATGTACTGTCGGCGAAGCGCATGGCGCCGTCTCGAGTACGCGGCAGTATCGGATCTCGAAGTCTGGTCACAACGGCTCGCGGCCCATGTCGAAATCTCAGGGGCACACGAAGTCCGAGTCATGCCGATCCCCTGCGTCGGGGGACTGATCGTCGAAAGCCCGCGAGATAGTTCAGCGCCTGATCGATCGCCAAATCCACCGTTCCACGATCTCTTCGGATCTTCCCGAGGAGCATGGCGCCCTGGATGGAACTGATGCAGAAGTCAGCGAGCGCCGCCTCGTTGGCTCCCGGGCCGAGGCGCCCCCTCGTTCTCTCGCGGAGAAAGAATCCGGCGAGCTTGTTGCGTACCACCTCGAAGAGCAGCTCGAGGTCCCTGCGGATCAGCTCGTCGTTCTCGGTGACCTCGTTCCCGATCGTGCCGAACGGGCAGCCACGCGTCATCCGA
>Ga0209160_1004791_pt1 | contig 10767 bp, 10 predicted proteins | sample GraSoiAngelo_153_FD_186167 | JGI IMG/M metagenome (GOLD analysis project Ga0209160, IMG submission 186167) | Grasslands soil microbial communities from the Angelo Coastal Reserve, California, USA - 14_1009_12_40cm (SPAdes) (version 2) | ecosystem: Environmental > Terrestrial > Soil > Grasslands ...
CTTGTTGAACACCGTTGCAGTAATACTAACCTGGGTGCCTGAAACGATATTGTCCTGCGGCGAGGCGCGGATCGTCGACACGATGAGGTTAGGATTCGGTTTTTCAAGAACTGTTATCGCCTGTGAAAAAGGCTGCGAAGACAGCCCACCGTCGTCATGGACGGTGAGTGTCACCACGAGGTCCCCAACTTCCAAAGGACCGCTGAAGCGATGGACCCAAGTAGGTTGGGACGTAGTATTGGATATAGGAGGAAGATATCCGCTTACTTTCTTGATATCCCAAGCATAACTTGTGATCCTGCCTCCCGTGGGGTCAGTGCTCGAAGAGCCATCAAAGGTAACGTTGTCTACTCCCTGAGTAATGTTGGCGGGGGGAGAAGGCGAGAACGTAAAATCGGCGATGGGCACGGTAGGCGGGTTTCCGTAAACTGCTGGTCGAGAATCCGAGTGAGCAACCGGAGTGGCTTGGTTTGCTATCGTGTCGAGACCTGCGGGGATCGTAAGATAGCTGAACCCATCTTTCACTACCTTGTAGGTTATCGTGAAGAGGAGACCACTGCCACCGACGGGGCCGTTAAATTGAGACGCAGCAGAGTGGGCCCCCCCTTGATTGTCATTGATGCTACAGCCAGACCCTCCTGAACCATTGACGCAATTGGCAACTTGGGTGACCGAACCGAGCATATTACCAGCCACGCTAATACTAAGAGGATCTAGAACATTCGAATCTGCCTGAACTACAACGTCCCAGCTGTCAAAAGGGTCCATAGCAGTGACATTGACCTGATAGGTGACCATTGTGCCCACTGAGAAAGGTCCCTGCGGCGTGGGACCGACAAACAGGTTTCCTGCGGCGTGCGCAGGGCCAATTGAGGAGGGAAATACAAGTAAGATCGTGAGACTGATCAAAGACAGTGACAGAAGACATAGACGTGAAGACCGAGTGCGTCCCATTCGACTCATCTGAAATGTTTAGCGCTTCGAAGCGCCCAAGGCGTCTCGCTTTAAAAAAGCTTATCGGAATCCAGACTACAACTTTCGAAACCTTTTGGAAAATGACCCTTTCCAGGCCATCGAACACATCCGTCCGGGTTACATGCTAGACAGCTATTTTCGAGAGCCAGTCGTACATCTTATCCTCGGTTGAATCGAAGCGCTTGGTGAACCAAGAGCAGCAAAGCCAACGGACATACATCTTACGGCCTCCAAGCGCCCTAGCTGCATCCGACCTCCGAGTACACCAAGCTAATTACTCCTCCGTTAATCAAGACGAGGTCGCCCCAATCAGCAGTTGGAATCGGGCCCTGCGGTCCTTTGAGGCACATCGCCCAGAAGTAATCCACCACGCCCGTCGACGTGAAATTCGCCTGACGCCCTAGAGTATTGGTAGGCCCTAGAGCGTTACCCCAAACCTCGAAGAAATCACCAAGCGTATACTGTCGCGCCACCTGCGATTGAACATAAATTACGCCCGTAGTGTCAAGTGTATAGATCGGGTAGTTTCCACCGATCCCGTCCTTGAGATACCTCGTCGTCGCCATCACCCCACCAGTCCTCCCGATGTTGGCAGCCGGAGTTATCTTGGACGAAGATAGGGGCGAAATGAGCTGAATCGTAAGCCCAACCTGGATACTCATCACCGCATGTTGATATGTGGATGGAGATGTGACGGCATAGAACGCTAAACCGACGACCAAGATCCCCAACAGAGGAAGACCAATCGACAGCACTCGGTCAGCCAAGCAACCTACCTTCCAAACAGGTCTAGGTTCGTCTCCTAAACTAACTTTGCGGCGTCATGCTTCGATCAGGCTACGATGAATATTGAGGAGGACTTGAAGAACCACACAACAGGGCGAATCTCTCATCCCATTGCTCGTCCTGAAAGATCAGGATCATCCCTGAACACCCACCGCAACCCCTCCGGCTACAGGGCAGCCGGCTTCCTGCGACGCCTCAGACCCAAGAAGAGACCCAGCAGAACCACCGCAGCCGAAACACCGCTTATCGCGGCAATAACCGTGCTAGTAAAGAAGGGCTGCGGAGGAGCGGCGAGAGAATAACTTGAACCAGCGCTGGTGTCACTCCACGCGCCGTCATTAAAGATCACAACGGAAAGAGTGCTCGTCCCTGCTCCGTACATCGTAGTATCCCAAGAAAGGGTGAAAGATTTCTGCTGGTTAGCCATCAGCGTCTCGCTCATCTGCGTAACATTAACAGATGCCCACCTTACTTGAATAGTAAAGTCGACATTCACATTTCCCGGGTTTGAGACCGTCACGGTCACAGAGACAGTTTGCCCTACTGTCGCCGAACCGTTAGGTGAGATCGTGACCGAGCTAATGGTAGGTGTCGGCGCCGCAGAGACATGTGAGACGAAGCTCGCAGTGTGAACAAGACTGCCACTAGTAGCTGTGATAGTAACACTATAGGTCCCAGGCGTCGAGGACGATGGAGCACATGTTCCGGTGACCGCACTTGAGCCTGTTACCGCTAGACTGGTAGGACAATTAGCGAGAAGACCGGTAGAGGGAGAAACAGTTGCTGTAAGAGCCACCGTCCCCGTGAAGCCGCCGGCCGGAGTGATAGTAATCGTAGAGCTACCCGTTCCTCCCGCGATGAAGTCAGCAGGAGAAGTGGCAGAGATAGAAAAGTCTGCGGCAAAATTGAACGTGGCACTGGTAGATTGAGACGCGGTACCCGTCGCGGCTGCACCGTTAATCCCTACGACAAACGAGCCTGCAGTAGGCGAAGAGCAGGAGAGACCCGAAGTACCTGTTCCATTCGCGGCAAGCGACACAGGCGTAACGGTGAAAGCGTTACAGGTCAAGCCAGCAGGAAGAGGAGTATCAGAGAGAGCAACAAAACCAACAAAGTTGAACGTACTAGTAAGAGTGATAGTCGAAGAGATCGACGAGCCCGGAATACCACTTGGAGAAGAGGCACTGATCGAAAAATCACCAACATGAACAGTGGCAGGGGCAGAGTGAGACGCGGTACCAGGCGAACCCGCACCTATGATGGTTACACCATAGGTTCCGGCAGTTGTAGAACTCAAAGTGCATGAGGCGGATACCGTGGCATTTGCAGCAATACTAACAGGGGCGGGGCAAGTCACGGTCAAGCCTGTGACTGGACTAGTCGCAGCAGTAATACTGATAGTACCAGCGAAATTGAACGTGCTAGTCAGGGAGACAGAGATGGCAGAGCCAGTAGCACCAGAATTGAAGTCCACAGGAGTAATTGTAGAGACAGTTAAATCGCCCACGTGGGAGACGAAACTTGCAGTATGAGTTTGACCTCCGCCAGTGCCAGTGATAGTAACCAGATAGGTTCCTGGAGTAGAGGAGGATGGAGCACACGTCCCAGTTACCGCGCCCGATGTCACAGTAAGACTTGGCGGACAGTTTGCAGTAAGACCGGTCGAGGGAGAGACGACGGTGTTGAGAGTAACAGTTCCAGTGAAGCCTCCCGATGGAGTAACCGTGATCGTCGAGCTTCCAGTCGCACCAGTGTTAAAATCAGCAGGAGAAGTCGCAGAAATCGTAAAGTCAGGGATCGCGACGGTAGCCGCCACGTTGACAGCCCTGGATGCGGTACCAACGGTTCCAGTCACCCTCACAGTATAGGTATTCAACGCGGTGCACTTGATCGGAGCCATGGATGTACAAGTCACAGTCGCATTCAGAGTGAGGGAACTCGTTCCACCAGCTGCAACACCTTCAATCAGCGTCGGAACACCTGGAGATGGAGTAGTAGCATTCGCGAACCTAATGGCGAGCGGGTGGGTTGTTGAAGGCGAGACTACGGAAGAAAGAGTCACGTCGATGTGAGATGTAGCGAGACTAGTAATGGTGAGAGTAGTCGTCACGAACGAAGTCGTACTATTAGACAGACTCACAGCAACAGGACTAGCAGATATTGAAAACGGAACAACGCTGACAGAAACACTGGTCGAACGAGAAAGCGAACCACTAACCCCCGTGACCCGGATAGAATAACTGTTAGTCGCAGTGGCAGTTGTAGAAGTTACTGTAAGGATCGCGGTAGCGGTTCCATCTGAAGACAGATCAACCGTGACACTGCTACGCGTATGGCTAGAGTTCGTCAAAGTTACCAACGGACTGTTAGCAACAATCGGGCTGATGGTGAAGGAGATGTTAACTTTCCCAGCGAAGGTGTTCTTACTCGTAAGAGTAAGAGTACTAGAGTTAGACGAGCCCAACGGATTAACCAGGGAAGTTGGACTGGGGGTTATGCTGAAGTCAGGCACAGTAACCGTAATATCGAGATCCGTTGCGTGGATCAGGTTCGGCGAGCCCCCACTAGCGTTCAGTATCAGATCATAGGCTCCGCCAGCAGTCAAAGACGTCGGCGAGATCGTCACGCTAACAAGCTGCGTCGAGCCGGACGTCAAGACAACACTTGTAGTGCCAAGCTTCACAGGAAGACTATTCGTTGTCCCCACAGCGACTGAAGCGTTGTTCAGGGCCAAGGTTCCGGCAAATCCGTTAACGCTAGTAAGGCTGACAGTTGCACTACCGGTCTTTCCCTGAGGGATAGACTGAGAGAAAGGAGAAGCAAAGATCGTAAAATTCGGCTGCACCGCCCCATACATCCCACCCAAGGTAAGATGGGGAGCCTGAATCGGAGGCGCTTCAATCACATCATTGTAGACATCAACAACGGATCCGGTAGGAGAGTTAGCCACACCGGTGAAGGTTATGTTGAATAGCAAACCATGATCTGAAGTAGTGAAGCATCCTAGACAAAAGACCTCTTCATGTGCTATACCTGGACCATCCAGGCCGGACACACATCCTATCCCGACATTATTGACACAATTAATGTCCTCACTTGGAGTCAAAAACATAATGCCAGTCGTAGAGATGCTCGCAGGGGTGAGCTGGAGATTGTTCACCTTGACCAAAATGTTGAAACCATTGAACGCTGGCATACTTGAGACGTTGACCCAGAAATTGACCGATGCACCTTTCGCCACACTAGCATGAGTCGAAGGCGCGACAAAGACAGTCGGCGTCCCAGCGGCGTGAGCAGGGAGAATAGAGGAGGGAATCACGACAACTGCAAGCGCAACAATAGCAACAAGAACAAGGGGGAGAAGAGAGCTATGCTTTGTGAGATTTCTGACTCTGGTATGAGTCATGGATCTCGGTTTTGGCCTGGGGAAACTCATGTTCGGCGAACCTCTCAGGAGAGTATATCATGCTTTTGCGGACCCTTAAGCGTTCTGGAAAATCTCAAGATATTGCATGATTCCTCAACAGTCGCAGGTCCAAAGTCGGCACGGCTCGTCACGACCTAATTCCCAATTGCCGACGGCGCAGATGTGTCTCGGTCGTTCCTCCCTCCAAGATCACTTTCAACAGCTACAACCGAGAACCTTAGACTTGAAAGACATTGCTGAAAGAACGACGGTGATTCAAGAACCGTCCTCGTTGCCCAGTTATCGACTGTGAGGCTTAGCTACTAATCCGAACTTTCAGCCGCGTGCTTGCTTCTTGCCCGTTCGTTTCCGGAGAATAGCCACCGTCCCCAGTATCGCCCCTCCGCCGATAACTGCCACTAAGAGGAGATAGAAGTTCAAGTTTCCGCCGTCCCGCGAAGGCATGATAAGACCTAGAAAAGCTGTGTCATACGTCGTCCAGCCAGCAACCACAGTCTCTTGCAAAGAGGACGATACGACACCGGGCCCGTTGAAGTTCAGGCGATAAGTGCCGGGCTGAAGATCATGGAAGGACACTGCGCCTGTGAAGAACTCCGGCTTAGTCCCGTTCGCCACGAAAAAAGTACCGTTGTATAGACTGACAGTTACAAGGTTGGGGACGTTATCGTTAGTGGCGCTTCTAATGTTGACCGTAATCTGGCCGAGAGCGGAAGATACAGGCACGGTTTTCGATATTTTTCCTCTAGACCCATTCTGGTCCGTGACGTTGAGAGTGACGGAGTATGGTGCTGGTCTGGTGAAACTGTGAGAGACCAGTGAACTCGAACCTGAGAGGTTCGCGGTTCCATCTCCAAAGGTCCATGAGAACGTCGTTATCGGCCCCCCTGGGCTGAAACTCTGGCTCCCGTCAAAAGAGACGGGCTGGTTTACTATCGGAATCGCAGGCGAGACATTGAAAAAGGCAGCCACGCCGTAGTTCGAATAGAACCCGTCCTGTGTAAGGTGGAGAATAGGGTGCGGTGCAGGGTTGGGGTTAGCTAGAGTGTCATTGAAAGGATGGAAGAGACTCGTTCCCATTCCAACATGGACAAATTGCACGCTGAAAAGCACTAGCGCGGTTATCGGGCCTTGGAGAATGGTCGAAAAGTCCGCCGCAGAATGAATAACCCCTGGACCGTCACTGATGTTGCATGCCATTCCCACTCCGTCGATACAATGAGCTATCTCTTGTTCCTGAGATGATACAGTCAAACTCTGCACCATCAATGTCGTAGAGTTGTAGGTCAGTTGGGTATCATAAGCGTTGAAGGCCTCAGAAGAGGAAAGACTCAAGTCCAATTGGACAAAAAAACTCTGGTTGGAATGGCTCGCAGGTGGGGACACGTAAAGAACAGACGTATCTGCGCTTTGACCTCTGACCGGCGAAAGTAAAAGAGACGGCGCTAAGGCAGCCGAAGCCAGAAGGATAAGTATCACGAATCCACGGATCAATACTAAGACTGCCCTTCGGGTTAATCGATATCTAATGAGTCGCTCGCAAAAGTTAAACCAATCGCCACGTTCGAGGACATGGGCCGAAACCCGTGCGGTAGACCAATATTTCCGTAATCCGGGTTCAATCTCAAGAAGTTGGCACCCTTGAATCTGCGACGAGTAATCATCGCAGTCACTCTAATCCTGCTTGTCGCAGGCTCCCTCTATCGACCGGTCGCCGGGTCTGACTTTACCATTCTCCTGGACGGAAGCCAGTTCAGAATAACGTGGAGGATTAACGCGATGCAGAACCTCACAGCCTTTGCCAAGACTATCACATTCCCACAGAACATGAGCTCCTCCCTTACGGGAGCCGATCTTACCGCGTTTACATCCACCCTTCAGAACGCGCTCCAGGCAAAGGTAGCGACAGTTCAAATCAGCCACCCTACAATCAGTCTCTACTCAAACAGCGTTAACGCAACCTGTTCAAACCACTGCGCTTTTCAGTGGCTCAACGCCACAATCGCATTCGACCTCCATGAAAACCCTGTACAAGCGAATGGCTTGGGGGAGTATGATATGTCCTGGAAAGCAATCCGACTGGAAGACAATCTACAAGTAAACGGAACCGCTTTCAACACACTCGGGGAGACGTACCTACTCCGAGGGCTCGCCTCATTCTTTCCCACCCCAACAACACTGCGAACATTTACGGTCAAAATAGGAGGACTCTTGGTGAACAAGAACACATACCAAGATCCAACTGGAAAAATCGTCCTGTTGGACACCAGCGCGTTCCAAACTCCCCTTTCGAACTGGGTCCACACGCAGGACGTCCAATCTCGCACCCAGAACTGGATCAGTCCACAAAATGCAGGTTTTAACATCACCGCAAATCAGCAAATAACCGAGGTCGGCTTTCAGGCCAACCTATACTATTTTGCCGCGGCCCGTGTGTCTGGGGAAATCTCGACTTCTCTCAACACCTTCACCCAAAAAGATGCACTTTTCGTGGATTTCTCCAACGGATTGTGGAAAACGGTCAGCGCAACCCTGATCCTAGCTATCATAGGAATACTGATAGTGACAGTAATACTGGAACGCCGTATCACAGGCCAGCTCCGACAAAGAAGGAAGGGCAACAAGGCTCGGTAAACGACCGGCAGGTCGAGTCAAGAATTCTGCCACTCCAACCGCAGAAAGCCTTGAAGCCCACACCGGATGCAAAACAGGATTGCCGGGGAGCCGCTAGGGATAACCTTTAGTCCCCGTCAGGACTTTAGGATCGGAACGTGTTGTCAGAGTCCGGCGACGAAAACTCTCAAAGAAAGGATGACCTTTGGGGTCCCGTGACTCCGGACATATGGGCCCCACGACCACGCAAAGGGAAGCTGCGACGAATTGCAAATCGCGTCCTTGAAACCGTCTCATCTGTCTCGGTCTTGGCATTCGCCATAGTAGGCCCCGCAGCATTTCTCTCGTCGCTACTTGTGGTCTACTACGTCGCAGGGCCCGTTCTGTTTGGTCCGGTTCTTTTGACCTTCTGGGCTATCGCTATCATAGGATTCGTGCTTGTCTTGGAGAAAACTGGATACGCTCGGAACTTTGAAAACTGGGGCTTCCGGTTGACACCCGCCAAGATCCTGGCGGTGCCCGCCTCTTTCATCATAATAATCGTCGTTTTCTATCTATTCGTCTTCTTTGCCCGTCTCCACTAGACACGTTCGCCCACCCCGTTTCCGATCTAGGAGTGTCAACCGTAGGGTGAGGCCCTTCGCTCAGGTAGGACGTTGTTCCCGAGTATCAAGCCTTCGTGAAAACATCTTGTCACCTACGATTTTTCCAAGCAGTTCCACAACCCGATCAAACCTCAATCTTGCAGAGAATTCGAGCTTCTCATTCCTAGTCAGAATGGTCAGATCGACAAGGTGGGACGTCTCCTCCACCTCCACCCTCACAATCTCATCCAGACCAATAGCAAAGTTGTCCTTGCTGGACGCAAGAATTTCCTTGGGACTCTGAAACCCCCGTGGCCTCGCTAGAGATTCCTTTCCTGACTTGAAGAGATCCTCAAATGCCCCACTTAAGCCCCCGAAGAGCTGGCCAGTGGCAAGCGCTCCCGCTCCTCTCTTTCCACGATAAACAACAATAATCCTTGTATCTGTCGGTATGAGCGTCAGGTGTTCAGAGCCAAGCTGCAACCGGGCAATTACCGGAATCTCGCCCAACACAGTCTCAGTCTTCTCGTCCAGCGAATGCACTTCCCTATTGGGTTATCATTAGCCAGTACTTGGAAATAAGTTTGCTATTCCATCGAAACAATAATTTCCACATCATCTTTTTCCATCACCCTCAACGATCTCGTGGATCTGGGCTGTCTTCTGTCGATCGACTCTACGATTCACAGTTTCAGTAAAAGCAGGTTCTGGGATACTGAGATATATCTGGAGTCCTTCGTTAACGACTCGACCTCCGAGTATTCCTACCGAAAGCTGCTTGTCGAAGAGGCATCAGCAGAAGCAACCTCGAAACGCGTTCACTGACAGTCGTCTCTTGATCGCGAACGCGCACGCAATCGAATCTAGCAATTCATATAACCCTGCAATTTCGACAATCTTCCGCACGCCCCGGTGGCTCAGCCTGGTAGATGCCGAAAGCCAGCCAAGAGCGTTGCCTTGGTAGACTCCTCAAAAAGGCAAAGGTCACGAGTTCAAATCTCGTCCGGGGCTCCATAACCTGCGGAACTTGCGTCCGTAGGCGCAGACTTGCGCCATTCGCGCATGTTGTAAATAATGCAGCGTCCTATCTCGTTTACTCGAAAAAAAGGGGGTTACGCCTCTCAACATCCTCAGAGGGATGTGAGAGACGACTGTCTTCACTATGCCGTAACGGTGATTGTTGCAGAACTGGACAGCTTGGTACCGTGGAAGACGAAACTTCCGGTTACCGTCACTGTGAATGTTCCGGACGTGGTGGTAGAGATCGTCAGCTGGGAAGAAGCTGTGTTGACGCAGTCACAGGCAACGAATGTCGGACTTACACTGGCCGTTACTGATGGACTCGAGGTAACAGCCGAGACATTGACATTATTCGCCCATCCGTTAAGAGCATTGACACTAACAGCTATGGTCTGGGAGAAGCCCGCGGGGACAGCGGCAGACGATGGGGCGGAGACTGTGAAGCTGGGCTCAGCAGCGCTGGAGACGGTTCCATAGTCGGTGTTGATAACTAGGATGCTAGAAATCTGGGAGCCGGCGACGGCGATTTGTTGACAGGTGATCACGATCGGAGAGCCAGCAACGCTGTTGACGGCCATCCACGTTACCGTGAAAAGTACGCCTCTGGAAGCCGATGAGGAAACGCCCGTGCCAGATGCAGCCGCGAGGTGTGCTATCCCTGAGCCATCATTGATGCTACAGCCTGTACCTGAGCCATTGATGCAGTTGGCAACGATGATTGGCGAGGGAAGTACGGTTCCAATGGAAATGCTCTGGGGAGTGATAGCGGCACCGTCTGCCCTCACTGAGATGTCGAATGCGTCGAAAGGAACCATGAAAGAGATCATAATGTCAGTTGTAGTGAGAGATCCTGCCGGCACAACCTTCGTGCTACCCGCAGTCAACCTAGAACCTGGCCTTGCCTGGACCGCCGGAGTTGCAGCTAACGCGATGGACAGCGATATTGTTACGAGAAGTAGAGCTAGAAGCTTAGAGTTTTTCAAAGTTTTCCAGCACGAGAATACGAGGTATTAGGTATAAGCTTTCTTAATGGGGGACGCTCTGAAGTAAGGTGGAGATATCACTCTATTTCCGAGGAATGCTTGGGCAGTCCTCTAACTCCATGTCTCGTCACGAACTAGGAACCATTAGTGAATATCGGTTCCGCGAGAGAGAATCTCTCCTCTCCCGGTCGCGAAGGGCTCTTCCGGGTTTATATCCCAATAATGCCAGGGAAATAGGGAGTTGATCGACAACATGTTCGAGATCCGTCTTATCCCGCAGTCGCAACGAATCAACTACCCGCGCTACCGAAACGTATGCTAAAACCAGTCACGTTCTCTGGTTCAGAAGTTAGAAAGCTTCTTGCAAAAAGTTTCACAGTTC
>Ga0209160_1004795_pt1 | contig 10762 bp, 8 predicted proteins | sample GraSoiAngelo_153_FD_186167 | JGI IMG/M metagenome (GOLD analysis project Ga0209160, IMG submission 186167) | Grasslands soil microbial communities from the Angelo Coastal Reserve, California, USA - 14_1009_12_40cm (SPAdes) (version 2) | ecosystem: Environmental > Terrestrial > Soil > Grasslands ...
CCACGCGAAACGCGTTCTTGAAGCCCGCGGCCTCGAACACACGGTTCCACCAGGCCGCCCCCTCTTTGAAGGCCGCGCGGTACGGCTCGGGCACGCCGGGGTCGAGGTAGTAGATGATCGGCTTCAGGGGCTCGCTCGGCCCCGCGCCGGGATTCCGCTTCGCGAGGCGGTGCCGTATCGCGTAGCGGGTGACGTAGTCGCGGTCGAAGGGCCGCGCAAAGTCGTAGAACGTGATGGGGAAGATGCCGACGCGCGGGTCGAACTTGCGAGGTCGGAACCCGGGGCCGGGGAGCTTCACGAGTGAGAGGTGCTGCCGCAGGGTGATGGCGCGCGCGTCGGGCGCGTGCTGGCGCGCACGCCGGCCCGGCTGATCGGTCGTGAAGGTGAGCGCGGCCTCGATCTCCGTGTTCTCAGGAAACCCCTTGGTGCGGGGCAGGTAGATCGCGCTGCGATCGCGGTCCAGCTGGTAGCTGCCCTGGCCCTCGCCCCGCAGCGCGCCGCGCACGTCGCTCACGTCGCTCAGGGCGAGCGGTGCGGCGTCGATCAGCACGCGGCCGGCCTCCTCGGCCAGGACCTCGAACGCGGCGATCGTGGACGTCGCGAACGACTCGCGTACCGAGCGGGCGAGCGCCTCGTTGTCGGTCGTGGCCCGGAACTGCGGGTTCTGGAGCACGAGCTCGACGCGCGGCCCCACGCGCTCGAAGCGCGCGAGCTTCTCGTCGCCGATGGTGCCGCGGTCGAGCCCCGACTGCACGTCGCCCAGCCCGGTCGCGAGCGACGGCAGGAAGAGGAAATCCTCGCCCAGCCGGCCCGCCGGGATCTCGACGAGCAGCCGACCCTTCGCCCCGTCCCAATAGAGCGGGAAGTAGCCGTCGCGTTTCTCGACCGACTTCGCGTAGTCGGTGATCGTAGGGAGCTGGGCGTGGGCAGGCGGTGCAGTAGCGATTACCGCTGACGCCCAGGCTGCTGCACGGAGGCGGGCGAACATCGGTCGACCCTCCTTTTCCTAGGGGACGGGAAGATGAGACGGTGAGGGAGACGCCAAGATGCACGAGACGCCGAGTGGATGTGAGGTCGGAGGACAACCCTTCCAACCTCACGTCTCATATCCACCCAGCGTCTCGGCGACTCGGCGTCTCCCTCACCGTCTACATTCCTGCTATCTCACGCCGTCAATTTCCCGATGGGGAGCTTGCGGATCCGTTTCCCAGTCGCGGCGAAGATCGCGTTGCACACGGCCGGCGCGATGGGTCCCACCGCGGGCTCGCCGATCCCGCCCTGCTTTTCGCTGCTCGGCACGATGTACACCTCGACCCGCGGCATCTCGCGCAGCCGGAGCATCGGGTAGTCGTCGAAGTTGCCCTGTTTCACCCGGCCCTGCGCGATCGTGATCTCGCCGTACAGCGCAGCGGTCAAACCGTAGACGATCCCGCCCTCCATCTGGGCTTCGATCTGCCCCACGTTGACGGTGGGCCCGCAGTCCACCGCGCACACCACGCGGTGCACGCGCACCGAGCCGTCCGATTCGACCGTGACCTCCGCCACCTGTGCGCACACGGTCGGCTCCCACTCGGCGAGCGCGATCCCGCGGCCCCGTCCGGCGGGGAGCGGCGTGCCCCAGGCGGCCTTGTCCGCGGCCAGGTCAAGCACGCGGCGGTGCCGCGGCCGGTCGGCGAGGAGCGCGCGGCGCAACTGGTAGGGGTCCTTCCCGGCCGCCGCCGCCACCTCGTCGAAGAAGCACTCGGTCACGAACGCGTTGTGCGAGATCCCCACCGAACGCCAGAATCCGCGCGGGATGGGGAGCAGGTCGACGGCCACCTGGTCCACGAGGATGTTGGGGATGCCGTAGGGGAGGTTTTGGGCGCCGTCCACGAGCGTGCGGTCGAGCCCCTTCTCGAGCGGCCCGAACTTGAGCAGGATCGGCGGGGCCACGACGCGGTGCGACCAGGCGATCGGGTTGCCCGCACCGTCCAGCCCCGCCGCGAACCGGTTATGGCTGGCGGGGCGGTAGAAACCATGCCGCACGTCGTCCTCGCGCGTCCAGATCACTTTCACCGGCGCGCCGACCGCCTGCGACACGCGCACCGCCTCCGACACGAAGTCCGGCTCGAGTCGCCGGCCGAATCCGCCCCCGAGGAACGTCGTGTGAATCCGGACCGTCTCCTTGGGCAGGCCTGCGAGTTCGGCGGTGACTTCCTGCGCCCGCGTCTGGTTCTGGGTGGGCGCCCACACGTCGCAGCCGTCGGCGCGCACGTGCGCCGTGCAGTTCATCGGCTCCATGGTGGCGTGGTGGAGGAACGGCACCTCGTACACGGCTTCCACGCGCCGGGCGGCGCCGGCGAGCGCCGTGGCCGCATCGCCGTCCTTCCGCGCTTCGACGGCCGGCTGCTCCGCGCGCCGGGCCAGCATCGCGCGAATCCCGTCGGAGTCGAGTGATGTAGCTTCGCCTTCGTCCCACTCGATCTCGAGCGCCTTGCGCCCCTGGAACGCGTGCCAGTACGTGTCGGCCACCACGGCGACCCCTGCGGCGCAGCCCACGCCCCACGCCCCCCCCTGCCCGGTCCACGGGCTCCCTTCCAGTTCCACCACCGCGCGGACGCCCGGCAGCGCCTTCGCCTTGGTCGCGTCGTGCCGCTTGATCCTGCCGCCGAACACCGGGCAGCGCTCGATGGACGCGACGAGCATCCCCGGCACCGTCACGTCGATCCCGAAGGTCGCGCTCCCGTCCACTTTGCTGGGTGTGTCGAGCCGCGGCACGCGCCGGCCGAGCAGGCGGAAGTTCTTCGGATCCTTGAGCGGTGCGTCGGTGGGCACGGCAAGCCTGGCGGCGCGCGTCGCGAGCTTCCCATAGGGCAGGCGTCGGCCGCTGGGCTCGTGGACCACGGCGCCGTTCTCCGCGCGGCACGTCGTCCGGTCGACCTTCCACGCTTCCGCCGCCGCGGTGATCAGCATCGCGCGCGCGGTGGCGCCCGCCTTGCGCAGCGGGTCCCAGGAGGTGCGGACGGCGGTGCTGCCGCCGGTGGACATGCGGCGCGACCAGCCGGCGGCGTTCTCCGGCACCGGCCCGAGCCGCACCTTGGACCAGTCGGCCTCGAGTTCCTCGGCGAGGATCATGGCGAGCGCGGTCTGCGAGCCCTGGCCCATCTCCGACTTGTCGACAGTCAAGGTGACGATGCCGTCGGTGCCGACGCGGACCCACGCGTTGGGGGCGAACGGCGCCTCCGCGCGGCGGGGCGCCGGAACGAGACGGGGAGGGAGAGAGAAACCGATGACGAGGCCCGCGCCGGTCTTGATGAAAGCACGACGAGTGACATGAGTCGTCATGGGAGCATCTCGGGTCGACGAAAGGCGTGGGGATGTGGGGAAGTGGGGTAGTCGGCCCACATCCCCACGTCCCCACGCAGTTGGTTGTTAGACGATTTTCCCGATCGGCAGCTTCCGGATCCGCTTGCCCGTGAGCGCGAAGATCGCGTTGCACACGGCCGGCGCGATCGGCGGCGTCCCGGGCTCGCCCACGCCGCCCTGCGCATCGCTGCTCGGCACGATGTGCACCTCGATGTGCGGCATCTCGGCCAGCCGCAGCATGCGATAGTCGTGGAAGTTGCTCTGCTGCACCCGGCCCTTGTCGATCGTGATCTCGCCCCACAACGCCGCCGTGAGCCCGTACACGATGCCGCTCTGCATCTGGGCTTCCACGATGTCCGGGTTCACGACCGGGCCGCAGTCCACGGCGCATACGACGCGATGCACGCGCACCGCGCCGTCCGACGCGACCGAGACCTCGGCGACTTCGGCGACGTACGTCTCGAACGACTTGTACACGGCGATGCCGCGCGCTCGACCGGCAGGAGGCGCGGTGCCCCAGCCCGCCTTGCTCGCTGCCAGGTTCAACACGCCGAGGTGGCGCGGCGCCTTGGTGAGCAGGTCCCGCCGGTACTCGTAGGGGTCCCGCTTCGCCGCGTGCGCCAGCTCGTCGATGAAGCACTCCACGGCGAATGCGTTGTAGGAGTTGTTCACCGAGCGCCAGAACCCCACCGGGATTCCCGTGTCGGTGAGCAGGTAGTCCACGTGGACGTTGGGAATCGTGTAGGGCATGCCCACGCCGCCTTCGACCGCCTCCTCGTCGAGCCCGTTCTTGATGGTCTGCGGGAACACCCGCGCGAAGATCGACGGCGCGACGATGCGGTGGGTCCACGCCACCGGCTGGCCGGTCGCGTCGACGCCGGCGCGGAAGCGATGGTAGCACGCAGGCCGGTACTGTGCCTGTCGGATGTCGTCCTCGCGCGACCAGATGACCTTCACCGGAGCGCCGGCGGTCTTGGAGGCCTCGAGTGCCTCCTGGATGAAGTCCAGCTCGAAGCGCCGGCCGAACCCGCCGCCCAGATACGTCGTGTGGACCTGCACTTTCTCCGGCGCGACTCCACCGATCCCGGCACCGAGCTGCTGACAGCCCGTCTGGAACTGGGTGGGCGCCCAGATGTCCACGCCCCCCCCGTCCGGGCGGACGTGCGCCGTGCAGTTCATCGGCTCCATCGTCGCGTGGGCGAGGAAGGGCGCTTCGTACACGGCGTCGAGCTTGGACCCGGCGCTCGCGAGCGCAGTCTCGGCCTCGCCGTCGTGCCGCGCCACGGCGCCCGGCTGCTCGGCGCGTTGCGCGAACAGCTGCGTGATGCTCGCGCTCGAAACGCTCGCGTTCGCGCCTTCGTCCCAGGAGACCTCGAGCGCGTCGCGCCCCTTCTTCGCCGGCCAGTACCCGTCGGCCACGACGGCGACGCCGCTCGAGATCTGGACGACCTGCCGCACCCCGGGTACGGCCTTCGCCTTCGTCGCGTCGAAGCGCGCCACCTTGCCGCCGAACACGGGGCAGCGTGCGATGACGGCCACGAGCATCCCGGGAATCCTGACGTCGATACCGAACTGGGCACTCCCGTCCACCTTGGGAGGTGTGTCGAGGCGCCGCACGCGCGTGCCGAGGATCTTCCAGTCCTTCGGGTCCTTGAGCGGCACTTCGGCAGGCGCGGGGAGCGCCGCCGCTTTGGCGGCGAGCTTCCCATACGTGAGGCGCCGCTTGCTGGGCGTGTGGATCACCGCGCCCTTTTCCGCGCGGCATTCCGCCTTGTCGACGCTCCACGTCTGCGCGGCTGCCGCGACGAGCAGCTCCCGCGCCGCCGCCCCGGCCTTGCGGAGCGGCGTGAACGCGGCGCGCACGCTCGTGCTGCCCCCCGTCCCCTGCATGCCAAACATGGGATTCGTGTACGCCTTGTCGGCGGGCGCGAACTCGATCTTGATCTTGGACCAGTCCGCCTCGAGCTCCTCGGCGAGGAGCATCGGGAGCGACGTCGCCACCCCCTGGCCCATCTCCGAGCGATCGACCATGACGAGCACGCTTTCATCGGTGCCGATGCGGAGCCACGCGTTGGGGGCAAACGGGCCGGTCGCGGCCGGCATACGCCCCCGCCCGGGCGGCAGGTAGAACCCGATGACGAGACCCGCGCCGACGACGGAGGCAGTCTGGAGGAATTCGCGGCGCTCCATCAGGCCTCCTGCGCCGCGCGATGGACGGCGGCCCGGATCCGCTGGTAGGTGCCGCAGCGGCAGATGTTCGTCATGGCGGCGTCGATGTCGGCGTCGCTGGGGCTGCGGTTCTTGGCGAGCAGCGCCGCGGCGGCCATGATCTGACCCGACTGGCAGTAACCGCACTGGGGCACGTCATCGGCGATCCAGGCTCGTTGCACGGCGTGGCTCCGACTCGGCGACAGCCCTTCGATCGTGGTCACGCGTTTCCCGGCGGCCGCCGCGACGGGCATCACGCACGATCGCACGGCCGTGCCGTCGAGATGCACGGTGCAGGCCCCGCATTGCGCGATGCCGCATCCGAACTTCGTGCCGGTGAGACCGAGGTTGTCGCGCAGCACCCACAGGAGCGGCGTATCGGGCGCCACGTCCACGGATTGGCGTTTGCCGTTGACGGTGAGGACGATCGGGGGCATGACGCACTCCGGGCGAGGGTGTCAGAAAACTGGCGTTGGGGCGGGGCAGGGGGAAGGGGCGCTACTGCGACTGGTCGAGCCGCGCCGGCTGTTCCACCGCGGCACGCGCACCGGGCTTGCCTTCGTACGGATTGGTGAACGCGCGGCGCGTGATGTAGGCGAGGTCGATGTCGTCGTGCTTCGCGAATTCGCGCAGGATGTCCTCCCAGATCTCCTGCTCGGTGACGCGACGCTGGCGCGGCTCGCACAAGTAGCGCAGCGTGAGCAGCACGCCGCTCTCGTGCCCGCTCGTGTACACGGTCGGGGTGAGATTCGTGTAGAAGATCATGAACTTGCGGGTCGTCTCCCGCACGCTGTGCTCTGCCTGCCGGGCGATCTCCTCCGAGTCCCGCCGCACGATCTCGAGCAGCAGCCGCTTCGCCTTCTCCCAGTCGCTCTCGAAGGTGACGAGCACCGGGATCTCGTTCCAGATGTACTGGAACCCCTCGCTGTAGTTCGCGATCACCTCGGTCAGCACCTTGCCGTTCGGGACGTGGATGATCCGGCCGGTGCTCTGGTCCGCCTGCACCCAGTTGCCGATCTCGTTCAAGGTGAACTGGAACAGGCGCACGTCGATCACGTCCCCCGCGTGCTGGCCGATCTGGATGCGGTCACCCAGCGCGAACGGCCGCCGCCACATGAGGAACACCCAGCCCGCGAGGTTGACGAGGATGTCCTTGAGGGCGATGGCGACACCGGCGGAGACGAGCCCCAGGAACGTGGCGATCGACTGAAAGCCTGCGAACCAGATCCGGCCGATGACGAGTAGGCCGATCGGCGTGGTGATGTACGCCGTGGCCTTCTGCCAGCGGTACCGCAGCCGCCCGTCGTGGGTGCGGCGCCACACGATGGCGAGGGTGATGCGCTGCACCAGCCACAGCGCCACCAGCACCAGCAGCGTGGCTTCGAGCTTGGTCGCCGTCGCGGCGCTCAAGCCGATCGTCCGTTGCAGCCACTCGCCGAATTGCGTCATCGCCAGATCAAGATACGAAGGGCTACCTTTTTCTTCCAACCATGACCACCTACGCCCGCCGCCTCGGCCTGTTTTCCGGCACCATGGCCGTCGTCGGCGGCATCATCGGGGGCGGCATCTTCCGGACGCCGGCCGTGGTGGCGGAGCGCGTCGGCTCCGCGGGGCTTGCGCTCAGCGCCTGGGTGCTGGGCGGCGTGGTCGCCCTGATCGGAGCCTTCTGCTACGGCGAGCTGGGCCAGCGCCGCCCGCGGGCGGGCGGCGGCTACGTCTACCTGCGGGAGACGTGGGGTCCGCTACCCGCGTTCCTGTACGGCTGGACCCTGCTGCTCGTCATCGCCACGGGCGCGATCGCCGCGATCGCCGTGACGTTCGCGAACTACGCCCTGGCGCTCGCCGGCCTGCCGGAGCGGCTCACAGTACCCCTGGCCGTGGGCGCGATCGTCCTCGTCTCGGGGATCAACTATGTCGGCGTCCGTCCCGCCGCCGTCACCCAGAACATCTTCACGATTCTCAAGCTGGTGGCCCTCGCCGCCCTCATCGGCGCGGGCCTTTTGGCGGCGCCCTCTACCGCCCTCTACCGTCCTCTACCGCCCTCAACCGCCCCGGAAGGGTGGTGGGGGGTGGTGGTCGGTGTAGGTGCCGCTCTCGTCCCCATCCTCTTCACGTACGGCGGCTGGCAGCAGACCAACTTCATCGCCGAGGAGATCATCGACGCCGAGCGCAACCTCCCGCGGGCGCTGGTGACGGGCGTCGCGGGGGTGGTGGTCGTGTACGTGCTTGCGAACGTCGCCTACCTGCGGGTGCTTGGCTCCGCGGGCCTCGCCGCGAGCATCGCCCCCGCGGCCGAGGTGATGCGCGCCCTGCTCGGCCCCGCGGGCGGCACGCTGATCGCCGCGGGGATCGCGCTTTCGACCTTCGGGTTCCTGAACCTCGTGATCCTGGTGACGCCGCGGGTGCTGCAAGCGATGGCCGCGGACGGCCTGTTCTTCCCGCGGCTCGCGGAGCTGCACCCCGTGTACCGGACGCCGGCCGCCGCGATCCTGGTGCAGGCCGGGTGGGCCGTCGTGCTGACCGTGTCCGGGACCTTCGGCCAGCTCGTGGACTACGTCGCCTTCGGGGACTGGATCTTCTTCGGCTTGACCGTCGCGGGCTTGTTCATCTACAGAGCGCGCGACAGGCCGGGCGGTCACCCCGCGCCCGCCGCGGCATTCCGAGTACCCGGCTATCCATGGACGCCGTGGTTGTTCGTGCTCGCAGCGGCGTACGTGGTCGCGAGCTCGGTGGGAGCGAACCCGAAGAATGCCGCGATCGGCAGCGGGCTGATACTGCTGGGGGTGCCGGTCTACTACTACTGGTCGCGACAGGCCAGGCTAGGCTAGACGTACAGACGCACAGAGGCGAACAGGCTTCACCGTACACTATCTACCACTGTGCGTCTACACGTCTGTGCGTCTAGCTTGGCGGCTTATCACTGTTGAAGATGTCGTACTGCACCTTCCACCCGCCGTTCACCTTCTTCCACGCCACCACGTACTTGCCCGTGTCCTCGAGGCGCCGGCTCTTGGCGGCCCTTCCCTTGACCCGCTTGGCCTTGGGGAGGTCATAGCCCAGATGATACGAGCCGGTCTCGTAGGCGATGTCCGCAGAGCTGGCAATCGTGATCTTGGTGGGCTCGAAGGTGAGGACGAGATTCGGGGCCTTGAGGAGGCCGACCCAGGCCTGGCGGATCGCGGCGCGACCGCTGGCGCGCGGCGCGCCCGGGGCCAGGAAGTTGGCATCCTCGGCATAAACGTTGGCAATGGCTGTCGTGTCCTTCGCCGCAACAGCCTGCACCCACTTCTTGTCGAGGTCCCGAATGACGCGCTCTTCCGTGGCCACGTCCGCCCGCTGCACGCAGGCGCTTGCCGCGGCGGCGAGAGCGATCAGACCGAGTCGTAGTAGGTCGTGCATGGGGCGCATAAGGCCTCGTGTCGGAGGGGACGGCAACGATACGCTCTGGCATCCCGCTGTCAACATTGCACATTGATGCCGGGCCAAATCCCGGAGGCAACGATGAGATCGCCATTCGCTTTGACCTTGGCGCTCGTCGCCACGAGCGGCCTGGCGGCGCAAGAGGGACACGAGCAGCACGCTGAGCACCTAGGCCGCGTGCGCTTCCCGGTGTCGTGCAACACGGAAGCGCAGCGGAGGTTCGCGCGCGGCGTGGCGCTGCTGCATTCCTTCTGGTACGAGAAGGCGGGCGACGCGTTCAAGGACGCGGTCACCGCCGATTCGACGTGCGCGATGGGGTACTGGGGGCAGGCGATGGCGCTGCTGCACCCGCTGTGGACGCCACCGGCGCCGGCCGAGCTCGGGGCTGGCCTCGCGGCGGCGGACCAGGGGCTTGCTCTCGCCAGGACGCCGCGCGAGCCCCCACCGAGGCGGTCCGCCAGGCCACGGCCGCGGCGGGCATCGAGGACGTGACCCAGAAACACCCGGTGACCCTGGGCGCCGTGCTCCCCGTGCGCGAGCTGCTCGGCGACTTGCTGCTCGAGCTCAACCGGCCAGCCGACGCGGCGCGGGCCTACGAAGCGTCACTGCGCCAGGCGCCGGGCCGGGCGCGCAGTCTCTTCGGGCTCGCGCGGGCCGCGGAACAGGCGGGCGACATTACGACGGCGCGCGCCAGGTACCGGGAGTTTCTGGACCTGATGGCCAAGGCGGACGGTGATCGCGCGGAGCTGGCGGTCGCCCGGAAGGCGATTGCGAGCCGCTGACCGTGGCGGCGAACTGCAGCACGCGCGCCACAGTTTTCCGGACCCCGGTCGCCCGCCCGGCGGCGCTCGGTGGCAGCATCGTGGCCCAGACCTTGCCAATCACCAGCGTAGTTGCTTCCCGATCGGCAACGTCGCCGCGGGCGCACACTCGACAGGGAGGGCGGCATTATCAACAAGCGGAGCCGGCTCGCTGGCCTTCTGGGGCCTTTCGCAGCGGTGCTACTCGCCGTGGGCTGCGGCGGCGACTCGGTCAGTCCCCGAGTCCCCGAGTTTGCCGAGAGCCCGACGGTCGGGCGCATCACCGGGCTCGGGCAGGTCGGGACCGGCTCTCAGTCGCCCGGGAACCCCGTCCTGGGGTTCGACTTCGACGTGCGGGCCGATCTGACCGGCAGACTCGCCGCCTACGATTACAGCGACGTCCGGTATGACGGCAGCGTCGGCTCGCTGCATGTGGATCCGGCGGACGCCGAGACGGGGATCACGGCGTTCCGCACGAGCTCAAGCGCCTGCAGCGACCCAAGTGCCGGGGTGGAGTTCGACGGCATCGGTCGGGAGGACCCAGCGGGGGCTGGGTTGGTAGGCTTCACCGTGGTCGCGTGCGACAACGGGCCGGCGGGGAGTGGCCTGGACTTCTTCCGCCTCACGGTTCCCCACGACGGATACGAGCGCTCCGGCCCCGTGACGAGCGGCGACATCGTCAGGTCGACGGTTCCCGTGACCCCCGGGGACCTGACGGTGACGACCAGTACTACCGGCTCGAGCTTCGCGCCGGATAGCTACACGGTGACGGTCGACGAGACGAATAGCGAGCGGATCGGGGTCAACGGCAGCCTCACGTTCACCGGCCTCGCTCCGGGCAGCCACAGCGTCGCTCTCTCGGAGGTGCCGGCGAACTGCACGGTGAGCGGGGGCGCCGCACAGGCGGTCACCGTGCCCTCGGGCGGCACGGCCTCGACCACCTTCGCGGTGAGCTGCGGCCCAGTAGCAACGCGGCTCGTGTTCACGAT
>Ga0209160_1004797_pt1 | contig 10760 bp, 8 predicted proteins | sample GraSoiAngelo_153_FD_186167 | JGI IMG/M metagenome (GOLD analysis project Ga0209160, IMG submission 186167) | Grasslands soil microbial communities from the Angelo Coastal Reserve, California, USA - 14_1009_12_40cm (SPAdes) (version 2) | ecosystem: Environmental > Terrestrial > Soil > Grasslands ...
AAGCGGTTGGGATGTTCCTCCGCGAACCGTCGGGAGATCGCCTCCTGATCAGCGGCGAGCACGTTGAGCACGAAGTGCTCCGCTGCCTTGAGCGCGGGGTGCATGTCGTTGTCGCGTGCCACCGACACGAGCACCAGCGGGGGATCGAGGGAAACCGAGGCCACGGAGCTCGCGGTCATGCCGATGGGCTTGCCCGACCGCTCGCGGGTGGTGACGACCGTGACGCCGGTCGCGAATCGGCCGAGCAGCTGGCGGAACTGCGAGGGGTCGACGCCGTGCATGGTCACCAGAGCAGTCGGGCGAGAACGCTCGCAGTAAAGACGCGGCGCGCCGGCAACAGATTCCCGGTCACGCTGACTAGAAGATCCGCGAGGTCGGGGCGCCGCGCCAGGCGGCCCACCACGCGGTCGGTCAGGGCGGGAGAGCCGACGCCGAGCCCGATCAGTCGCTCGAGCAGCCATTTCCCGCGGAACGCACGGCGACGGGCGCGCTCATAGGACCGGACCGGAGTGGCCGCGCCGACCCCGGGCGCGAGCCCGGGGATGAGACACTCCGCCGCGAGCTCCGCGCCGCGCAACGCGGTGTGGATCCCCTGACCGGTGAACGGGTCGAAGAAGTCCGCGGCGTCTCCCACCAAGAGCGCACCGGGCAGGGCCGCGACCCTCGCCCACTGGGCGAACGGGCCCGTGGTGAGCACCTCGCGGACCAGGCGGCGCCGGTCGAACCGCCCCGCAAGACCCGGGAACCGGTCCAGCTCGGCGAAGAATTCCGTGCGGTAGCTCCGGCCGCTCCCTCGTACGGCGCGTAGCGGGAGGACGAGGGCCACGGTGGTGATCCCGCCGCCCACGGGCCCGAGCCCCACATACCCGCGGTCGCTCACGTGCAGCTCACCGAGCTGTTCCACGCCCGCGACGTCCGCCACATGCGCGGTGAAGGCGAAGCGGCGAGGCGGTGAGTAGCGCACCAGTCCCAGCCGACGAGCGACCACCGAGCGCAGCCCGTCGGCACCGATCACGACGCGGGCGTTACACGTCGCTCGGTGCCCGGTGCGCGACCGAGCCACCACGCCGGCGACGACGCCGCGATCCCAGACCAGGTCTTCGACCGCCGTGCCCTCACTCACCTGCGCGCCCGCGCGCGCGGCGGCGGCTACGAGGATCGCGTCGAACGACGTCCGCGGCACCGCGAGACTGTAGGGTCGGGATGCGCCGCGGAACCGGCCGACCATCGCGGCCCCCGCGGGGGCGACGACCTTCATGCCGTCCAGCCTGGCGTGCGTGGTGCGCTCGACTGCGCCGAGAATCCCTCCACCTAGTCGCTCCAGCACGTCGGTGGTCGCGGGGCTCAGGTACTCCGAGCACGGCTTGTCTCGAGGAAAGTGGGCGCGGTCGAGCAGCAGCACCGACGCGCCGGCGCGCGCGAGCAGCAGCGCGGTCGTGGCCCCCGCTGGGCCCGCGCCGACGACCGCCGCGTCCCAGATCAATGGGTGCCCAGGAGCGCGACCGCGGCTCCGCACACCGTGGCCGCGAGGTTGACACCGTCGTTGTCCAGCCATCGCCACCCTCCGGTCAGGAGGACCGGCTCGTGGCAGACGGTATTCCCGCGCTCGAAGCGCGCGTCGCACGCGGGGCAGTGGTATTTGCCCTGGAGTGTGGCGCCGAGCACGGAGTCCGCCAGCATGCCCACGACACCGGCGCCCGTGAGGGTGACTAAACCCGGGACGGCGCCCCGGGGTGCCAACACGTACGCCAACCAGGCGATGGTGACCGCCCCGGCCACGCCGCCCAGCGTTCCCAGGGCGGTGATTCCCCCGGAAGTGCCGCGGGCCACGCGGCGTCCCGAAGTGAAGAGCCGAGGAGGAAAGCGGGAGAAAGCGCCGATCTCGGTGGCCCACGTATCGGCCGCGGCCGCGGCAATGGCGCCCGCCGCCGCGGTCCATGCGCCGAGCAGCGCGGCGAGCGTGGCCACGCCGCCGTTGGCCAGCACCTGTCGTGCGGTGCGCCGCGGGCCCTCCCCCCGCTCGGCGAGTTGACTGAGGAGACTACCGGAGAGAAAAAACGCGGCGAGCAGCGCCAACCCGGCCCAGCCGAGGCCCCACGTCGTGCCGGCCCCTACCGCGCAGGCCGCAATCAGCCCGCCGCGGCTGAGCCACTTCACTCGTCGAGCAGCTCGTCCAGTATGCGGCGGCGCAATTCGGGAGACGCGCCTTGGGCGCGGCAGCGCGCCCGCACGAACGTGAGGAACACCTTTTCGAAATCGAAGCTCTCGCCGCAGGGAGGGCATTCTGCGACGTGCTGCCGGATCTCCTCCATCACTGACGGCGTGAGCTCTCGGTCGAGGTATTCATAGAGGTGCTCTTTGCATTCCCGACAATTCATGTCGCGTTCCCCTTGATGTACCCCATGCCGACCGCGTACTCGTACAGCTGCTGCTGCAGCAAGCGCCGCGCGCGGAACAGTCGGGACTTCACCGTGCCGACCGGCACCTCCAGCACACGGGCGATTTCCTCGTAGGACATCCCCTCCACGTCGCTCAACACCACCGTCTCACGGAATTGTTCCGGGAGGGCGTCGATGGCCCGGAGCACTTCATCGTCGACGATACGATCGAAGAAGGTTCCCTGCGGGTCGTCGTCTTGGATCTCTTCGAAGACCGAAAAGGGCTCGATCGCGTCGATGTCCACGGTCTCGGGGTGCCGCGTGCGGCGGCGGTACTCATTAATGAACGCGTGCCGCAGGATCGTCAGCAGCCAGCCCTTGGCGTTCGTGCCCCGCTCGAACTGATGCCAGGCGCGGTACGCCTTGAGCATGGTCTCCTGGACCAGGTCGTCGGCCTCGGCCGGATTGCCGGTGAGTCGCAGCGCGACCCGGTACAAGCTGTCGAGATGAATCAGCGCCTCGCGCTCGAAGCTCGCCCGCTTGTCGGCATCGGCCGCCGGGCTGGAGGCGGGCGGGGGCAGGGGGGCCGCCGGAGGCGGCGAGCCGGGGGGAATCGGAGGAGTCATGGTGTGCCGTAACCTCTCTCCGTCCGCCCGGGTTCCGCAATGGGGTGGGGGCGTGCTACGTTTCGCGCGCCGTGGTCCATAGCATCGTCCCGCTCGCCGTCCTGGAGGCGGTCAAGAACCTCGACACGCCGGTCGAGGACGGACTGTCGGAGTTCGCCGAGGAGCTGTTGTCCAAGCGGCTCGGCCTCTCGGACACCGTGGCGATGCAGTTGCGCGAGTACGAGGGGATGGTGCGGCGCGACGCCGCCGCCGATCAGGCGCACCTGGAGGCGCTACTGCGACTGGTGGGGCGGCGCCCCGACGCCGACCTGGTGTTCGCCGACGCCGGCCGCCGGGCGGCCCGGCGCGGGGTGCGACGCCTCTTCGGGATCACGCGCCTGGCCGCGCGCGCCGCGCCGCGCGTATTCGGGTACGGGGCGGCGCGGCGGGCAGCGCGCGCCGTGTTCGGGGCCGAGCTGCGGCGGGAGCGGCAGGTCCCGATCGCGCGAGTGCCGGACGCCCTCGCGGTGCACGCGACCCCGGACGGCGCGGCGTGCGCCCTGTACGGCACCGGCTTCGCGGAGCTGCTCCGCCTGCTCGTCGGGTTCGAGGGCGCCATGCTCCACGTCTCGTGCCGGGCGACCGGCGGGGACGTGTGCGAGTGGCGGGCCGCCCCACCCGATCCGCGCCACCACTGATGCCGCTGCTCGACGGCTTCGAATTCGCCGCGCTCGCGGACGCGCTCGCCACGCTCGGCGCCGACGGCTGGTTGCTATACGACTTCCGCAAAGTCAACCCGATCGCCGAGCGCATCCTCGGGGCCACCGGGATGGGGACGCGGCGCCTGTTCGTGCTCCTGCCCCGGGCCGGACGCCCCATCGCAGTGGCCCATCGCATCGAGCTCCAGCCGCTCGCCGACTTTCCGGGCGAAGTGCGGCCCTACGGCTCGTGGCGCGAGCTGCACGGCCACCTGGGCGCCCTGGTGCGCGGCCGCACCCTCGCCGTAGAGATCTCGCCGCTGGACCAGGTCCCGTACCTCGACCGCGTGCCGCACGGCGTGGTGCAGCTGCTCGAGTCGTTCGGAGCACGCCTGGTGTCGTCCGCGCCGCTCGTGTCACGCTTCGCGGCCCGCTGGTCGGCGGCGGAGCTCGCGGGTCACCGCAGCGCCGCGCAAGCGCTGGCAGGGATTGCGCGCGACGCGTTGTCGTGGACGGGCAGTGAAGCGGCGCGCGGGGCCGAGGTGCGCGAGACGGGCGTGCAGGCGCGCGTGCGCGACGCGATCGAGCGCGCCGGCCTGTGGACCAACGAGGGGCCCATCGTCGCGTTCGGGCCCACGAGCGCCATGCCGCACTACGAGCCGCACGCGGGGGCGGACCGGCGCCTAGCGCTCGGCGACGTCGTGCTGCTCGACCTGTGGGCGGGACCGGGCCGCGAGTCGGTGTTCGCCGATCAGACGTGGATGGCGTTCGCGGGGCGGGCTCCCGACGCGGAAGTCCGTCGCGTGTGGCAGGCCGTGACGGCGGCGCGCGATGCCGCCGTCCGTTACCTGCGCGAGCACTGGCGCCCGGACGGCGTCGTGACCGGAGCGCAGGTGGACGACGCCGCGCGCGGCGTGATCCGCGACGCGGGGCTCGGCGACTACTTCGTGCATCGCACGGGCCATTCGATCGACCGCGATCTCCACGGCTCGGGGCCGCACATCGACAACTTCGAGACCGAGGACGCGCGCGCGCTGGTGCCGGGCGTGGGATTCTCGATCGAGCCGGGTGTCTACCTGCCGGAGCGGTTCGGGATGCGCAGCGAGATCAATGTCTACATCGACACGACCGGTCCCGAAGTGAATCCGCGCACGCCCCAGCACGAGCTGTTGCTGCTCTGACGGCCGGGCCGACTCACCACACGGCCAGTACCAGCCCCGCCCACACGGCCGCGCCCACCGCGACATGCGCCGCCTGAAGGGGTCGGGGCAGCCCGAGCAGCACCATCGTCGCCGCGACGACGAGTTGCAGAGCGACGAGAGCAACCACGCACCACGCACCACGCCGCCTGCTCCGAAGTGCCCACCACAGCGAGTACCCAAGCAACGCGTAGGCCAGCAGTCGGTGCATCCCGTGGACGTGCTGCAGGTGGTCCCCCGCCGGAATGAGCTCCCCGTTGCAGAGCGGAAACCCGAGGCAGGCGCTGGCGGCGCCGAGATTCGCGGTGAGCGCGCCGAACAGCACGGTGACGAATCCGAGCACTAAGGCGATCGTCCCCACTAACCCCGGGCGCGAGCCCGGGGTCAGTCGATGCCCTCGCGCGGCAACCAGCAGCCCTGCGAGGATGAGCATCGCAATGGCGAGATGGAGCACAACGCGCAGCGGGGGCAGCGCCAGTTTCACGATCACCGCCCCGAGGGTGACTTGGACGCCGAGGAGAGCGAGCGCGACGTAGGCAGCTCGGCCGGGAGCGGTGTTGCCTTGTACCCGCCTCAGGTGCCAGGCGTAAATCGCCAGCGCCACGACGAAGACGGTCACGAGGACAACCGCTTGCCGATGGGCGAACTCGATGAGCGCTGCAAGCTCGAGGGGGGGCAGCAAGCGCCCATGGCAGAGCGGCCAGTCGTCCCCGCACCCGAGCCCCGAGCCGGTGATGCGGACGATGGCGCCGAGGATGATGAGAAAGTACGTGGAGGCGGCCGCCAGCCAGGCGAGCCGGGTGAAGCGTCGCGTCATGGGTGCGGAAATGTATATTGGGCCCGCTCATGTCCAGACCGCCATCTGCGCCACCAGTGCCTCCGGTGATGGATCGCTGGGGTGACCGTCTGCCGCGCCGGCTCGGGCTGTGGAGTGCCGTCGCGGTGCTGGTGGGCTCGACCATCGGCGGCGGGATCTTTCGCACGCCGGCCGTGATCGCCAGCCGCGTGCCCGAGCCGGTGCTCATGCTCGTGGTGTGGGTGTTGGGCGGGGTGCTCGCGGTGTGCGGCGCGCTCACGTACGCGGAGCTGGCGGCGATGTTTCCGCGCTCCGGCGGTGTCTACGTGTACGTGCGCGAGGGGTTCGGCCGGATGCCCGCGTTCCTGTTCGGCTGGTCCGAGCTGCTGCTCATCCGGGCCTCGGCGCTGGGCGCGATCGCAACGCCGTTCGCCGAGTACCTGCTCCGCTCGCTCGGCCTCGACCCGACGCGCCCGCCCTACGACGGGGCCGTGCACTGGGTGGCGGCCCTGGCGATCGTGCTCACCGCGACCCTCAACTACGTCGGCGTGCGCTGGAGCGCGCTGCTCCTGAACGTCACGACCGCCGCGAAATACGGCGCGCTGGCGCTGCTCGTGCTGCTCGCGTTCGTCGTGGGGCAGGGGAGCTTCGCGCACTTTGCCGAGGCGGGGGGGCCGGTGCGGAGCGGGCTGTTCGGGCTGGCGCTCGTGTCGGTGATGTGGGCGTACGACGGGTGGGGCGACCTCTCGTTCGTGGGGGGCGAGGTCAAAGATCCCGAGCGGAGCCTACCGCGCGCCCTGATCGTGGGGACCGGCGCCGTGGTGGCGATCTATCTCCTCGTGAACGCCGCGTACCTCTACCTGATTCCAATCGCCGCAATGGCGCGCTCACCGCTCGTGGCGGCGGACGCCGCCCAGGCCATCGTCGGCCGGTTGGGCGTGGGCCTGGTCGCGGTCGTCGTGATGGTGGCGACCTTCAGCACCCTGCTGGGCTCGATGCTCACCGCGCCGCGCATCTTCTTCGCGATGGCGGACGACGGGCTGTTTTTCCGGCGCGTGGCCCGGGTGCACCCCACGTTCCGCACGCCCTCCGTCGCGATCGTTCTCACGGGCGCGCTCGGGATCGCGTATGTCGCGTTCCAGACGTTCCAGCAGCTCGCCGACCAGTTCGTCGTGGCGATCTTTCCGTTCTATGCGCTGGCGGCGGCGGCGGTCTTCGTGCTGCGGCGGCGCCGGCCGCCGGCCGTGCTGCCGCGTGCGGTCCGTGTGCTCGGCTATCCCGTGGTGCCCGCGCTGTTCGTGCTGGCGACGCTCTACATGCTGGGGAACGCGCTGTGGCAGGATCCGGTCCACACCGGGCTTGCGTTCCTGATCATTCTCGCCGGCGTGCCCGTGTACCAAGTGTGGCTGCGCGCGCCCACCGGGCGCACGACCGGTGGAGCATCGACGTGACTCGAATGTGACGTTGGGCCGAATTGACGTCCCTCCCGGCAGCAGGCATTTTTGTCGCGCCCTGGCACCCCCTGTTCGGCACTTCGGAGATCCATCGTGATGAAACGTTTCGTGTGGTCGATCGGCGTTCTCGCCGCGGTCGCCGTGTTGGCCCCGCTCCGTGCGGCGACGGCGCAGGGCGTCACCTCGGCGGCGGTCGCGGGGCGAATCACGGACGATGCAGGCGCGCCCGTCCCCGCCGCCCAGATCTCGCTCGCCAACGGATCCACCGGCCAGCGCTATGCGGCACGGTCCCGCGACGACGGCCGGTACTCGCTCGAAAACGTGGACGTGGGCGGGCCCTACACGCTCACGGTCCGTGCTCTCGGCTTCGAACCCAGCACGGGCACGCCGTTCAACCTGCAGCTCGGCCAGCGCTTCGTGCTCGACCTCAGTCTGAAGCGGTCCGCCGTGCAGCTGGAAGCGGTGACGGTCGAGACCGAGTCGAACCCGCTCTTGTCGACCGCGCGCACGGGCGCCCAGTCACTGATCTCGGATTCGGCGCTGCGACGGCTCCCGACGCTCAATCGCGCCTTCAACGACTTCGTCAACACGTCACCGCAGATCGTCAAGACGCCGGGCGGCGGTACGTCCTTTACGGGCCAGAACGACCGATTCAACAACATTCAGATCGACGGCACCGTCAACAACGATCTCTTCGCCCTCGGGGCCAGCAATCAGATTCCTGGCGGTGGCGTCAACGCGCGCCCGCTGTCCATCGAGGCAGTGAAAGAGTACCAGGTTCTCACTGCCTCGTTCGATGTCCGCCAGGGTGGTTTCGTCGGCGGCCTGATCAACGCCGTGACCAAGTCCGGGACCAATCAGTTCCACGGATCGGTGTTCGGCTACATGCAGAACGAGAACTGGGTGGGCGCGGACACCGGGAGCTGCAGCGGTCTCGTTTCCTGCTCCGTCCCCGTGGCCGACTACCAACAGCAGCAGTATGGCTTCACGTTCAGCGGGCCGGTCATCCGGGACCGGTTGCACTTTTTCGTGACCGGCGACTTCCGCCACGACAATCGCCCGTTCGCCACGAGCATTCAGCTCGGCCCCTCGGGAGACACGGCGGGTGTGGGCATCACGGCGGCACGGTTCGACTCGGTGCAGCAGATCCTGACGACGCAGTACGGCTTCGACCCCGGAACGTGGCGGGCTCCGCAGATCAACAACCCGGAGACCAACCTGTTCGGGAAGCTGGACCTGGAGCTCAGCACCAACAGCCATGTGGAGGTCTCGGGGACGCTGGTGAACGTGAATCAAGACAAGCTGATTCACACGTACCGCTCCGGCTTCGTGCAGCCGCCGTCCTTGTCCAACCTCCGCGACGGTTACGAGCTGTCGGGGAGCGGGTACTACATGAAGGACGAGACCCACACGCTGCGCGGCAAGTGGTCGACGACGTTCGGAGACCGCTTCGCCAACGAGCTGATCGTCGGGCGCACCACGATCGGGGACAACCGTCCGCCGGTCAGCGACCACCCGCTGATCCTGGTGGGTGGAAACTCCCCGGGCACGTATCTCGCGGCCGGCGCCGAGCGCTTCTCCCACGCGAACTCGCTCGACCAGCGTGTGGTCGAGGTGTCGGACAACGTGACGTTCCCCGCGGGCAGCCACCTGCTCACCCTCGGTACGCACAACGAGTTCATCCACTTCCGCAACGTATTCTTCCCCCTGTCTCTCGGCGTCTGGAACTTTGCGAATCCCGCGGCGCTCGCGGCCGGCACGCCGAACGAGTACGCCAGGGCCCTTCCCGGAACACTCCGCCCCGACGGCCCGGTCGCCGACTTCGACGTGTCTCAGATCGGGTTCTATGCAGAGGACCGGTTCTCGCCCGTCGCCAACCTCACGCTGACCGTGGGCCTGCGGGTCGACGTGCCGTCGCTGCCTGCACCGGCCTTCAACACGGCGCTCGACACCGGCGTCGTCTTTCCCAGACTGGGAGCAGGCGTGGATACACGCACTTCACCGAGCGGTAACCCCCTCTGGTCGCCGCGGCTGGGGTTCAACTACGACGTGGACGGCCGGCAGCAAACGGTCCTGCGGGGCGGGGTCGGGGTCTTCAGTGGCCGACCGCCGTACGTCTGGGTGTCGAACGCCTACGGCAACACGGGCCTCGAGCAGCAGACGCTGTTCTGCAACGGCGCGGCGTCATCGGCGAACAATGGGTCACTCGTCGATACCGTGCCCGCGTTCACGGTGGACCCGAACGCTCAACCCACGACGTGCGGCGGCTCAAACCGCGTGGGCCCGAGTGCCGCGGCAAGCTCGATCGTCTTCTACGACCCGACCTTCAAATTTCCGCAAGCGCTGAAGCTGGCCCTTGGCGCGGATCATGCCCTGCCGTGGAACCTGTTCGCGACGGTCGATTTCATCTATACGAAGGCGATCAACCAGTACTACCTCGAGGACATCAATCTGCGCGGGATCCAGGGCGCGTCGGCGGGTGAAGCGGGCCGGCCGTTGTACGGCACCATCAACCCTGCGACCGGCGGGGCGACGGTGCTGCGCGTGACGAACCGAGCCAACGACATCGTCGAGAACAGAAACGTCAGTCAGGATCAGTCGACGTCACTTGCCTTCCAGCTGCAGAAGCGGTTCAGCAATGGCGTCGAGTTCAACGCAGCCTATACGTATGCGCACTCGCTCGACGTGATGTCGATGACGTCGGATATCACGAGCTCGAACTTCCAGTTCGGCGCCCTGGACGGCACGATCGCGAACCGCAACCTGCGCACATCGTCATTCGACCGGCCCCACAAGGTCTCGATCAGCGGAACCGTCAACGTGCCCTTGGGCGGGCGATTCTCCCTGATCTACAACGGGGTGTCCGGCACGCCGTACACGTACGTCGTCAGTGGCGATGCCAACGCCGACGGCGTGTTCGGCAACGACCTCGTGTACGTGCCGCGGAACCGGGCGGACATGACCATGGACGGCAACGGTGGCGCCGCGGGCGTCGGCACGATCGCGCAGCAGGATTCGGCGTACGGCCTGCTCGACTCGTACATCAACAATGAGCCCTGCCTGCGTGACAACCGCGGTCGGCTCACGCCGCGGAACTCCTGCCGCAACCCCTGGCAGAACTACCTCAACGCGCGCTTGAGTTGGGCGATCCCGACCATTTCCGGTCACACGCTCGAGATCACGGCGGACATGCTCAACGTTCTGAACTTCCTCAATCCCGGTTGGGGACTGATTCGCCAGACGGGTACGGGATTCGAAGAGCAGAACCTCATCCAGCAGACCGGCTACGACGTCGCGAACGGGCGCGGCATCTATGCGCTCGCGATCCCGGTGAAAAACGCCGTCACGCTGAACAGCATCGGGTCGCGCTGGGTCTTCCAGCTGGGCACGCGGTACACGTTCTAAGCGACCGGTACACGACGCTACGACGCCACGTTGCACGAGAGTTCCTGGGCCCTCTTGTAACGTGGCGTCGTGGCGTCGGTCAACGAGCTGTTAGGTTCTCGCCTTCCGCCACAGCCACACCCCCGCCGCGCCGAAGATCAGGTTCGGCACCCATGCCGCGAACCCCGGCGGCAACGCCCCGCCCGCCCCGACCGCCTTCGACAGCTGAAACATCAGCAGGTCCAC
>Ga0209160_1004800_pt1 | contig 10757 bp, 13 predicted proteins | sample GraSoiAngelo_153_FD_186167 | JGI IMG/M metagenome (GOLD analysis project Ga0209160, IMG submission 186167) | Grasslands soil microbial communities from the Angelo Coastal Reserve, California, USA - 14_1009_12_40cm (SPAdes) (version 2) | ecosystem: Environmental > Terrestrial > Soil > Grasslands ...
AAAGGCTTCTTTTTCCTTGATCTCACGAAGGGTATTGCCATTTTTCTCAATAAACACCCGACCACTTAAGAGCAGATAGAAGGCGTCTCCAAGTTCTCCCTCTTTAAAGATGGTTTCTCCCGGTTCGAAATGAACCTCTTCGGTTAATCCTGCGATGCGACCGAGCTGCTCTACGGTGGCATGCTCAAAGATATCCACGGATTTGAGAAAGATGACCTTTTCGATTGTCGATAGATTGTTTTCTGTAGGCAAACTAGATCCTTGACATCACAAGCGCGGCGGTTTCCTTGAGCACAGGATCCTTGGAATTGAGATACTGCTGGAGCTCCCCCCGGAACTCTCGAAGTCCTCTCAAGCCGATCTCCCAGAAAGTGGCCGCTTTCACCCAGACGTCATCCTGTTTCAATAGCTCCTGCAAGGCCGTCTCTCTATCAAAACTCCTTAGTCCCAATATCGCAAGAAACTTTTGAAAACGCTCGGCGGCGGGGGCATCGTCAAACAGAGGGAAGACGTGACGCTTGACATCTCCGGTAAGTAAGTTGTCGAGAAACTCGATGGCTTGGGCCTGTTTGGCCCGACTGCCGCTGTGCAGTGCGGCGGTGGCGTTTCCAATATCCTCGGGAGGATAGATCAGGGAAAGCAGTCGCAGTACCCTTTCTTTTTCCCTCTCCATATTTTCAAGCAACGCTTGATGGAGCAGCCAACCGTCATTCATCGAGCGATCATTCCCATCACCGAAAAGTCCAAAAAAAGTCAAGAATCGTCGGTAATAGCGCCTAGCTTCCGAGACAATAGCCATCTCTATGACATGTCGGTCTATGGGCAAATTCCGCAAGTGTCGGGCCATCTCTTCGAGGCCGAGAATTATTTTGTAGCGGAGAGAACCGTCTTCCTGGTTGAGTCCGCTGAGCAGCGCACCCATTGCGTCAGGAGACTCGATTTTGCTCAACGTCCGGGGAATACTGAGTCGGATATCACGAGAGGTGTTGGAATCCAGGAGCGCCTCCCTCAAAGTTTCGACCGCAACCTCACCATATTCGATCAAGGCCTGGCGCGCCCAACTCTTTGTCTTAGGACAGCAGAGCCGCATGATAATATCTCCCAGAAGTGTCGGCTCCTTTCTCTTGCCGGCAGCAGCTAACGCCTCCCGGATGACCGGGATGGAGGGGTCGTCCCGGATCAATTTGCTTAGGTACCCGGTAAATTCAGGGTCGTCAACCTCGCCCATGAGGCGGGCAGCCTCTGTCCGAGCGGCGGCTCCATCGGTTCCTGGGTTTGCTATCATCTTACGGAAGGTAGCCAGAGCGACTTCGCGGATCTCCGCGTCTCCATGGTGCAGCAGACACTCGATCGCCGATCTCTGGACTCGTGGATCAGGGCTTTCCAGGTAAGGCCGCATAAGGGGAATCGCATCTTCCTTACGGATGGCGCAGACCACGTTAATCGCTTCCGCCTGGACTTCTCGATTTTCGTCCTCGAGCAATCGCACTATTTCATTCAATTTTTCGGGCTCCGTGCTCGCGGCGAAAAGTTTCAACGATCGACCCCGGACTAGAGCCGAAGGGTGCTGTAGGAGGCTCAGGGGAAGACGCGGAGCGATGACTTCGGGATCCATGTTTTCTGCCAAGTCAAGCCCGAACAACAGAGCCCGCTCGTCTTCTTTCTGCAAGTTTTGCAGCACTGCTTCGATGGTGTGCTTGTCGGCATAGTTAATCTCTTCTCCCTCCCACGTAATGGCCTGTGCTTCCAGTCCACTGCGCAATGCCTGAAGGTAACCGCTGCGCAGAACAAAAATAAACATCGCCCAGACGGTGATGACGCCGAGAGAAAAATAGGCGAGAAGAGCGGGGTCTGACTGCATCATAAAGAGAGCGTAAAAGAGCACGATCAGCCCGGCGGCACCGTCTCCCAACCGTTGCAACACAACATCAAGGAAGGTCTTGACCCGTCTTTTTATAGTAGCAGAAAGAGGAAGATAGAGTATTTCCATGCCGCTCTGGTTCACACTTGACCGCAAAACTACATCAGTCAGTCGCGTCGCTGTCGTGGAGAAGAGTCCCGGCCAGACCAAAATACCCAGAGATCCCGCGAACAGACCCACAGGGAGAAGGAGGAGACTCGGCATCAAGCCGAAGGCGGTTAGAAGCCTTCGAGTTAACACAACCTGGCAAAAGAAAGTAATAATGGCGACCCAGGCATAATAGGAACCGAAAAAGGTTGTCAGCTCATCTTGAGAGGGATAGGCCGAAATCGATCAGAGTCGAGACTGCCACCGAGACAAAGATAGCGCCGGCAATCAACTGGAGATATCGGGAGGCTAGGATCGAGCCAAGCGCGCCAGTTTGTTGGATAGCCTTCGTTTCTCTCGACGTCGGGATTTCCTTCACCGCTGCGGTTTGGAGCTCACTCAGTTCGTTGCCCGCCAACCAAACCACTCCAAAAGCACCGGCAAACAGTGCTCCGATCAGCCAAAAGAGCTCGTTGGTTCCCATAAACAGGTTAACCGCCCATCCGCTCCCAAAGCCACCCAGGATACCTCCGAGTGAGCCGCCGGCGTTGAAAACGCCGAACAGGCGTTTCGCCTCGCGTGAAGTGAAGATCAAGCCGGCAAACGTCCAAAATTGGGCTACGGCGAGAACACCGACGATTGCGGACCAGATGTAAAAGGCGTATATCGCCCAGGCAAAATTAAAAACGACGATAAGAAACCAGAACATGAGCACATTGGAGATAATGAACGCATTCGAACCTAGCATGAGCCGATACAGTGGCAGCCTTACAGTATAGCGCGTGTAAACAGCTATAAGGACTCCCGCAAGAAGCGCGGCCAAAAGGTAAACGTAGGGCAGATGGCTGATGGGAAAGCGGCTGAGAAAGAGAGAGTCTCTTACAACTTTGATGACGTTATTGGCGGCGAGCAGGAAAAAAAGAAGGGAGGCCATCATGCCGACACGCCGGGCCTCGCCGGATCGGATGTCAAGAAAGCGTGACAAAATATTGGCCAGAGAAAGGTGATTCACGAAATTAATTGGATCGCTATTTTAAAGACGAAGCATTTTCTGCGACCGCTTTCTCACGATCGCGACGAGCCTCATATGCCTTCAGATGCCTATAGGCCAGTTGCAGCAGAGAGCGGTCAGCGTTTGGCACATGGCTGCCACGGCGAAGGAGGTCGCCGAGTATGTGATCCGCTTCGATCCGAGCGCGGCGCTCCATATCACGTAGCATTGATGCGGTAAGGGGTGATCCCGCCGCAGTCACGGTCCTGCGCGTTCGTTCAAGAAATTCGGGTCGCGGCGTAAAACCCTCCCCGGCAGCAATAGACCGGCACTCCTCCAGAAGCTCGAGTGCCAGAGGGGCTCCGCCAGACGCCACAACGTCTCCAATCGCGGCACGCATGAGGCAGGTGCTGCCAGCCAGAGTGGCGAGGAACACCCACTTCTCCCACATTTCGAGGAGGATCTCGGTGCTCGCTTTAACGTCGAATCGCACGTGCTGCATCAGCCTCGCGATGGCTCTGACCCGATCAGACATTGTGCCATCCCGCTCGCCAAATGACAGCTCATGCGTGTCGTTGTGGTGAACGATCTCATGTTTCTCGTTGAGGGTTACGGAGATGAGGCATTGGCCACCGAGCAAGCGAGCCGCCCCAAACCGTTCATCCAAGATGTTCAGGTGCCGCATGCCGTTGAGAAGCGGCAGGATTACCGTGTCCGGCCCAACTGCCGGCCCGAAGGACGTAATCGCGCCTTCCAGGTCATAGGCCTTGCAGCTGAGCAGCACCAGATCGAAGGTCTCACGGAGGTTTTCAGCCAGAATGGTCGGTGGCTTGGAAAGAGTCGCAGCGCCGAACCGGCTCCGAATGGTTACACCCGAACTGGCCAATTCGGCGGCGCGCCGAGGGCGAACAAGGAAGGTCACATCCCGATTTGCCTCCAGTAATCTGCCGCCAAAATAGCCGCCGATCGCGCCGGCGCCGACGACGAGAATTCTCATTACTGTTTCCCTCCCTTCGCATCTTTGTCATCAAAGCTTACCACGCGCATTTATGGATCGCTCTCGACCAAACCACGCTCCTGATATGATCGCCGCCGTGAGCGCGACGCCATAGACGATCAGGCCGAAGGCGAGCGCCGCGAACAGCCAGTTGAGCGAACCGGTCAGGCGGAGCGCAAGCCAGCCACCACCGATCGCAACGATGACGCGGAGGAATCCGGTCAACAGGGGCCATAAAAGTCGCGCGGCGCCCTGGGATGCAAAATAGAGCGCCATGCCCAGGCCAAAGAATCCATACGTCGGTCCGACGATCCGCAGGTAAGCGCTGCCCGTCTCGATCACGCCCGGATCGGGACTGAATAGCGCGAGCCACGCCTGCGGCCAGAGTGCTGCGATCAGCCCGAGCGTCTCGCTGATGGCAAAGGCGATGGCGCCGCCGATGAGCGCGATGCGCAGCGCTCTTTGTTTTTGGCCGGCGCCGATGTTGGTTCCCACAAGTGCCACCAGCGGCGCGCCTAAGCCGAAGATCACCGGTATCAGTAGATATTCCAAGCGCACGCCGGTGCCGTAGCCCGCGACGGCGTTAGTTCCGGAGGTGCCGGCGACCAACGCTGTGGCGAGCGCCACGGTCAAGTTTGTCTGCAACGAGGTGACTGCGGCGACCGCGCCCACAGCTAAAATGTCGCGAAAGAGCGGCCAACGAAGACGCGTCAGACGGAAGCGCGCCACGTTGCGTCCTGAAAGAATGTACCAGAGAAGAACCGCGGTTCCCGCCGCATAAAAGAGGACAAGTGCCAAGCCCGCTCCGGCCACACCGAGCTCTGGGAAAGGACCAACGCCGAAAATCAGACAAGGTGAAAGCGGCACGAGAACAATCACGCCCGCGCCGATTACCACGGACGGCACCAGCATGTTGCCGGTGCCACGGATCACGCTCGCGAGCGCGTTCATGAACCAGAGTAAAACATTGCCTGCGAATACGACGTTGGAGTAGCTGAGCGCGGTCTGTAGTTCGCCGTCTGTCCCACCCAAAGCGCGGTATATCGTCGGTCCAAATACGAGCATGACAATCGAGAAGAAAGCGCCCAGAGCAACGTTGACGACGACTGCATGCAGTACCAGCGCGTCCGCCTCCTTGCGGCGCCCGGCCCCCAATGCCCGCGCCACCGCGGAAGAGATACCACCGCCCATGGCTCCGGCGGAAACCATCTGCATCAACATGACGACGGGAAATACCAACGCCATGCCGGCCAACGCATCGGTGCCGAGATGCGAGACCCACCAGGTTTCGATCAGCCCCGTAGACGCTTGGGCCAGCATGACCAGGATATTGGGCCAAGCAAGACGCAGCAATGTAGGAACGATGGCTCCGCGCAGTAGCTCGCTGGTGCGTGAGTCGACTTCAGCCACTCGCGGCGGCGGGGCCTCAGTTTCGGCGATGGGAGCGGCGACTACCGCCTGGCGTCTTGTTGCGGTAATCATGACGCCCTTCACTTTCTGCCGCGCACCGGTGTCGACGAGCGCTGTGCGGCGAATGGTTTCTTCTGAGCGACCATTGCGTAGCGGCGGCGTGTGCGCTCGCTGGCGGCAGGGCCGGCGGTAAACACAAAGTCGGGCTCGTTGAGCGGTCTTCCGCTCCGCCGATCGACTAGCACGGGATCTGCCGCCCTCCGAGTCTTTTTGTCGACGAGCATTACGCTCGCGCCCTCGGGAGCGAAGTGTCGATTGCCCCAGGCGAACATCGCCACGATGACCGGGCGAAAATCGCGGCCCATCTCGGTCAGAATATATTCATAGCGCGGCGGCCGTTCGCTGTAGCGGCGGCGCCGTAAAAGACCGGCGTCAACTAAGGCGCTCAAACGGCGGGTCAACATGTTAGGCGCGATGTTCAGGCTCTTCTGGAATTGGTCAAAACGCGTAAACCCGTGCAACGCGTCGCGAATAATAAGGATACTCCACCACTCGCCGACGCGCTCGAGGCTGCGAGCAATGGGACAGGGCATCTTACCGAAGCTTTTGCGTTGCATATAGAAGATGTATACTGGTAGCTATCATGATGCAAGTAACACGCCAAAGAATTCCTGCCGGAGAGGCTTGCTGTTTTGCGCCGAAACCTCGGCACGCTGCCAATTAGCAGTCACGGCGCTTCGTCACAATCCTCTCAGCCGAAAGCGCGGCAATCCACAACTCCGCTGAAGGTCGTTACTTTAAGGCGCCTTTCGCTCTCAACGCGGTTTGGCATCGGCTTTGCCCAATCTATCGGAGGAAAGAAACAGAAAGGAGATGAAACGTGATGAGGATCACGACATCATTTTTGGCAGCTCTACTGCTATTTGGAAGTCTCGGAGCAGGCAGCAGTTTTGCCGCTGCGGAGGGTGTGATCTCCAACACAGCGCTCGTTCCAGGTAGTAACTGTCATCTGACGTTAAGTGCGATTCGCGAGGACACTTTATCTTCGGATCCTCCGGTGCTTAAGGATCCTAACGAAGGCGACATCATCGATTTCTATGGGTTGTGCGATATAGAACCGCTTGGAGAAGATCAAGTCCACCAGCAGAGCCTGCAACACCAGCATCGCTGGCAGCGGAATTACAATGACTGAGAACCACTGGAACGGTGCAAGGGAGGCCAACTCTTCTCCCCAAAACCGTATTCAAGAGAGCAGGGTTGCAAGGCGTAAGGTGGTGTCAAATGGTCGATACAAGCCTAACAGGAATGAGATGTCGCGCCACGAGAGAGATTAGGAGTTATCAAGGACTTGTCAGGAGATACAGCGAGGGCTTCATCCAGTACAACATGGATAACTTAGGACGCCATCTCATAAGCGTGCAATGGGATAACGGTGTGATCGATTACGTATATCCCACTGAGATCGAAATTCTGGACCAAGGAGACGAGTCTGCTTTCAACGTTGTTAACTAAAATACAAGCGGGAGCCCGCTTGAATGCGACCGGTGCTGGCTGTATGCGCGGCTTGCCGACAAGGCTCGGAACCTGGGAATCACTGTTGAGCCTCTGAGTCAGAAGTGAAGCCGTGTTGAAAATCACCACTCGAACCGATGCGACAAGGACAATCTTCGAGCTTGAAGGGAGGCTTGCAGGTGCTTGGGTTCAAGAACTGGAAGACTCTTGGCGAAAGGCCGCTAACTCTGACCGACCCGTTAGAGTCATGGTATGCGCGGTGACATTTATTGATGATAAAGGAAAGGCTCTTTTGACAGAGATGCATCAGCATGGAGCTCAGCTTGTGGCAGAAGGGTGCATGAATACCGCCATCGTAGAAGAGATCACGCAAGGAGGACGACGATGAGTGAATATGTCAGAGAAGTGAACGAACGCGATTTCGATCAAGTTGTGTTGAAATCAAAGACGCCGGTGCTGGTGGACTTTTGGGCGGAATGGTGCGGACCGTGCCGCACGCTTGCGCCAATCGTTGAAGCAATCGCCGAGCAGTATGGGGACGCTGCGCGGGTCTACAAGTTAAACGTGGATGACAGTCCAGCCGTTGCGCAACGTTACGGCATTCACGCAATACCGACTTTAATTCTTTTGCAGGATGGAGCGGAGAAGGACCGAATTCTCGGTCTGGCGAGCCAGGAAGAGATCTCATCCATGATTGATCGGTACATCCGCGCGGCTTTGAATTAGATGTTGGGAGTAAAGTGGCAACGATGAGGCGTCGCGCAACCATCCGGCCCGATCGCTACCGACTGGTCTAACGCTTGGCCCCGTCGCCGAGCGGTGACGATGGCCCATGAGCTTTATCTGAGAGGACTCAATGATTTTCTCAACGTTCTCGATACGCAGCGCACGCTTTATAGCACAGAGAGCGATCTCACTCAGAGCCAGGCGACGATGGCGTCGAATCTCGTGGCTTTGTACAAAGCCCTCGGTGGCGGCTGGGAATCGCCTTAAAGTGCACTGTTAGTGGATCGGTTAATGAACGGTTAAAATTAAAGGAGGAAGGACTATGGCAATTGAACTTTATTGGGGCAGCGGCAGTCCATTCGCTTGGCGGGTTATGCTGACATTGGAAGTGAAGGGGCTGGCGTATGAATCGAAACTCTTGGAATCTTCCAAAGGCGAATACAAGACGCCGGCCTATCTCCGGCTCAACCCACGCGGCAAAGTCCCCACTCTCAAAGATGGGGATTTCGTCCTCTATGAGTCGCTGGCGATTATGAGTTATCTCGATCGCAAATACCCCGATCCGCCGCTCTTCGGCAAAACTGCCGAGGAAACGGGTTTGATTTGGCGCGCGCTCGCTGAATGTGAATCCTATGTCGTGAGTGCCAATGACAAAGTCGTTCGCCCGATCTTCTTTGGTAAAGGATTGGACAAAATCGAAGAGATCCGACAGGCCGCGCAAACGCTTCGCCAGGAGTTCAACACGATCGACGAACGTTTCGCTGATTCGCATTGGTTAGTTGGCGATAAGATTTCCGCAGCGGATATCGGCACCTTTCCATTGGTCCAACTTATCTTGCGCGCTGCATCCAAAGAAGCCGCCCAGCCGTTCAATTTAGGTATGCTCCCGCTTGCGCAAACCTTTCCCAACATCGCTCGATGGGTGCAGCGCATCGAAGCGTTGCCGAATTACCAGCGAACTTACCCGCCGCATTGGAGACAGTAGAATCGTTAACGTTGAAATGGACACGATATGAGCGAGACGTTTGTCCTGATTCATGGGTCGTGGCATGGCGGATGGGCTCGGCAGGCTGTGATTTGCAACCTTTCAGCGAAGGGACATCATGCACATGCGCCGACGCTTGCCGGTCACGGTCTAGGAGTGATTCGGGCGGGCATTACGCATCAGGACTGTGTCGATACCGTTGCCACTTACATTCAACAGCACGGCCTTAAGGACATCATTCTAGTGGGCCATAGTTTTGGGGGAACGGTCGTTCAGAAGGTAGCGGAACAGCTCCCCGACAGGATCAGGCGGACTGTTTTTCTGGATGCGCTCATAATCGAGGACAACCAATGCGTGTTCGATAATTTGCCAGCCGAGTACGTCGCGCTGTTCAATGATTTGGCCGGAGCGAGTTCGGACAACACAATGTTGATCCCCTGGGAGATCTGGCGTGACAATTTCATCCAGGACGCACCGGAATCCGTGGCCCGATCGATCTGGGAACAGCTGTCGCCAGAGCCTAACCAGGTCAATTTGGACAAGCTAGATCTGAAGCGGTTTTATTCGCTCGCTGTTCCCAAGAGCGTCATCTATTGCCGCCACGACAAGGCGTTGCCGGCAGGCTATTTTCATCCCCGAATGTCGTCGCGCCTTGGAGCATTCAAACTCCTTGAGATGGACGGGAGCCACGAGGTCATGTTTACGCGCCCGGCCGAGTTAGCAGACGAGATTATCGAAGCAAGCTCGGGAAGCTCGCAGGAGTCAAAACGGTGAATATCGTCCGCTCCACCGGGAGGAGGTCGCCGAACAGGTACGGCAGTGGGGCGGTGACCGTGTAGTTCTTCAAGGTGACAAGCTACACAAGGATATTGAGGAAGCCCTCGACGAGAAGAAACTTAGCCTCGTCCCCGACACCGCGGGCGGAACTCCCGTAGGCGGGTTGGCCAAATCGTTCAAAACTGGTGGTCCTATTGTGGTCTACGCCGCGCGTCCGTCGCGACGGCTGACGACCGTGTAGCGGCGGCGTGTGCGCTCGCTGGCGGCAGGGCCGGCGGCAAACACAAAGTCGCGCTCGTTGAGCGGTCTACCGCTTCGCTGATCGACCAACACCGGATCTGCCGTCCTCCGAGTCTTCTTGTCGACAAGCACCACGCTTGGGCCTTCGGGAGCGAAGTGACGGTTGCCCCAGACGGTCATCGCGATAAGGACTGGACGAAAATCGCGACCCTTTTCCGTCAGAATGTATTTGTAGCGTGGCGGCCGTTTGCTGTAGCGGCGGCGTTCTAAAAGACCGGCATCGACCAAGGCGCTCAAACGGCGCGTCAGCATGTTGGGCGCGATGTTCAGGCTCTTCTGGAATTCGTCAAAGCGGGTGAAGCCGTGTAAGGCATCGCGAATAATCAGAATGCTCCACCACTCGCCGACCCGCTCGAGGCTGCGAGCAATAGGACAGGGCATCTTGCCGAAGCTTTTGCGTTGCATATAGAGAACCCCACACTAGTAACTATCGTCATGCAAGTTACGTGCAAGAGAATTTGTGCCGGAGCTGACGCAGCCGAATAACTTCCCTTTCGAGCGTACTCCGATATGGTTCAGCCTACCGTGTAACCTTTGGAGCGCTACAGCTGAAACCTTGCGCCAGCCGTATTAACTATCATGATGCAAGTAACATTGGCTGAATTGGAGCCGACATTTCGTCAGGTGCCGATACATAGGCAAAACATCTCGTCACATCCGCCGCTGGCCGAGCTGCGACATTTGGAATGATCCTTATAGTTTCAAAGATTGGAGGTATCGAATCGCAACTGGCACAGCCGTTGCTCTGACTGCTTCACATATTGCGAAATCTGCAACGAGCATGTTCACAAAAACGAGACTGTAAATCACAGAAGGAGAAACGGCATGAACCTGGAACAAATGAACAACGAAGTCAACGCATCCGAGACGCGTCGCCCAAAACAAGGCGACCGACCATTTTAGAGATTGTTGTGCCGAGCGCGCGCTTGCGTATCACAAAAAGCTATTGCATCGCGATCATGAAAGACCAGATAACGTCGAGCAAATAGGTGCAACTCAAATCAGGAGAGAAGATCATGAGCAACTCATCGTCAAAGGGCACAGCCATCAT
>Ga0209160_1004802_pt1 | contig 10755 bp, 5 predicted proteins | sample GraSoiAngelo_153_FD_186167 | JGI IMG/M metagenome (GOLD analysis project Ga0209160, IMG submission 186167) | Grasslands soil microbial communities from the Angelo Coastal Reserve, California, USA - 14_1009_12_40cm (SPAdes) (version 2) | ecosystem: Environmental > Terrestrial > Soil > Grasslands ...
GAGCCACGCGTACGCCGATAACGGCGCCTACACGGTGGCCCTGACGGTCACCGACCAGCGGGGCCTCGCGAGCGCGCCGGCGACCACCACCGCCACCATTGCGAACGCCCCGCCCGCGGTGACCGCGGCCGCCCAAGGGGCGAGCGCCGGGACCAGCTTCACCTTCAGCGCCACGTTCTCGGACGCCGGGGTGAACGACGGCCCGTGGTCGTACACGATCGATTGGGGCGACGGCTCGCCCCCGACAACGGGGAGCACAACTAGTCAGTCGAGCGCGATCACGGAAGCGCACACCTACGCCGCCGCCGGCACCGATTCCGTTCAGACCACGGTGACGGACAAGGACGGCGGGGTCGGTTCCGCGAGGACGGCCGTCACCGTCACCGCGACGAACCATCCGCCGACGGCCGCTCCCGGAGGGCCATACTCCGGCACCGAGGGTGCCGCCGTGAGCTTCACCGGCACCGGCTCGTCCGACCCGGATGGGGATGCGCTGACGTACGCATGGAGCTTCGGCGACGGCGGCACGGGTACCGGCGCCACGCCGAGTCATACCTACGTGGACAACGGCAACTACGTCGTCACGCTCACGGTCACCGACACGCACGGGGCGGCGAGCGCACCCGTCACCACCGCGGCGACCATCGGCAACGTGGCGCCCACAGTGAACGCCGGAGCCAACCAGTCGGCCACGGTGGGCAGCCCCGTCACGCTCAGCGCCAGCTTCAGCGATCCGGGCGTGAACGATCGCCCCTGGGCGTACTCCATCGATTGGGGGGACGGCACGTCCCCCAGCACCGGCAGCACGACCAGCCAGGCGAGCCCCGTCACGGCCAGCCACACCTACGCGGCGGCGGGGACCAGCACGGTGGCGGTTACGGTCACGGATAAGGACGGCGCGGCCGGATCGGGAACGCTCAGTGTGACCGTCACGCAGCCGGTGGCTTCTGTTACGCTCGTCGGGTCCGGCAACATCGCCCGCTGTGACCGCACCAACGACGAGGCCACGGCGGCCGTGCTCGACGGCATTCCGGGCACCGTCTTCGCCCTGGGCGACGCGGCCTATCCCAACGGGACGGCGACGAACTATGCCAACTGCTACAATGCCAGTTGGGGTCGCCACTTGGCCCGCACCTACCCGGCGACAGGTAACCACGACTACGACTCGAGCGCCACGGCCGCCGCCTACTTCAACTATTTCGGCGCCGCGGCCGGCGACCCGACCAAGGGCTACTACAGCTACGACCTCGGGGCCTGGCACATCGTCGTGCTGAACAGCAACTCGAGCTTCGTCGCGACGGCGGCGGGCTCGCCGCAGGAGACCTGGCTCAGGTCCGACCTCGCGGTCACCACGAAGCAGTGCGTGCTCGCGCTGTGGCACACCCCGCGCTTCTACTCGACGACGTCGACCTCGTTCTCCCCGACGTCGACGGTGAAGCCGTTCTGGGACGACCTCTACGCCGCCCATGCGGAGCTGATCATCAACGCGCACATGCGCGACTACGAGCGGTTCGGACCCCAGACGCCCGCCGGCGTCGCCGACCCGAACGGGATCCGCGAGATCATCGTCGGCACCGGCGGCGAGGGGCTCGATAGCCCCAACACCCTGATCACCGCCAACAGCGAAGTGCGGATCAGCGGGGTGTACGGCGTGCTGAAGCTCACGCTGTACGACGGCTCCTACAGCTGGCAGTTCGTCCCGGTGGCGGGCCAGACGGCGACGGACTCGGGGAGCGGCTCGTGCCACTGATGAGGCGCGAGCGTGGCGTTCTGGCCACGACGCTGTAAGGGAGCTGCCGCAAGCGCGGACTGATCGTCTGCGTTGATCCCCGCAACACCATGCGCCGGAGTGACATCACGCGCGGCCTCGGGGCACGCCTCATGCTTCGGGGGACGCCGATGCTCCGGCTCAGCGGGTCCCTCCTCGTCCTTGGCGCCGTCCTGGTCGTGGTCACGACCTGCCGCGACGACCGAGGGCCCGCTGCGCCGACCGAACCGACGATTCGATCTGCAACGAGCGTTGCCGCGGCATCGGGCCCAGTAACCCTCGTCGGCGCCGGCAACATCGCGAAGTGCGGCGCGACCGGAGATGACGCCACAGCGGTGCTGCTCGACGGCATCCCCGGCACCGTGTTCGCGGCCGGCGATGCCGCCTACGACAACGGCACCCTTACCCAGTACAACAGCTGCTACAACCTGAGCTGGGGACGGCACAAGGCGCGGACCCAGCCGACGCCCGGTGAGCGCGACTACAAGACGGCTAACGCAGCGGGGTACTTCGGCTACTATGGGGCCGCCGCGGGCGACCCAAAGCAGGGCTACTACAGCTACGACCTCGGCGCCTGGCACATCGTCGTGCTGAACAGCGGCAGCCCTCAACTGGTCCCGACGACGGCCACGTCGCCGCAGGTCCAGTGGCTGCGTGCCGACCTGGCCGCGCACCCGGCGCGCTGCACCCTCGCCTACTGGCACAACCCACTGTTCGACTCCAAGGATGCCCCCAACACCGCCGTCCGACCGCTGTGGGACGTGTTGTACGGCGCGGGCGTGGATGTGGTGGTGAATGCGCACTACGCGTTCTACGAGCGGTTCGCGCCGCAGACGCCGGCCGGCGTGGCCGACCCGGCACAAGGGATCCGGGAGTTCATCGTGGGCACGGGCGGCGCAGAAGTCATGTCGTTCGGCACGATTCGGGCGAACAGCCAGGTCAGGAGCAGCGGCAGCTTCGGCGTCCTGAAGCTCACGCTCGACGACGCGCGCTACAGCTGGCAGTTCGTGCCGGTCGCGGGGAAGACGTTCAGCGACTCGGGCTCCACCAGCTGTCATGGCGCGCCGCCGACGGTGAGCGCCGGGTCCGACGTCAATACGAATCCGGGAGACACCGTCCAGCTTGCAGCCACGTTCAGCGATCCCGACGCGGCCGATGCTCCCTGGACCTACACGGTCGGTTGGGGTGACGGCACGTCCTCGAGCGGCACCGCCGCAACCCCCGGGCCCCTGACCGGCGTCGTCCACAGCTACTCGGCGGTCGGCACGTACAGCGTCCGCGTGGCTGTGACGAACAGCGGTGGCGGGACGGGGGCCGACACCCTCATCGTCCACGTGGTCGCGCCCAGCGTGCTGGTCGGGGCCGGCGACATCGCGGACTGTGCCAAGACCGGGGATTCCCTCACCGCGAACCTCATGGACACCATTCCCGGCACGGTGTTCGCGGCGGGCGACAACGCCTATCCGAACGGCGCGAGCAGCGAGTACAAGAACTGCTACAATCCGACCTGGGGCCGGTTCAAGTCGCGGACCAAGCCGGTCCCCGGGAACCACGACTATCTCACGACCGGCGCCAGCGGCTATTTCAATTACTTCGGCGCGGCCGCCGGCGCGGCCGGCAAAGGCTATTACAGCTACGACCTGGGTGCCTGGCACGTCGTCGCCCTGAACTCGAACATCGCGATGAACGTGGGCTCGCCCCAGGAGGTGTGGCTCAAGGCCGATCTCGCGAACAGCACCAAGCAATGCACGGTCGCGTACTGGCATCACCCGCTCTTCAGCTCCGGCAACGAGGGACCCCACATCGAGGTGAAACCGCTGTACCAGGATCTGTACGACGCCGGGGCGGAGCTGGTCATCGTCGGTCACGACCACGACTACGAGCGCTTCGCCCCGCAGACGCCGGACGGCGTGGCGGACTCGCTCCACGGCATCCGCGAGTTCGTCGCGGGGACCGGCGGCGGCGGCTTGTTCGTGGTGTATCCACCCGTCCCGAACTCCGAGGTGCTGAACAACAACACCCTCGGCGTCTTGAAGCTGACGCTGCACTCGGCCGGGTACACCTGGAAGTTCCTGCCCATCGCGGGCAAGACCTTCACGGACGCCGGAAGCGGCCGCTGCCACGGCGCCCCGTCCGGGACGAATCACGCCCCGACTGCGGCGCCGGGCGGACCCTACACCGCGCCGGAGGGTGTCGCCATCCCCTTCGACGGCAGCGGCTCGTCGGATCCCGACGGTGACCAGCTGGGCTACGCCTGGAGTCGCGCCAAGCCACGCATACGTGGCCGCCGGCAGCTACACCGTCAGCCTCACCGTCACCGATACGCAGGGCGCCACCAGCACCGCGACGACCACCACGACCATCGCCAACGCCGCGCCCGTCGTAACGGCCGGTCCCGATCAGACCGTGACGGTGGGTAACCCCGTCACGCTCCACGCCACCTTTAGCGACGGGGCGAGCGACGGCCCCTGGGCCTACGCCGTCGACTGGGGCGACGGTTCACCGCAGGCTACGGGCAGCGTCACTGCAGCGTCGACGGCCATCACGCCGACGCACACGTACACCGCCGGCGGGCGCAACACCGTCACCGTGACCGTGACGGACCAGTACGGGGCGGCAGGCTCCGGCACGCTGACCGTCACCGCTACCACCAACGTCGTTACCCTCGTGGGGGCGGGCAACATCTCGCGCTGCGGCCGCACCGGCGACGACGCCACGGCCGCGGTCCTCGACACGATCGCGGGCACCGTGTTCACCGCCGGCAGCGGGGAGTTCGAGGGAACGCTCACCGCGTACCAGACCTGCTACGACCCGACGTGGGGACGGCACAAGGCGCGGACCTTCCCCGTGCCAGGGAAGCATGACTACGACTCGAGCGCGACGGCGGCCGGCTACTTCGGCTACTATGGGGCCGTCGCCGGCGATCCCACCCAGGGCTATTACAGCTTCGACCTGGGTGCCTGGCACATCGTCATGCTGAACAGCAACAACGCGTTCGTTTCGACGGCCGTGGGCTCGCCGCAGGAGACCTGGCTCCGGAACGACCTCGCCGCCGCGACGCAGCAGTGCGTGCTGGCGATCTGGCACCACCCGCGGTTCTACTCGACCACGTCCAGCTCGTTCTCCCCGAACACGACGGTGAAGCCGTTCTGGGACGACCTGTACGCGGCGCACGCCGAGCTGATCGTCAACGCGCAAATGCGCGATTACGAGCGGTTCGCGCCCCAGACATCCGCGGGTGTCGCCGATCCCTTGAACGGGCTGCGCGAGTTCATCGTCGGAACGGGGGGCGATGGCCTCGATGCCCCCAACACGCTCATCACGGCGAACAGTGAGGTGAACCTGAGCGGCGTATTCGGCGTGTTGAAGCTCACGCTCGGCGACGGCTCCTATTCGTGGCAGTTCGTCCCCGCTGCCGGTCAAACGGCCAGCGACGCGGGGACCGGCTCCTGTCATTGAGGAGGCGCAACGTAGCGACCACGTAGCTGTAAGGAGGCTGCTACAACGCGACTGAGCCTCCCACCTCCAGTATCACTAACATGCTGTGCCACAATTGGTTACGCGTGATTCCCCGGGCACGGCTTCTGCCTCTGCCAAACCTGATGCCGAGCGCCGAACCCCCGCGTGGACCTCCCGATGCTTGATACGCACGCCCCTAAGCTCGCCGCCGACCGCCGCGCGGGGCAGGCGCGGTCGCTCGTGGTCGAGCTGGGGGAGGCGCTGGAGCGGCGCGGGGTGATGTACTGCTGCCAGTGGAAGGGTAGCTGGAAGAAGCATCGCTGGATGATGGGGGAAGGCGACATCGACCTCCTGGTGGAGCGCGCCACGGAGCCCCAGTTCACCGCGGTGCTCGAAGAGCTCGGCTTCCGCCGCGCGACTCCTCCCTTGGGGTCTCGGGTGGCGGGCATGGAGAGCTGCTTCGGGCTCGATCGGGCCACGGGGCGGCTGATTCACGTGCACGTGCACTATCAGCTGCTCACCGGCGGGTTCTGGACGACGATCTACCGTCTCCCGTTCGAGCGGGCGCTGCTCGACTCCACGGTTCACCGCAACGTGTTCCGCACGCCGGCGCCGGAGTTCGAGCTGCTCGTGTTCGCGATCCGCATGGTCCAGCGGTTTCGGCCGCGCGACGTGCTGGGCGGGCAGCCGGGATGGCTCAAGAAGATCCAAGGAGAGCTGGATGCGCTGCTCAAGCAAGCGGAATTGCACCGCCTGGGGGACGTCCTGGCACAACACCTCCCGACGATGGATCTCGCGTTCGTGGATGAATGCCTCGCCTCGCTGCGACCGGGCTACTCCCGCTGGCGTCGCTTCGCGCTGCGACTGGAGCTGCACGAGCGCCTGCGGGCCCACGCCAAGACACCGCCCTTGACCATGAAGCTGTCGCGTCTCGCCTGGTCCATTCTCACGCTGCGCGGCCGGCTCGACTGGCGCCGCGCGCCCAAGAAGCGCCTGTCCCACGGAGGCACCGTGATCGCGCTGGTCGGGGGCGACGGTGCCGGAAAATCCACTTGCGTCCAGGAGCTCGCCCGCTGGCTCGGGAGGGAGCTCGACGTGATCACGGCGCACCTGGGACGCCCGCCCCGGTCGCTCTTCACGCTCGCCGTCGGCGCCTTGTTGAAGGTGCGGCGGCGCATCTTCGGCGAGCCGGGCGGCGCCGACGGCACGCAGTTTCCGGGCTACGTGCACTGTCTGCGGGACGTCTGCACGGCCCGCGACCGCTACCTGCTCTACCTCAAGGCGCGCCGCTTCGCGCTCGCCGGTGGTCTCGCGCTGTGCGAGCGGTACCCCGTTCCCCAGAATTACGAGCTCGCGGGGCCGCGCCTCGATCCGTTCGCGCCGCGGCTGTCGCGCAATGTGCTGGGCCGCCTGATGCTCGCGGCGGAGCGCCGCTATTACCAGCACATCCTCGCTCCCGACGTCCTGATCGTGCTCGCGGTCGATCCCGAGACCGCCGTACAGCGTAAGACCACGGAACCCGCGGACTACGTGCGCCACCGCAACCGGGTGGTCCGGAACGTCGACTGGATCGGCAGCGGCGCGCACTTCGTGGAAGCCGGGCGGCCGCTGGCCCAGGTCGTCGAGGATCTCAAGGCCCTCATTTGGGCGGAGCTCTAACCCGCATGGGCCTGGTCGTGGAGCTGGTCGGCCCCGCCGGTGCCGGCAAGAGCGCGCTGAGTGAGCACCTCGCGCGGCGCCCGGGCGTGGCGCGGGCCAGCATCTGGAATCTTCCCCGTGGTGCGTGGCTCCTGAACGCCGTACGGTCGCTGCCGACCCTGCTGGCCGTGGGTGTCCGGACGCGCCCCTTCCCCTGGGAGGACATGCGGCACCTCGTTCGACTGCGCACGCTGCGTCAGGTGCTCGCGCGCCAGCGGGCGCAGCAGGTGCCGTTGGTGGTGCTCGATGAAGGCCCCGTGTACGCACTCGCCTGGCTGCGCCTGTTCGGGCACCAGCGCCGCCGGGGCGACGCGCTGGCGCCGTGGCGGCAGCGGGCGCTCGAGCAATGGGCCGGGGCGCTGGACCTGGTGGTGCTCCTGAACGCCCCGGACGCGGTGCTCATGGAACGGATCCGCGCGCGTGACAAGCCCCATCGCGTCAAGCACCGAACCGACGAAGAGATCGGTGCCTTCCTCGCCGCCTACCGCGGGGCCTTCGACGAGGTGATCGCAGCGCTCACGGCCCGGCACGCCGTGCAGGTGGTGACGCTCGACAGCGACGCCGAAGCGATCGATCGCACCGCCGAGCGCCTGCTGGAGTTGCTGGAGGGCCGGGTCCATGTCGCGTGACGTGGCGATCCCGGACCAGGCTCCGGCCCGCGCCCGGCCGCGACCAGCCGCGAACCTGACGCAGCGCGCCTCGCTCAACGTCGTCGCGTCGCTGCTCGATTACGGCGCGAAGATCGCCGTCAATTTCCTCGTCATCCCGATTCTCGTCACAGGCCTGGGGCGGTCGCTGTACGGCGTGTGGGAGATGCTCGGGCGGCTGGTGGGTTATCTCACGGCCGGAGACGGCCGCCCCACCCAGGCGTTGCGCCTCGTGGTCGCCACCATGCAAGCCAGCGACGACGCCGCCGCCAAGCGCCGGTACGTGGGCGCGGCCTTCGTGGTCTGGATCCTGTTCCTGCCGGTCATCCTCGCGGCCGGGGCCGTCCTGGTATGGGCGGCGCCCACGATCACCAAGGCGCCGCTCGAGCTGCGGGCCGCCGTGCGGCTCGGGGTCGCCCTGCTCGTCGGCGGGCTGCTGTTCGCCAACCTCGCCTCGCTCCCCGAATCCGTGCTGCGCGGGATGAACCTCGGGTACAAGCGCATGGGCCTGCAGGCCGCGCTCGAGATCGTGGGCGGCGCGCTGACGGCGGGCGCGATTGCGGCAGGGCTCGGGATCGCGGGCGCCGCGGGGTCCCAGATCGTGTTCGCGGCGCTCCTCGGCGCCACGTTCTGGATCGTGGTGAAAAAGTATGTGCCCTGGTTCGGGGTCCAGCGGCCCACCCGGGCCGATGTCCGCTCGCTGCTCGGCCTCTCCGCCTGGTACTCGGCCGGCGAGGCCATCGCCAAGGTCTTGTTGGCGAGCGACGTCATTATCCTGGGCATTCTCGTCTCTCCCACCGCTGTCGCGTCGTACGTGCTCACCGGCTACGCGGCGCGCCTGGCGGTGAACATCCACGTGCTCGCGGCGGGTGGCGCCATTCCGGGGATCGGGGGCGTGATCGGCCGGCGGCAATACGACAAGGCCGCCGGGTTGCGCTACGAGCTGCTCGCGGTGACGTGGCTGTTCGCGACCGCGGTGGGTGGGACCATCCTGCTCTGGAATCGCTCGTTCCTTGGCTTGTGGGTGGGGAGTGAGAACTACGCCGGCCCCGTCATCGACCTGCTGATCGTCCTGGTGATGACGCAAACGACGCTCATCCGGAGCGACGCCTTCGTGATCGACTCCACGCTGCAACCGCGAGCGCGGGTCTTCGTTGCGGGGGCAACCGTCGCCATCACGATCGCGCTCGCCACGCTCCTCACGTGGAAGTTCGGGATGCTGGGTCTCTGCATCGGGGTCTTCATTGGACGCCTGACCCAGAGCATCGCCTACCCGGCGCTCGCGCACACCTGCCTCGGGGGTCAATCCGCTCCCCCGCTCGCGACCTTCGTGCGGCCCCTGGCTGTGATGACGGTGCTGTTCGCCGCCTGCGCCTATCTGAGCCGGCTCGTGCTGGTCCAGCATTGGGTGTTCTGGGTGATCGGGGCCGCGTTCACCTTCGCGCTCATCCTTGGCACCGCCATCGTCGCCGGGCTGCCGCCGGACTTCCGCCGGGCCGTGTTCGCGCGCGTGCGCGAGGCGCGTCGCAGCCTGCCGAGCTTGCGCCGATGATCGCGCGCACCGAGGCCGCACCCGCGCTCCCGCCCAGCCGGATCATCCTGGGCGCGTTCTACCTGTTCGTCTGCTCCATCCCGTTCGAGTTCTCCGATCGGGACGCGCAGACCCTGCCGATCGAGATTCCCACGGCCGTGGGCGCCCTGTTCCTGCTCACGACCATCCTGCAGCCCCGCGGCAGCTTCGGGCGGCCAGCGCGGCCGGTGTGGTGGTTCATCCTCTACATGTATGCGTTTTTCCTGGCGGCGGCCGTCAACGGACGGGACCACCTCGCGACCCTCCTGAACGGCGCGGACTACTGGCAGCAGGTCTTGAAGATGGGCTTCTCGCTCATCCAGCTGATCTTGATCTTCTGGGTCGGGCGCAACCTGATGCGGCGGCCCGGGGTCACGGAGCGTGCGCTGATCGCGCTCGCGCTCGCGTGCGTGGTGCGTGCCGCCATGCCGTTCCTCGGGATCGCCACGACCGTGCACTCCGTTCAAACCGGCGGGCAGCGGCTCTCGGCCATGGGACAGAACTCGAACCATGCCGCCATGATCCTGGGCGCCGGGCTGATCGCGCTGGTCGGGCTCACGTACGGTCGCTACAACCGAGGGCGGTGGCGCCGGCTCGCGGGCGCCCCGCTCCTGATACTGCTCGCCGTCGCCGTCGCCGACACGGGATCCCGCGGCGGCATCCTCGCACTGGCCCTGGGGACGATGGCGTTCATGTTCCAGGGCGGGACCCTGGGCCAGCGCATCCGCAATATGGCGCTGACGTTGCTCATCATCGCGGCCATCGGAGTCGCCGCGTTCCAGTCGGAGGTGATGCGCAATCGGTTCATGGACACGCTCGAGACCGGGACGCTGACCGGCCGCGAGCGGATCTATCCCGCGGTGGTGGGGATGATCCGCGACCGCCCGTTGTTCGGGTGGGGTCCCGCGAACAACAAGTACGAGCTGGGGCTGCGACTCGACGAACGAGTGCGCCGGCGCCGCGGGACGCACAATTCCGTGCTCGAGGTGTTGAGCGCGACCGGCGTCTTCGCCGCGATCCCCTTCCTGATCGGGATGTGGCTGTGTTTCAGAGCCGCCTGGCGGGCGCGAGAAGGGCCCGACGGGAGCCTGCCGCTCGCGCTCATCGTCACCGTGATGGCGTCCAACATGAGCGGGGACTGGTTCATGACACCGCTGTACTGGTTCGCCCTCGCCTACGCCGTGGCGAGCGAAGGGCACACGGTGCAAGCGGCCGCGTCGCACGCCCCGGCACGGCCCGCCTCGCACCCGCCGCCGCTTCGGTCCGGCCGTATCGTGACGCCCGCGCAGCTGTAACGCAGCTGCCACAGGGGGGGCGAGGTCTCCCTATGCGACACGACCTAAATACATATGTGGCATTTGATTACCGCCGACGACCCGCCCGCACGCGTCCTGCTCGGCATTGGGCCGTCGCACCAGCGAGGACCAGGGACTGCCAGGCCAAGGAGAACGCCGCGGAGCATGCTGATCACCTTTTCGGGCCTGGATGGTGCCGGGAAATCGACGCTGATCGAGTGGTTGCGAACCGCGCTGGAGGAGCAGCAGCAACCCGTGGTCGTGTTGCACCTCGAGCATGACCTCGGAGTGTACGCGTCCGCGCGCTGGCTGCGCGAC
>Ga0209160_1004804_pt1 | contig 10754 bp, 16 predicted proteins | sample GraSoiAngelo_153_FD_186167 | JGI IMG/M metagenome (GOLD analysis project Ga0209160, IMG submission 186167) | Grasslands soil microbial communities from the Angelo Coastal Reserve, California, USA - 14_1009_12_40cm (SPAdes) (version 2) | ecosystem: Environmental > Terrestrial > Soil > Grasslands ...
GACATGGTAGACTGGAAGTCCCGAGAGCTTCACATTCCACGTACAAAGAATGAGGAGCTGTTGCACGTGCCGTTAAACGACGCGGCTATCAGTGCGCTCAAGACGGTATTGAAGAGCGGGGACGGAGAAGGGCGCGTCTTTACATCTGTAAAAACGGGCGAGCCTCTTGAACACGGCCGTCACTGGTTTGATGACGCGGTATAAAGAGTTTAGGGGCGTAGCTCAGTGGTAGAGCAGCGGCCTTTTAAGCCGAAGGTCGTGGGTTCGATCCCCACCGCCCCTACCAACCTTCTTTCATATCAACACGTTAAGCGACAGCCCGTGTTCCAATCGGAACATTTGTTCCAATTGACCGCTTCGCAATGCGTTCCATGGAGTCGCGCTGCGACTGCGGAATGACATGAGCGTAGACCTTTAACGTGGTCCTAACGTCGGCGTGCCGCATCTGGGTCTGCAACACTGTGATGGCCTCACTTTCTGCCAACTCCGTGGCTAGGCCGTGCCGAAAAGCATGCAAGCCAACGTTCCTAGCAGGCAGTCCCAGCTTTTGGAGAATTGGCTTGAGCCCAACACGAACGACGTTATTTCTCGATCTGGCGAATCCGCGTCTCCGTGGAGCAGGGAAGAGAAGCTGATTTGGATTCGTTTTCCAATGATGACGAAGATATTCGTGCAGCATCGCTTCCAGATAAGATGGCATCGGAAGCACAGCCACGGACTTCTTCGTCTTCGGTTGGCGAATTTGTCTCGTCAGATCGTCTGCAGACTTGTTTACACGAATTGTTTTGCGGCGGAAGTCCAGATTAGGCACCGTGAGAGCCATCAACTCGCCAGCCCTGGCTCCTAGGATGGACGCCAGTGCGAACATTGTTTTGTAGGGCTCCCTTGCTGCGGCGATGATCTGGCCTACCTGTTTGCTCGTGAAGAACGGACGCTCTGGAGTCTCAGGTGCTTTCAAGGTCAAATCCGATGCCGAAGCACGCCGGCAACCTTTGGGGCGCGAAGATCACGCCCACGACCGAGATTGAGATACCTCCCCGGCAAAGTTTCGTTGGCGGTGATGTGCAGAAAGAAGATACAAAAAGATGTGGAATCGAGAGTCGCGAGCGCTGCAAGAGATGTTCGAGGCGCACCAAACCAGTGTCGCTACTCGGTCGTTTCTTTAGGGGCTCGACGTATACCAAAGATGCGGTCGGCGAGTATGAAGCCTAGGCCTAACTCAAGAGATATCCCGACAAACCATACAGTTATCGGTGTCCAGCGCATCAAGACTACCACCACAACGCCGTGCATCATGCCCCAGATACTAAGGAAGGCAACAATCGGCAAGATAAACTATATACATCGAGTTCAAAAGGAAAAATACCCACACTGGATTAATGTGATAGACGTCGGCAATCCAAAACGCTGCGACTTCGACAACGCACACCAATACAGCCGCGCCAACCAGGAGGACCTTGTCACGACATCCGCCGACCTGGCTGTCTGAAGGTTTACTCTCCCGCGTTTCTGGCATGCTTGGATAGGTGCTCAATCGTACTGCGACCCTTGCTATGGTCGTTTGAAGGAGCATCACAGAAAATTGGCTCTGGCGCCCAACCCAGCGTGACGAAGGCCCTCGTGCTAGAATTCTCTCCCCTTCCTCTGCGACTTCCTTTCGAGAGTTTCAAATGTCCGACCCTATTGGTCTCCGTGAATTCAACGAGGCCGGCTACCGCAAATTTATCCGAACGCTTTCGGACGAAGAATTGATAAAGGCAGGAAAGCGGCTTCGTATTCTGTGCGGAGATGTTGTCACCCCGACACCCGTTCGATAGACAGCTAAAAATCTGCCGCGAGGAGTATCGGCGCAGACATCCGAAATGATTTACTGAACGTGACGAAAGCAGAGTGGCGGTGTAGGCAGAAGATGCCCGATACGCATCTAATAAAAAAGGGGGGGGCATTATGAAAACTGTTGTGGGCGTCTTCAAATCGCGATCCGATGCAGAACTCGGCGCCGCAGAGCTTGCACCACTGGAAATTTCAAAGCACAAAATCAATATTCTTACGCCCGAGGTGACTGATAAAGAGATCGCTGCGGTACCAACCGTGGCCGGAGAACAGCCCGGCATGGGTGCGGCAATGGGCGCGGTTGTGGGTGGAGCTATAGGCGTCGCTGGCGGAGCTGGACTGGCTCCCGCTGTGGCTAGTTTCTTAGTCCCCGGTGTGGGTCCTGTGTTGGGAATCGGAGTCCTTGCAGGGACACTGTTGGGCGCTTTTGGAGCAGCGGGCGGTGCTACGGTTGGCGCAGCACTTGAAAATGAGATGTTCCAAGGGCTTCCAGAGGACGAGTTGTTCGTGTACGAAGATGCATTGCGGAAGGGCCGTACCGTTGTTGTGGTTATGACTGAAGACGACGAGGTAGACGCTGTTCGGGGCGCTCTTGAACTCGGTGGTGCCGAAAGCGTCGATCGCGCGCGCGAAATGTGGTGGCTCGGTCTTCGCGAAGCAGAGAAGGAAAGATACACAGCGGGCAGTGTCAATTTTGAGAAGGACGAGCATGGCTTTCGCAAAGGCTTCGAAGCCGCCTTGCAACTGCGATTCCGATCTTACGAGGCATCCTATAAAGACCTAAGCGACCGGGACGCCCGAGCGTATGGAGGCGAAGCCTTCAAGCGTGGTTTTGAACGCGGACGGGAGTATCTGGAGGCGTTCAGAAAGCACGCTAAGTAAAGCCTGAACCGCTTACAAAGCCGCTCGTTCGGGAGCCAGTTCCAAAATCGCCGGAATCAGTTCGTTCGCTAATTCCAGCTTATCCAGCAATTTCGCTGCTCCAATTTTGTAAGCCAGTGCTGCCGCTTCATCATCATTTGCAAAAGACATTGCTAGCAGCTTTGTGCCATTGAATAGATGATGTTTTGCGCCGTCAGCTATGTGCAAGTCAAAGATAATTTCATCAGGACGCAATTCTTCCGTCTTCTGGATTGCTTCAGACAAGGTCGCGGCTTCACCGACGACCGTAATGTCTTCGCATTCGCTCAACAAATGGCGGATCGCTTTACGCATTACTTCCGCGTCTTCCGCCAGGAACACCCTGACGCACATAGTGCCTCCGTTCGAACTAGGAATTGATGGCTAGACTTAAGCGTTAGATACGCCTTGGTCGAGTACGAGTCAACACTGATCGACAGAGCGTCATCGTACGCTAGCGCACGTTGTTTGACAGCGCATTCCGCTGGCGTCGAACAGAAAAACGTAAGATTATTCCTGCAACAGAAACCGCTGGAGAGTCCCCATCCGCTGGGTTAGTTGGCCGAAAAGGAAACGCCATGACCATGAAGGATGTGGTTTTGAAATATCCCACCTGGCAGGAACCCTACCGAGCAGCTGTAACGGAAACAAGTCCTGCATTGCTCAGGCAGAAAATCGCAGAAGCAGAAGGAGCCGCCATGTTGCGGCTCATGCAACTAGAAAACAGCGCAGATAATCACCCCGAAGTGATAGCACTAACAGACGCGCTAACAGCATTGAAAATACTCGAAGAAACAATCTGGGCCGAGTGAGATGAAGGCACGACGGAACGCGTCGCCCGAAGCCCACACAAGCGAATATAAAGTTGGCGACCGTATCAAGGTCAGGTTAACAGGTGGGAGACTTGTTGATGCGGAGATAAAAGCAATAGTCGAGACTTCGGAAGGCAAGCGCCTGCAAGTCAGTTTTGGAGAAGAGACTGCCCGGATTTATTTGTGGCAAGTAGTGGAAAAGCTGAGATAGATGAAAGTATCTGTGCGATGGCTGCTGTTCGAATCCGTCCGTAAAGGGATTGACCTATCGGTTTGGAACAAAATTTTCGATGACCTATCCAAGGGAATTTTTCTATGCTCTCCACGTCGGGGTACCACCTATAGGCATAACGGTCGAGGTCGTGCCTCCAAATGGTTTCGAGGTGACAGCTTCATCCACATCTACTTGCGCGACAAACCTCTGGAGATATGAACGGCTGTTCATGCCCGGAGAGCATGTGGATATTCGGTGGAAGCAAATTTGATAGCAGTTAGTATTTTGGTCTTCGGCGCAAAAACAAAATAAGATTTCATGCCTCACCTACATGTTCCTTAACCACGCTGCGAGGATTTTTATCCTCGCGTAATCCGACAAATTTCGAATGCCTCAGGTGATCCGAGTCGGTCCATTCTAAGAATTCGATTTGCGCCACAAGTTCAGGTCGCAGCCATACGCATTTCTTCATATCATCAGCGGTCAATCCTTCGCCCCAACGTGAACGATGTGTCTCTGGCAGGTTGCCGAACGGGCATTCCGGGACCGCCAGGGAGCGCAGCTTTTCGAATACCTGGCGCCGTGAGGCCGGCACAAATCCGTTTCGCACTCGGGCGACGTAAACGAGATCGTTTCCCTTGTAATATCCGACGATGATAGAGTCGAGACCATGAGTGCCCGGTATGTAGCCGCCGATCACTAATTCCTGTCCACGATTCACGCGATACTTTATCTAGGCGCCGCTTCGCTTTCCGGGCTCGTCGAAGCTGTCCTTTCTTTTCCGGATGATCCCTTCGAGTCCTTGCTTGCGAACGGCATGGAGAATGTCGGTCGCGGATGCTTCGATATAATCCGAGATGCGAACCCGGCCGGAATTGAACTTGAGCACTGAGCGCATGATGTCCCGACGTTCGATCAGCGGGAGGCGGGTGAGATCACGACCCTGATAGATAAGGAGATCGAAAACGAAGAAATTGATGCGTGATGCAGCGCTGCGGAAGTTCTGGAGCAAATTAAAATCCGGCATACCTGGCTAGACTCCTACTTGACAGGTGTGTATAAAGTGTGTATCATTTCTTAATGTCCAGCCGAGAAATCATACAGCGCTTGAAGCAGGACGGCTGGTATGAGGTTGCGCACGTTGGGAGCCACAAGCAGTTCAAGCATCCGGTGAAGCCGGGACGGGTCACTGTGCCACATCCTCTTCGAGATATACCAATCGGCACGCTGAGAAGCATCGAAAAGCAAGCAGGCATTAGGTTGAGGTGATTGATGGATTACATCGCATATCTGCATAAGGATCGTAAATCGGATTTTGGCGTGAGCTTCCCAGATTTTCCTGGGTGCATTACCGCTGGTAGAACTTTGGAAGAAGCGCGGCGCAGAGCGGCAGAAGCCTTGAGCTTTCATATTGCTGGGATGATCGAGGATGGCGAGAAGATTCCCAATCCATCAACCATTGATGACGTGGCAGGTGATCCTGCCCTTAAGGGCGCCGTGGCGTTTCTTGTCCCCGCCCATTCAGAACGGACAATCCGCATCAACATAACGGCTCCGGAGAGTCAGATTGAGAAGATTGACCGCCTGGCGCGGTCTGCTGGCCTAACGAGATCGGCTTTTCTCGTGCGGTCGGCCATCCGGTCTCGGCCAGCGAATGAGAAGCAATACAAGGGCAAAAAAACTTTCGCTTAATCCGCCAAGAGAAAACAAAACTAAATCATTGGAGCGCCGATGGCCTACAGCTGTCGGCACTCTCTTTTTGCGCTATTCCTGGAGTATGCCGCAGATGTAACGCCAGAGTTCGACCAGATCGATCACTGTCTGTAGGGCAAGAACATAGCTCATTTACCTTTGGCGCTTCAGTTTCGCAAGATGAGCATCCAATTGATCTTCCGAAATTCCTTCGTTACGGTCGAGTTGATCGGTACCGGTTCTAATCTTTGCGTTAACCGTATCCCGGTTTTCAAAAAGCCACCGATCCTGTTCTTTCTGAGTCTCCAGCAAACGGAGCAAGACTTCCTTGATGGAGCCCGAACCGGTCGCCTGAAGCAGTTTTTGGATTCTGGCTTCAAGAGCTGCGTCGTGGATTTCGATGTTCATGACCTCACCCTCCAGAATCTTGTCAAACCCGTTCTTATCGTAGCTGAGGGTCAGTTAGCGTCAGAAGCAGCGAAATTGCGGCGCGCTGGACCGGCGTGTCGAAATTATAGCGAAACGTCACCACGGCAGTGGCATCTAACAGATGCTGGAGTCTCCACAGAGTTGTGGGCAAGCACCCCACGGCCCGTGAAGCAACGGCCTAGAGTGAGGCTCATAATCTTAGGAACGCCTAGTGCCGCACTAGGCAGTCAAATCTGTTGCGACAATGTTGTCGTCGTTCCGTTTCCCCGCACAAATCCTGTGGAATTGATGAAAGATTCTCGACTTGTCCCCGTCAGAGACGTGATTCAGGAAGAATTGCACCGTCGTGGATGTGGGACGTGATGAGAACAAACTTGCTCGGCGATGCCATCAAAGGCGTTTCGCGGACACCACACCGATATTGCGGTCCACCCTCTGGCCGCAGCCTAGATTCCCAGGCAATCCCTATTTGCCGGAGAGTTACCCATTTAGTTTAAGACTAATTCCTATAGAGATTGGTGTTCCGGAAGCTGGTCCGTCCCTAAAAAGAGCTATTAAAGGAAGACGACGTATGTTTTAATAAGAAGTCAGCTTATTAAAGGGAGTTTTTATAACGGGGAGCTCTGTATAACGCTAGTGCCCAACGAGAAGAATTCAAGGCTTGGCACATACCTCTCAACGACAACAGCAAGTGAGACGGTGCGAGCATTTGTGCCTCCGCCTTTGCCTCCAGAGCCTCCCCTCGACCTTAGCGGACTTTACCAGCAGCTTGACCGAGCTAATCAGGCTCTCGGACGGTTGGATGGGTTGACGACACTCCTGCCGGATACTCGACTCTTTCTCTATCTGTATGTCCGGAAAGAAGCGCTTCTTTCGTCGCAGATCGAAGGGACAAAGTCTTCTTTCTCGGATTTGCTCCTCTTTGAAAATGAAGCAGTGCCTGGCGTGCCCATCGATGATGTCGAGGAAGTCTCGAATTATGTCGCTGCAATGCAGCATGGTCTTCGCCGCATAAAAGGGGGCTTTCCCCTTTCGCTACGGCTCATTCGAGAGATTCATGGAATTCTGCTGCGAGGTGGCCGCGGCGCGAACAAGACGCCCAGAGAATTTCGGCGCTCACAAAACTGGATTGGCGGTAGCCGTCCGGGAGATGCTGCATTCGTGCCGCCTCCCCCAGAACGAATGATGGAATGTCTCGACCGCTTTGAACATTTCCTTCACGATGAAAAACACAAGCTGCCTGTTCTCGTCGAGGCCGGACTGATCCACGTACAGTTCGAAACGATTCACCCGTTTCTTGATGGAAACGGGCGTCTTGGTCGTTTGCTGATCACGTTGCTTCTCTGCGCTAAAGGTACTTTGCGTGAGCCGCTTCTCTATTTGAGTCTTTTCTTCAAGGCCCATCGTCAACGCTACTATGAACTGCTTCAGCGAGTCCGCACCGAGGGAGTTTGGGAGGAATGGCTCGAGTTTTTTCTGGAAGGTACGGAAACTACGGCGCGTCAGGCAGCGGACGCAGCCGTTCAGATTCTCCATCTCTTCGAAGGGGACCGGAAGAAGATTCAGACCATGGGCCGCAAAGCTGCATCTGCATTAGCCGTTCACGAATACCTGCAGGCGCACCCGCTGACCAAGATTGGTCCCGCAGCAAAGGATCTCAGACTCTCTATACCCACAGTAACGAGTGCTCTCGAAACACTAACGAAACTAAGAATCGCGAAGGAATCGACTGGCAGGCGTAGAGACCGTTTGTTTACATATCCTCGCTATATACACATTTTGGGTGAAGGGACAGAGCCTCTGAGAAATTAGGGGGCAATCACGGAGCGGCTACCGTTCTGAACCACTCCGGTCCATGGTCCCATCGGAGGCAGTCGAACGAAAAGATTTTGAGAAATAACAACCCGCTACCAGTGAGCAGATGAAGAGATGGCACAGACGATCTATTGCGATGAGTCTGGGTTCACGGGAAACGACCTGTCCAATGTTGACCAGCCGCACTTTGTTTATGCTGGTGTTGCGATTACACCTGAAGAAGCCAATGAGATCAAGGATCGTGCGATTCGCGATTATCGGGTCAACGGGGTCGAGCTCAAAGGAAAGAACCTCGTCAAATACGCGAAAGGAAGAAGGGCGGTATCAGACATCCTCGACACAGTAGCCCGTCGCAGCCAATGCGTCGTAATGCACAAGAAGTACGCGCTTGCCTGCAAACTGTACGAATACCTGTTTGAGCCGGTACTGGCAGATAAGAGTTACGTTTTCTATCAAATTGGGTTTCACCGATTCATTAGCATGCTTGTCTATCTTGAGCTGCGAATTCGCGAGCGGAACGCGGAGCGCCTGTTCGAAGATTTCGAACAGCTAATGCGCAGCAAGAACATCGCAGGCATGTCGTTCCTCTTTGGTCCCTCGCCTGCGGTGCTTAACCCCAATCTGAAGGCACATCTAGAAGATGCGATGCATGCTAATGAGATTGACGACGAGACCGTCTCGGAACGAATTGCGCTGATCGATATAGACCGTTGCAGTCTGGCACTCAAACCCATACTGCCTCCAGAGATTTACACGCCCCTTGAAGAAAGCGAATTCGGTTGCGTCAGATCCGTTTTGAACACCACATCGTTCTTTGCTTCGCCTAGATCCTCATTTGACGCCATTTAACACCATTTGGAAGAAGGGCAGTGGTGCTATGCCTTTGATGATTCAGGACTTGTTTTATAGGGATGAATGTTCGATCCCCACCACTACCAACCATCTTCCTGACTGGTCGGGACTTAACGAAAACGCGCGCAAAAAGGGGCAGATAAGCCCGATGATCCGGTTCGTGAGCAAATTCTCAGCGGCACGAGTGACAACCGGACACCGCTATTTTGGATGATTCGATAGACATTTCTCAGAAGCGTCTTAGGGCCGAGGCTGGGTGTGTTGTCCCCGAACAACCCGACTTAGATATATGGCCCTAAGTTACAAGAGCGGTATGTGGTAGGTTTGAGTCACGATCGAAGGTTGTTCGAAAGGCGACTGTAACGGAGTGGTTGCACTTTTCCCGCTGTTTCTGAAATTGAAGAAGCGCAAATGTCTGGTGATAGGCGCTGGCGCAGTCGGGCAAGGCAAAATTGCCGGGTTGCTAGAGACTGGCGCCGACGTGCATGTGATTGCACCGGAGGCGACACAACGAGTCCAGGAATGGGCTCGGGGCAGGCAAGTTCGTTGGTCGCAGCGCCAATTTCGAGATTCCGATCTGACCGGATGTTTTCTGATCGTTGCCGCGACCTCTTCGAGCGAGTTGCACAAGAGAATTTTTCGCTTGGCGCAGCAGCGAGGAGTGTTGTGCAACGTAGTGGATGTGCCCGAACTGTGTGATTTTTACTATCCTGCCGTGGTGAGGCGCGGCGCGCTGCAGATTGCCGTTTCGACCGGCGGCGAGAGTCCCGCTCTCGCGCAGCGGCTGCGAAAAAAACTCGAAAAAGAATTTAGGCCCGAATACGCAGCTTGGTTGAAGGAACTCGGTGAGTCTCGCAGAACGCTATACGTCACTTCCGAGGACGCTTCTGACAGGAAGATCAAACTGCATTCCATGGCCAGCGAAGAATCCTTCCGCACATTTCTTCATAGACGCGCCACGAAAGCGACGAAGAAAAAGCACAAGTGATAAAGTCCCGCAGCGGGCCGCCTTACATCAACACCTTCAATACATTGCATAGTTTCTTTCACGGCATGCTGCGTGCGGAGGGATGCTAGCATCAGGTCAAGGATCGTGTCTCGGCATGCTTGATGGAATCTAGCGGCGGTGCCGGGTTGCGTTACGCCAAACGGACGCTATGGCCAAAGGAAGGGTTTATCTGGTAGGAGCTGGCCCGGGGGATCCTGGGCTTCTCACCGTGGAAGCAACGCGCCTGTTGCAGACTGCCGACGTAATTTTCCACGACGACCTGGTTTCTCGTGAAATCCTGGAACTGATACCCGAAAGGGTTCACGTAGAGAATGTTGGAAAGCGTTGCGGCCACGCTCGTATTGCACAGCATCAGATTCATTCGCTGATGATCAATGCCGCGAAGGAAGGTTGGAATGTAGTGCGGCTGAAATCGGGCGACCCGCTCATTTTTGGGCGCGCGGGCGAAGAGATGGAAGCGCTGCGGCAAGCGGGAGTGCAGTACGAGGTAGTCCCGGGAATTACCGCCGCGTTTGGCGCTGCGGCGCGAGCGGGGATTCCGCTGACGGACCGTCGACTGGCTTCCAAGTTGGTTTTCCTGAGCAACCACCAGTGCGCGGGAAAAGACTTGTTCGACTGGAAGGGTGCACTTTCAGAAGATACAACGGCACTCATTTATATGCCCGGTGCGGACCACGAAGGTTTGGCGGCTCGGCTATGCGCTGAAGGACTCGATCCAGAAACGCCGTGCCTAATTGTTTCGCGGGCCACTACGGCTCAGCAACAGGTTCACTTTGCAAGACTAGCGAATCTGGGTGAGAGTCCGCGCTATGCGGCTCCGGTTGTTCTAATAGTTGGCGCCGTGGCCGCCCGGTATGCGTCTGAAAGCGGTGACTGTCCGCGAGCCTTCGAGGCGATCACGTTCTCGATGGATCTCGAACCAGCGACGTTGTCCGTCCAAATTCCCACAGATTAGCCGGCAAGGGCCGCATTGCATATATTTTTCAGGAGACGTTACGTCTCTTCTGGTAGTGTTCTGCGTCCTCGCCAACGATGAGTTCAGCGACTTCTTTCATGGTTTTGCGCTGCTGACGGCTTTGGCGGCGCAGCGTTAGGTAGGCTTCTTCTTCGCTAAGATGGGATTCGCGTTGCAAGATTCCTTTTGCGCGCTCCACGACCTTGCGCGTTTCTAGCTCTTCAGTAAGTTCTGAGCTCTTAT
>Ga0209160_1004806_pt1 | contig 10753 bp, 11 predicted proteins | sample GraSoiAngelo_153_FD_186167 | JGI IMG/M metagenome (GOLD analysis project Ga0209160, IMG submission 186167) | Grasslands soil microbial communities from the Angelo Coastal Reserve, California, USA - 14_1009_12_40cm (SPAdes) (version 2) | ecosystem: Environmental > Terrestrial > Soil > Grasslands ...
AGCGGGAGGAGTGGCGCCGCCATTCCGTGATCGCGGAGCTGGCGGCGAAGCGCGTGGTCGGCAAAGGCCCCGAGGGCTACCGGGAGGCGCTCGCCTTCATCGTCGAGAACGCAAAGAAGTGAGCTCGCGGGTCGCCAGGCTGCGGCCGTCGCTCGAGGAGCCGCTCCTCGTCACGAACCCGGCGAACGTCTTCTACCTCGTCGGGTTCAAGAGCTCGAACGCTGCACTGCTCGTCGAACCGGACCGCCTGCAACTGTTCGCCGACTTTCGGTACGCCAACGCGGCGCGCGAGGTCGAGGGCGTCGAGTTCGTCGAGACGAAACGAGCGCTCCTCGCGGATCTCTCGAGCCGGCTGTCGGGCCGCATCGGCTTCGAGTCGGCATTCGTCACGTACGCCGGCTACGAGACCCTCCGCGCCCGAGGCCTCGAGCTCGACCCACGGCCGGGCCTCGTCGAAGCGCTGCGCGCTGTGAAGGACGAGCAGGAGCTCGACGCAATCCGTCGCGCGTGCGCGATCACGGATCGCGTCTACGAGCGGCTGGCGGATGAGACGTTTGCCGGGCGCACGGAGCGTGACGTCGCCTGGAGGATCGACGAGCTCTTCCACGCCGAGGGTGCCGCCGCAGGCTTCGAGGCGATCGTGGCCTCCGGTCCGAACGCTGCGAAGCCCCACAGCCGCGCGACCGAACGCAAGATCGGCCACCGGGAGACGGTGGTCATCGACGCAGGCTGCATGATCGACGGCTACCGCTCGGACTACACGCGCACGTTTGCGACAGGTCCCCTTTCAGACGAGCTGACGGACGCCTACCGCGTCTGTCTCGAGGCGCAGGCGGCGGCGCTCGACGGGATCCGCTCCGGGCTGACCGGAATCGAAGCAGACGGGATCGCACGCGCGGTTGTCGACAGCACGCGTTTCAAGGGAACGTTCGGCCACGGTCTGGGCCACGGGCTCGGCATCGAGGTCCACGAGGCGCCGCGAATGTCACAGGAGTCCTCCGACACGCTTGGGCCCGGCAACGTCGTCACAGTGGAACCGGGCATCTATCTCGAGGGCGTCGGCGGGATCCGAATCGAGGACGACGTCGTCGTCCGCAACGGCGGGATCGAGAACCTCACGAATCTCCGCAAGGACCTGATCGAGGTCGGCTAGCCTTCTCAACCGCAGTGGCCGAGACCGTCAACACGAATCAGTTCAAGAACGGGATGCACATCCAGCTAGACGGTGACGTCTGGCGCATCGTCGAGTTCCAGCACGTGAAGCCCGGAAAGGGCGGCGCGTTCGTGCGCACGAAGCTGAAGGCGCTCGAGTCCGGCGCGGTGGTCGACAGGACGTTCCGCGCGGGGGAAAAGTTCCTGCGGATCCGCACCGAGACGAAGAGCATGCAGTACCTCTACGACACGGGCGACGAGGTCGTCTTCATGGACGAGGACACCTACGAGCAGACGTCGCTGCCACGCGGAACCGTGGAGGACGCACTCGCGTTCATGCAGCCATCGAGCTCGATCCAGATGCTGGTTGTCGACGGCCGGCCCTCGGGCGTCCAGCTGCCCGGGTCGGTCGAGCTCGCGGTGACCGAGACCGAGCCGGGCGTCAAAGGCGACACCGTCTCCAACGTGACGAAGCCGGCCACGCTCGAGACCGGCGCGGTCGTCCAGGTGCCGCTGTTCGTGAACACGGGCGACCGGATCAAGGTCGACCCGCGCGAGAAGCGCTACATCAGCCGGGCCTAGGCGGGCGGCTCGGCGCAGAATCGGATCGTGGGCCTGTCGAGACGCCGCGGGGGTAGCGCATCGCCCCGCCGGACCCGAGGTCGCCGAGTCCTGTTCGCGGTGATCGGCCTCGCCGTCACGGGACTCGTCCTCGTTGCGTACTCGGGGAATCTCCTCAAGTCGCTGGAGCTCACGACGGTCGACGCCCGCTTCGATCTCCGCGGCCGGCAGCCCCAGCCCCATGACGTGGTCATCGTCGGGATCGACGAATTCACACTCGGGCTGCGGGATGCGAATGGCAAACAGATCCATTGGCCCTATCCGCGCCACCTCCACGGCAGGCTGATCAACATCCTGCACCGCGACGGGGCGCGCGTGATCGCGTACGACATCCAGTTCACCGAACCGACCCTCCCGAGCGAGGACAACGCGCTCATCCAGGCGGTTGCGGGGGCGGGCAACGTCGTCCTCGCGACGTTCGAGGTCAACGCGCAGGGAGAGGCGAACGTGTTCGGCGGCGGGGACATTGTCCGGCAGGCTCGCGCCCGGGTCGGGGATGCCGCCATTCCAGTCGACCCTGACGGCGCCCTTCGCCGCGTGCGGTACGAGGTGGGGGGGCTGAAGTCGTTCGCCCTCGTCAGTGCGGAGCGAGCCACGGGCCGCTCGGTCCGAATCTCGGCCGTACGGGGAAAGTCGGAGTGGATCGACTTTCGAGGCCCGCCCGGGTCGTTCGCATACGCCTCGTTCTCGCGGGTACTGGCCGGAAAGGTTCCGCCGAGCTTCTTCCACGGGAAGATCGTCGTCGTGGGCCCCGCAACGGCGTCGTTGCAAGACGTTCACCCCACGTCGACGACCCGCGGCGGACTGATGTCCGGCGTCGAGGTCGAGGCGAATGCAATCTGGACCGCCCTGCACGGCTTCCCCCTTCGTTCGTCGAAGGGAGCGACGTTGGTCTTGCTCGTCCTGTTCGGGCTGCTTCCGCAGCTCACCGGCCTGTTGCTCACGCTGTGGCGCTCGCTCGCCGCTTCGGTCGCCGTCGGCGCGGGCTACGTCGTGGGGGCCCAGTTGGCGTTCAACCACGGGGTCGTCCTCAAGTTCGTCTACCCGCTGGCTGCGCTCACGCTCTCGACAGCCGGTGCGATCACCGCGCAGTATTCGGTCGAGGCCTTCGAGCGGGCGCGCGTCCGCGACGTCTTCTCGCGGTTCGTGCCCGAGCAGGTCGTCGACGAGGTCCTCGCCCGGACGGACGCGGATCTGCGGCTCGGGGGCTCCACCGTCGTCGGGACGATCATGTTCACGGACCTGCGCGCGTTCACGACGTTCTCGGAGGAGAAGCCTCCGGATCAGGTCATCGACGTGGTCAACCACTACCTCGAGGAAATGACCGAGGCGGTCCTCTCGCACGGCGGCACGCTGATCGGCTACGAGGGAGACGGGATCATGGCCGTTTTCGGGGCGCCGATCGAGCAGGTGGACCACGCCGATCGTGCGGTCGCGTCGGCGCGGGAGATGCTCGCCGAGCGGCTGCCGCGATTCAACGAGTGGCTCCGCGTCGACGGCCTCGGTGACGGTTTCCGGATGGGCATCGGTCTGCACAGCGGCGCGTTCGTCGCCGGCAACGTCGGTTCGGCGCGCCGACTCGAGTACACGGCGATCGGTGACGTCACGAATACGGCCTCTCGGATCCAGGGGATGACCAAGGGGACGAGGCACATGCTCCTGCTCTCCCAAGAGACGAAGGCGCTTCTCCAGGGTCCGCCCGACGACCTTGTCTACGTGGATGCGGTCGATGTCCGGGGTCGTCAGGCGACGATCACGCTCTGGTCGCTCGAGGGCGTCTCCGACCCGCAACCCCTGAAGCCTCCAGAGGAGATCGACACGGCTCCACGCGTGCTGTAGAACGTGGCGGTGACTGGGCTCGCGAAGAGCATCCTCCTGCTCGTGTGCGCGACGGTGCTCATCGCAGGCGTGCTCCGCGGATCGGCAGGCGCTGCGGCCACTCCGCAGAGCGTGCGCGCGCAGCCCGGCGGCTCCGGCTGGAACGCGAACGCGACAGCCTTCCGCGGCCAAAACGGCGCGCAGTTCGTGTACACGTGCCCGTTCTATGGGACGGCCGGGGCCGTGTACGGCACGGACGTCTACACCGACGACAGCTCAGTCTGCACCGCGGCCGTCCACACGGGACGCATCACGCTCGCGGGCGGCGGGAGCGTGACGATCGAGATCCGGCCCGGCCAGAGCTCCTACAAGGCCTCGACTCGAAACGGAATCACGAGCAACAGCTGGGGCACGTGGTCCGGAAGCTTCGTCGTCGTCGACGCAAAGCGCGGGAACCCCGGGGTCGGCTCCGGGGGCACGGGGTGGGAGCTCACCGCGACGCGCTTCCGCACCTTCCTCGGGGCGCGCTTCGCGTACGGCTGCCCGGCGAACGGGAAACCCGGGTCGGTGTGGGGTACCAACGTCTACACCGACGACAGCTCAGTCTGCACAGCCGCCGTCCACGTCGGGCGCATCACGATCGCGAAGGGCGGGACCGTGACGATCGAGATGCGGCCGGGTCAGACCTCCTACGAGGGGTCGAAACGGAACGGCATCACGAGTGCATCCTGGAATACATGGGGCGGAAGCTTCGTGTTCGTCGGAGCGCAGGGGCCCGCACCACCGCCGACCGGCACGGCGACCGGGACGGTCCTGGTGAACGGGCAGCAGTTCACAGGCGGCACGATTCCGTACGGGGCGAAACTGGACGTGACCTCGGGCACGCTCACGATGTCCACGTCTCTCGGGACGGTGGCTATCTACGGTGACGGCACCCTCCCTGCGCAGGCCGTCCTAACGCGGACGTCGGAGAAGGTCAACAAGAAGAACCAGCCGCTCGTCCAGCTCACACTCACGGGCGGCGACTTCACGGGCTGTACGCCGCGGACGACGTCGGGGCGTGCATCCGGGAGCGCCCACGAGAAGCCCAAGCCAAAGCCGGTCCGGTCACTCTGGGGAAAGGGGAAGGGAAAATTCCGAACGAAAGGGCGCTACAGCTCCGCCACCGTTCGCGGGACCGAATGGCTCACGACCGATCGCTGTGACGGAACGCTCACGACCGTCAAGAAAGGTGTCGTCACGGTCAAGGACTTCACGCGCAGCAAGACGGTCAAGGTCAAAGCGGGTCAGAGCTACCTCGCTCCCTCGCACCGCTGAGGACCGGGCCCGACGCTCAGGTCGACAACGCTTGTACGAGCGCTGCCTTCCCGTCCGTCAGCACCGGCTCCCCGTGTGAGACGAGCACGAGGTCGACGTCGAGGTCGAGAAGCGCCCGCAGCCGGTCCTTCAAACCGGCCCGCGCCCAGTCCTGCTCCTCCGTCGGAAACCACGACAGGGGCACGCGCACGCCGCCTTCGCCGTCGCCGATCAAGAGGTCGCCGACGACGAGAGCGCGCCAGGGCTCGAGGTAGAACAACGCCTCCACCCAGTCCGCGCCCTTGACGATCTCGGCTCGAACGCCCGACGGCAGCTCCCCCGGCTGGTCGGGTCGCCAGAGGGTCGCGTCGTACCGATCGAGCACTGCCTCGACGCTCCGCTCGTGCCAATGCACGGTCAGGAGGACGTGCACCGGCCGTCCGAGCCTTTCGACGTCTCGGTCGAGCGCCGCCCAGAAGTCCTCGGTGGCGTCCGTCGGCACCTGCGGATCGATCACGGCGAGTGCCTCGGGCAGCTCGGCGTAGACGGAGCCGACTTCGCGCGGCCAGTGCAACCCCTCTTCCCACTCGGGGTGTGCGGCGGCCCAGCGCCAGAGTCCGGGTCGAAGCTCGCGAACGTCCATCTGGGGAAAACCTAATGCGGGCGCTAGGCTGCCCGCATGCCGGGCCTTGCGGATACGACGGTCCGCCTCCTCGGCCAGGACCCGCTTGCCGGCCGCCTGCCGACGGCAGATCAGCTCCGAGTCGCCGAAATTCTCGACGGAGCGGGCTTCGCATACCTCGAGGTCTCGGGCGGCGGGTGTTTCGACAGCGCCGTCCGGCGTGGGATCGAGAGCCCTTGGGAGCGCATCCGGGCCCTCAAGGCGCGGACGAAGACGCCGCTCGGGCTCGCGCTGCGCGGCCGATTCCTCGTCGGCTCGCGTCCCGCCGACGACGATTTCGTCCGGCGGTTCATCGCGTCCGCCGCCGACAACGGCATCGACGTGTTCCGCCTCCACGATCCGCTGAACGACGTGTCGAACCTGCGCGGAGCCGCCGCCGCAGTCGCAGACGCCGGGGCCGAGTTCGAGGCCGGCCTCGTCTACAGCCCCGGCCGCACGGGTGAGACGACGGCACTCGTCGATCAGGCTCGCGAGCTGCCGGAGCTCGGCGCCGCGCGCGTGCTCCTCCACGATCCCACGGGCTCGCTGCAGCCGCACCGGGCGCGCGAGCTCGTCACGGGATTGCGCGACGCGACCGGACTGCCGATCGGGATCTACTGTCAGGGATCCGCCGGCAACGCGCTTGCCGCGGCACTCGAAGCGGCGCGTGCGGGCGCAGATCTGATCGCGTGTGCCATCTATCCGATCGCGCTGTCGTTGCACCGCGTCTCCGGCGAGGCACTAGCGGAAGCGCTGACCGGGCTCGGTCTCGACTGCGACGTCGACGTGACGGCGTTGTGGCACGCCTCGGATCTCGTCGACGACTACATCGGCGACGAGCCGGTCTCGCCGCTCGCCCCGCGAATCGCCGTGCGCGCCGCCGAATACGACCTCCCGGCCGGTCTGGTCGCGGCACTCGACGCCAATCTGCGCGCGCAGGCCCAGGGCGACCGCCTCGACGAGGTGATCGAAGAGCTGGTGCGGATCCGCGAGGAGGTCGGCTGGCCGCCGCTCGCGTCGCCGATCGGGCAGTTCCTCGGCTCGCAGGCGCTCCTGAACGTGCTCTCGGCGACCCGCTACGGCGTGATCGTCGACGAGTTGCGCGCGCTCGTCGACGGCAAGCTCGGCACGCCGCCGGGGTCGATCGATCCGGCCGTTCGGCGCGCGACGGCGCTGACGGCGGACCCAGAGACCGAGGAGGCCGCGGCGCCGCCGCTCGACGAGGTACGAGAGCAGGCAGAAGGGATGGCCGCGAGCGAGGAGGAGCTGCTCCTGCTCGGGCTCTTCGGCGATCAGGCGGAACCGCTCCTGCGCACGATTCGGGGCCGGTCGAGCGGAGATGAACGGCTCGGAGTCGGCGGCGTCGACCAGGTACGTGCGGAGCGAATCCGAGAGGTCGTCCGGATCGTGCAGGAGTCGGGGATCGGCGAGGTGACGATCGAAGAGGCGGGCATGCGTGTCTCCGTTCGCCGCACGGAAGAAGCGGCGCCCGGCGCCAGGCCCGTCGGGTCGCTCTCAGCCGAGGAGGAAGCGGCCGTGCCCCTCGTGGCGCGGTCGAACGGACTGGTCCGCGTCGAGGCGCCGATGGTCGGGACGTTCTATCGCGCGTCCCAGCCGGGTGCTGCGCCGTTCGTCGAAGAGGGGTCGGCGGTGACGCGCGGACAGACGCTGTGCATCCTCGAGGCGATGAAGCTGATGAACGAGGTGAAGTCCGACGTCGAGGGGATCGTGCGTGCGATCCACGCCGAGAACGCGCAGCCGGTGGAGTTCGGACAGCTCCTGTTCGAGCTCGAGCCCGTCGACGGCCTGCCCGCACTCTGATGTTTTCTCGTGTGCTCGTCGCCAACCGCGGCGAGGTCGCGGTGCGCGTCATCCGCGCTCTGCACGAGATCGGCGCTGAAGCGGTGGCGGTGTATTCGACCGCCGACGCCGGTGCGCTGCACACGCGTCTCGCCGATCGAGCCATCTGCATCGGCCCGCCGCCGGCCGCGGAGAGCTACATGAGTATGCCGTCGATCGTTGCCGCCGCCGAGATCACGGGCTGCGAGGCGATCCATCCCGGCTGGGGCTTCCTCGCGGAGAACCCCGCCTTCGTCCGCGCTTGCGACGACAACGACCTGGTGTTCGTCGGCCCGAGCGCGGATGTCATGTCCCGCATGGGCGACAAGGCGCACGCGAAGGAAGAGCTCGGGGCTGCGGGCGTCCCGCTCGTTCCCGGCTCGGAGACGGCGTCGGCGGCCGAGGCACGCGCGGCTGCGAACGACGTCGGGTACCCCGTGCTCCTGAAGGCGCGCGCGGGCGGAGGTGGGAAGGGAATGCGGCTCGTCGATGAGCCCGACGAGCTCGACGATGCGTATGCGCGCGCGTCCGGGGAGGCGCTGGCCGCATTCGGGGACAGCCGCCTCTACCTCGAGAAGGCGATTGCGCCGGCGCGTCACGTCGAGGTGCAGGTTCTGTGCGACGCGGACGGCGGTGTCCTGACCCTCGGGGAACGCGAGTGCTCGATCCAGCGCCGGCACCAGAAGCTGATCGAGGAATCTCCGTCGCACCGTCATGGAGGACGCAGTCGCCCGCGCGTGCGTCCAGATCGGCTACGTGAACGCCGGCACGTTCGAGTTCCTGCTCGATCCCGACGGTGCGTTTTACTTCATCGAGCTGAACGCGCGGCTGCAGGTCGAGCACCCCGTCAGCGAGGCGGTGACCGGAATCGACGTCGTGCGCGAGCAGCTTCGCATTGCGTCCGGGTCACCGCTGGTGGCGACGGGACGTGCGCCGCGGCGCGGGCACGCGATCGAGGTGCGGATCAACGCGGAGGATCCGGCCCGCGGGTTCGCGCCCGCACCTGGCGTCGTCGAGCGGTTCCGCGCGCCGCTCGGTCCCGGCGTCCGCGTCGACACGCATGTGGAGGACGGCGCGGTGATCCCGCCCTTCTACGACTCGCTCGTCGCGAAGGTGATCGTCTGGGACGAGAACCGGCCGGCTGCGATCGAGCGCTGCCTGCGCGCGCTCGGCGAGCTGGAGCTCCGAGGCTTTCCGACCACCCGCGAGGCGGCGCTCGAGATCGTCGCGGGCGAGGTCTTCCGAAGCGGCCGCTATTCGACGAGCTTTCTCGAGGAGATCCCCCTCGCAGCGGTGGGCGCCGCGTGAGCGTCGTCATCGACGCCGAGCGCGGGACGGTCACCATCCCGGCGGGAACGCTGGCGTCGCTCGTGACGGCTGCCGTCGAGCGCGTCGACGGTGCGCGCGTCCGACGCGGTCGGCGCCACCTCGACGTCGAGGTCGAAGACGGGCATGCGCGCGTCGCCGTCGAGCTCGTCGCGCGTTACGGCACGATCCTCCCCGAGGTGGCGCGAGCAGTACAGGAGCAGGTGACCGACGCGCTGACGACGATGTGCGGCGTGGTCGTCGATGCCGTCGACATCGAGGTCGAGGAGGTCGAATGAGCCGCAAGGGCGCGCGCCGAACCGCGTTGTTCCTCCTCTACCAGTGGGACGTCACGGGTCAGCCGCTCGAGTCGCTGTACGGGGGCGACGTCGACGAATGGGCACGGGCGACGGCGACGAATGTCGCGGCGGAGGCGCGCGAGCTCGACCGCCGGATCACGGAAGCGTCCGCAGACTGGACTGCCGACCGGCTGGGCGCCGTGGAGCGGAACATCCTCCGCATCGCCGTCCACGAGCTCGACGGCGACGAGGTTCCCGACGAGGTCGCGATCGACGAAGCCGTTACGCTCGCAAAGCGCTACGCGACCGACGACGCGGCGAGGCTCGTGAACGGGATACTCGGGAGGATCGTGAGAGAGAAGGCGGCGCCGAGATGAGCAGCGGCGAGGAATCCCTGGCCCGGGCGGAGGAGCTCCTGGCGCGGCTCGAGGCGACGCGCGCGGAGCTCGAACGCCTGTCGCAGGCCGAGGACGCCGACAAGGCGCTCGACATCCTCACCGAGCTGGCCGAGTTGAGCCGGAAGGTCGAGGAGGAGTTGCAGCGCGCGAAGCGCGACGCGGAGACGGATGCACAGGCCTGACGAGTTGCGCGACCTCGCCGAGTCGTATCTCGCGGACCTCGCCCTCACGCCGGAGCTGCACGGGCAGGCCGAGTCGGTTCGCTACGCGTTGACGATGGGCGGCAAGCGCGTCCGTCCCGTCATCTGCCTGGCGACGGCCGAGGCGGCCGGCGCGGAGCCGGAGCGAGCGCTCCCGGCTGCCGCGGCGGTCGAGCTCGTGCACAACTTCTCGCTCGTCCACGACGACCTGCCGGCGCTCGACAACGACGAGGTTCGCCGCGGCAACCCGTCCGTGTGGGCGCGTCACGGGGAGGCGACAGCCGTCCTCGCCGGCGACGCTTTGCTCGTGGAGGCGTTCCGGCTAGCGCTGTCGTATCCCACGCCGTCCGTCGGTCGCGAGCTAGCGCAGGCCACGCTCGGAATGATCGGCGGGCAGTACCTGGACATCACGGGGACGGCGCCCGACGAGGCGACGCTGCACAGGCTCAAGACGGGCTGCCTGTTCGCTGCGTCGGTGGGTGTCGCGCTGTGGGTCGCCGATGTCCCTGAGCGGGAGCAGGCGCGGTGGCGCGCGTTCGGCGACGAGCTCGGGCTCCTGTTCCAGATCGTGGACGACATCCTCGACGGTGACGGCTACGTGCTCAGCCACGGCGCCGACGGCGCGCGGGCGCTCGCGGACGAGGCGGCCGACCGGGCGCACGCGCGACTCGAGGACATCGCGGCCGACACCTCCGTGCTCGCGGAGATCGTCGCCGGGCTCGCGGCGCGGACGTTCTGAGCCGGTGAAGAAGCGTCTCGACGTCCTGCTCGTCGAGCGCGGGCTCGCCGAGTCGCGCGCGCAGGCGCAGGCACTCGTCCTCGCAGGTCGCGTACACGGGCACGACAAGCCGGGGATGCAGGTCGACGAGGAGGCAGAGCTCGAGCTCGAGCAGTCGCCGCCGTTCGTGTCGCGCGGCGGGGAGAAGCTCGCCCACGCACTGGACGCTTTCGGTGTCGATCCGAGCGGACGTGACTGCCTCGACGTCGGCGCGTCGACCGGAGGCTTCAGCGACGTGCTCCTCCAGCGGGGCGCCGCGCGCGTCGTCGCAGTCGATGTCGGCTACGGGCAGCTGCACGAGAAAGTGCGGAACGACCCGCGCGTGACGGCGCTCGAGCGGACAAACGCCCGCGAGCTGCGAGAGCTTCCCTTTCAACCGGACCTCG
>Ga0209160_1004810_pt1 | contig 10749 bp, 10 predicted proteins | sample GraSoiAngelo_153_FD_186167 | JGI IMG/M metagenome (GOLD analysis project Ga0209160, IMG submission 186167) | Grasslands soil microbial communities from the Angelo Coastal Reserve, California, USA - 14_1009_12_40cm (SPAdes) (version 2) | ecosystem: Environmental > Terrestrial > Soil > Grasslands ...
TTCGCGTTCATCCCCGACCCGAAGCCGTAGCATTCACCGTTTTCCGCAGCGCGGGTAGTGGGTATCGCCGCCCTTGCCGACGAGAAGGAACTCGCCGTAGCCTGACCTCCCCTCTAAGGAGGTTGTATGCGCGACGATCAGTTAAAGCTAGAACTTTTCCGGATAAAAGCGCGTTTGCATTTAATTGAGCGCCTATGTTTGAAGGCTTATATCGTAGGCGTAGCCCTTTCAACGGAAGTGCCATACGCACAAGCGCACGAACACACAATAGAGGCGCTTGAACAAGCCGCCTCACTTGGCGAGATCGGCCTTCTTGAGAAGTACGGGGATATTTCCGGCGCTTTGCCGGCTGACGAGTTTCGAGAGATCGTCGAAGAGCTAAAAGAGTATGTCCGCTCCTTGCCAGGGGGTCATTAGCAGTCATCTACGTTGCCTTTAGGCAAAACCACCCGTTACCGCAGCGCGAGTTTCCTTGCGCTGACCTGATTTCCTCTTTATAATCCGGCCTCTTTTTCGGCCCCGGGGCGGCTATTCAGAGTCAGCGAATGCCGCCCGGTTCGTTTCTGGAAACGTAAAGAACATGCCCACCGTCAACCAGTTAGTGCGTGCAGGGCGCGTCGCGAAGCGCGCCAAGTCGAAAGTCCCGGCGCTCGCCGGCTCGCCGCAGAAGCGGGGAGTCTGCACGCGGGTCTACACGACCACGCCCAAGAAGCCGAACTCGGCGCTGCGCAAGGTGGCAAAAGTGCGGCTCACCAACGGCTTCGAGGTGATCGGCTACATCGGCGGCGAGGGCCACAACCTGCAGGAGCACTCGGTGGTGCTGATCCGCGGCGGGCGGGTCAAGGACCTGCCGGGGGTGCGCTACCACATCGTGCGCGGCTCCCTCGACACGCAGGGCGTCAAAGACCGCAAGCAGGCCAGGTCCAAGTACGGCGCCAAGGCGCCGAAGTCGGCCTAGGAAGAGAGCCGGACATGCCGCGTCGCAGAGAAGTCCCGAAGCGCGAGATCCTGCCGGATCCGAAATTCAACAACGTCGACGTCGCCAAGTTCGTCAACGTGCTGATGACCCGGGGCAAGAAATCGGTTGCCGAGAGAATCATCTACGGCGCGCTCGACAGCATCAAGTCGAAGTCGGGCAAGGATCCGATCGAGGTGTTCACGCTGGCGGTGCAGAACGTGAAGCCGGTGGTCGAGGTGAAGAGCCGCCGCGTCGGCGGCGCCAACTACCAGGTGCCGGTCGAGGTGCGGCCGGTCCGGCGCATCGCGCTCGCCATGCGCTGGATCCGCGAGGCGGCGCAGAAGCGCGGCGAGAAGTCGATGACCGTGCGCCTGGCCGGCGAGCTGCAGGAAGCGGCCGAGGGCCGCGGCGGCGCGATGAAGAAGCGCGAGGAAGTGCATCGCATGGCGGAAGCCAACAAGGCTTTCTCGCATTACAGGTTCTAGGAAGGATCAAGGAACAGTGGCCGTGGCTCGCAAGACTCCCATCGAACGCTACCGGAACATCGGCATCTCGGCGCACATCGACGCCGGCAAGACCACGACCACCGAGCGCATCCTGTTCTACACCGGCGTCAACCACAAGATCGGCGAGGTGCACGACGGCGCCGCGACGATGGACTGGATGGAGCAGGAGCAGGAGCGCGGCATCACCATCACGTCGGCGGCGACCACCTGCTTCTGGAAGGGGATGGACCTGTCCTACCCCGAGCACCGCATCAACATCATCGACACGCCGGGCCACGTCGACTTCACGATCGAGGTCGAGCGCTCGCTGCGCGTGCTCGACGGCGCATGCATGGTCTACGACGCCGTCGCCGGCGTGCAGCCGCAGTCGGAAACCGTGTGGCGCCAGGCGAACAAGTACCGGGTGCCGCGGCTCGCGTTCATCAACAAGATGGACCGCGTCGGCGCCAATTACTTCAAGTCCTACGAGCACATCCGCAACCGGCTGAAGGGCAATCCGGTGCCGATCCAGATTCCGCTCGGCGCCGAGGACAGCTTCGCGGGCGTGATCGATCTGGTGGCGATGGAGGCGATCTACTGGGACGAGGCCTCCCAGGGAATGAAGTTCGACAGGCGGCCGATTCCCGCCGAGCTCGCCGCCGAGGCGAAGCAGTGGCGCGACAAGATGGTCGAGGCCGCGGCCGAGGCCAACGAGGAGCTGATGAACAAGTACCTCGAGTCGAACGAGCTTTCGGTCGAGGAGATAAAGAAGGGCCTGCGCATCCGCACCATCAATAACGAGATCGTGCCGATGCTGTGCGGCTCGGCGTTCAAGAACAAGGGCGTGCAGGCGATGCTCGACGCCGTGATCGATTACCTGCCCTCGCCCGTGGACATCCCGCCGGTGAAGGGGGAGAACGAGAAGGGCGAGCCCGCTTTCCGCAAGCCCGGCGACGACGAGCCGTTCGCCGCGCTCGCGTTCAAGATCATGACCGACCCGTTCGTCGGTCAGCTGTCCTTCATCCGCGTTTACTCGGGAGTACTGTGCTCGGGCGATACGGTCTATACCTCGGTGCGCGGCAAGAAAGAGCGCATCGGTCGCCTGCTGCAGATGCACGCCAACGAGCGCCAGGATATCAAGGAAGTGCGCGCCGGCGACATTGCCGCCGTAGTCGGGCTCAAGGACGTCATCACCGGCGAGACGATCTGCGACGTCAAGAAGATCATCACGCTGGAGCGGATGGAATTCCCCGAGCCCGTGATCTCGCAGGCGGTCGAGCCCAAGACCAAGGTCGACCAGGAGAAGATGGGCATGGCGCTCGGGCGTCTCGCGCAGGAGGACCCGTCGTTCCGCGTGCGCACCGACGAGGAGTCGGGCCAGACCATCATTTCGGGCATGGGCGAGCTGCACCTCGAGATCATCGTCGACCGCATGAAGCGCGAGTTCGGCGTCGAGGCGTCGGTCGGCAAGCCGCAGGTCGCCTACCGCGAGACGTTCAAGAAGTCGCTCGAGTCGGAAGGCAAGTTCATCAAGCAGTCGGGCGGCCGCGGCCAGTACGGCCACGTCTGGCTCAAGCTCGAGCCGCAGCACGGCAAGGGCTATGAATTCGTCGACGCCGTCAAGGGCGGACGGGTGCCGAAGGAATTCATTCCGGCGGTGAAGAAAGGCGTCGACGAAGCCCTGCAGGAGGGCGTGCTCGCCGGCTACCCGGTGGTCGACATCAAGGTCACGCTCACCGACGGCTCGTACCACGAAGTCGACTCGAACGAGAACGCGTTCAAGATGGCGGCGATCTTCGCCTTCAAGGACGGCATGCGGCAGGCGCACCCGGTGCTGCTCGAGCCGATCATGGCGGTCGAGGCCGAGACGCCCGAGGAGAAGATGGGCGACGTGATCGGCGACCTGTCGGCGCGGCGCGGCGTGATCCTGGGCATGGACGATCTCCCCGGCAGCAAGGCGATCAAGGCGGAAGTGCCGCTCAACGAGATGTTCGGGTATTCCACGACCTTGCGTTCACTAACGCAAGGCCGTGCGACGTACACGATGGAATTCAAGCACTACGCCGAGGCGCCCAAGAGCGTGGCTGACTCCATCATCAACAAGGACGACAAGGACAAGAAGTAGGAGCGCAATATGGCGAAAGGCAAATTCGAGCGCACCAAGCCGCACGTGAACGTGGGCACGATCGGGCACGTGGATCACGGCAAGACGACGCTGACGGCGGCGATGACGCACATTCTGGCCAAGAAGTACGGTGGGGAGGCGAGGAACTACGATCAGATCGATGCGGCGCCGGAGGAGAAGGCGCGCGGCATCACGATCAACACGGCGCACGTGGAGTACCAGACCGCGAAGCGCCACTACGCGCACGTGGACTGTCCGGGGCATGCCGACTACATCAAGAACATGATCACGGGGGCGGCGCAGATGGACGGGGCGATCCTGGTGGTGTCGGCCGCCGATGGGCCGATGCCGCAGACGCGCGAGCATATTTTGCTGGCGCGCCAGGTGGGCGTGCCCTACATCGTGGTGTATCTGAACAAGGCCGACATGGTGGACGACAAGGAGCTCCTGGAGCTGGTGGAGGTGGAGGTGAGGGAGTTGCTTTCGAAGTACGATTTTCCGGGGGACAAGACCCCGATCGTGATCGGCAGCGCGCTCAAAGCGCTGGAGGGCGAGGACTCGGAGCTGGGCACCAAGTCGGTGCTGAAGCTGGCCGAGGCGCTCGATTCGTATATTCCGACGCCGAAGCGCGAGATCGACAAGCCGTTTCTGATGCCGGTGGAGGATGTGTTCTCGATCTCGGGCCGGGGGACGGTGGTGACCGGAAGGGTGGAGCGCGGGGTGGTAAGAGTGGGCGATGAGATCGAGATCGTGGGGCTGCGGCCGACGCAAAAGACGGTGTGCACGGGCGTGGAGATGTTCAGGAAGCTGCTCGATGAGGGGCAGGCGGGGGACAACGTCGGGATTTTGCTGCGCGGGACCAAACGCGAGGAAGTCGAGCGCGGCCAGGTGCTGGCCAAGCCCGGCTCGATCACTCCCCATGCGAAGTTCGAGTGCGAGGTGTACGTGCTCAGCAAGGAGGAGGGCGGCAGACATACGCCCTTCTTTAACAACTACCGGCCGCAGTTTTACTTCCGCACCACCGATGTGACCGGGTCGGTGGAGCTGCCCAAGGGCACCGAGATGGTGATGCCGGGGGATAACGTGAAGATGGTGGTGACGCTGATCACCCCCATCGCGATGGAGCAGGGGCTGCGCTTTGCCATCCGCGAGGGCGGCAAGACCGTGGGCGCCGGCGTCGTGGCGAAAATCATTGAGTAAAAGGGGCATAGCTCAACTGGCAGAGCGTCGGTCTCCAAAACCGAAGGTTGGGGGTTCAATCCCCTCTGCCCCTGCCAGCACCGCACGATGACCGACAAGATCAAGCTAGCTGCTGCCGCCGTGCTCGTGGCCGTCGGCATCTGGGGTTATTACTGGCTGGGGGACAGCGCGTTGCTACTGCGCATCCTGGCCGTCGTTGCCGGCATCCTCGCGGGGGCGGCCGTGGCGTGGACGAGCGAACCGGGCCGCCAGTTCGCCGTATTCGCCGGCGAGGCAATCGCCGAAGTCAAGAAGGTGGTCTGGCCGACGCGCAAGGAGACGATGCAGACGACCGCGGCGGTATTCGCGTTCGTGGTGGCGATGGCGGTATTTCTATGGATCAGCGACAAGACACTGGAATGGGTGCTGTACGAGTTGATTCTCGGCTGGAAAAAGACATGACCGCACACGGAAATAAGCGCTGGTACGTGGTGCACGCGTATTCGGGCTTCGAGAAGTCCGTGCAGCGGGCGCTCGAGGACCGGATCAACCGCGCCGGCATGACCGACAAATTCGGCAAGATCCTGGTGCCCGTGGAGGAAGTGGTCGAGATGAAGGGCGGCACGAAGCACATGTCCGAGCGCAAGTTCTTCCCGGGCTACGTGCTGGTCGAGATGGAGATGAACGACGACACCTGGCACCTGGTGAAGAACACCAACAAGGTGACCGGCTTCGTCGGCGGCACGGCCACCAAGCCGGCCCCGATCCCCGAGAAGGAGGTCGAGGCGATCATGCAGCAGATGCGCGAGGGCGTGGAGAAGCCCAAGCCGAAGGTGCTGTTCGAGGTCGGCGAGATGGTGCGGGTGAAGGACGGCCCGTTCACCGATTTCCAGGGCACTGTCGAAGACGTGAACTACGAGAAGAGCCGCCTGCGCGTCGCGGTGACGATCTTTGGTCGCTCGACTCCGGTCGAGCTGGAATTCGGTCAAGTGGAGAAGGCTTAAATGGCAAAGAAAATCGTCGGCTTGATCAAGCTGCAGGTGCCGGCGGGCAAGGCGAATCCCTCGCCCCCGATCGGCCCGGCGCTCGGCCAGCGCGGCCTCAATATCATGGAATTCTGCAAGGCGTTCAACGCGCAGACGCAGAAGGTGGAGCCGGGGCTGCCGCTGCCCGTGGTGATCACGGCGTATGCGGACAAGAGCTTCAGCTTCATCATCAAGACGCCGCCGACCAGCGTGCTGATCAAGAAGGCCGCCGGCATCGAGTCGGGCAGCCCGCGGCCGCACACCGACAAGGTCGGCAAGATCACCCGCAAGCAGGTCGAGGAAATCGCCAAGGCGAAGATGCCCGACCTGAATGCAGCAGATCTCGAAGCGGCGATGCGCATCGTGGCGGGCAGCGCCCGCTCGATGGGCGTGATCGTGGAGGGCATGTAATGCCGAACATCTCCAAGCGCAGGAAGGCGATCGCCGGCAAGGTGGACCGCAGCAAGTCCTATCCCGCCATCGACGCCCTCAGGCTGGTGAAAGAGACCGCGACCGCGAAATTCGACGAAGCGGTCGATGCGTCGGTCAACCTCGGCATCGATGCCAAGAAAGGCGATCAGACGGTGCGCGGTTCGGTGGTCCTGCCGGCCGGGACCGGAAAAAAGGTGCGCGTCGCGGTGTTTGCGCCGGGGGACAAGGCGCAGGCCGCGAAGGCCGCGGGCGCCGATCTGGTCGGCATGGAAGATCTCGCCGAGCAGGTGAAGGCCGGCAAGATCGATTTCGACGTGGTGATCGCGGCGCCGGAGGCGATGCGCGTGGTCGGCTCGCTCGGCCAGATCCTGGGTCCGCGCGGCCTGATGCCGAACCCGAAGGTGGGGACGGTCACCGCCGACGTCGCGGGGGCAGTGAAGAACGCGCGCGCGGGCCAGGTGCAGTTCCGCGCCGACAAGGCGGGCATCGTGCAATGCACGATCGGCCGCGCCTCGTTCACGCCCGAGCAGCTGCGCGACAACCTTGCAGCGCTGGTGGAGGCGCTGAACCGCGCCAAGCCGGCCGCAACGAAGGGCAACTTTTTGAAGAAGCTCTCCGTGTCGAGCACGATGGGGGTCGGCGTGAAGGTCGATCCCGCGTCGCTCTCGGCGCAGCAATGACTTTGGCAAGTGCTGTCAAAGACCGTAGGAGCCCGAAGTGTGGAAAACGCCACGGGCTTAATCGCGCAGCGTCCTACGCAGACGGCGTTCCTGATTCCAGGTCCGCCGTAACAGGGACGGCGAAGAAACCGCCGTTCAAATCGTAGTTATGGAGGTAGACCTTGGGTCTTAGTCTGGAGCAGAAGCAAGCAATGGTCTCGGAAGTCGCGGCCAGGCTGGCGAACGCGCAGGCGGTCATCGTCGCGGAGTACCGCGGCCTGGACGTCGAGCACGTGACCCAGCTGCGCGCCAGGGCCAGGAAGTCGGGGCTGTACCTGCGGGTGCTCAAGAACACCCTCGCGCGCAGGGCCGTCCAGGGCACGCCGTTCGAGAAGCTGACCGAGAAGATGGTCGGCCCGCTGATGTACGGCATCGCCGCGGATCCGGTCGCCGGCGCGAAAGTGCTGTCGGAGTTCGCCAGGGACAACGAGCGGTTCGTGATCCGCGGCGGCGCCATGCGCAACAGCGTGATGTCCGACAGGGACGTCAAGGCGCTCGCGCTGCTGCCGAGCCGCGAAGAACTGCTGGCGAAGCTGATGGGCACGCTGCAGGCGCCGATGGCCAGGCTGGCGCGCACGCTGAACGAGGTGCCGGGCAGGTTTGTACGGACCCTCGCCGCCCTGCGCGATGCCAAATCAGGAACCTAATCTCAGGAGAGAAGCAATGGAACGCACGCAAATACTGGAAGAGATTTCGAAGATGACGGTCCTCGAGCTGTCGCAGCTCATCAAGGACATGGAGCAGAAGTTCGGCGTGTCGGCCGCGGCTGCGGTGTCGGTGGCGGCGCCGGCCGCCGGCGCCGGGGCGGCCGCCGCCCCGGCGGAGGAGAAGACCGAGTTCACGGTAATGCTCAATGCCGTCGGCGACAACAAGGTGAACGTGATCAAGGCGGTCCGCGAGGTCACGAGCCTCGGCCTGAAAGAGGCCAAGGACCTGGTCGACGGTGCGCCCAAGCCGGTGAAGGAAGGCGTGTCGAAGGCCGAGGCCGAGGCCGTCGCGAAGAAGCTCGGCGATGCCGGGGCGAAGGTCGAAATCAAGTAAGGAACTTCGGCAGCCGGGGACGGTCACAAAGACCCTCCCCGGGTTTTGCTTGCGAAGGTAAAAGCATTTGTATTGAAGTATTTAGGAGTATTCATGACCTATTCCTTGACCGAGCGCAAACGCATCCGCAAGAGCTTCGCGAAACGGGCCATCGTGCAGAAGGTGCCGTTCCTGATCGCGACCCAGCTCGAGTCCTATACCGGGTTCCTGCAGGCGCACGTCGCGCCTGAGTCGCGCCGGAACGAGGGCCTGCAGGCGGCGTTCACCTCGATCTTTCCCATCGTCAGCCATTCGGGGAACGCAAGGCTCGAGTTCGTGAGCTACTCGCTCGGCGAGCCGCCGTTCGACGTCAAGGAATGCCAGCAGCGCGGCCTGACCTATGCCAGCCCGCTGCGCGCCAAGGTGCGCCTCGTCATCATGGACAAGGAGGCGCCCAAGCCCACCACCAAGGAGGTGAAGGAGCAGGAGGTCTACATGGGCGAGATCCCGCTCATGACCACCACCGGCTCGTTCATCATCAACGGCACCGAGCGCGTCATCGTGTCGCAGCTGCACCGCTCCCCGGGGGTGTTCTTCGAGCACGATCGCGGCAAGACGCACTCCAGCGGCAAGCTGCTGTTCTCCGCGCGCATCATCCCTTACCGCGGCTCGTGGCTCGATTTCGAGTTCGACCCCAAGGACATCGTGTTCTTCCGCGTCGACCGGCGCCGCAAGATGCCGGTGACGATCCTGCTGAAGGCCCTCGGCTATACGCCCGAGAGGATCCTCAAGGAATTCTTCGCCTTCGATGGTTTCCACGTCGAGCCGAATCACGTGCTGTTCGAAATCGTGCCCGAGCGGCTGCGCGGCGAGGTGGCGCGCTTCGACATCACCGACAAGGCCGGCAAGGTGGTTGTCGCCAAGGACAAGCGCATCACGGTGAAGCACATCCGCGACATGGAGGCGGCGGGCATCAAGAAAATCACGGCCCCCGACGACTTCATCCTCGGCCGCACGCTCGCGCACAACGTCGTGGCGAGCGACACCGGCGAGATCATCGCCAACGCCAACGAGGAGATCACCGAGGCGCTGCTTGCCAAGCTGCGCGAGGCAAGAGTCGGCAAGATCCAGACGCTGTTCACCAACGACCTCGACCAGGGCCCCTACGTCTCGCAGACGCTGCGCGCCGACGAGACCGCGGACCTGAACGCCGCGCGCGTCGCGATCTACCGCATGATGCGGCCCGGCGAGCCGCCGACGGAGGACGCCGTGGAGGCGCTGTTCAACGGCCTGTTCTTCGCGGAGGAGCGCTACGACCTGTCGGCGGTGGGCCGCATGAAGTTCAACCGCCGCATCGGCGCGCCCAGCGAGAGTAGCTGGCAGCTGCGCTTCAGGGGCATCGCGTTGTCGAAGGAAGCCGAGGCGGAGCTGCGCGGCTACTTCAAGCATGTTCCCGAGCTGTCCCTCGGCAAGGTGAGCCTCGAGGGCATCGCAGCCGAGGCCGAGGCCCAGGCGGCGGTCGACAAGATGTTCCACGACCTGAAAGCCAAGGGCATCGACAAGGGCAAGCTCGAAGTCAAGGTCGAGCCGCGCCTGACGCTCTCCCCGAAGGACATCGTCGAGGTGATCCGCCTCCTGGTCGAGCTGCGCAACGGCCGCGGCGAGATCGACGACATCGACCATCTCGGCAACCGCCGCGTGCGCTCGGTCGGCGAGCTGGCCGAAAATCAATTTCGCGCCGGCCTGGTGAGAGTCGAGAGGGCGGTCAAGGAAAGGCTCTCGCAGGCCGAGTCCGAGAACCTGATGCCGCACGACCTGATCAACGCCAAGCCGATCTCGGCGGCGATCAAGGAGTTCTTCGGCTCCTCGCAGCTGTCGCAGTTCATGGACCAGACCAATCCGCTGTCGGAGATCACGCACAAGCGGCGCGTCTCCGCGCTTGGGCCGGGGGGCCTCACCAGAGAAAGAGCAGGGTTCGAAGTGCGCGACGTGCACCCGACGCACTACGGGCGGGTATGCCCGATCGAGACGCCGGAAGGCCCGAACATCGGGCTGATCAATTCGCTCGCGCTCTATGCGCGCACCAACAAGTACGGCTTCCTCGAGACGCCGTACCGCAAGGTGAAGGACAGCAAGGTCACCAACGACATCGCCTACCTGTCGGCGATCGAGGAAGGCAACTACGTCATCGCCCAGGCGAACGCCTCGATCGACAAGAACGGCAAGCTGGTCGACACGCTGGTGTCGTGCCGCTTCAAGAACGAGTTCGAGCTGAAGTCGCCCGAGGAAGTCCAGTACATGGACGTGGCGCCCTCCCAAATTGTCTCGGTCGCCGCTTCGCTCATTCCGTTCCTCGAGCATGACGACGCCAACCGCGCGCTGATGGGCTCAAACATGCAGCGCCAGGCGGTGCCGTGCCTGCGTCCGGAGAAGCCCCTGGTCGGCACGGGGGTCGAGCGCACCGCGGCGATCGACTCCGGCACGTGCGTGATCGCGCTTCGCGGTGGCGTCGTCGATTACGTTGACGCCAACCGCATCGTGGTGCGCGTCAACGACGACGAGACCGTCGCTGGCGACGTGGGCGTCGATATCTACAAGCTGACCAAGTACACGCGCTCGAACCAGAACACCAACATCAACCAGCGCCCGATCGTCAAGCAGGGCGAGCGCCTCGCGAAAGCAGACGTGGTCGCCGACGGCGCGTCGACCGACCTGGGCGAGCTCGCGCTCGGCCAGAACATGCTGGTCGCCTTCATGCCGTGGAACGGGTTCAACTTCGAGGACTCGATCCTGATCAGCGAGCGGG
>Ga0209160_1004811_pt1 | contig 10747 bp, 9 predicted proteins | sample GraSoiAngelo_153_FD_186167 | JGI IMG/M metagenome (GOLD analysis project Ga0209160, IMG submission 186167) | Grasslands soil microbial communities from the Angelo Coastal Reserve, California, USA - 14_1009_12_40cm (SPAdes) (version 2) | ecosystem: Environmental > Terrestrial > Soil > Grasslands ...
GGCGGCCATTCCGATCGTGTTCGTGCTGGCCATCTTTCTGCCACGCCGGCTGCGGCTGATCAGCGACATGCGCGGCATTCATGTGACGTTGCGGCGCGCCCTGGCCCAGCCCGAGTTGGCGCCGCAGATGCTCGAAATCCTGGCCGGCCGCGCCATCTATACCCTGCCCTACAATCGCCTGCTCGCCTACTCGCGCAACCCCGCGGAGGACTGGTACCTTCGCCGCTTCGAGCCGCTGGCTCGGGCCGAGCTGGAGCGGCACGGCCTGACCGTCGAGCGGTATTTTGGGGCCCGGCCCGCGCTGAAAGCCTGATTCGGCCCAGCAAGAAACCCCGCTGAGCGCAGGTTGCTCTGGGGAACCGCCCCCGAGCGGCCACTTGCCTATGGCCATTCAGCCACCGCCTCAAGCCACCGCCCCCGAGTTCTTCCCGCTGGCGCCGGCCCGCACCGAGGATTGTGGACTGCCTGTGGCCCGGCTCGCGGACCTGCTGCTCAAGCACATCTACTTCAAGTCGCCGCTGTCGGCCAAGGACTGGGCGGCGGCGCTCTGCCTGCCCTACCAGACGGTGACGCCGGCGATCCAGAGCCTGGTGGAGCAGGGCTGGGCGCAGACCATCGGCCGGATGGCGGGACCGGCGACGAGCCACGACTTCGGAGAGTCACTCGGTTACCTGATCACCGATCCCGGCCGGCTGCGCGCCCGCGACGTCCTGGCTCGTGACCATTACACCGGCCCGGCGCCGGTGCCGTTTGCGCAGTACGAGGATTCGGTCCGGGCGCAGGTGAGCCAGGCGGACGTGACGGCGGCCTGGTTGACTCGAGCCCTCCAGCACCTGACCCTCAGCCCGGACCTGATGGTGCAGTTAGGCCCGCCCGTCAATGCCCGGGCGCCGCTCTTCCTCTACGGCGCCCCCGGCAACGGCAAAACCACCATTGCCGAGGCCTGCGCCGAGTTGCTGGGCGAGCCGATCTACATCCCCTACGCGATCGACATCGAGGGCCAGGTGATGCGCCTCTACGATCCGCTTCATCACCAGCGGGTGCAGCGCCAGCTCCCGATGAATTTTGATTCGCGCTGGGTGCTGGTCAAGCGACCCTTCGTCAAGGCCGGCGGCGAGTTGACCACGGCGCAGCTGTCGCCGTCGTTCGACCCCCTGATGCGGTACTACGAAGCGCCGATCCACCTCAAGGCCAACGGCGGCATCTTCCTGCTCGACGACTTCGGGCGGCAGGATTCCTCGCCTCGGGCACTGCTCAACCGTTTGATCGTCGCGCTCGAGCGGCGGATCGACTACCTGACCCTGGCCGGCGCCGGGATGGCGGTGGGGGCGCCTTTCGAGGCCATGGTGGTCTTCAGCACCAACCTGGAGCCGGCGTCACTGGTTGACGAGGCGTTCCTGCGGCGGGTTCGCTACAAGATCCACGTCCCGGACCCGACCCCGGTCGAATTCCGCCAGATTTTCGAGCGGGCCTGCAAAGAATTCGAGATCGTCTTCAACGAGGTGGGCTACAACTACGTCCTCGATCGGTATTACAAGCCGTTCAAGCGGCCGTTCCGTGGCTGCCAGCCGCGCGATATCCTGAACCAGCTTGATGAGGTGGCGTACTTCCTCGGCCGGCCGCCACGGCTGGAGCCGGACTTGATCGATCTGGCCTGCCGATCGTACTTCGTGCAGGCGTAATTTGCGGCTGGCCCAGCGGTTACGAACGAAGCAGGCAACCGGTCATCGCCGAGTCGACCGCTAGCCACAAGCTTCGGGACGCATTGCTCAGCCTGGTCGGGGTAAGGTCCGGCCATTTTCGGCTGGAATCCGGCCATCACGCTCGAGCCTGGATGGAGCTGAACCAGCTCTTCACGCGTCCGGCGAGGCTGCAGCCGTTCGTCACGGCGCTCGCTGACAAGATCGTCAGGCATCGTGTCGATACCGTCTACGGCCCGCTCACGGGTGGCGCTTTTCTGGCTCAGGCGATCGCCCAGCGACTAGGCGTCGACTTCGGGTTCTTCGAGCGGATTCCGACCGAACGGCCCGGGCTCTTTTCAATTGATTACCGGCTGGCGCCGGCGCTGCGCGGTGCCGCGAAGGGCAAGCGAGTAGCGGTCGTCGATGACGCGATCAGCGCCGGCTCGGCAGTGCAGGCAAGCCTTGCCGATCTGGAATCAACCGGCGCGGTCCCCTTGGTGCTGGGCGCGCTGATCGTGATCGGCCCGCGGGCCGCGGCGCTCGCTGCCGAGCGGCACCTCGCCCTCGAGTGGCTGGTCGACGTTCCGAACCCGATTTACGTGCCGAGTGATTGCCCGATGTGCGCGCTGGGCGCGCCACTGACGAGTCCCTAGCCGCGGATCTGGTTGTAGAACTCGATCTGCCAGCGCCACTCCTTTCGGTCGTCGGCGTTCCACCAGGCTTTGAGGATGCCGGCCTCGCCGCCGGGAAGGATCACGAGCCGGCCGATATCGCCGTCGGTTGGCCAGCCGTCCTCCAGCGCGATGGTCGCGCCCCGCCGGACGAGGTAGCTCATCGGCCCCGGTTGGTGGCGCTCCAGGCCCTCGCCCTTCGCGACCACATTGCCGGTGGCGTCCCGAACCGTGACATTCAGTTTTTGCGGGGCGGCGTGAACGAGCACCCGGTCCTGGCCATCCCTGGCGTTGACGCGGGAGCGCGCAAATGGGAGGCCGGTCGCGCCTGGCCCCGGGAGCCAGAGGTCCCAGGTCTCGAGCTGCTCGGCCATGGAAGTATTTACCCCCTCCTCGACCATCCCCGCAAGCCCCAGACGCAATGACACCCGGGATGACTCCCGGGCGTCACTGCAGGAGGCGAGGCGTTCGAGGTTAGGAGCGCGTCAGGTGCGGACCTGCTTGATCAAGCGGTCCTGCGCCTCGAAGATGATGTCCTGGATATCGAGAGCACTGGGACCCGACTGGTCCATGCGATAGGCGAGCTGGGGATCGACCGCTTCGACGATCTGACGCAGGCGAGCCTGCATTTCGAGCGGGACTTCCATCATGTCGCTTTCCAGCAGTCGTTCCACCTGTTCGAGCGCCTGGTAGAGCGAGTACCGAAGCGTGCGGCGAGCCGACTCTTCGCGCCGCAACTGGTTGAACCACTGATCCTGCTGGTTGATCATCCGCAGCGTATTCCTGAGCATGGTCTCCCCCTAGCTCACTCCGAGCGCCGGCACACTGCATGCCGTCCGGCGTCTGCCGCCGCCGGTAGTTCTTCGTTTCCGCGTGTGCCTTGGTTCGCCTACCTCCCCCTAAATATGGGGTCTAGTGGTCGGTTCCAGTACCAGATATAGGTTTCGCCGATTCTACCGCCGGGATTGAAAGGCTGTCAAGGGCAGAGACAGGCAAACGCCTGGAGTTATCCACAACATCTCCCCGTTTTTCTCTGCAACCCTCCGACCCCTCTCCCCGAAGGAAGCTCTGCTCAGTCGAGCAAGGGACTAAAAATACGACCAGACGTTGAAGCCGTCCAGACGGAACATTTGTTGCGGCCCTTTTTCCACTGCGCACTAACAGACGGTGCAAAAACGCCTGTGGAAAAGCGGTGCAGGATCTCAACGCTCGGATCGTCGCGTGTATTTATCGAGCGTCGCGTTGAGGGCGCTGGCCAGGTCGATGCCCAGGTAATTCGCGAGGAGGATGACGATGAAGAAGACGTCACCGAGCTCATCCATAACCGAACCCGATGCATCCTTTGCGGTCCGCGGCTTGTCGCCGAAACGAAAGTTCAGCTCCCGGCCCAGCTCACCCACTTCCTCGGCCAGGCGGGCGTATTGCGACAGCGGCGACCAGTAGCCGGCTCGTTGCTTGATCCAGCTGTCGACGAAGGCCTGTATCGCCGGAAGGTCTGCGGGGAGCGGCGGGCCGTCGGCCACCGTCAGATCGCTGGCAAGCGTTGGTGCAACGTCAGCGCGTCGTGGAAGAGATCGCCCACTTCCTGCAACCGATCGCCCACGGTTTTGATCGTCCACCGGTCGGGGCGAAGCCGGGGATCGTCGAGCTCCTTCCAGGCGATGGGGACCGAGACCGGCGCCCGGATCGCCGGCCTGACCGAGTAGGGACCGGCCAGCGTCTTGTTGATCACGTTCTGGGTGTAGTCGATACGGATCTTGCCGGTGCGGCGCTTGACCTCCCAGACCTCCGTCACCCGGTCGGGCATCAACTCCGCAATCATGTGGGCCAGCTTGGCGACGAAGCCGCGGCTTTCCTCCAGGGTGTAGCGGCGCTCGATCGGAATGTAGACGTGGAGCCCGCTCTGCCCGGTCGTTTTCAAGACGGCTTTCAGCTTGAGGTGGTCGAGGGCGCTCTTGATTACCTTGGCGACGGCGATCACGTCGTCGAAAGTCGCCCCTTCCGCCGGATCGAGGTCCACCACCGACCAATCGGGGTACTCGGGCTTGTCAACGCGCGAGTACCACGGGTGCATGTCGATCACGGCGTGGTTCGCCAGCCAGGCCAGGGTCGCGACTTCCTCGATCAGGATCCAATCTTTGAGACTCTTTTGGTCGCGGTAGCGGAAGGTGGGGATCCAGTCCGGGGCGTAATCCGGCTTGTCCTTGACCCAGTAACTCTTGCCGTGGATGCCGTCCGGATGCGGGTTCATCGATAGCGGCCGCCGGCTGTAGTAGGGAATCATGATCGGCGCCACCTGGACGTAGTAGCGGATCAGGTCACGCTTCGAGTAACGATCTTCAGGGAAGAGCACCTTGTCGAGGTTGGTGAGGTGCACGGTGCGGCCGCCGATTTGCCAGTTGCCCTCCTTCGGGATGGCCTCCAGCGCCTCCAGCTCGGCGGCGCTGGCGCCTCGGACTTTGGTTCCCAGCTGTTTGGCGATCCGCGCCGCGGCCTTGCTGAGCGGGGTGTTCGGCAGCTCCGCGGCGGACTGGGCCGGCGCCCGAGTTGCGCTGCGGGTTCGCGTCGCCGTGCTGGTGCGCTTCGCTACTTTTACTTTTGGCGTGGCCCTCGCACGGGCGGGCTTCGTTGCCGGCTTTTTTGCCGCGGGCTTCGGCGCGGACTTAGCCCGGGCACGTTCACGGTCGGCCTTTCCGGGCAGCTCGCGGTGGACGTCGCGCGGCTTGACGTCATCGCGCAGGCCGAGGAAGACCGGCTGCCGCATCACCCCGTCGCGCGTCCACTCGGCGAACTTCACTTCTGCCACCAGCTCCGGCTTTACCCAGGTCGGCTTTTCGTTGGCGTGCGGCGGCGGTCCGCTGAACGGCGGGTCCTTGATGATGAGCGGCTTCATCAGCTTGTCGAGCTGGGCGAGGGTCCGTTCGTCGAACCCGCCGCCGGTGTGGCCGGTATAGACCAGCTTGCCGTCGTCGTAGACCCCCACGATCAGGGCCCCGAAGTATTTGCGACTGGCGCGCGGCGCCGTGAAGCCGCCGATAACAACCTCCTGCTGGAGGACGGCTTTGACCTTCAGCCAGGCACTGCTCCGGACTCCGGGCTGATACGGGCTGTCCCGTCGCTTGGCCACGATCCCCTCGAGCCGTTTCTGCTGCGCCGCCTTGAAAAAGGCCTTTCCCTGGCCGAGGACATGGTCCGAATACTTGAGCAGGGCTGAGTCGCGTACCACGTCACGCAGCAGGCGCTTGCGATCCTCGAGCGGGACCTTGAACAACCGCTGGCCGTCGAAATAGACGATGTCGAACACGACGTACTGCATTGGCCGCGGCTCGGTGCCGCGGTTCTGCAGCAGCTGGAACGACGGCCGGCCCTCATCGTCGACCACGACCACCTCGCCGTCGAGCACCGCCTGGCGGGCGTTCACCAGGCGGCTGATGGCTTGCAGTTGGGGGTACTCGGCGTCGACGATGCGGCCGGCGCGCGTCTGCAAGGACACCTTGCCCTCGTCGATGAAGCTCACCAGCCGGATCCCATCCCACTTGACCTCGAACAGCCAGCGGTCGTCGTCGAACGCCTCGCCAACCAGCTGGGCTTTCATCGGGTCCAGGGTCCGGGGCATCGCACCCTTCTCGGCATTGGCCAGGTTGATCAACCCGCCACCGCCTTCATCCCGCCGGCTTGACCAGACGGCGTCCTTCCCCTGCTCGATCTCTTCCTTCGTTCGTCCGGTCTTGACCGAGGTATCGAATTTCTCGATGGCGAAGCTCGGGTCGGCCGCCTCGTCCTTCTTCTTGATCAGCAACCAATCCTTGTCGGACCGGGTCCGGACGAGGGCGTAACGGCCGCTGAGCCTGGCGCCGTGGAGCCGGAATTTGACCTCGCCGCGTTTCAGCGACTCGGCCGGGGTCGCCTCCTCCAGCTCGTAGGTGCCCCAGTCCCAGACCATCACCGTCCCGCCGCCGTATTCCCCTTTGGGGATGGTGCCCTCGAAGTCGTAGTAGCTGACCGGATGGTCTTCGACGTGGGCCGCCAGGCGGCGCTCGGCGGGATTGAGGGTCGGCCCTTTGGGAATCGCCCAGCTGACCAGCACCCCCTCCATCTCCAGGCGGAAGTCGTAGTGGAGTCGGGTGGCCCAGTGTTTTTGCACCACGAACCGGTTACCGGCGCTCGGGTCGGGCGCGCCCTTCGGTTCGGGCGTCTTGCTGAAATCGCGTTTTCGCTGGTACTCGGCGAGTGAACGCGGCATTCAACCCAGTTTGCCAGAATGATCCGATGCCATCTGAGCTCCGCCACCCCGCGGCTGAGGTCGATGCCGCGACGGCCGAGCACCTGCTCACGCATCGGCGCGAGCTCCATGCGGCGCCGGAGTTGTCCTTCAAAGAATTCGAGACCGCCCATTACATCGCGGAGCGGCTCGAGGCGCTGGCGCCGGATCGCCTGGAGGCGGCCGTCGGCGGCGCCGGCGTGGTTGCCGATATCCGGGGCGCGCGCCCGGGCCGGTCGGTGCTGGTCCGGGCCGACATGGACGGGCTGCCGATCCAGGAGGCGTCGGACCTCCCCTTCAGGTCGGGCCGCCGCGGTGTGATGCATGCCTGCGGCCACGACGTCCATATGGCGATCGCCCTGGAAGTCGCGCGGGCCATGAGCGAACAGCGCGCCGGGTTCAGCGGGCTGGTCCGGTTCGCGTTCCAACCCGCCGAAGAAACCGCCGGCGGCGCCAAGCTCATGATCGACGCCGGCGTACTGGACGGCGTCGATCGCCTCATCGGTCTCCACGTCTGGTCACAGCTTCCGGTCGGCCAGGTGTGCGTCCGCCCGGGCGCGATCATGGCCAGTGCCGACTGGTTCACGCTGACGGTGCGCGGCAAGGGCGGGCACGGAGCCATCCCGGAGGTCACGGTGGACGCCGTGGTGATCGCCGCCCAGGTGGTAACGGCCCTGCAAACCCTCGTCAGCCGGGAGACCTCGCCACGGTCGCCGGTGGTGGTCACGCTCGGCAGCATCCACGGTGGGACCGCCTTCAACGTCATCGCCGGTGAGGTCGTGATCGAAGGCACGCTGCGAACCTTCGACGCCCAGCTCCGTGACCGGCTCTTGCAGCGTATGGCTGAGCTCGGTGATGGGATCGCGCGCGCCATGCGTGGCGCGTGCGAGTTTCAGCTCAGGTCGGCGTCACCGCCGGTGGTCAACGATGCCTCGATCGCGAGCCTGGTCGCCGGCACGGCGGGTGCCATCCTGGGTGAGGACGCGGTGGTGCCGTTCGAGCCATTGATGGTCGGCGAGGACTTCTCCTATTTCCTCCAGGCCCGGCCCGGTTGCTTCTTCCTGCTGGGTGGGGCGCCGGAGGGGCCGCCGGTCGGGCATCACACCGCCGAGTTCCGGATCGACGAACGCTGCCTGCCGATCGGCTTCCGGGTGATGACCGCGGCGGTGCTGCGGCTGCTCGAGCCTGATTAGAATTTCGGCTTGCGCAGGCTGGGCCGGACGCTGAACCCGATCAGCACCAGGCTGACCAGCAAGGCGGCCAGCATGCTGAGCCAGTTAAGTGGAAGGCCGGCGACCGCGGCCAGCAGTCCGAGCGACGACGCCAGCAGGGTCACCATGCCGAGCACCCGGATGAACCGATTGAATCCGCTGCGATAGGGAAGGTGGATTCTTGCGCGGAAGCCGCCCAGGTTACGGGGCAGGTCCAGGTCGGTGCTCGACGTCTGGGCGAGGTTCTCGGCCAACTCCGACTGATATAACGAGCGCGGGCTGCGGAAGCCGTCACGCCATCGTTACAGTCGGCTGCCGGGAGCATGACGGGGCGAGGCCTGGATTGCGAGGGTCGCTTCTATAATCTCGACGATGGCTGTTGCGGTTCGCGACACGCGCACGGTCGAACAGGCGATGTCCGGCCAGTTCGCATTCTGTTTCCCGAGCACGAGCCTCGCCCAGGCGGCCCGGATGATGGCCCAGAACCGGGTCACCGAGCTGCCGGTGATCGTCGATCAGCGTTCGCTGGGGTACGTCTCGTACCTGGACATCCTGCAGCGGTATGTCAGGGCGCAACTCGGCGGGCGGGCCGCCGACCTGGTGCGCACCCCGCTTCCGGAGGTCCGGCCGGAGCAGCCGCTGTCGGAGGCGGTTCGGCTGCTCCGCGAGTCCGGCCGGCAGCTGGTCCTGGTCACGACGCCGGCCGGGATGCCGATTGGGGCGCTCACGGTGCGCGACGTCACCCGGGCCATGGCGGCCGCTGCCTGATGCCGGCGCTGAGCAAGGTCGTCAGGCCGATCGGCGAAACGTGCCCGGCAGACCTCAGCGCATCCGAGGCGCTGCGCCGCCTGAACACCTCCGGCGGCGATGCGCTGCTCGTGGTCGACAACGGCGGGGTCGTCGGGCTCTTCGGCCACCGCGAGGCTTTGGCCGCGTTCGCCGATGGCAGCGGGCCGGTCCGCAATTACATGCGCCGGCCGTTGCCCGGACGCAACGTCGCGGATTCGCTGGAGTCCGGGGCCGACATCATGTACCGGGAGGACACCCCGGTTGTGCTGCTGACCGAGGACGAAGGGCCACTGTTCAAGAAGACCTCGAGGACGGTGGGCGTGGTGAGCGCGTACGAGGTCCTCGACGAGATCGGCAAGACGACCACCGATACCGCCTCCAATAAGGTGTTCGTCGGCCGTCGGGACCTCAGCCTCAACGTGCCGGTGTCGCCCTGTCAGCGGGCCTGCCCGATCCACCAGGACATCGCCGCCTATGTGGATTACGTGTCGCAGGGTCGATACCTCGACTCCTGGCTCGTCATCCACGAGACCAATCCCTTTCCCTCGATGCTCGGCCGGCTCTGCAACCATCCCTGCGAGACCGACTGCAAGCGCGGCTGGGTGCAGGGACCGGAAAACGCGGTGTCGATCAAATCGCTGAAGCGCTTCGCCACCGACTACGCCTGGGCCCGGCGGGTGAAGATCGACTGGCAGCGGGCGCCGGAAAACGGAAAGCGGGTCGCCGTCGTCGGGTCCGGCCCTGCGGGGATGACGGCGGCGCAGGATCTCCGCTTGATGGGCTACGGCGTTGACCTCTACGAGCGGGAAGCGAAGCTCGGCGGCTTACTGTCGGCGAGCATTCCCCACTTCCGCTTCGACCACGACCAGCTGCTCTGGGAGATCCAGATGATCGTCGACATGGGGGTCAACGTCCTCCTGAACAAGAACGTCGGCAAAGACATCCCGATCGAGCGGCTGCGCACCGACTACGACGCGGTCTTCCTGTCCGTCGGGATGATGACCGGGCGCATCCTGCCGGTACCCGGTTCCGACCTACCCGAGGTGATCTCAGCGATGGAATTCCTCAGGGTGCGGTCGTACGAGATCGTCCCGGACAATTTCCCCCGTGGCGGTGACGTGGTCGTCATCGGCGGCGGCGCAGTGGCCACCGACGCCGCCCAGACCTCGATCAAGACGGGCGCCCGCAAGGTATGGATGGTGTCGATCGAGCCCGCCGACCGCTTGCCGGCCTTCGGTAACGAGCTGGTCGAGGCGCGCGAGATCGGGCTGACACTGCACACCGGCGTGATCGTCAACGGCATCAAGGCCGACGCGAGCGGCCACGTCAGCGGCGTCGAGTTCATCCGGGTCGACGAGACCAAGCTGGAGTTCGACCCCGAAAGCGGCAAGCTGCTGATCAACACGGTGCAAAAATTGCCGGGCAGCGAGCACGTCATCCCCTGCCGCTACGCGATCTTCGCCTCCGGGCAGATCATGGATTTTCCCCAGGACCAGGGGGTGCCGCTGACCCAGCGGAAGCTGATGGAGGCCGACACCGGGGGACACACCACCCTGGCCAAGCTGTTCGCCGGCGGCGACTGTGTCCAGGGGCCGTCGTTCATCGTCGACGCCGTCGCCTGGGGTCACCGGGCGGCGCGCTCCATCAACGAGTACCTGGGCGCCGCGGTGCCGCGCGACGCCAAGCCGCTGACGGTGATCGAGACGACCGACGACCACCGCGAGGCCGACTACTACGCCCGCGAGGAGCCACCCATCCAGCCGGCCGAGAAACGGATGGACATGACGCCCGTGGAGTTGCCCTGGAATGACGAGCAGGCAATCACCGCCGCGCTGCGCTGCTTCCAGTGTGACACCGTGCATCACGTCGACGAATCGACCTGCATCCTCTGCGGCGCCTGTGACGACGTCTGCCCGGAGAAGGCGCTCGACGTCGTCGTCTACGGCGAGAACCGCGACACGTCGAGCGGCGGCTTCGTCGAGATCTGCAATACGGTGCTCGGCGAAGAGTTCGGCGGAAAGGCCGGCAAGATCCTCGTCAACTACGACCGTTGCACGAACTGCCGGATCTGCGAGGATCACTGCCCGGTCAACTGCATCACCTTTCAGCGGGTCCGATTCCGCGACGATGCCA
>Ga0209160_1004815_pt1 | contig 10744 bp, 3 predicted proteins | sample GraSoiAngelo_153_FD_186167 | JGI IMG/M metagenome (GOLD analysis project Ga0209160, IMG submission 186167) | Grasslands soil microbial communities from the Angelo Coastal Reserve, California, USA - 14_1009_12_40cm (SPAdes) (version 2) | ecosystem: Environmental > Terrestrial > Soil > Grasslands ...
AATGGAAATTCGGCGACGTGTTTTTCGGACGGATGGACCGCAACTGGGGCCCCCCCGGCATCCAGGGCCTGCTCCTCTCCCCGAACCCGTATGGCCTCGATCATTTCGCCATCTCGGTCGGGACGGCGCAGGTGCGCTTTGAGGCGCTCGCGACCCAGCTCGACGATGGCGACTCGAGCGGCGCGGTAGTGCACCGCTTCATGGTGCAGCACCGCCTGCGGCTCGCACCGGGACGCTGGGCCCTCGCGTTGTGGGAGGGCACCGTGCTCGCGGGTCGGGACCGGTCGTTCGAGGCGTGGTACTTGAACGCCCTCAACGCCGGCATCCTCGAGCAGTGGAACAACGGGGGGAACGTGAATTCGTTCGTCGGGCTCGACGTCGAGCGCCGCGGGCGCGTCGGCGTGTTCGGTCAGCTGATGCTCGACGACATCCAGGTCGACCGCGCGGCCGCGACGGACCGGAAGCCGCCAAGCTATGCCGTCACGCTGGGAGCGCGCGGCGCCATCGGCGCCGCGGCCACGGCCTGGCGCGTGTATTACACGCGCGTCACGAACCTCACCTACCGCAACGAAGACAGTCTGCAGGTCCCGTTGTACCACTCGCTCGGGACCGGCCGGAACTTCGACGATTACGACCAGCTCACGTGGACGCTCGGGCTGCTCCCCCGGGCGGGGCTGCTGCTCACGCCCGAGCTCACGTACCTGCGCCAGGGGGAAGGCGATCCGCGCCTGCCCCATCCCGTCGTGTCGGCGTATCCCACCACGCCGACCATCTTTCAGGGCATCGTCGAGCGCACGCTGCGCTTCGCGGTGGCGGGAAGCTACGCTCCCTCCGCGCGCGTCGGATTGAGCTTCGATGCCGGCGTGCACCACATCAGCAATTTCCAGCACACGAATGGCGACACGCGCACCCGGTTGCTCGGCCGCGTGAGCCTGAGCTACCGGCTCGAGCGCGTAGGCGCGGTTCAGTGACCACCCCGGACGCCCGTCTCACGCGCGACCATCTCGAGCAGCTGTTTACGCAGATGAAGACGCGCCGCATTGTGGTGGTGGGCGACGCGATGCTCGATATCTATCTCGCGGGCGAGGCGGAGCGGATCTCCCCCGAGGCACCGGTGCCCGTGGTGAGCGTGCACACGCGGCGCCACGCGCTCGGCGGCGCCGCCAACGTCGCCGCCAACGTCGCCGCGGTCGGCGCGGAGTGCCTGCTCGTGGCCGTGATCGGAGACGACGACCGCGGAGACTCGTTCCGGGCCGAGCTGGCGCAGCACCGGCTCGCCGACCGACACATCGTGGTGGCGGCGGCGCGGCCCACCACGTCCAAGACGCGCGTCACGGCGCGCGGCCAGCAGGTGGTGCGCATCGACGAGGAGATCGAGGATCCGATTCCCGCACGCACCGAGAACCAGCTGCTCGGCCAGCTCGACGCCGTCATGGCGGACGCCGACGCGATTCTTATCGAGGACTACAACAAGGGGACCTTGACGCCGGCCGTGATCGAGCGCGCGATGACCCTGGCCCGCAAGCGCGGCATCCCCGTCGTCGTGGACCCGAAGTTCAAGCACTTCTTCGCCTACCGTGGGGCGACGCTGTTCAAGCCCAACCGCCGCGAGCTCGAGCAGGCCATGGGCGCGACGCTCGACCTGGCCCACCCCGACGCGCTGCCCACCTCGCTCGACAAGCTGGGCGTCGACAACCTGCTCCTGACCCTCGGGGCCGAGGGCATGGTGCTCGTCACCAAGGACAAGCAGATCGGCCGCATCCCGACGATGGCGCGCGAGGTGTTCGACGTGTCGGGCGCCGGCGACACGGTGACGGCGTGGGTCGGGACGGCGCTGGCGGCCGGGGCGTCGGTGCGCGAGGCCGCCCAGGTCGCCAATTACGCCGCCGGCGTCGAGGTCGGAAAGTCCGGCGTGGCCACGGTCTCGCCCGCGGAAGTCCTGGCGATGCACGAGGCGCATTACGACCAGCTGGGGAAACTGCGCAGGGGCGGACTGCTCTAGCGGCGCGACAGTCCGACGCCGATCACCACTCCGTCCACGGTTTCGAGCCGCGTTCCGCCACCCAGCACCGCGTGATCGATGCGGTATCCCAGCCGCAGCTCGAGCGGCGCGCGCGCCAGGTGCACGACCATGCCGGCCTCGCCCCCCTGGGCGTGGTCGAACGGCTCCGGCGCGTTCACGCTGGCGGACACCGCGCGCCACAGCTCCACGTAGCCGCGCCCCGCCGAGCCGACGAACGCGCCCGAGACGCGGGCGCGCAGCTCCCAGAACACCCAGCGCAGCTCGGTGCCGCCGCTGAGCGTGTACGAGCGGGCGTGCGGGCCCACCGCGAGCCTGAGCCACGGCGCGGGCCGGACGCCGAGCAACGCGACGCCTTCCACCAGGTCCTGACCCGGCGCGCTCGCGCCTTCGGGGCCGATCTTTCCCTGCACGTAGCCGAGCGCGAGCTCGAGCCGCCCCAGCGCCACGTCGCCCTGCCCGCCCACGACCGTGCCCGTCAACTGGTCGACGCCGCGCACCCGCGTGCTCACGATCGAGAGTCCCGCGGCGGGCACGAGTCCCTGAGCGCCGCCCCGCGTCGTGCCTGCGGCGAGGGCCGCGAGCGCGAATCCTACCGACGCGACTCTCATCGCGCGCTCGGCTTGATGGCGGTCGGCTCGCCGGCGTGCACGGCGAGGTGGACGTCGTCACGCCGCTGCGCATTCTGGGCCTTCACGGCCGCCACGCGCTGCTGCCAGCGCGCTCGCAGCACCTGATTCGCCTGGATGTTCGCCGTGAGCGGCCGGCCGGGTCGGTGCAATACGTATCCCAGAGCACCGGCAAAGCCCACTGCTCCCGCAACCGCCAGACGCGACCGGTCGGGGGGATCGCTCCCCACGACCGAAGGCAACGCGGCCACCGTGGTGGCGAGCAGCACGCCGCCCAGTAGCGCGCGCAGCGCCGGCCGACTCCCGGAGCGCTCCGGCAAGAACAGCGAATCGGCCGGGGGCTTGGGCCAGCGCAGCGTATCGACATGCACGACGCGCAGGTCGAGGGGCAGCTGCACGATGCCCGCGAGTTCGCCGGTGGGCGCCCGCGATGCGACGCGTAACAGCACGCGGCTGACCGGAGGCATCTGGCCGGCCGCGTCGAGGCCGTCCCATTGCACCCGCAGGCTGTCTCCCATGGGTCCGGCGTACAGCGCCCGGAAGGGCGCCCCGTCCTGATAGCGCAGGGTGACTTCGACCGTCTGGAACGCGCTGGCCACCACCCAGAAGGCTAGGGCACCGGTGCCGGTCGAGATCTCCGTGTCGGCCGGCGCCACGAGCACCACCGCGCGCGTCTCCACGCGCACGTTGTCGAACACACTGGTGACTTCGGGCGGGAACACCAGGCGGTCCGGCCGATAGCGGGGATCGAGCTGCACCAGGCGCCGGAACACGGCCACCGCCGAGTCGCGCCGGCCCCGGAACAGGTCGGCCGCGCCGAGATACACGAGGCCCTGGGCGCGCTCGCTGCTGGACGCGGTGGCGCCGGTCGCGCGGGCGAGGTCGCGCCGCAGCAGCGCCGCCGCCTGGTCGAAGTCGAGGTTCTGGTAAGCGCGGATGCCCTCGGCGAACGGACTGCCCACCACCTGGGCGGCTCCCTGCGCGGCCGCGGCGCTCCAGCCGCACGCCACCAAGAGGATCCACCCGAGATGCTTCATCGACTCGCCGCTTGTCACGGGGTCAGGTTCACGGTGTGCGCAAAGGGTGCCGAAGTGCTCGCGAGGAAGTTGGCATCGCCGCCATACGTCGCAACCAGGGTCTCGGGCCCTGCTACGAGGGGGATCATGCTGCAACTTCCGTCCGCAACCGTCGCCATGCAACTCACTACTCCATCCGTGACCGTGACGTTGCCCGTCGGCGTGCCACCACTCGATGTCACGGTGAAACTGATCGTGATCGGCTGGCTCACGACCGACGGCTCGGGCACGACGCCAGTGATGGTCGTGGTCGTGCCCGCCTGGGTTACCGTGTGACTGACACCGGTCGAAGCACTCCCTGCAAAGTTCGCGTCGCCGCCATAGGTGGCGGTCAGGGTCTGAACGCCCGCCGTTGACATGGTCAGCGAGCAGCTCCCGGCCGCCACTGTGCCGGAACAGCTGTCGGTCCCGTCGCTCACGGTCACGGTACCGGTGGGCGTTCCCGCAGTCGAAGCCACGCTGAACAGCACGCCGACTGCCTGACCCACCGTCGAGGGATCGGGCGCCTCGCTGGTGATCGTTGTCGTCGTGGGCGCCGGATTCACGGTGTGACCGACGCTCGCCGAGGTGCTGCCTGCGAAGTTGCCGTCACCGCCGTAGGTCGCGGTGAGCTTCAGCGACCCGGCCGAGCTCGGCGTCAGCGAGCAGCTGCCCGCCGCTACCGTGGCGGTACACGTCTCCGCCCCGTCGCCCACGGTCACCGTACCCGTCGGCGTGCCGCTGCCCGAGGTGACGCTATAGGAGACGATGATGGCTTGGCCAAACACGGAGGGATCGGGCGATTGCCCGGTGATCGACGTTGTGGTGGTGGCTGGGCTCACCGTGTGCCCCACGCCAGTAGACGTGCTGGCCGAGTAGTTGCCATCCCCGGGGTAGCTCGCGGTGACGGTTCGCGTGCCGGCCGAGTTGAACGCGATGCTGCAGCTTCCTACGGCCACGCTTGCGCTGCAGCTCTGCGTCCCGTCGGTCACAGTGACCGTCCCCGTCGGTGTGCCGCTGCCCGGGGCGTTGGCCGCCACAGTGAAGAAGAAGGTCACGGCCTGGCCCACCGTCGACGGATCGGGGGTCTCGCTCGTGATGGCGGTCGTCGTGGCGGACGCATTCACCGTGTGCGGCACACCACTCGACGTGCTGCCGGCGAAGTTGGCGTCGCCCGCGTAGGTCGCGGTGAGCGTCTGGGTGCCCGCTGTCGTCGGGGTCAGGCTGCACGTCCCAGTGGCGACGGTCCCGGCGCAGGTGTCGTTGCCATCACTCACTGTCACATTTCCCGTGGGCGTGCCGCCGGTCGAGGTGACGGTGAACGTCACCGCGATCGCCTGGCCGACCGCTGCGGGATCGGGCGTGTGGCCGGTGATGGTGATCGCGGTGCTGGCCGCCGTCACTGTCTGCGCTGCCCCAGCCGAGGTACTACCCGCGAAGTTCGCGTCGCCCGCGTAGGTGGCCGTGAGGGTCTTCGTCCCGGGCGTGGTCGGTGTCAGGGAGCACCCGCCCGCCGCCACGGTGCCAGTGCAGGTCGCTGCCCCGTCGCTCACGGTGACGTTCCCCGTCGGCGTCCCGGCGCTCGACGTCACCGTGAACGTCACCGCGATCGCCTGGCCGACCGCTGCGGGATCGGGCGTGTGGCCGGTGATCGCGGTCGTCGTGGCCGCGGCGTTCACCGTCTGGGCCACCCCAGCTGACGTGCTGCCGCCGAAGTTGGCATCGCCCCCATAGGTCGCGGTGAGGGTCTTGGCCCCCGCGGTCGTCGGCGTCAGGTTACAGGTGCCCGCTGCGACCGTCCCGACACAGGTCGCAGTGCCGTCGCTCACGGTGACGCTTCCGGTGCCGGGCGGGACCACTGTGAATGTCACGGTGATTGCCTGACCCACGGTCGAGGGATCGGGCGTGTGGCCCGTGATCGTGGTGGTCGTGCCGGCCAGGTTCACCGTGTGCGACACGCCCGGCGAGGTGCTACTGCTGAAGTTGGCGTCGCCGCCGTACGTCGCCGTGAGCGTCTTGGCTCCCGCCGTCGTCGGGGTCAGGTTGCACGTGCCCGCCGCCACCGTCCCGGTGCAGGTCGCGGCGCCGTCACTCACCGTGACATTCCCAGTCGGGGTCCCGCCGCTCGACGTCACCGTAAACGTCACCGCGACCGCCTGACCGACCGCCGAGGGATTCGGCGTATGGCCCGTGATCGCCGTCGTCGTGCTGGCGGCACCCACTGTCTGGGTCACCGGCCCCGACGTGCTGGTGGCGTAGTTCCCATCCCCCGCGTAGCTCGCGGTGACGCTCCGTCCCCCCGCCGCGTTGAACGTGATGCTGCAGTTCCCCGCGGCCACAGTGGCGCTGCAACTCTGGGTCCCGTCACTCACCGTGACCGTCCCCGTCGGCGTCCCGCTCCCCGGCGCGGTCGCGGTCACGGCGAAAGTGAAATCCACCGCCTGGCCCACCGCCGACGGGTTCGGCGTGTGGGCCGTGATCGTCGTGGTGGTCGCAGCCGCGTTCACTGTATGACCCACCCCTGTCGACGTGCTGGCATTGAAGTCGGTGTTGCCTGCGTAGGCGGCTATCAGGGTCCTCGCGCCCGCGGCGGTCAGGGTCAGATTGCAGGTCCCCGCGGCCACCGTCCCGGTGCACGTGTCGCTGCCAGCACTCACCGTGACATTGCCGGTCGGCGTCCCCCCGCTCGAGCTCACGGTGAAGGTCACCGCGATCGCCGCGCCTACCACCGACGGATTCGGTGTGTGCCCCGTGATCGTGGTCGCCGTACTCGCCGCGCTCAGCGTGATGGTGCCTGAGGTGGCAGGTGCGAGCGACGTCGATCCGAAGCTCAGTGTATAGCTCCCCGCCGGTCCGCTGATGGTCAGGCCGCTAAAGGCGGCCGCCCCGCCCGACCCACTGGTCGCTGTCGCTCCACTCAGGGTCGCGCCGGACGACCCGGTCGCCACCGTCGCCGTCACGGTCACCGCGTTCTGGCTCACGGGATTGCCGTTGGCATCCTCGATCTGGGTCACCGGCTGCTGGGCCAACGCGACGCCGCTCTGCGCAGTGGTCGAAGACTGAGTCGCCAGCACCAGCTTCGCCGCGGGACCTGGATTGACCACCACGGTCGCGGTCTGCGCGACGGCGACGCCGTTGATCGTGGCCGACACCGTCTTCGACTCCGCCACCGTCGAGCTGAGCGTCCCGGTCGTCACCCCGCTCGTGTTGGTCGTGGTGGCGGGCTGCGTCAGCGTGTTCCCCGTCCCCGTCGCCGCCAGCACCACCGTCGCGCCCGCCACCGGATTGCCCAACGCGTCGCGCGCCGTCACGGTGATGGTCGACGTGCCGCTTCCCGCCGCGATCGGCGACGTCGCCGCCACGCTCGACTGCGCCCCCGACACCGTGCTCGCCTGCACCACCACCGTCGCCGTCTGCGTGACCGCCACTCCGTTGATCGTCGCCGACACCGTCTTCGACTCCGCCAACGGCGAGCTGAGCATCCCTGTCGCCACCCCGTCCGCGGTGGTCGGCCCACTCGGCTGCGTCAGCGTGTTCGCCGTGCCCGTCGCCGCCAGCACGACCGTGGCGCCCGGAATCGGGTTGCCCAAGCCATCCTTGGTTGTGACGGTGATCGTCGACGTCCCCGTGCCCGCCGCAATGGGCGACGTCGCCGTGACCGTGGACTGCGCCGCGGAGACCGCCCCTGGGTTCACGACTACCGCGGCCGTCTGCGTAATGGCGACGTTATTGATCGTCGCCGACACGGTCTTGGACCCCGCCGCCGTCGACGACAGCGTCCCCGTCACCACCCCATTCGCGTCCGTCGTGGCAGTGGACTGCGTCAGGGTGTTCCCCGCGGTCGGCGTGGCCGCCAGCGTGACCGTGGCGCCCTGGATGGGGTTGCCGCTCGCATCCTTCGCCGTCACAGTGATCGTGGCGGTCCCACTCCCCGCCGTAATGGGCGACGTGGCCGTCACCGTCGATTGCGCCGCCGAGACCGTGCCCGCGCTGACGACCACGGTGGCCGTCTGCGTAATCGCCACCCCGTTGATCGTCGCCGACACCGTCTTCGATCCCGCCGCCGTGGAGGCGAGTGTTCCAGTCGCGACCCCATTGGCGTCCGTGGTCCCGACCGGCTGTGTCAGGGTGTTGCCAGTCGTCGGGGTGGCGGCCAGCACGACCGTCGAGCCCGCAATCGGGTTGCCGAAGCCGTCCTTGGCCGTCACAGTGATCGTGGCGGTCCCACTCCCCGCCGTAATGGGCGACGTGGCCGTCACCGTCGATTGCGCCGCCGAGACCGTGCCCGCGCTGACGACCACCGTCGCCGTCTGCGTGATCGCCACCGAGTTGATCGTGGCTGACACGGTCTTCGATCCCGCCACCGTCGACGACAGCGTTCCGGCGGCCATCCCGTTCACGTCCGTGGTGCCGACCGGCTGGGTCAGGGTGCTACCCGTGGTCGGAGTGACGGCCAGCGTCACCGTGGCCCCCGCGATCGGATTGCCGAAGGCATCCTTGGCCGTCACGGTAATCGTGGACGCAGCGCCGCCCGCGGTGATCGGCGAGGTGGCGACCACCGTCGACTGGCTCGCCGACACCGTGCCGGAGCCCGTGATGTTGAAGGCGGTTGACGTACCACTGAGTGCGCCGCTCGACGCGGTCAGGGTGTAACCTGTGCCCGCCTTATCGATGCTCAGCGTGGAGAAGGTCGCCACGCCGCTCACGGCGCCGACTGGGCCACCCCCGGTGAGCGTGCCGCCGCCGGGGTTCGTGCCGATCGCCACGGTGACGTTCCCGGTGAAGGTGGTGGCGGTGTTCCCCGCCGCGTCTTCCGCCGTCACCCGCACGGCGGGCGTCATCGCCGCCCCGGCGGTCGTGTTGCTAGGCGACACTGTGAACACGAGCTGGGTCGGCGTCACAGTGGTGATGTTGAACAGCGGGCTACTCACCGCGGTCAGCCCGCTCGAGGTCGCGCGCAGGCGATACCCGTTGCCGGCATTGTTGATGGACAGATCGGAGAACGTGGCGACGCCGGCGACGGCGGCCACGGTCTTGGTGCCTGAGAGCGTCCCGCCGCCTGGGTTCGCGCTCGCCGGGATATTGAGCGTGACGTTCCCGGTGAACTGCGTTACGGTGTTGCCGAACGCGTCGTGCGCCGTCACCTGCACCGGCGGCGTGATCACGGCGCCCGCCGGCGTGTTGCTCGGCGGCGCTGTGAACGCGAGTTGCGTCGCGGCTCCGGCAGTGCCATTGGCTGTAAAGGTCACCGGATTGCCAGTGACCCCGGACGGGGAAGCCGTGGCCGTGAGGGTGTTCGTCCCTACCGTCTGGCTGAGCGTCCAGCTCCCGACGGTGGCGATGCCGCTCCCGCTCGTAGTCTGACTGCCGCCCGTGACCGAGCCGTTCCCCGGCGCCACCGCGAAGGTCACCGCGGCGCCCGTCACCGGATTGCCCGCCGCGTCCTGCACCAGCACGGAAGGCGGAGAAGCGACCGCTGTTCCCGCGGTTCCCGACTGCGTGATCGGGCTGGTGTTGGTGATCGTCGCCGCCGTGCCCGCGCCCAGCGTAATCGCCGCCGTCGCCGAGGTAAGCGCGGGGGCCGCAAAGCTCAACGTGTAACCGCCCGCTGTGCCACTGAGGGTGAGCCCGCTGAACGTGGCGGCGCCGTTCGCCGTGGTGGCGGTGGCGCTGCTCAGCGTCGCACCCGACGGCGTCACCGTGGCCGTCACGGTCACCCCATCCTGGCCCACGGGATTACCGTTGGCATCCTCGATCTGGGCGACTGGCTGCTGAGCCAGCGCCACCCCGCTCTGGGCCGTGCTCGAGGGCTGGGTCGTGAGCGCGACCTTCGTGGCTGCTCCCACCGTCCCCGTTGCCGTGAAGGTCACCGGGCTCCCCGAGAGTGACCCCGACGTCGCGGTCAAGGAGTTCGAGCCGGCTGTGGCACTCAACGTCCAGCTCCCCACCGTGGCGATGCCGCTCGTGTTCGTTGTCTGGCTCCCGCCCGTGACCGTCCCACTCCCCGTCGCTGGGGTGAACGTCACAGTCACGCCGGTCACGGGATTCCCATTCGCATCCTTCACGATCACGGAGGGCGGTGCGCTGACAGCGGCCCCCGCCGTGGCCGACTGGCTCGTCGCACTGTTCGCCGCGATCGTCGCCGCCGCTCCCGCGGTCCCCGTCGCCGTGAAGGTCACCGGACTCCCGGCGAGCGACCCCGACGTCGCCGTCAGCGTGTTCGTGCCGGCCGTCGCGCTCAGCGTCCAGCTCCCCACCGTCGCCACGCCACTCGTGTTGGTCGTCTGGCTCCCGCCCGTGACCGTCCCACTACCCGTCGCTGGGGTGAACGTCACAGTCACGCCGGTCACGGGATTCCCATTCGCATCCTTCACGATCACCGACGGCGGCGCACTGACGGCGTTCCCCGCCGTGGCCGACTGGCTCGTCGCGCTGTTCGCCGCGACCGTCGCCGCCGCCCCGGCGTTCAGCGCGATCGGGTTGGAGGTAACGGGCGTGAGCGTGTTGGCCGCGAAGCTCAGCGTATAGGTCCCCGTCGACCCATTGATAGTGAGACCACTGAACGGCGCGGCTCCGGTCGCGCCGGTCGTCGCCGTGGCGCCGGTGAGCGTTGCCCCGGCCGGTCCCGACGCGACCGATGCGGCTACGGTCACGCCGCTCTGACTCACCGGGTTGTTGTTGGCATCCTGCAGCTGGGCCACGGGCTGCGGGGCCAGCGCTACCCCGCTCTGGGCACTGCTCGACGGTGCCGTCGTGAGCGCGACCTTCGTCGCCGCCCCTGCTGTCCCGGTCGCCGAGAAGGTCACCGGGCTCCCGGAGAGCGACCCCGACGTCGCGGTCAGCGTGTTCGATCCCGCCGTCGCGCTGAGCGTCCAGGTCCCCACCGTGGCCACGCCGCTGGTGTTCGTGGTCTGGCTTCCGCCGGTAATGCTTCCGTTCCCCGGCGTCACCGCGAACGTCACCGCCACCCCCGTCACCGGGTTGCCATTTGCATCCTTGACGATCACCGATGGCGGCGCGCTGACGGCGGTGCCCGCGGT
>Ga0209160_1004817_pt1 | contig 10742 bp, 11 predicted proteins | sample GraSoiAngelo_153_FD_186167 | JGI IMG/M metagenome (GOLD analysis project Ga0209160, IMG submission 186167) | Grasslands soil microbial communities from the Angelo Coastal Reserve, California, USA - 14_1009_12_40cm (SPAdes) (version 2) | ecosystem: Environmental > Terrestrial > Soil > Grasslands ...
TGGCTCGTTCCGGTAGACCCGCCGACGCGGCTCGTTGTAGAAGGCCGCGCATGCCCGAGACCGAGTCCGACCTCGTCGTCTTCTCCGGGAACTCGAACAAGCCGCTGGTGAAGGAGATCTGCGATTACCTGAGGATCACGCTCGGGCGCTGCGACGTGGGCAGGTTCTCGGACGGCGAGATCCAGATCGAGATCGCCGAGAACGTTCGCGGGCGGGACGTCTTCCTCGTCCAGAGCACCTCCACCCCGGTGAACGACCACCTGATGGAGCTGCTGATCATGATCGACGCTGCCCGGCGGGCATCCGCGGCTTCCATCACCGCCGTGGTGCCCTATTTCGGGTACGCGCGGCAGGACCGGAAAGTCGCTCCCCGCACGCCCATCACCGCGCGGCTGGTGGCGGACTTGATCACCTCCGCCGGCGCCGATCGCTTCCTCTCCATGGATCTGCACGCGGGCCAGATCCAAGGCTTCTTCGACATGCCCTCGGATCACCTGTACGCCTCGCCCATCCTGCTCGACGACATGAAGCGCAAGTACGGGTCGCGTCCGGATGAAGTCGTCGTCGTCAGCCCGGACGCGGGCGGCGTGGAACGCGCCCGTGCGTTCGCCAAGCGCCTGGGCGCGACCCTCGCCATCGTGGACAAGCGGCGGCCCAAGGCCAACGTCGCGGAAGTCATGCAGATCGTCGGCGATGTCCGGGGAAAGACCGCCATCCTGCTCGACGACATGATCGACACCGCGGGTACCCTCACGCTGGGAGCCAAAGCCCTGGACGAGTCCGGCGCCCGCCGAATCGTCGCCTATGCCGTCCACCCTGTCTTGTCGGGACCCGCGGTGGAGCGCATCCAGTCCTCCGTCATCGAGGAAGTCGTCGTCACCAACACCATCCCGCTGCGGGAGAACGCCCTCGCCTGCAGGAAGATCACGCAGCTGTCGGTCGCGAAGATCTTCGGCGAGGCCATCCGGCGCATCCACAGCGGTGACTCGCTCAGCTCGCTGTTCGTCTAGCACCAGGCACCGCGCACGCGAGTGCGCGGAACTGTTCAGAGTGCCAGCAGCTTTCCGCATCGTTCCACCTCCGCGAGCATCCTCTGGAACACATGGGTGATTTCCTCCTGCAACACGGCTACGCGGTCATCTTCGTGATCGGTCTGGTCGCGCAGCTTGGCGCGCCCGTTCCGCTGACGCCCTTGTTGCTCGCCGCGGGCGTGCTCGCCAAGGAAGATCACTTCTCCCTGGGCGGCATCATCGTCCTCTCCGTCGCTGCTTCTGCGCTCGGTCACCTCGTGTGGTACGAGGCTGGACGGCGGCGCGGCGCAGACGTGCTCCGGCTGATCTGCCGCATCTCGATCGAGCCGGATTCATGCGTTCGCCGGACCGAGGACCTCTTCGGCCGGCACGGCGGGCGCGCCCTCGTTGCGGCCCCGTTCGTTCCCGGGCTGGGCGCCGTTGCTCCGCCCCTGGCCGGCATGGCGGGCATGTCGATCGGACGGTTCTTGCTTCTCGACTCGCTGGGCGCGTTGCTCTTTTCCGCGCTCCTGGCAGGGTTTGCCGCCGGTCCGGAGCTGATCGTGCTGGTCCAGGTCGGCCTGCGGTTCGGCGTCTGGCTCGGGCTGGCTGGCGGCGTCGTCCTCGGCCTGTGGCTGGGGTGGAAGATCGCCCAGCGGAGCGCGGTGGCGCGCGCCGCCGTGGTTCCGCGCATCGAGGCTGGCGATCTCTTGGAGCGGCTCGATTCCGATGATCCCCCAGTCGTCGTCGACCTGCGCGGCGAGATCACCCGCGGCGATGAGTCCCTTCCGGGAGCACACCCGGTGGCGCCGCGCGACCTCCCGCGCTGGGCCGAGGGAGTGCCGCGCGACAAGGAGATCGTCGTCGCCTGCGATTGACCGAACGAGGTCTCGAGCGCCCGTGCGGCGCTCACGTTGATCGAACTCGGGTTCCGGCGCGCCCAGGCGCTGCGTGGCGGAGTGCAGCGATGGCGCAACCTCGGATTCCCGGTCGCTCCCCTCCCGGCGCCTCCCCCAGGGCTCCTTGCGGCCCCGGCCCTGCGGAACGGGTAAACGTCGTAGTCCGGAGTTGTTCCGCGGCCCTGTTGCGCCGCGGTGTTGGGCATGCTAAAAGCCCGCGCTCTTTGTAGTTCGGGCGCTTTTCGCAAACCCCGGCACCGTCAATCCCATGCATGCGCCCGCCCGGCGCGGCGGCGGCGGCCGGCAACGAAGGAGAAGTCATGGCGAACGACGTCAGCACGCTCACCGCCCAGAAACGCGACCAGGCGGGCAAGGGCCCCGCGCACCGGCTGCGCGCGAAAGGTCTCATTCCCGCCGTCTGCTACGGCCCGTACGAGAAGCCGCTGCACGTGGCGGTGGACCCGGAGGCGATCAAGGAGGCCATCTCCAGGCCGCACAAGTTCAACACCGTCATCCAGCTGCAGGTCGACGGCGGCGAGACCCGCACGGTGCTGTTCAAGGATTTCGAGAAGGACCCGGTGGACGGCCAGATGCTCCATGCGGATTTCCTCGAAGTCCGGATGGACAAGGACGTGGTGGTGAACGTGCCCGTCGTGCTGACCGGCAAGCCGGAGGGCGTGACGGCGGGCGGCATCCTCCAGCAGGTCGCGCGCACCCTCCCCGTCCAGTGCAAGCCGAGCGACATCCCGGAGAAGATCGAGGTGGACGTCTCGGCGCTGAAGATCGCCGAGTCCTTGCACATCAAGGACGTGAAGATGCCGGCGGGCGTGCAACTCAAGCTCCGCGGAGATCAGACCATCGCGGTGGTCAACGTTCCGGAGAAGGAGGAGGAGGCGCCCAAGCCGGTCGCCGCCGCCGCTGCCGTTCCGGGAGCGGAGGGGGCTGCTGCTCCGGCGGCCGCGGGTGCCGCGGCTCCGACCCCCGGTGCCCCTGCGGCTCCGGGCGCATCCGCTGCCCCGGCTGCCGGCGCCGCGAAGGCTCCCGCCGCGGACAAGGGCGCCAAGAAGTAAGCGGTGCGCCTCCTCGTCGGCCTCGGCAATCCGGGCCCGAAGTACGAGCGCACCCGCCACAACATCGGCTTTCGTGTCGCCAGGGAGGCGGCGCGGAAGCTGGGCACGGAGCTCGGCGCGAACTCCCGCTGGAATGCACTGGTGGGCAAGGCGCGGGACATTGCGGTGCTGCTCCCGCAGGCGTTCATGAACCTGAGCGGCGAGGCGGTGGGACAGGCGGCGCGGTTCTGGAAGGTGCCGGCCGACGGGATCCTGGTGGTGCACGACGAGATCGACCTGGAGTTCGGTCGGATCCAGGTGAAGCAGGGAGGCGGCGACGCGGGGCACAACGGGTTGGGGAGCATCCGGGGGCACCTCGGGACTGGAGACACCCTGCGGTTGCGCTTCGGGGTGGGCAGGCCGCCCGAGCAGTGGGAAGGAGCGGACTGGGTGCTGGCGAAGTTCTCCTCCGCGGAGGAGAAGGCGCTCGAAGAGTTGGTCCCGCTCGCCGCCGACGCGGCGATTGCAGCGCTCGTGGAAGGACCTGTGGCGGCGGCGAACAAGTACAACCGGCGACCGCAGAGGCGACCGGAGGACGAAGTCGAAGATGTTGGCAAGAAGTGAACCGAACCTCGCTCCCGGCACGGTCCGGGGGCTTTACCCATGAGGGAAGCAATGCAGCAGATCGAGACGCAGAGCAGCGGAGGCCCGCCGCAGCACGCCAAGGGAACGATGCTGCGCGAGTACGAGACGATCTTCCTCGTCCGGCCGGACCTCGCGGAGGATCTGGTGGACAAGATCGTCGAGCGCATGCGCGGCATCGTGCACCGCGACGGCGGCAAGGTGATCAAGGTCGAGAACTGGGGGAAGAAGAAGACCGCGTACGAGGTCCAGCGGAACTTCCGCGCGATCTTCATCCGGTTCCTTTACCTGGGGGGCACCGGCGCGGTGGCGGAGTTCGAGCGCAACCTGCGCATGACCGACGACGTGATGAAATACCAGTCCGTGAAGGTCGCCGACGAAGTGGACGCCTCGACGCGCGCGGTGGAAGCAGACGTGAAGCTCCCCGGCGATCCGGAGATGCCCGAGCGGGCCGGCCGCGAGCCGGAAAGCTTCGGCGCCGCGGATTTCGGCGGGCGGCGTGACGATCTGGGCGACGAGGGCGAGATCCCCCCCGAGGCGGAGTAAGGAGGCGATGGCGATGAGTGCGATGAAGAGGGAGATGGCCTTCGGCGATCGCGTCGGCGGTGCCGGCAGGGCCGGAGCGGGCGGATCGCGCGGCGGGGCCCGCGAGGAGCGGGGCGGCGGCGGCGATCTGGAACGGGGCGGCGGCCGCGGCTTCGGCCGGCGCAAGGTGTGCCGCTACTGCGCGGACAAGAACCTCAGGGTCGACTACAAGAACGCGGCCGATCTGAAGTACTTCATCACGGAGCGGGGCAAGATCGTGCCGCGGCGGATCTCCGGGAACTGCGCCCGGCACCAGCGCCAGGTGGCCACGGCGATCAAGCGCGGGCGGCAGGTGGCGCTGTTGCCCTTCACCGTCATGCAGCACCAGTAGGAGGCGCGCACATGAAGGTCATCCTGACGAAGGATCTGGAGAACCTCGGGCGCGCGGGGGCGCTGGTCGACGTGAAGCCCGGCTACGGCCGCAACTACCTCTTGCCGCGCAACATGGCGGTGCTCGCGACGGCGAAGAACATCCGCCAGCTCGAGCACCAGAAGGCCGGCATCCTGGCGCGCGCGTCGAAGGAGAAGCAGAACATGAGCGCGATGGCCGAGAAGCTCTCGGCCATCGAGGTCAGGCTCACGCGGAAGGTGGGCGAGCAGAACAGGCTCTTCGGCTCGGTCACCTCCAAGGACGTGCACGAGCAGCTCGTCTCGCAGGGATACGCGGTCGAGCGGAAGCAGGTGCATCTGCCCGAGCCGCTCAAGGAAGTCGGCACCCACGAGGTGGAAGTTAAGCTCCACCCCGAGGTGGTGGCGAAGGTGAAGGTGACCATCGCGCCGGAGGCGTAGCGGGTTTTTGCGTGCCCTTTTCTGACCTCGGGTACGGTGTAAGCCTGCGCGGGGGCGCTCCCGAAAGGTGCGCCCCTGTTCATTTTGCCCGCTTCTCGAGCGGGCGGTATGCTGCGCGCCGCCCCATGCGGATCCTGCTGGCCATCGCCGGGCTCGCCGGCGCCCTGCATGCCTCGCCACATCAGAAGTCGCCGCGCGCGGCGATCGCGGGAGCACCGGCACCGGCGGCACGGCCGGATGCGACCACCAGCTTGCCTGCCGGGCCACCCGTCCAGGCCGGCCCTCTGCAGCCGCGCCCTCAGCCGCTCCCGGTCCCGCCGCGGCGCTTCGGGCGTTTCGATCTCGACATGCCGTTCGCGCAATTGCGAGCCATGCCCGATCTCACGGATTGCGCGGCAGCCCTCGCCGCGCCGGCGGGTCATGCCGAGTGCGCCTTGCCGCGGGCGCCGGACAACCTGGCGCGCGTACAGATCGCCTGGGAGGAGACGCGAACGGGCTCCGAGCTGACCGCGCTGCGCCTGCTGTTCGATCCCCAGCTAGCGCCGCCGCTCACCGATCTCGAGTGGCAGCTCACGCGTGGCTGGGGCCCGCCGCTGCTCGAGCAACTGCGCCGCGAACACGACCAGAAATTCTTCACCCTGCAATGGGAGGATGCCGACCATCGCGCGACGCTGGAGGCACAGGCTCCGCGCGATCAAGCCTCGCGGGCGACTGCGGTGGTCCTCGAGCGCAAGCCGGTGCCTCTCTCGGGCGAGTTCGCCTCCCTGCATCCGAAGCCGTTCGCGAACTTCCGCGTCCGCTGGATCCGCCGCATCGACTGGGAAGGACAGGTGCACGCCGTGCTCTGGGGCACCTCGCTCACGCCTGCGCAGGAAGCGATGGGTGAACAGTCCGCCACCTGGGTCACGCAGCGCAACTACGTGGGCATCTGGAAGCTCGAGCCGGCCAGCGGAACCCGCCCCCGGCGCTGGAAGCCGCTCTGGGAGCGCATCACCGGAGGCGATGACGACGAGCAGCCGCAGCGCGTGCTCTACGTCGACGCGCGCGACGTCACCGGCGACGGCGTCCAGGACGTGATCGTGGAGCTTTCGTGCGAGACCTGCGGGGCGACGGCGGACGAATTGATCGTGAAGACGATCCGCGCGGGCAAGCTGGTCGATCTGCTCGCCAAGCGCGATCTCTACCGCGCCAGGGTCGAGCTGGGCACGGGCCAGCTCCGTATCCGCGAGCCGGAGGGCGAAGACGACCAGGGCCTGACGGTCAGCACGTACGCCTACGACCGGGGCAAGGGCGCGTTCGTCCTCGCGCGCGAAGAGCGCACCGCGGCGCCGGGGCGCTGAGGACGGAGGTTGCCGGCATGGGAAAGAAGCCGCCGCTGCCGCCTTGGCTCGAGCACACCGCTCTGGTGAAGAAGAAGATGAAGGAGCGCGGCTTCAAGATGGCCGACCGGGTGCAGATCTGCTCGCAGTGCGGCGAGTACGCAGAGGAGACCTGGTCGCTCAAGGGCGGTCAGGGGCTGGGCGGCCGCGACATCTGTGCCTGCATGAACTGCGGGCGGGCGCGAAGTTGGAAAGGGCAGGGCGCCGCGCGCATGCTGGAAGAGCCGTTCGACTTGATCGGGTTTCTCGGGATTGCAGCGCGGGGCTGATGTTGAGTGTAGAGGCCCGGCCGCCACGGGCGTCCTGCGTTAGCGAAGCGCCTTTCGCAGCTCCGCCGCCCGGCGGCGAATCTTCGGGTCGCCGGTTTCGATCTCGACGGACGCCAGGCGATCGCGCAGCGCCGGCGGCGGTTTCAGCGTTCCGGCCTTGTGGAGCTCCTCGAGCCGGCCGAGCGCCTTTTCCACCGTGTCTTCGTCCGGGTGGCCGAGCAACCGGTCCAACAGACGCGGATCTGCGGGCATGGGGTTCGCCTTCAGGTATTCGGTCGCCGCGGCGTAGAACGCCTTCGGGTCCTCGATCGCGAACAGCTTCTTGCGCTCCTCGTCGCGCTCTTCGTCGCCGTCACCGTCCTTGCCGCGCAAGTGCTCCGGCAGAGGAGCGCCGCCCGAGAACAAGCGCTCGAGGTTGGTCTTGTACTTCGTGTACCCGGTGCTCCGCTCGAACGATTCGCGCTCCCTCTGATCGCGGCGCGAGGGTCCAGCGCGATCGCGCATCTTGTCGATCTCACGCCAGCTTTTCTTCTGCCGAGGGCGGTCGTCGTCAGTCACAGGCGCTCCACAGGAATTCACAGGATAACAAGATTGCGCTCCACAGGCTCGTTGCGCGAGGGATTGTCAGACCCTTTGCGCAGGATGGATCCGTGAGCGCATCCGCCACCGTCGTCGCCCTGCCGCACGGCCGCGTCCCGCCCCACAACCTCGACGCGGAGAAGAGCCTTCTCGGCGGCATCCTGCTCGACAGCCAGGCGTTCGCCGACGTGGTGGAAATCGTCCGCGCCGACGAGTTCTACCGCGACGGGCACCGCAAGGTCTTCGAGGCGATGAGCGCGCTGTTCGGCAGCAATCAGCCCATCGACCGCATCACCGTCAAGGACGAGCTGACGGCCATGGGCGCCTTCGAGGCCGTCGGGGGCGACGAGTTCATCGATCTACTGGACAAGATCGTCCCCACTGCCGCCAACCTCGCCTGGTACGCGAAGATCATCCATGAGAAGGCGCTGGCCCGCCGCCTGATCGAGGCTGCCAGCTCCATCGCCCAGCTCGGATACGAGCAGCACGGCGATGTGGCTGAATTCGCCGACGAATGCGAGCGCCGCATCTTCGCCGTGACCGAGGAGCGGAACGCGGCCAGTTTCGTGCATGTGAAGCCGATCATCGCCGCGACGTTCAAGAACATCGAGGCGCTCTACGAGCGGCAGGAGGAGATCACCGGGATCCCGACCGGGTTTGCCGATCTCGACCGTCTCACCAGCGGTTTCCAGCCGGGCGACCTCGTCATCCTCGCGGCGCGACCTTCGATGGGGAAGGCGCAGCCGCTCGATGCGCCGGTGCTCACCCCCACCGGATACGTCCCCATGGGCGAAATCCGGGCCGGCTCGTCCGTGATCGGGGCAGACGGCAAGCCGCACCGGGTCATCGCCGTGTTTCCGCAGGGCGTGAAGACCGTGTTCCGGGTCCGCCTCGACGACGGAGCGACCGTCGAGTGCTGCGACGAGCACCTTTGGTACACCACCGCGCGCGCCGAATCGGCGCATGCGGCGCGGGAAGGATCAGTGAAGACGCTGGCGGAGATCCGGCGTACGTTGCACGTCGCCGGCGCGGCGGGCAGGCTCAACCACCGCCTCCCCATCGTTGCGCCGGTCGAACTCGCGTCCCGCGCAGATCCGCTGTTTTTCTCGCCTTACCTCCTCGGCCTTCTGCTCGCGGATCACAGCCTGCGCGCTTTGAGCGAGCGGCCCGGCGATGGGGAAGCTGGAGCTGAAGCGGAGGGGATTGCCGTGTCGGTCGATGGCGTGGTCGCCCGGATCGCGACACCGGCCCGCCGCTTCTCCGCCACCCGGCTCGCGCTCGAGCACTACGGCCTTTCGGGCCTTCGCCGCAGCGAGAATTTCATCCCCGACGACTACCTCCGTGGCACGCCGGCGGAGCGACTCGATCTCTTGCGCGGCTTGCTCGACGCCGACGGCGAGGTGGTGGACGACGACCGTGCGGTGGACTTCACGACGAGCTCGCGCCAGCTGGCGGATGGCCTGGTCTGGCTGGTCCGTTCCCTGGGCGGGGTGTCGCGCGAGGAAAAGGCTGTGTCCGATCGGGACGGGGCGACGACGGCGGTCTTCCGCGTCAGGATCTGGTTTCCAAACGGCATCGTGCCGATCACTTCGAGGAGGCACCTGGAACGATGGAGCGCGCGGCCCGATCGCTTCCAGGGCAGGTTCATCGAATCGGTCGAACCGATCGGAAGCAAGCCATGCCAGTGCATCCTGATCGATAGCGACGATCACCTCTACGTCACATCGGATTTCGTCCTGACGCACAACACGGCGCTCTGCCTCAACATGGCGACCCACGTCGGTTGCCGCGGGCAATTCCAGAAGATGCGCTGCGGGGTGGGGATCTTCTCCCTGGAGATGCCCAAGGAACAGCTCGTCATGCGCATGCTCGCCAGCGAGGCGCGCGTGGACTCGCAGCGGATCCGCACCGGAAAGCTCATCGAGAGCGACTGGGCGAAGCTCGCGCAAGCAGCCGGCGTGCTCGCCGACGCGAACATCCACATCGACGACACGCCCGCGGTCTCCGCGCTGGAGCTGCGCGCGAAGTGCCGGCGGCTGTTCGCGAAGTACCAGAGCACCGACCAGCCCATCCGGCTGATCGTCGTCGACTACCTCCAACTGATGCGCGGCAACGAGCGGCTCGACAACCGCGAGCAGCAGATCAGCGAGATCTCACGGTCGTTGAAAGCGCTGGCGAAGGAGCTGGGGGTGCCGGTGCTCGCGCTCTCCCAGCTCAACCGCTCGCTCGAGAAACGCCCGGACAAACGGCCGATGATGAGCGACCTGCGCGAGAGCGGAGCGATCGAGCAGGACAGCGACACCATCCTCTTCATCTACCGCGAGGAGGTTTACGAAAAGGACAAGGAAGACGTGAAAGGGGTCGCGGAGATCATCATCGGCAAGCAGCGCAACGGCCCCATCGGAACCACGAACCTCGCCTTCATCCACGAGCACACCCGCTTCGAGAACCTTGCGCGGGAGTATTAGCCCTTGCGCCCGCGCACGGGAGTGCGCGGAACTGTGGAAGACGATAGCGCCCGCGGCGCGGGAAGGCCGCGGAGCGTGAACGAAGTGCCGTGCGACGGCAGTCCGGTCTGGTTCACCCGGTTGAACCACCGGCTCCAGTTCATCCGGTTGAACCGCCGCCGACCAAGCAGACCGCTCCCTCCGCCGACCGAGCGGCAGACGCCACTGTGCTATCGTCCCCGCGCCGAGGACCTATGCGCTTGACCGTCTTGCTGGCATTGCTCGCATGCGGCAGCCCCGACCGATGCCTGCCCTGTGACGGCGCGCTCACTGTCGGAGTTGAATACTTCTGCGACGGCGGCGTGTGCGGACCGGGTGAATCAGTCGGCTCCCCGTATCTTCAGTGCTCCTGCCGGACCGCCGGAGACGTCATGCATTTTATGACCATTCCAGAACCATCGGGCACGACCGCGTGTTCGGTCGCACGGTCGCAATGGGCGGCATTCGCCGCGGCCAACTGCCATTAGGGTTACACACCCGTGCACCCCGTGCTGCGGGCGGAAGGCAACCACGCTGTACAGTTCCGCGCACTCCCGTGCGCGGCGCATGCCGTGCGCGGTGCTAGACTTCCCCGCTAGCCCCGCCTCCCCCGGAACGGCCTCCGCCGCCGCCCGAGAAGCCGCCGCCTCCTCCACCGCCGCCACCCCATCCGCCGCCGCGGCCGCCGGTGACCACCGTCACCTGCTTGCGCGGCAGCACCTTGTCGTACTCGCGGCGGTATCCGCAACTCCGATTGGTGCAGGCCTGTATCACGTGCGCGACGCCCTCGCTCCAGTACGTTGGGGGTGACACGAGGTCTTCTTCGATGACCATCCACGACCCGTCCTTCGGGCACTTGTGCGCGCGGATGGATGCCCAGATGACGGCGTTGACGATCAGCCCGACGACGAGCGCGAGCCAGCCGGCTCCGCTGCTCATCGCGATCAGCGAGCCCACGGAGGCAACGGTGAGCCCGCCACCGGCGAGCTGGGTCCGCTTGCCCGGGAACTGCCGACGAGCGCCGCTCGAGGCAAGGACGATGACGAATGCAGCCA
>Ga0209160_1004818_pt1 | contig 10740 bp, 9 predicted proteins | sample GraSoiAngelo_153_FD_186167 | JGI IMG/M metagenome (GOLD analysis project Ga0209160, IMG submission 186167) | Grasslands soil microbial communities from the Angelo Coastal Reserve, California, USA - 14_1009_12_40cm (SPAdes) (version 2) | ecosystem: Environmental > Terrestrial > Soil > Grasslands ...
CAAAACAGAAGCCGATGGCGGCAATCTTCGTCGGATCGACCATCGGCTGTGCCTTGAGGGCATCGAGCCCGGCCAAGGCCCGCGAACGCATGAGCGCACGGTCATCGTTATAAATCGTGATCAGTTTCGTCATCTCGGGAACGTCCTTGGGCACCACGCCCTTGCCAAAAATGTCCTCGGCGAACACCACATAACCGAGCTTGGCGATCATCTGCGCATCTTGGAGTGTGTTCTCCGAGAAGCCGGAGCGGTCAGGGATCATCAAGATAGCGGGGCGCCGCCCTTGCACGGCGTCGTCGTAGACAAGGTAGCCGGAAAGCGCCGTGTTGCCCTGCTTGTAATCAATCCACTGCGTCTTTGTAGCCGCTTGCGCCGCGCCGGCTTGTAAGACCAGAGCAGCGATGGCCAGCACAAAAGACGTCAGACTTGCCAAGTTTGTGCGCGCGATTTTCATTGGCTCCTCCACACTTCGTTTTACACAGCTGCAGAATCTACTTCAGCAACTCCGCCACCTTGGCGATGCCCGCCTTGGCGCAGGCGTCGTCCTGCTCCAGCGTGGACCCGGCGCTTCCCACCGCGCCGATCGTGTCATCGCCCACCTTGATCGGAGCGCCGCCACTGAGCGCGAGGATGTCGGTGAGGTTCCGTTGCGCGGCGTACTGCGGATTTTCCGCCGTGCGCTTCTGAAACTCCTGTGTGGTGGTGCGGAACATGCGCGCGGTGTACGCTTTGCGCCGCGCCATCTCGGCCGTTTGCGGCGAGGCTTGCTCGTCCCGCAAGATGACCAGCACTTGTCCGGCGCGATCCACCACGGCGACCGTCGTGTGGTATCCCTTCTCCCGGCACGCCGCAAGCGAGGCTTCGGCAATGGTCCTGGCCATGCCCAGCGACAAATTCCGCTGCATGACCACGCCTTGATTCGCGTGGGCCTGAGCGTTCGGGGCTCCTTGCGTCGTCGCAGACTCTTGCGCGTTCGCTCCACCGCACAAAAGTGCCGCGATGCCGACTGCCGCAAGCATCTTCAGAGCAACCGCTAAGACCATCCTGGCTAGATTTTTCATACCGTTGCTCCTTAGCTGATATCGGGATCCTGCTACAAGTGCAGGAGCCTCATCGCGTTTCCTTTCAAGATGCGCTCGCGGTCGGCCGCCGGAAGTTTGAACTGGTCCAGCACCGCCGTCGGATATTCGACGTCCTTGGCCGCGAAATTATCCGTGCCGACCACGATACGGTCGGATCCGACCAAGCCCATGAGAAAACGCAGCGCCTCCGGATAATAAATCAAATAGTCGTAATGGAATCGGCGCAAATAGTCCCGGAACGGGTGTTGAATCGAAGTGCTGTGGTCCGTCATGTGAAAAAGGAAATGCTCCTCGCGTCCCGCAAGGTAGGGAAAGGCGCCGCCGGCATGCGGCAACACCACTTGCAGGTTCGGATACTTATCGAGCGTGCCGGTGTAAATGAATTTGGTCGCCAGGAAGGCATGCTCGATGGGAGCGTCGATCCCCGCGGCCAGGGGAGGCGGCCCGGCCGTCCTGTCGCCGCCGAACGCATTAGCCACGCCATCCATCTGATGAAAAATGATCGGCAGGTTCAGTTGCTCGATGCGCGCCAGAACGGGCGCGAACTTCGCATCGAATATGTAATCGTGCCTTTCCATGGAATCGGGCAGGTGCACGGCGCGCACGCCGGGCTGCCCGGCGACGCGGTTCAGTTCCTTCAAGGCGAGCTCGGGGTCGCGAATCGGCAGTTCGATGCCGATCACAAAGCGGTCGGGATATTTCTGGTGGACTTGGATGCCCGTGTCATTGATCACTTGCGCGAGATGCGCGCCCTCTTGCGCGGAAACCCTTTGCCACGGCATTGCGCCGGAGAGCGTCAGGCAATGCATCAAGTCGCCGTGGTCGTCCATCCACTGGCGCCGCTTGTCGAGATCGTAATCGAGCGGATAGGGATTGGCGAGGGGCTTTCCCAGATCGGCCAGGGCTTTGTCGTAAGGTTCCGGAGACCAGTGCGAGTGCATGTCAATGGCCTCCGGCTTACCCACTGCGCCCTTGGGTCGCGCCGCCCACCAGGGCACTCCCTGCGACGATTGAGCGGGCGACGATGGAGCCTGCGCCCACGCCGGGACGCCATTCAGCATGCCGATAGCGGCAGCCGCGCTAACAGCGCCCGTGGCGCCGGCAGCGGCCCTGATGAAATCACGACGCCCGATCACCGATTCTGCACCGGCATTTCTGGAATTTTTCATGGTCTACCTACTCAAAGGTTAGACATCGTTATTTCGCGCTTCATTTCGCACTTCTTTGGGAACCATGGAGCCCAAATGGGCTCCTTATATCACAGGATGGCCCGCTCCCGATAAGCCGGTTTGCCGGGTAAGCGACTGCGGGCCGCGGCCCCACTCCGAAGGGCTTGCGTCGCAGTACGGCGAAGCCGCGTCTCGTGCTACCCTACACGACCACGATGTCGTGCCTTCACGGAGATGATCATGAATAAGAGAGCGATTCTCATGCGCACCACAATATTGTTACTGTCGGTTCTGGCGCTTACCGCGTCGGTCACCCTCGCGCAGAGCCAGTCTCGGAAGACGTTAGACGTCTATGTAATCGACGTCGAGGGCGGCAACGCCACGCTCTTTGTCTCACCCTCCGGGGAATCGTTGCTCATGGATACAGGCAATGTCCCCCCGGGCGCCGTGCGCGATGCCGGCCGCATCATGGCCGCGGCCAAGGACGCCGGGCTTAAGCAGATCGATCATCTGATCATCACGCACTGGCACGGCGACCACTTCGGCGGCTTGGCAGAGCTCGCTCCGCAGATCCCGATCAAGGAATTCATCGACCATGGGCCGAACGTCCAGCCCGGGCAGGCCGCCGATGATTTTTTGCAGAAGACCTATCCGCAACTCATCGCCAACGCCAAGCACACGGTCGCCAAGCCGGGCGACAAAATTCACATGGGCGGCGGCCTGGATGTGACCGTGGTGGCTTCCGCGGGCGAGATGATCAAGACGCCCTTGCCGGGCGGCGGGCCCAATCCCTACTGCGCCGAGTTCAAGCCGGGAGAGAACAATGCCGAGGACCCGCAGTCGGTGGGTATTTTCATTAACTACGGCAAATTTCGCACCGCGCACTTGGGTGATTTGACCAAGAATAAGGAATTCGAGCTGATGTGCCCGACGAACCGCCTCGGAAGCGTCGACGTCCTGTTAGGCCTGCACCACGGACAGGCCAGCTCCAATTCGCCCGTGCTGGTGTGGGCGCTGCATCCGCGCGTGGCCATTATGAACGACGGCACGCGTAAAGGCGGCGAGCCGGAGACGATGCAGACGGTCCATTCCTCGCCGGGACTCGAAGACCTCTGGCAGTTACATTTCTCATTGCTGAGCGGTCAGGAGTATACGCAGCCGGGAATGTTCATCGCCAACACGGTCGATGACCCGCAGCCGGCCATGCCCGTTGCTCCGATGCCCGCGCCGCAACCTGGGCCAGGCACGCCCCCGCCGCCGGCACACAATGGCACGGCCTACTGGATCAAACTGTCGGCACAGCAGGATGGCACCTTCACCGTGACCAACACGCGCAACGGCCTCAGCAAGACCTACAAAAAAGGCGCCAGAGCGGATTAGCAGGCTGCGACGGGACATAAAAGGCCGGAGCCCCTACCGTTAGAGTTCTACGAGCGATTCCGTCGCAAATAGGCGCGAAACTAGGGGTTCTTCCTACTGCGATTGGCCGCTATTGGCTTTCAATGTTCACTGCGTAGTAGGCGACCGTCTTCGTCGGAATCTCCTTCCACCAATGCGGCGTCTTGGCCGGGATGGTGATCACGTCGCCTTTGCTTAGGTGGTAGGTCTCGCCTCCTTCAATGGATGTCGCCACCATCTGATCGGCGCTGGTTCGCTTCGCGCCGACCATGGTCCCGCCGGTCACGAGAGTGGCCTCCCCCTCGACCATGATAAAGATGTGGTTGGTATGTTCGTGGTATTCCACTTGACCCGCTTCCCGGCGATTGGCGAGCACGATCAGGCCCGGGTCGGTCACGATGGCTCCGCCTTTGGCCATCACCGCGGAGACTTTGTCGTGGCCGATGTAGTGAACAGCCGCCGGGACGCCACCCCCTATCGGGGCCGCAGCGGCGGTCAAGAAAACAGCCATGGTCAGCAATGTAGCCAGCATCATCAAGGACTTCATTTGAGTTATCCCCCTTTCAAACGGAATTCTCGTTCAGTTCCGAGACTTCCGCCGTTACACCAGGAATTTCCGTTTTGGTCCGGCAACCTCGGCAGCATGCTACACCGTGAAAGCCTGGCTGTGTAGCTGGCTTTCTGCGTGCGGCCACGAAGACGACTTATCCGGCGTTAGCACGAGTGCGCGCCATACAAACGATTGTTAGCGCCGGACTTTCCTCGCCACAACGCTACTCTCCACGCCCCGTTCGGATCATCTTCCATCCTTCTTTGAGCCTCTTATCTACGTCAGCCTTGGTGAGCGCTGTTATGCCGCAAGCGACGTTGTGAGCCTTGCATGCCGCCAGAATGGTTTGACGGGCCCGTTCGACTTCGGGAGAGTCCTGCGGCACGCCGAGATACTGGTGCAAATCACCCCCGGCACCGATGAAGATGGCGCCGACGCCCGGCACGGAGGCAATCTCGTTGACGTTCTTTAGACCTTCTGCCGTTTCGATCATGGGGATCGCGAGCAGATCTCCTTCCGGATTGAGGGGCCAAAGGTCAGCGCGCCGCTCGTACTCGGCTGCGGAGATGCCCCAGGCAAAAACGGCATTCCCTGGAGCATAGCCACGCAGTCCCGGCGGCTGCTGGTACTTCGACGTTTTCTGCTGCGGATACCTCATGTATTGAACCAGGCGCATCATCTGCTCCTTGTTGTCCACGCCATTGAAGATGATGCCCATCAGACCCATGTCCAGCGCCTGCTTGACGATCCAGTCATTACTTTCGAGGTCTCGACCGTACGCAGGGAATCGCGCAAAAAGCGCCACATTGGGCTGCGCGTTGCCCTTCTTGAGAATAGTGGCCTTATCGACCATGGCGGCGATGCAATAGGCAAGACCATCGAGATTCAGCGGCCCGTGCTCCATATCAACGTACGCGTAGTCGAAATCCAGGCGGGCGAGCGAGTGGCAATTCTGCAGCGACATATCGTCGGTTTGGGTACCGATAATGGACTGTCCGTGCGCCAATTTCTCTACGGCGGGGTTAAGGTGCAGCGGCGCCTGTTGGGCCGGCACGCTCCCGGGCGCAACAAGTAAAACAAGGAGCGCGACGAATACGATCACCGCTGCCATCACACGCTGACCGAGCGATCGTGCGGCGAGACGTCGCAACGATAAGAGACACGATAGAACAAGATTAACTTTTGTCATCGTGCTTGTCCTTTCGGTGCTGTCAAAACAGGTGTCCGTGTCTGCATCGAGACGATGGGAGTTTACCCTAACCCGGAAGCAAGCCCTAACGCAGTGGCCCGGGCGTCAGCCAGTTTCGTAGAATGCCTCTTCGGGAAAATGACGCCCTCTGTCGGAAAACGCCGCCAGGGCCTTTGATGATTCTCGTTGGTCTTACCGATACGGGTTGGGCACTGCATCTCTAGGCGGTCAATACGCGCAGGAACCGGTTTTTTTCAACTCGAACTATACCCTTTACGAAATAAGCCAAGGTTCGACAAAACCGGCAGTCGATACCTGATCGTATGTGAAAGTTGTTGCTGTTTCCGATGATTTTCGGTGGGAGGTGTTCGAGCCGTTTCCGGTGCCGCGCCCAAACGTCTATCAGGTTATGGCCGATGCGCAGAACAATCTATATATCTCGACGTGCTTAATGAAAGCGCTGCGGAGTGACTTTTCGCCGCTGCTCAGGGTTTAACGGAAACCTTCACCAGGGCGTTCGTCCAACAGCACTGATAGCCCCGGCCGCCGATGCCGGACCAATCATTGGCCACCACGAGCAAAACATACTCTCCGGGTTCGCTAAAGGTAGCCGAGGTGGTGGCGGTTCCGCTTACCCCGCCGTTGCCCTCTGCGGATATCAACGCGGCGGGCTTTGCGTCGGTGAACGCGACGACGCCCGGTCCACGGAATTTACTCCACGTCACTGTCACCGGCGGAGTAGTGGGCCGTTGCATTCCCGTACTCCCAATCAGAGGCATCTTGGCATCGTCAGAAACTGAGACTGCCAGCGTGAGTGGATTGGCGACAGTCGCGGAAAGAACTGTGCTGATGGGACGCGGGCCTTGAACTGAGCTGCCTTCCGCGAAGCGGAGCACAGGCGGCGTATTGCCCGTGGTAGGCTCGCGAAAAGCATTAATCTCCCACAGCGGATTGAGGCTGCCGGGGATTGCCAGGGTCTGGCCGTTGCTGATCAAGGTCCAAGTGAGTTTGTTCGTGCCAAAGTCTGCGGGAACCATGACGGTGAAGAGACCCCACTGCCGCCCCGGCAGGAAATGGGTGGGCTGGCCTTGATCGGGACCGCCGGGCTCAATGCGGTTGTTCGGCCCGACGGGAATGTCCAAATCTTCCTTCTGGTTGCGATTGTAATAGCCGAAGAGAAGATTGAAGCTGCCGTCCTGATTCCTGAACCATCCTTCAAAAGCGGCCGTGACACCCTGTCCCGAATCGTGCAGAGGCTCTAGAGGCAAGCGCTGCGCGCGTAGAACGACAGAGGATGCCAGCGCGATTAGCGTGCAAAGGCCAATGAGTGTGGAACGCCTTAGCTGCATATTCGGCTGCTAGAAACGCTTTCCTAACGCGAGGGAGCAGCAGACGCCACTTGTGATTTTTGCTTTGCGACGTAGGACTGATAGTCCTCGTCGGTGATAAAGGTCACGTTGACCCAGGCGTGGGACATTTCATCGACGGTGCGCTCGCCCCAACCGACCCACTGATTCGGATCGGGATTATTCGGGTTGTTGACCGTATTGTCGTGCCACGCGGTGATATGCAGCACCGTGCCCGCCGGTAATACCGGCGCCGCATCGTCGTCATAGATGTAATTGGTCATCCAATTAAAATTGAAGTGGTCGACGTAGCTCAGCATCCGCGTGCTGCCATCCGGCAGGATCGCTTCCATGGACATGGCCTTACCGCGAAGATGCATGTGCGGTTGGAAGTTCTCGAGAATCGCCGGAGATTTCAGCACGTGGAAACCCTCCGTCTCCTTGACGGTGTTCGGCGGGATATCCAGCAGAAGCTGTCCATTCACCCTCGGGTTTGCCGTGTAGGACATCAGATAAGTTCGATATTTGGGTTCCTGCCCTTTGGGATAGAGGTAAATGGCCAGCTGCGCGTGAGAGGTGACCTCTTCGCCCACGGAATGAAGGTGCAGTTCCCACCAGATGTGCGCGCCGGGCAGCAACAGCTTGCCCGTGTTCGGACGGTAGATGTCGTAGTTCTTGCCGATGGCCCATTCCATCAACATGCCCGGGCCTTCGCTGTTGGCATCGACACCGGTGAAAAGGGTTTTCCGCGAATCCGGTTCGTCCTGCTGCAGACGAGCGAGCACGTGATGCATGATCCTGCGGCCGCCCGGCGTAGCCGGCTTGATCTCCACGGCGCGCACCCAACGCGGTTCCGTGATCGGCAGGTCAGAAAGGGGCTTCCACCACACATCTTGCCCGTGGGCGGCCATGGTATAAGACCCCGAGTCGATGACGAGATCGGGCGCCCCGAACTGCTTCGCGAGTTGCCAGCCGTCTTCGCTCGGCCACTGCTTGGGTGCGGGCATGTCCTTGGGATTACCGAGCGGCGCGCCTTCATCAACCCAGCGCACGATGGTGGCGATTTGCTCATCACTCAAGGACAGGTCGTTCTGGAAACGCTGGATGCCGACGGTTTTATCGAGATGCCAGGGAGGCATCACGCGCGTCGCCACACGCTGCTTCATCGCCGCGGCCCACGGCCGCGTCTCGTTGTACGTCACCAGAGACATCGGCGCCATGCCTCCCGCGTGGTGGCAGTCCTGACATTTCGCTTGAAGAATGGGCACGACGTCCTTGGCGAAGGTAATCTGCGGTTGAGACGAATTCGCCCCAGCATTGGAAGGCGTCTGCGCGCTGGCCGCGGTTGCGATCAGCATTGCCAAGGAGAGAGTCATCAGCGCGCGCATAACCAAAGCAATAGGAGCCACTGGGAGCGACTTCCGGAAGGACTTCATCGCATTACCTCCTCGGCCAAGCGGTCAACTTTCCAGCCGCGCCGATTCTCTAAGCGAAACGGGTATAAGGCAGAGATACTGCATCCAGTTCATCACTTAACTTCATTCGTGTCAAGCAGGTATATACCGGGGCCTTACTCTGCGTTCAGCGCTACCCAACTGAACTCAGTAGTCGCGCGTGTGGTGATCGTCATTCACCAGGTGCTGTTCGTCGCGCTCCTCGCAAGCGGGTTGCTCGACCACCATTCCTTCTTCCAGCCTGACGGTCTGCGGAGTCATCGTCCACGGCTTCGTCAGGACCATGGGATCCTCCACAGTGGCTTCATAGGTTAGGGTATTCCCTTTGCGGGTGTATCGCTCGATCACGTGCAATTTTGCGCTGTGAAAATATCCGCTGATGCCCAGCCAGGTGTCGTCGGTCAAGTGGGTCACATCGACAACGAGTGTGTCTCCCTCCCAATGACCCACCGAGTCTCCGAAATACATCGGATCGACGTCGGTGCGGTGCGGACGGCCATCGGTTGGTATGAGACGAACGCCGATGCCACTCTGATCGCCTTCACCGATGTCTACCTGATAGAAGAATGCCACCAGCTTCGCAGTTTGGATGACCTGCCTGGGCGGGCCCACGCGCGGAACTCCCAGGGGCTTGCAATGAAATGCCGGATCGGCGTGCGTTTGGTTCTTGGCCAATTCCTTCACTTTTGCCAATAGCTCAGGTTTGTAGGGCGGCGGATTGGGATCTCCCTGCATCTGGCCAGGGGCATTCCCGCCCGGAATGAAAGGGCTGGCATATACCACGCCGTCCTTTGTATGTTCGCTCACGGACGGCTGAGGAAAATCCCAATAGCCGGTCAGGTCCGGATGGCCGTCGGAGGCGCGCGGCGTGGGCTTTGCCGCCGCTGCCTTGATCTCGGCTGCTGCCGCGGCACCGTGAGAGACAGTAGCGCGTTCGACCTGCGCGCCCGCACGCACCGTAAGCAGGCACAAAATGCCGAATGCCGCTATCGTGGCACCGTGCCAGAAATATCGAGAGTTCATTGCTGGATCTCCTTTCGAGTCAGGCCGTGGGTCGGTCGACAAAATCGCCGTTCGCTTCAGTATTCCTGAGCCCGTGCGGTCCGGTACTCGGACTCCGGTGGAGTCCACCGGACTCCTGAAACCGGAGCCAGCACCCTATTTCGATGGCGGGTCATCAGGCTGCGCGACAGGGCGATTGGCGCCAAACGCAACCTTGCGTCCATTCGCAAACGTAAATTCCTGCACCCAGGCAAACGCCCGGGTTCCATCCTTGGCGCGGTAGCCGAGCACCGTGACCGTGTCCCCGATCACGAAGTCGTCTCGGGTAAGACCAGCGCGATGCATGAAGCCGGTGGGAATGGATTCCAGAGTCCACGTAGTCATTTTGCCGCCGTCGTCTTTCACATCCAGGTAGAAATAGATGTGCGGGTTGATCCAGTCTATTTTTGAAAGGGTTCCCTTCAGCGTGACGGGCTTATTGGCATCGAACTCGGCCTGAAACGAATGGTGCGCCAAAGCAGGCAGCGTGGCCAGGAGTGCATAACCGGCCAGCAACACAGCGCGAACCTTGGGTTTTACCACTGGAAGACCTCCGATGAGTTGAGATCGGGTTTGCCAAGACTGTAGTAATAGTGAAGATTCCGAGTCAAGAGAAATCCGACCCATGAAGTGAACGAGCGCGCGAGCACTGATGCCACGCGGCGACGTGAGCCAAATCCTCTCGACCGCATGTCAAGACAATGGGTTCGAGTCGTTATCGGAAAATGCGGGTACTTTGTTAACGCGCAAAAGCTCATCCTGTTGGTAGACTTTTGCGCGCCCCAGAGGGGCCCCACCCCCCTGGCATTTTTTGTAAGTGTTCATTCTGCGTGAGTTTAAATCCTGCAATTTCGGATGTGCTCATTTTGCGTGAGTTGCGAACGACGTCTGCACATGTGTTCATTCCAGGTGAACTTTTGCGAGCTGTGCATTCAGCCAGCGGTTCGGAAGGTGCTGCCGGAGCTATTGGGGCCGATGGATGCAGGTTGGTCGAGGTCGGCTGTTCGCCGAGGACGGCGTCGACTTTGTTATCGGGCGAAAGTCCCGCAGTTGCTTCCGGGATGCCGGGAATGCGGCACTCCTGATGGTCTTTGTCAACGCCGCGAAGCTCATCCTGTTGGTAGACGTTCGCGGCGGGGCTTTCGCCCGCAAGAACGCGCATGTCCGAAATGGTACGCAACAAGAGTTGGGCGAGATGGCCGAAGGTGGCGGCTTCCTGGCGAGAGATGCGCCTTTGCGCGAGCAGGCGAAAAACCTGGGCGAGTGCGCGGTTCACGCCGGTGGCGGTGGTGAGATCGCGGCAGGCGGAATAGAGTTCGGGAAGATCGAGTGACGCTCCGACGACGTTACCTCCGGGCGCCGGGTCGCCAAACAACTGTTCTTCTCTTTCGGAGTGGAAGCGGCAGAGCGAGGGATGAATGTCAGAGCGCGCCATAGCGCACTGGCGCCCGTCGGAGAAAAAGAATTGGCAGCGCTCGGGTAATGGGTCGGTGTCTATGTGGACTTTTTCA
>Ga0209160_1004825_pt1 | contig 10726 bp, 7 predicted proteins | sample GraSoiAngelo_153_FD_186167 | JGI IMG/M metagenome (GOLD analysis project Ga0209160, IMG submission 186167) | Grasslands soil microbial communities from the Angelo Coastal Reserve, California, USA - 14_1009_12_40cm (SPAdes) (version 2) | ecosystem: Environmental > Terrestrial > Soil > Grasslands ...
CGGTATCCCCATCTACTCGTTGCCGGGCTACGAGGCCGACGACGTCATCGGCGCCCTCGCGCGGCAGGCCGAGAAGGCCGGCGTGGAGACGATCATCGTCTCCGGCGACCTCGACCCCCTGCAGCTCGTGACGCCACGCACGAAGCTCATGACGACGCGCCAGGGCTTCCAGAACACGGTCATCTACGACCAGGAGATGATCCGCCAGCGGTACGGCCTGCGCCCCGATCAGATGGTCGACTACAAGGCCCTGAAGGGCGACACGACCGACAACATCCCCGGTGTGCCCGGCGTCGGCGAGAAGACCGCGGCGAAGCTCATCGCGGAGAACGCCACGCTCGAAGGCGTCTACGCCGATCTGACGCGCTTCACGCCCCGCTTGCGCGAGGCGCTCGAGACGAACAAGGCTCAGGTGTTCAACAGCCGCGAGCTCGCGCGGATCGTGACCGACCTGCCGGTGCGGCTCGACCTCCAGAAGACGCGCCGCACCAGCTACGACCGCGCGGGCGTGCTCGAGCTCTTCCGCGACCTCGAGTTCCGCAGTCTGGTCCCACGCCTCCCGCCCGCCGACGGGAATCTGTCGGCGCCGACCGGGGGCCGGGGGGCGGCGCCCCCCGACAGAGGCCAGCTGTCGCTCGGGCTCGAGGCGGCGTCCGCGGTCGCGCCGCCGGTCGAGACCGCGCTCGTCGCGGACGTCGACGCGGACGCGGTGGCGCGCGAGCTTCGCGCCGTTGGGGCCGTCGCGGTCCACGCGGACGTCGACGCGACGGGACGCCATCCCGCGCTCGTTGGCCTTGGGCTCGCCGCGGGCGAGCGCGCGTGGTACCTCGCGACGCCGGACGGCGTGCCCGGCCCCATCGCGGCGCTACTGCGCGACGAGGCGATCGCGAAGACGGCGCACGACGCGAAGACCGCGCGGCGCGCGCTGCGGCGGAGCGGTGCGGACCTCGGCGGGCTCGTGATGGACACGATGATCGCGAGCTACCTCGTGAACGCCAGCCGGCGCTATCACGGGCTCGAGGACCTGGCGGCGGAGCGTCTCAAGCTCGAGGTCCCGGTGCTCGCGGTGCCCGACCGCAAGGATCCCTACCGAACGCCGACGCTCGACGAGCGGCTCGCGCGCGCGGGCGCCGGCGCGGTCGCGGCCGCGCGGCTCGGCGAGCAGTTCGCCGTCGAGCTCGAGCGCCTCGGACTCGAGCGCCTCTACCGCGACGTCGAGCTGCCGCTCGTCGACGTGCTCGTGGAGATGGAGGAAGCCGGCATCGCGGTCGACCTCCCGTATCTGCGCTCCCTCGGCGAAGAGTTCGCGCGCGAGGTCGCGCGCATCGAGGACGAGGCGTACAAGGCCGTCGGCCACGACTTTGGCATCAATTCGCCCAAGCAGCTGCAGTCGCTGCTGTTCGAGGAGCTGAGGCTCCCGCGCGGCCGCCGCACCGGCACGGGCTATTCGACCGACGCGACCGTCCTCGAGGAGCTCCGCGGTGCGCACCCGGTGATCGAGAAGATCCTCGAATACCGCGAGATCGAGAAGCTTCGCTCGACCTACGCCGAGGGCCTTGGTGGCCTGGTCGATCCCGAGACGCGGCGGGTGCACACGACCTTCGACCAGACCGTCGCGGCCACCGGCCGGCTCTCGAGCCGCGCGCCGAACCTGCAGAACATCCCGATCCGCACGCCGCTCGGCCGGCGCATCCGCCATGCCTTCGTCGCGGGATCGCCGGACATGGTCCTCGTCGCCGCGGACTACTCGCAGATCGAGCTCCGCGTCCTCGCGCATGTCTCGCAGGACCCGGCGCTCATCGACGCGTTCCGCTCAGGCGCCGACGTGCACCGTCGGACCGCGGCGGCGGGCTTCGGCGTCCTCGAGAGCGCCGTGACGCGCGAGCAGCGCGACGTGGCGAAGATGCTGAACTTCGGGATCATCTACGGGATGAGCGACTTTGGGCTCGCCTGGCGGATGCAGATGGCGCGCGAGGAGGCACAGCGCTTCATCGACGAGTACTTCAAGCGCTACGCGCAGGTGCGCCGCTACGTCATCGAAACGAAGGCCTTCTGCATCGAGCAGGGCTACGTGGAGACGCTCCTCGGACGGCGGCGCTACATCCCTGACATGGCGAGCCCGGTGAACGCGGTGCGGAACGCGGCGGAGCGGATGGCGATCAACATGCCGATCCAGGGGACGGCCGCCGACATCATGAAGATCGCGATGTCGCGCGTGCACCGCGCCCTCCACGAGAGCGATCTGCACGCGCGCGTGCTCCTCCAGGTGCACGACGAGCTCGTTGCCGAGGTCCCGCGCCTCGAGGTCGAGCGGATGGCGCGGCTCCTCGGCGACGAGATGTCCGCGGCGTACCGGCTGGACGTGCCGCTTGTCGTCGACGTCCGCGCGGGCCCCAACTGGGACGAGATGCAGCGCCTCGAGGTGGCCGCCGCTGCCTGAATCTTCTCGATCTCTCGGCTTCGCCGAGGAGACACGCTCACGGCTGGCGGACTCGCTCGTCGCGGCCACGCTCGGCTTCGCCTCGCTGACAGGGGCCCCTGCCCCTGCGCTCCTTGCTCATGCCTGAGCTACCGGAGGTCGAGACGATCGCGCGTCAGCTGCGCGAGCTCGTCGTCGGCCGCGTCGTCGACGGGTTCGAATCGCTCTGGGTGCGCCTCACCGAGCCTGTCCCCGCGGAGCACGTCGCCGCGCGGCTGCGCGGTCGACGGATCGTCGCGGTCCGCCGGCGTGGGAAGTTCGTCGTCTTCGACCTCGACGGCGGCGAGGCCCTCATCGTCTCCCTGCGGATGACCGGTCAGCTGCTCTTCCACGAGAACGGCGCGCCCGAGGAGCGCTTCCTTCGCGCGGTGATCCGCTTCGCCGACGGGACGGCGCTCCATTTCGCGGACACGCGGAAGTTCGGGCGCATGGCCGTCGTCGATGCCGCGGTCCTCGGTCAGGGGGCTCGGCCCCCCACCGGTCGGGCGCCCCCCGGCCCCCGAGGCGATCGGCTGCGCGTGCCGCTGCACGAGTCGCTCGGCGTGGAGCCGCTGTCGCGCGCGTTCACCGTGAAATGGCTGAGCGCGTTCCTCCAGCGGCGAAGGCGTGCGCCGATCAAGCCTCTCCTGCTCGATCAGCGTGGCATCGCGGGCGTCGGGAACATCTACGCGATCGAAGCGCTCTGGCGCGCGAAGATCCACCCGCTGCGGAAGGCAGGTTCGCTCCGCGCCCAGGAGGTCGCGCGGCTGCGCGAGGCGCTGCGTTGGGTCCTGCGCAAGGGCATCCGCTACGGGGGCGCGTCGCGCCGCGACTACGTCGATGCCCGCGGCAACGAGGGCCGCATGCAGCGCGAGTTCAAGGTCTACGCGCGCGAGGGCGAGCCCTGCCCGCGCTGCGGCCGCGCGATCGTGCGCAGCGTCGTGGCGGGTCGCGGCACCTTCCACTGCCCGCGCTGCCAGCGCGCGCCGCGGATCGGCTTCCCGGCGCGGCGGCGCTGATGCGCCCCGCCGATCGCAACGACGCCGGGGGCCGGAGCTGGCCGAGCCGAGCCTCCTCGTCGCGCTGGTCACTGCCGTCCAGAGCGTCGCTCGCCGGCTCGGGCTCGACCGCGCAGGCTTCCACGTCGAGGCGTACGCCATGGATCCCGAGGTGACGCCACACGTGCACTGGCACGTTTTCGGGCCTGGCCGCGAAGCGCCCCGCGGAGAAGACGCCCGGAGCAAGCTCTGAGCTACTCGCGGCTCATCATGTCTTCATGAGCGTCCTCTCCGTCCAGGCGGTGGCGAAGCGGTTCGGCGAGCGGCTGGTGTTCCACGACGTCTCGTTCCGGCTCGCGCACGGCGATCGGGTCGGCCTCATCGGGCCGAACGGCGTCGGCAAGACGACGCTGCTGCACATCGCGGCCGGCCTGGAAGCGCCGGACGCGGGCAACGTGGCCATCGCGCGCGGGACGCGCATCGGCTTCCTCGAGCAGGAGCTGCTCGGCGCGGCCGAGGGCACGGTCGCGGAGCACGCGCGCGGTGCCGCCACGCATCTCCGCGAGATCGAGGCCGAGCTGCGCGCGCTCGAGCCCGAGCTCGCGACCGGGGAAGCCGGGGTGCTGGAGCGGTACGCAGACACGCAGCATCGGTTCGAGCACGCCGGTGGCTACGACTTCGACGCCACGGTCGGTCGCGTCCTCGGCGGCCTGGGACTCGCCGAGCTGTCCGATCGTGACGTGCGCACGCTCTCCGGTGGCGAGCGGACGCGTCTCGGGCTCGCGCGCCTTCTCCTCGACGACCCTGACCTCCTCCTGCTCGACGAGCCGACCAATCATCTCGACGTCGCGGCGCTCGAATGGCTCGAACGGTTCCTCCTCGAGCGCGGAGACGAGACGTTCCTGGTCGTATCGCACGACCGCTGGTTCCTCGATCGCGTCACCACGCGGACGCTGTCGTTCGAGCGCGAGAGCGTCGTCGAGTACCGCGGCGGCTACTCCGCGTACGCGCGCCAGCGCGCGGAGCGCGAGGCGGCCACGGAGAAGGCGGCGTCGCGCCAGGCCGAAGAGATCGCCCGCACGGAGGAATTCATCCGCCGCTACGGCGCGGGCCAGCGCTCGAAGGAGGCGCGCGGCCGCGCGAAGAAGCTCGCGCGCGTCGAGCGCATCGCGGCGCCCGAGACGGGTCCGCGCCATGGCTGGCGGCTCGAGGCCGCCCACCTCGCAGGCGATACGGTCGTGAATGCGACGCCGCTGGCGGTCGGGTACGACCACCCGATCGTGCGCACCGGCTCGCTCCGGATCGCGCGCGGCGCGCGGATCGCGGTGGTCGGTCCGAACGGCGCGGGGAAGACGACGCTCGTCCGGACGATCGTCGGCGACCTCCCGGCCCTGGAGGGCTACGTCAGCTCCGCGCCGACGGCGCGCGTCGCCTTCCTCGCACAGGCGCAGAGCGAGCTCGCGGGCGACGAGACCGTGCTCGACTCGCTCCGCGGCGCCAGCGGCGTCGACGAACCGGCGGCCCGCGACCTGCTCGCCCGCTTCCTCTTCCGCGGCGACGACGTGTTCAAGGAGGTCGGCGTGCTCTCGGGCGGCGAGCGCAGCCGACTCGCTCTCGCGAGGCTCTCCGCACGCCACGCGAATCTCCTCGTCCTCGACGAGCCGACGAACCATCTCGATCTCACAGCCCGGGAGCAGCTCGAGAGCGTGCTCCTCGATTTCGAGGGCGCGCTGCTCTTCGTCTCGCATGACCGCTACTTCATCGACAAGCTCGCGACCGAGGTCTGGCCCATCGAGAGCGGCGTATTGAAGCGCTTCGAAGGCAACTGGACGGGCCTCCAGCGCCTGCGCGCCTCCGGCGCCGAGCTGCCGATGCCAAGGCTGGAGGCACCGGCCGCGGGTGGCACGGCGGAGGGGATCTCTCGCGACGTGCGGGTGCCCGGGACCCGCCGAGGACAAGGGGCAAGGCCCCCGGGCGCACGGGGCGGGCAGGGTGCGCGGAGCGAGAGACCCCCGAGCCGGGACAGGACCCGCGGCCGTGCCGGCACCAGGGCATCGGCGGTGCGGCGCGTGGAGGGGCTGTCGGCGCTGGAGGCCCGTATTTCGGCGATGGAGCTCCAGCTGCGGCAGCTGTCAGAAAAGGTATCGCAGATCGCGCAGTCGGGGAACTACCTCGAGACCCGGCGGATCGGCGAGGAGCACGCGCAGCTCGAGCGCTCGCTGCGGGAGCTGTACGAGGAGTGGGCGAAGCAGAGCGAGGCGAGCGAGTGACCGCGTTCGTGCTCGGCCTCACCGGGCCGATGGGCGCGGGGAAGTCGACCGTGGCCGCGATGTTGCGTGAGCTCGGCGCGAAGGTGCTCGACGCGGATGCGATGGCGAAGGACGAGCAGCTCCGCGGGACCGTCGGCTATAGCGCGATCGTGCAGACCTTCGGCACGCAGGTGCTCGGCGATGACAAGGAGATCGATCGCGCCAAGCTCTCGACCGAGGTGTTCGCCGACCCGGCGAAGCTCGTGCGGCTCGAGCGCATCCTGCATCCGCGCGTCATCGCGCGAGTCCTCGAGGCGCGGGCGATGCTGCCCGATGACCAGGTGCTCGTCATCGAGGCGATCAAGCTCCTCGAGACGGACCTGCGCACGATCTGCGACACGATCTGGGTCGTGCTCGCACCCCGCGATGCGCTCATCGAGCGGCTCGGGCGCCGCGGCCTGGGTGCCGGCGAGGCCGACCTGCGCCTCGCACGGCAGGCGAGCGAGACGGCGTTCCGGGCAGCCGCGGACACCGTCATCACGAATGACGGTGACCGCGAGAAGCTCCGCGACCAGGTCCGCGCGGCGTGGGCCGCGCTACGCGCTAGGGAATGGCGATCCGCTCCGGGACCGGGAACTTGAACTCGGGGAAGACCGTCTTGAAGGTCGCCCCCGTCGCGCCGCTCGCGCGGTCGTCCTTGGGAGCGCGCAGCAGCAGCTGGATCTGACCACCGGCGGCCGTCACGTACGCGATCCGCTCGGCGGTCGTCGCGTCCACGCGGATCGTGTACACGCCGCCCAGACGCGCCAGGATCGGCACGCGCTCCAGGATGATGTGGGCCGAGGTGTCGGCGTTGTTCTTCGGCGGGATCGGATTGAGGAAGTACTTCGAGGGATCGAAGTTCAACGAGTACAGCAGGTCGACGATGTCCCCCGGCTGCACCGCGCCGCCGGCGGCCTGCGCATCAGACACCGTGATCGACATCGCGCGGTAGGCCGGCGTGCCCGGGTTGGGCAGGCCGTTCGCGCCGATGAGCTCGGGCGGGAACACGGTGAAGGGCGCCGCCGCCGAGCCCGCGAGCTTGCTCGGGAGGATCGGCTCGCCGACGCCGATCGACTGGACCGTGACCTTGCCGACGACGTCCTTTGAATCCCGGAGCGCGGCGGGAGGCACGACGTCGGTGTTCATCTTCACGACCTTGAGGTCCGACGCCGAGACGGCCGTGCGGGCCGGGATCTCGCGTGCCGCGACGACGACGTCGCTCGTCGGGATCGCCACCGGGGCGTCGGTCTTGGCGCTCGACGTGTAGAAGAAGGACCCACCCGCGGCGAGGAGCGCGAACAGGAACCCGACGATGAGCACAAGGCGCGCACGGCGCCGTGAACGATCTTCCAACTCTTCCCTTTTCTTCCTCTCGAGGCGCGAGTCCCTCGGGGAACTCTAGCGACCGAATGTCGGCGTGCGGACGGTATGTGACGGTACGTACCAAAGAGCCGCACGGTCAAGAGCGGCGCCGTTCCAGTGAACGTCGCGGAGGAGGCGCTGGTGCGCGACAATGGGAGGGCGGGGGAGCCAAGACCACATCAGAACATTCGTTCTAGAATGAAGGGACCCCATGCCTCGAGGCGAGACCCTCCAGGTCCCGATCGAACGACCGAGCGGACGAGCGCCTTTCAGTCTGTCGCTTCCGTGGGACCTCGCGGGAGACCAACCAACGGCCGCGGCCGGGCTGATCGACGGTCTCACCGCCGGCGATCGGCACATCACGCTGCGCGGCGTCACGGGCTCCGGCAAGACGGTGACGATGGCCAAGGTCATCGCCGAGGCCGGCCGGCCCGCGCTGGTGCTCGCCCACAACAAGACGCTGGCGGCGCAGCTTTACGGGGAGTTCAAGGAGTTCTTCCCCGGCAGCGCGGTCCAGTACTTCGTCTCGTACTACGACTACTACCAGCCCGAGGCGTACATCCCGCGGAGCGACACCTACATCGAGAAGGACTCCTCGCGGAACGAGGAGATCGACAAGATGCGCCACTCCGCGACCCGCTCGCTCTTCGAGCGACGCGACGTGATCATCGTCGCCTCGGTCTCGTGCATCTACGGCCTCGGCGCGCCGGTCGACTACGGCGCCGTCACGGTCCGGCTGAACAAGGGCGAGCGCGTCCGGCGCGACACGGTGCTCCGCCACCTCGTCGACATCCAGTACGAACGTACTAATACGGATCTGGTCCGCGGGAAGTTCCGCGTGCGCGGCGACACCCTCGAGATCCAGCCCGCGTACGAGGACCTCGCCCTGCGGATCGAGTTCTTCGGCGACGACGTGGAGCGCATCACCGAGCTCGACCCGCTCACGGGTGAGGTCCTCGCAGAGCGCGACCGCATCGACATCTACCCGGCGCGTCACTTCGTCACGCCACGCGAGAAGCTGCTCGAGGCAATCAAGGACATCGAGGCGGAGCTCGTGGAGCGCGTCGGCGAGCTCGAGAACAAGGGCCGTCTCCTCGAGGCACAGCGCCTCCGGCAGCGCACGAACTTCGACCTGGAGATGCTCCGCGAGACCGGGACCTGCCACGGGGTCGAGAACTACTCGCGACACCTTGCCCGCCGGCCCGCGGGAAGCCGGCCCTGGACGCTCCTCGATTACTTCCCGCCCGACTTCCTCGCGTTCATCGACGAGTCGCATATCTCGCTGCCGCAGGTGCGGGGGATGTACGGCGGCGACCGGTCGCGCAAGGAGGTCCTCGTCGAATACGGGTTCCGCCTACCGAGCGCGCTGGACAACCGGCCGCTCACCTTCGAGGAGTTCGAGCAGCGTCTCGACCAGGCCATCTATGTGTCCGCGACGCCGGGTCCCTACGAGCTCGAGCATTCGCCAAAGGTCGTGGAGCAGATCATCCGGCCGACGGGCCTCATCGACCCGGAGGTCGAGGTCCGCAAGACGGAAGGGCAGATCGACGACCTCCTCGCCGAGCTCCGGCTGCGCGTCGAGCGCGGGCAGCGCGCCCTCGTCACCACGCTCACCAAGAAGATGGCCGAGGACCTCGCCGACTACCTGCGCGAGATGGGCGTCAAGGTGCACTACCTCCACTCCGAGATCGAGACCCTCGAGCGCGTCGAGATCCTCCGCGATCTCCGCCTTGGCGTGTACGACGTCGTCGTCGGCGTGAACCTGCTGCGCGAGGGGATCGACCTCCCCGAGGTCACGCTCGTCGCGATCCTCGACGCCGACAAGGAGGGTTATCTGCGGTCGGAGGGCTCGCTCATCCAGGTCATCGGCCGCGCGGCCCGGCACGTCGAAGGCCGCGTGATCATGTACGCCGATCGCGTGACGGCCTCGATGCGCGCGGCGATCGACGAGACGGAGCGGCGCCGCGAGCTCCAGGTCGCGTACAACAGCGAGCACGGGATCGAGCCACAGACCATCGTGAAGGCGATCCGCGAGATCGGCCTCAGGCTCCGTGACGTCGCCGAGGGCGAAGGGCGTTACGAGTCCGCCGGGCGAGCCATCAGCGGGCGCGACCTTGGGAAGGACGAGCTCGTCCGCCTCATCAAGGATCTGGAGTCGCAGATGAAGCAGGCCGCGAAGGAGCTCGAATTCGAGCGCGCGGCCGCTCTGCGCGACGAGGTCGTCGAGCTGCGCGGCCAGCTCGTGCTCGAGCGGGGTCCCGAGAGCATCGACGCGGCGGCGGAGCCTGTGAGCACGACCACACGCGTCGTCCGCGCGGGGATGCGTCGCGGCCGGCGGGGCCCGTAATGTTCGTCGGACTCGTCGCTGCCGCGGCCGTCGTGGCGGCGCTCGCCCTCGTCGCCGTGCTCTTCATCCAGCGGGGACGCGAGGGGATCGACCTCACGCCGCGGAACCTGCTCCGGACGTACCTCTACGCCGGCTCGTTCGCGGGGCTTGCCGCCTTCGTCTTCGGTGTCGCCGCCCTCGGCAACTTCGCGCTCGCGGCCGCCGCCGGGAGCGACGTCGTCTACGGCGCTCCTCCCGTGCCGCGTCCGGCGATCGCGCCGGCCTGCCCGCCGAACTTCCCCAATTGCCCTCAGCCGCCTTCGGTCGAAGACCAGCTCAAGCGGATGGCGGAGCAGAACGAACGGCGCCGCAACGAGGACCTGTTGCGGGGCGTCACGTTCACGGTGTTCGGCGGTCTCTTCTACGCGGCGCACTACGCCTCGCGACGAGCGCTCGTCGGCGCCGAAGAGACGCAGAGCGCTCTGCGGCGGGCGTATCTCATGGTCGGCACGGCCGTCTTCGGCCTGGCCACCGTCGTGCTCGTCCCCACCGGCTTGTACCAGCTGCTGGCGAACGCGATCCTGCCGGTCACGGCCGACACGTTCCGCCCGGGCGTCGGCGATAGCCTCATGCCCGGCCTCGTGTCGCTCATCGTCTGGCTCGCGTTCCTGCGACTCGTCGTCACCGACTTCCGGCGCGGTACGGGTGCGTGACGACGCTCCTCGCCGCCGCGGTCCCGCTCATCGTGATCGCCTTCGTCGTGCTCCTGGTCGCGGCCCTGGTTCAGCAGCGCGGGCAGCCCGTCGAGCTGTCGACGTCGGCCCTGTTCCGAACGTACCTGTATCTCGCCTCGCTCGCCGGTGTCGTGGCGTTCGCGATCGGCCTCGTGGCGCTCCTGAACGCCGGCCTCGCGTCGGCCGGCGGCGGCCAGCTCGTCTACGGTGGACCGCCGGATGAGTCGCGGCCGCTCGCGTTCGCGAGCCAGCTCGAGCGGCGCCGCGGTGAGGATGCCTTGCGCGGGCTCACGTTCGGTACGTTCGGCGTGCTCTTCTGGCTCGTGCACTGGCTCGCGCGCGACCGGCTGAGCCCGGGCGATCAGGGTGCGCTCCGGCGGGCGTATCTCTTCGTGGGGACCGCCGGCTTCGGCGTCGCGACGCTCGTGTTCCTCCCGAACGGCGTGTACCAGGCGCTCTCGAACTGGCTCATTGTTCCTGCGAGCTCGTTTCGCCAGGGCCTCGGCGACTCGCTGATACCGGGGATCGTCGCGCTCGCGATCTGGCTGCTGTTCTTC
>Ga0209160_1004828_pt1 | contig 10723 bp, 7 predicted proteins | sample GraSoiAngelo_153_FD_186167 | JGI IMG/M metagenome (GOLD analysis project Ga0209160, IMG submission 186167) | Grasslands soil microbial communities from the Angelo Coastal Reserve, California, USA - 14_1009_12_40cm (SPAdes) (version 2) | ecosystem: Environmental > Terrestrial > Soil > Grasslands ...
GCGAAGGTGAAGGTGCGCGACCTTCGGGGCCCGGAGCTGGGCGACAAGTTCGCGTCCCGCCATGGGCAGAAGGGCGTCATCGGGCTCATCGCGCCGCAGGAAGACATGCCCTTCACCGCGCAAGGCATCATCCCGGACCTGATCATCAATCCCCACGCGATCCCGTCCCGGATGACCGTGGCCCATGTCCTCGAGCAGATCGGCGGGAAGGTCGGCTGCCTTGAAGGTCGGTTCATCGACGGCACGCCCTTCTCCGGCGAGCGGGAAGAGGCGATGCGGAACGCCCTCGTGGAGAACGGGTTCCGGTCGAACGGGAAGGAGATCCTGTACGACGGCCGCACGGGGCGGATGATCCCCGCGGAGATTTTCATCGGCGTCATCTACTACCAGAAGCTCCACCACATGGTGTCGGGCAAGCTCCACGTCCGGTCACGGGGCCCGGTGCAGATCCTCACGAGGCAGCCGACGGAAGGGCGGTCCCGCCAGGGCGGTCTGCGGTTCGGCGAGATGGAACGGGATTGCCTGATCGGCCACGGCGCCGCGATGGTGATCAAGGACCGCCTCCTCGACGAGTCGGACGGGACGATCCAATATGTGTGCGGCAACCCGGACTGCGGACACTTCGCAATCAAAGATCGGAAAGGGAACCTCCGGTGCCCGGTCTGTGAGAACACGTCCAAGATTTACCCCGTGCAGACCTCGTACGCGTTCAAGCTCCTGCTCGACGAACTCCTGTCCTTGGGGGTCGTCATGCGTCTCCAGCTGGAGGACATGCGATGATGTCTTCAATGAGGGGGGTCACGAAGCGGATCCAGGCGATCAAGTTCGCTCTCCTGAGCCCCGATGAGATCCGCCGGATGTCGGCGACGAAGATCATCACGGCGGACACGTACGACGACGATGGATTCCCGATCGACATGGGCCTGATGGATTCCCATCTCGGGGTCATCGAGCCCGGTCTCCGGTGCAAGACGTGCGGCGGGAAGGTCGACGATTGCCCGGGTCACTTCGGCCACATCGATCTCGCGATGCCGGTGATCCACGTCGGGTACGTGAAGGACATCAAGAAGCTCCTCCAGGCGACGTGCCGGAAGTGCGGACGACTGCTCCTCACGCGCCAGCAAGCGCAGGAGTACATGGCGGAGATGGAACAGGTCGAGGAGCTCGGCGGCGACGTGACGGAGGTTGGCTTCGTCACGAAGGAGACCGCCCGCGAAGCGCAGAAGCGGCAGCGCTGTCCCCATTGCGGCGAGGAACAGGGAAAGGTCACCCTCGACAAGCCGACGACGTTCCGCGAGGACGGTCACAAGCTCACACCGAAAGAGGTGCGCGAGCGCCTCGAGCGGATCCCGAACGAAGACCTCCGGGTCCTCGGGATGAACCCCGAGGTCGCCCGGCCCGAGTGGATGGTCCTGACCGCGCTGCTCGTCCCGCCCGTCACCGTGCGTCCGTCGATCACCCTCGAGAGCGGCGACCGCTCGGAGGACGACCTCACGCACAAGCTCGTCGACGTCCTGCGGATCAACCAGCGTCTGCGCGAGAACCGGGACGCGGGTGCGCCCCAGCTGATCGTCGAGGACCTTTGGGAGCTGCTCCAATATCACGTGACGACGTACTTCGACAACCAGACGTCGGGCATCCCGCCGGCGAGGCACCGGTCCGGACGGCCGCTGAAGACGCTCGTGCAGCGGTTGAAGGGAAAGGAAGGCCGCTTCCGATCGAATCTGTCCGGCAAGCGGGTGAACTTCTCGGCCCGCACCGTCATTTCTCCGGATCCGATCCTGTCGATCAACGAGGTCGGCGTCCCGGTCGAGGCGGCCCGCGAGCTGACGGTCCCGGTCCACGTCCAGGCGTACAACCTGGACATCGTCAAGCAATGGGTGAAGCGCGGTCCGACGCCGCTCGGTCCCCTGGGCGAGTATGCGCCCGGCGTGAATTACGTCATCCGCCCGGACGGCCGGCGGATCCGCGTGACGGAGAAGAACGCCGAGGTCGTCGCGGAAGCCGTCGAGGTCGGATACACGGTCGAGCGGCAGCTCGTGGACGGCGACATCGTGCTGTTCAATCGGCAGCCCTCCCTGCACCGGATGTCCATGATGGCGCACGAGGTCCGCGTCATGCCCCACAAGACGTTCCGCTTCAACCTGGCGGTGTGTCCGCCGTACAACGCGGACTTCGACGGCGACGAGATGAACCTGCACGTCCTGCAGAGCGAGGAAGCGCGCGCGGAGGCCCGGGTCCTCATGCGGGTGCAGGAGCACATCCTCTCCCCGCGGTTCGGCGGCCCGGTCATCGGCGGCATCCACGATCACATCTCGGGCTCGTTCCTCCTGACGCACAAGGAGAGCAAGTTCACTCGGGAGGAGGTCACGTTCATCCTGAGCAAGATCGACATGCGGGACCTTCCGCCGGCGGACGTCAAGCGGGGCGGCAAGGAGTTCTGGTCCGGGAAGGCCCTGTTCTCCGCGATCCTGCCGAAGAACCTCAGCATGACGTTCAAGTCCTCGATTGCGCCGAAGGGCGACATCGGGTTGAAGGAGCTCAAAGAGGAAGACTCGCTCGTCGTCATCAAGGACGGCGTAGTCCTGTCCGGTACGATCGACGAGAACGCGGTCGGCGCGTTCAAGGGCAAGATCCTGGACAAGCTGGCTCGGGACTACGGGCCGGACGCCGCGCGGGAGTTCATCGATCGGGCGACGAAGATGGCCATCGGCGCGATCATGATCCGAGGCTTCACGACGGGCATCGACGACGAGGACATCCCGGAAGAAGCGAAGAAGCAGATTGCGGACGTCCTCAAGACCGCGATCGAGAAGGTAGAGGACCTCGTGGAGTCGTACAAGCGGGGCGAGCTCGAGCAGATGCCCGGTCGGTCCCTCGAAGAGACGCTCGAGGTCGAAGCGATGAAGATCCTCGGCCGCGCGCGGGACCAGGCCGGCCAGATCGCGGGCAAGCACCTGGGGATCGAGAACAGCGCGGTGATCATGGCTCGATCCGGCGCTCGCGGGTCGATGCTCAATCTCTCCCAGATGGCCGGATCGATCGGGCAGCAGGCGGTCCGCGGGGAGCGCCTGAGCCGCGGCTACTGGAACCGCACCCTCCCACATTTCAAGAAGGGCGACCTCGGCGCGGAGGCAAAAGGCTTCGTGAAGTCGTCGTACAAGAGCGGTCTCCACCCGACGGAATATTTCTTCCACGCGATGGGCGGACGGGAAGGCCTCGTCGACACCGCGGTGCGGACGTCGCGGTCGGGATACATGCAGCGCCGCCTGATCAACGCCCTCGAGGACCTGAAGGTCAAGGAGGACGGCACGGTCCGGAACACGGCGGACACGATCATCCAGTTCAAGTTCGGCGAAGACGGCGTCGATCCGTCCCGCAGCGTCCAGGGGCGCGCGGTCGACATCGATGACATCTTGCAAGAGGTCCTCGGCGAGGAGCCGTCGTGGAAGGAGCGGCTCCGCGAGCAGGAGATGGCCTCGTACGGCCTCACGGAGAAAGACATGTACGTCGAGATCTCCGAGGAAGAGGTCGAGGTCGAAGAGGAAGAGCCTCCGTCGGAGGAGTGACGATGGCCCGAGCGACGACGATTCAGGCGCTGCGGAACCGCGGGATCTCGAAGAAGACCGCGGAGATCCTGGCGGACGCCGGCTTCACCTTGGAAAAGCTCGCGGCCTCAAAGCCCGAGCGTCTCGCGAAGTTCATCGCGAAGAAGGAGGCCGAGAAGGTCCTCAAGAAACTCGGCACGGCCCCTGCCGCCGCGGAGGCAAAGCCGGCGCCGAAGCGCGAGAAGGCCAAGCCCGCGGCCCGTGCCCGGAGGCCCTCGGCGAAGGCGGCCGAGGCGGAGCCGGAAGCGCCGCTCACGATCCCTGTGAAGGCGCCGCCGCTCTCGGCGGGCGAACAGGAGATCCTCGACGGGTTGAAGGAGATCGGACGATGGCTCCCTCGGTTCGTCGTGACCGAGCTATCGAAGAAACTCCATGGACTCAAGCTCAGCAAGAAGCGCCTCCAAGAGGTCCTCCAGCGAATCTGCGAGAAGTTTGACCTACACGCGATCGACGCGAACGAGTCCGCGGGGATCGTGTCCGCGCAGTCGATCGGGGAACCCGGGACCCAAATGACTATGAGAACTTTTCACTACGCGGGGGTCGCCGAGATGAACGTCACCCTCGGGCTCCCGCGGCTGATCGAAATCGTCGACGCGCGTCGCGTGCCGTCGACCCCGATCATGGAGCTGTACGTCAAGTCGGGTCACACGGACCTCGAGCGGATGCGAAAGATCGCGACCGAGATCGAGATGACCTCCCTCGAGGACATCGCCTCGATCGAGACGGACCTCGTGAACATGCGGGTCCTCGCATATCCGGACGATCACCGCATGAAATCGCGGGGGGTCACCTGGCCGGAGCTCGAGGAGAAGCTGAAGAAACTCGGTGAGATCCAGGAGGTCCGCCGCCAGGTCGGGAGCGCGGAGAAGAAGGCCAGGGCGCTCGTCGTCGAGGCCGGAGAGCCGTCGTTCAAGAAGCTCCAGCGCCTCGTCGAACAGGTCCGGATGATGAAGATCAAGGGGATCGACGGGATCTCGCGCGCGATCATCAAGAAGCGCGGCGAGGGCTACGTCATCTACACGGAGGGATCGAATCTCTCGAAGATCCTCGAACTCCCGTACGTCGATGCATCGAGGACGACCACGAACTCGGTCCAGGAGATCTACGAGGTCCTCGGCATCGAGGCCGCGCGGAACGCGATCGTGAACGAGGCGTACAACACGCTCCAGGAGCAGGGCCTGACCGTGGACATCCGCCACATCATGCTCGTCTCCGACATGATGACGAACGACGGGGACGTGAAGGCGATCGGCCGCCACGGCATCTCCGGACGCAAGTCCTCCGTCCTCGCCCGGGCCGCGTTCGAGATCACGGCCCATCACCTGCTCCGGGCCGCGATCACGGGCGAGGTGGACTACCTCGACGGCGTCGCGGAGAACGTGATCGTGGGCCAGCCCGTCACCCTCGGCACCGGCGCGGTCAACTTGATCTACAAGCCGCCTCCGGGCGCCCCCAAGCCGACGGCCGTCGCCAAGCCGAAACCCGCCGTGACGCCTCCGGCTCCCGTGCCGGCCCCCGAGGAGCCCCTGGAAGAGGTCGTCCCGTGATCGACGTCCCCCGCGCCCTCCGCGTCGCGGCGGACACCGGCGAGGTGCGCTTCGGCCTGCGCGAGGTGCGCCGCGCGGCGAAGTCGAAGAAGGCGAAGCTCGTGGTCCTTGCCTCGAACTGCCCCGAGGAAGCCACGCGGAACCTGGGGGACGTCCGCCTGTTCCGCTTCGGCGGCACGAACGTCGATCTCGGCGCGGCCTGTGGCGTGCCGTTCTCCGTCGCCGCGGTCGCGGTGATCAGCCCCGGGGAATCGAACATCCTGACCGTCTAGGATTCGCATGGCCGAGATCGTTTTCGACGAGCAGACGATCAAGTACGTCGCGTTATTCCAGGATCTCACGCGGACGACGGTCGTGGACTGCGTCGACGCCGGCGACAAGCTCATCTTCGTCGTCAAGGAAGGCGACATCGGCAAGGCGATCGGCAAGAAGGGCGAGAACATCGCGAAGCTGAAGCGCCTGATCAACAAGGACATCCACGTCGTCGAGTATTCGGAGCAACCGGACAAGTTCGTCGCGAACGTCTTCCGGAATTTCGACGTCAAGTCCGTCCAGATCGAACAGCGGGGGGAGGTCGTCCACGCCACCGTCACCGTGGAGTCGACGAAGAAGGGGCGTGCGATCGGCAAGGACGGAAAGAACCTGCGCGTCTCCCGAGACTTGATCGCGCGTCATCATCCGATCCAGAGTGTGAGCGTCGCGTGACGGCGCACGGCTCGCTCGTCACCGCGAGTGAGTAGGAACCTTAACGTATTCCGGTTGCTTCGTCGCGCGAAATCGGGTCGCTCGCGGCGGCCCGGACTCCGCCGACGGAGGCGAGCCGGATCCAGTACAAGTGGACGGTCTTGACGGTCACGACCGTGGGCGTGCTCATGGCCGGGATCGACTCCCGCATCGTGATCGTCGGCCTTCCGCAGGTCGCCGCCAGCCTCCGGGCCGACGCCGAACAGGCGATCTGGATCACGCAGTCGTACGTCCTCGGGAGCACGGTCGCGCTCCTCCTCGTCGGGCGCATCTCGGACATCGTCGGCCGAGTGAAGCTGTACACGAGCGGATTCGCGGTCTTCACGGTCGGCTCCCTCCTGACGAGCCTGGCGTTGGACCCGGCCCAAGTGATCGCCTTCCGAGCGATCCAGGGCCTCGGCTCCGCGATCCTGTTCACGAACAGCGCGGCGATGATCGTCGACGCGACCCCGTCTCACGAGCTCGGGCTCTCTCTCGGGATCAACCAGGTGGCGTTCCGGATGGGGTCCATGGCCGGCCTGACCTTGAGCGGCATCATCCTCTCGTTCCTCGACTGGCGCGCCCTGTTCTACGTGAACGTGCCGATCGGGATCTTCGGCACCGCATGGGCTCGCCTCCGCCTGCGGGAAGTCGGGAAGCTCGAGAGAGGTGCACCGATCGACTGGGGCGGTTTCGTCACGTTCACCGTGTTCATCATGGGTCTTCTCCTCGCCCTCACCCTCGCGGCGTACGGGGTCGTCGAGACGAGGACCGTGGCCGTGCTCTTTGCCGTGTCCGTCGTCAGTCTCGGACTGTTCGTGGTCCTCGAGCGTCGACATCCCCACCCCCTGCTCGACCTCAAGCTCCTCCGGATCCGCGAGTTCACCGGCGGGGTCGTGGCTCAGCTCCTGAATGCGATCGCGTTCGGCGCGGTCCTGCTCCTGCTGAGCCTCTACTTCCAACTCGTGTTGAGACAGAGCCCGCTGACCACGGGCCTCCTGATGATCCCGCTGGACATCGCCACGCTCGCGGCGGGACCGCTAAGCGGCCGCCTCTCGGACAAGTACGGACACCTGCCCTTCACGACCTCCGGCTTGGCCGTCATTAGCCTGTCCCTCTTCCTGTTCTCCACGACGGACGAGTCGACCCCGTATTCGCACCTGGTCGCGTACATGTTGCTCTTCGGCGCGGGCCTCGGGTTCTTCGCATCGCCGAACATCAGCTCGATCATGGGGTCCGTCCCCCCGGAGCGACGTGGCATCGCATCCGGGTTCCGTGCGACCTTCTTCAACGTGGGATACACGATCAGCTTGAACCTGGCGATCCTCATCACGACCTTCACCGTGCCGTACGTCTTGGTCACGCAAATCATCGCATCCGGGAGCACCGCCGGGATTTCAGACGCGGACCGGATCCTCTTCGCGCAGGGAATCAAGACGACGTACCTGTGGCTCGCGGCCATCAACACGCTCGCGATCTTGCCGTCCTTGCTCCGGGGACGGCGGTCGAACCGCCATGAGCCCGCAGGGATCGCGGTCGCGGAGCCGTAGGCGCGACGCCGCGGCTACCGCATGGATTCAAGTACGGACAACGCCCTGGGAGAACCCCCGATGGCAATCTCGCGACGGCGACTTCCCTTTTGGCTCGTTCTCGCAACGGTGGCCGTCGCGTTCCAAGCCGTTTCCCTTTTTGTAGCCCCCACCACTCGGTACGAAATCGCTTGGGTGCGACCGTGCGCGTCCGCGCAGGGGTCGGCGTGCTTGATGGGGATGCTTCAGCCAACCCATCCGTATCTCTGGATCGGCGTCGGTCTCTATCTCGTCGGTGCAGCCGTGATGGCCGGCGCGATCTATGTGCACCGCCGCCCGGAGCGCCGAGTGCTTCAGGCCCCGGTGGGACGTCCCTAAGGCGACCGCCATTGGGCTCCCGCGAGGCGGATGCCCATCATGAACCAAACGATTATTACCGCGGCGGATGATTTCGCCTCGCCTGCGGTGGCAGGTGAAGGGATCCCCCCTCCATGTCCCTCCCGGCTAGGGAGCCCCCTCCCTCGGCAGATGGCTCGCTCCCCTTGCGATTTGACGATTCGGATCGGGACCTCCTCGCCCGCGCGTTCCGGTCTCCCGGCGACGGACCGCGCGCGTGGCGCTTGAACGGCGAGGCCCACCGGATCTCCCTCGTGGACGGATTCGACCGCCTCCTCGCGTGGCCGGTCCTGCACGGCGTCACGCGGTACGATCACCAGGTGCGCACGGCGCTCCGGGTCTTGCGCGACTTGCGCGGTCGAGCGATCCTAGCCGACGAGGTCGGCCTCGGCAAGACGATCGAAGCGGGGCTCGTCCTCAAGGAGTACGCCGTCCGCGGCCTCATCCATCGCGTCCTCATCCTCACCCCGGCCGCATTGACGGACCAGTGGCGGGAGGAGATGGAGACGAAATTCGCGCTGCCCTTCGCGGTCCTCCGGTCCATCCGGGATTGGGACCGGAAGCCGTTCGTCATCGCGTCCATGGACACCGCGAAGCGCGAGCCCCATCGGCGTGCGGCCCAGGCCAGGCCGTGGGATCTCATCGTCGTGGACGAGGCCCATCGACTCAAGAACCGCTTCAGCCTGAACTGGCGCTTCGTGGCCGGGCTCTCGAAGAAGTACATGCTGCTCCTGACCGCGACTCCGGTCCAGAACGACATGGACGAGCTCTTCAACCTCGTCACCCTCCTGAAACCCGGCCAGCTGCACACGTACGATCGGTTCCTCGAACGGTACGTGGCGAGCCCGGACCGGCGGGTACCGATGCGGGTCTCGGAGCTGCGCGGGCGCCTCCGGGACGTGATGGTCCGCAACCGCCGCGGCATCGCGTTCACGTTGCCTCCGCGACGCGTGCACAGCCTCGCGGTCCGCCTGAGCCCCGCGGAACGTCGGCTCTACGACGACGTCACGGACTTCGTGCGGGACGCCTACTGGTCCGCATCCGGTCGGTTGCCGTGGACCGCGCGCTTGACCTTGATTGTCCTGCAACGCGAGATCGGGAGCAGCACGTTCGCGGTGGCGGAGACCCTGCGACGGCTCACCCAGAGCCCTCTTTTCCGGTGGGACGAACGGGAGCGCCTCGAGGAGCTGCGGCAGGATGCCGCGGCCATCACCTCGAACGTGAAGGCCGGGCGACTCCGCGAATTTCTCAAGTCCGTCGACGAGAAGGTCCTGATCTTCACCCAGTATCTGCGGACGCTTCAGTACCTCCAGGGGGTCCTCGAGGCCGACGGACATCGCGTCGCGGCCTACCATGGCGGCCTCTCGCCCGCGGCGAAGGACGCGGCCGTGCGGGCGTTCCGCGGGGACGCCGACATCTTCCTGAGCACCGAAGCGGGAGGCGAGGGCCGGAACCTTCAGTTTGCCCGGACCGTCGTGAATTACGACCTCCCGTGGAATCCGCTTCGGATCGAGCAGCGGATCGGACGGGTCCATCGCCTCGGCCAGGAGCGCGAGGTCCACGTCGTCAACGTATGGGCCGAAGACACCGTCGAAGCGAACCTGATGGAGCTCCTCGACCGCAAGATCCACATGTTCGAACTCGTCGTCGGAGAACTCGATCTGATCCTCGGGAACCTCGACGAGCGCCGGTCGTTCGAAGACCTGATGATGGACATCTGGGTGCTGCGGCAGGCGGAGGACCGGCGGTCCGCCTTGCGCCGCCTCGGAGATTCCCTCGTCCGCGCTCGCGCTCAGTACGAGCAGGTGAAGGACGTCAACGAGGCGGTCCTCGGCGGTGCGGAGGAGGCGGCCTCCGCGTGAGCGACATCCCACCGTTGCAATCGTTCGTCGTCGACGCGCTCACCGACCTCGGAGCGGTCGTGTCTCCGGGCGGATCGCTCGTCTGGGTCCAGGCCCCCGAGTCGGTCCAGCATGATCTCGAGGTGCCGGCGAATTTCGCGCTGACCTTCGATGCGGACCGAAGCCGGGAGTTCGAGGCCGAGCTGGTCGCCCCGGGCAGCTATTTCCTGGAGCGCCTCATCGCCGTCATCGTTCGTCGGGGCCAGTGGGATGCGGCCCGGTACGAGGTCTCCGGAACGGAATGGATCCCGGCCGCGCTCCGCGAATCCGGCCTGGGTCCGGAGACCGGGGTGCGTTCGCACGTGGACGGAATCGAGGACGGACTCCTGTGGCTCTTCGCATTCCGAGTGACGCTCCTCTCGGACGAGAAACGCGAGAGCTTTCATCTCATTGCGGTGTCGCCGTCCGAGCAATGCGCGTGGCCCGTCGACCCGAGTCGGCCTGACCCGGAGCTCATCCCGAATCGTTCCTCCGGAACTTTCGCGAATCTCGAGTCGGGATATCAGCTTGCGGCCGAAACCCTTCGATCGATCACCTCCGGAGAAGTCGACCGGTTCCGCGCGCGGAGCCTCGGGCTCCTGGAAGACGAGGTGCGTCGGATCTTCGGATATTTCGACCGGACGATCGAGGAGCTCCGTGAATCCGATCCGGACGGATCTCAAGAGTTGCTCCGCGCGGTCATGGCGGAGCGGGACCGCCGCCTCACCGAAGCCGTGGAGCGGTTCGATCCGAAAGCCGGTGCTTCCCTCTGTTCGATCCGGGCCTTCCACGTTCCGACCGCTCGCGTCCGACTCGACTTCCCGGATAGATCGGGTACGGACGCGCCGCTCGACGCGTGGTCCGGGCGGTTGCGGGGCCTCGTCTGCTCGAATTGCGGCAGGACCGACGGACCGTGGCGGTGGTCGTCGCCTGAAGGACTGCGATGCGCGACGTGCGCGCCTAGCCCAGCCGGGTCCGCTCGACCTCGAGGCCGTCCGCCGTCGGATACTCCTCGACGAGGAACGAGGGCCGGCGAAGCT
>Ga0209160_1004835_pt1 | contig 10713 bp, 11 predicted proteins | sample GraSoiAngelo_153_FD_186167 | JGI IMG/M metagenome (GOLD analysis project Ga0209160, IMG submission 186167) | Grasslands soil microbial communities from the Angelo Coastal Reserve, California, USA - 14_1009_12_40cm (SPAdes) (version 2) | ecosystem: Environmental > Terrestrial > Soil > Grasslands ...
GCTGATCCTTGTAGTAATGACCGATCAGTGCATAGGAGCATAGGCCAACGCCTTCCCAGCCGAAGAACATCATCAGTAGATTGTCAGCCAGAACTAGGAGGAGCATGTTGCCGATGAAGAGGTTCATGAAGAACCAGTAGCGGGTCAATCCATCGTCTCCTTTCATGTAGCCGAGGCTGTAGACCATTATCAGGAAGCTGATCCAGGCAACAATGTTGATCATGAACATACTCAATGGGTCCACCAAGACCCCTGCTCGCAATGGACTGCCGCCGCTCGCTAATCGGAAAGATGGCATCCAATCCAGTTGATAGTCGCCGGGGGCGACTGTAAGCGCTGTGTATGTCGCGAGTATCGCGGCTGCCAAAGTAAAGGCTACAGCCGCGTAGTTGCGGACCTTAGAATGAATCCTCGCAAGCACCAGGGTCAGCAGTGCACCGGTGAGCGGCGTGATCCAGATGAGCCAAGGAGCGAGTGTGAACATTGCTGACTCATATCGCTCCTAGTATCGGTATCGCGCGTGCAGCATTGAACAAGCCTCCCAAGACTGGTTCGGGATAGATTCCAAGAAGAATAGTGACAATGCTGAGAACAATGAGGGGGATGGTTACCGTCAAGGGAGCCTCGGTAACCGTTGCAGTGTGCTCGTTCGTGGGACCGAAGAAGATTCTACGTAGCGTCCACAATGAATAGCCCGCGGTGAGTGCAGTGGCCACTACTCCTAGGACTGCGACACTTATTCTGAATATTGTCGGCGTATTGGTTGCCCGGATGAATGCACCTTGAAAGAGAACGAATTCCGAGAAGAATCCGTTTGTAGCTGGCAGACCGACAATGGCGAGGAATCCAATGAATGCAGCTGTGGCAGTGATCGGCATTCTCGACGCAAGTCCACCGAGCTTCTTGATACTTCTCTCTCCGTGAGCCTGGAGAATTATTGCCCCCGCAACCATGAACAGGATTCCCTTGGCGGTCCCATGACTGACGTATTGGAACATTGAGCCAGCAACTCCGAAACTGTCTGAAGCCGCGAGTCCAAATAGAATGTATCCCATCTGGCTCACGCTTGAATATGCGAGTAGTCGCTTGATGTCGTCCTGGACGAGTGCCATCGCAGCGCCGTAAAACATAGTCACTACTGCCAAGGCAGCAAAGAACGCTGACAGGGTCAGGAATGCCTCAGGAAAGATTGTCATGACTATTCGCACAATTGCATACCCCCCAATTCCGATCATTGCCGGCGACAATAGGGCACTGACAGGGGTTGGAGCCTCGGCGTGAGCATATGGCAGCCATATGTGGACTCCGAACTGGGCCATTTTGACGAAAAAGCCGAAGCACATCGCGGCGACGATAATTAGTCGAAGGGTCGATGGAATGGATGACGGATTGATTAGAGCCATGTCAGTTACTCCGCCAGTCAAGTATCCGGTCAGCAGGATTCCTACGAGGAGAACGAGGGCTCCAACGTGTGTCCAGATGAAGTACATCAAGGAGATTCGTTCTTTGTCGCCATATCCCCATTCGGCGATCAGGAAGAAAGATGGAACGAGCATAATTTCGAAGAAAGCATAGAATTGGATTAGATTAGTGGCTAGGACTGTTCCAAGCATGCCCAGAGCATAAAGGTTGTAGAGGGCAAAGTAGAGGCCGTACCTTTGGGACGATTCTTCGTTCCCAATCTTGTGATGCATGTATGGGATCGAGAAAAGGCTGATCAACGCTGTCAGCAGACTAATTGTGAAGAGGATTGGAAAGCTGAGATTGTCAACTCTCAAGCCGAAGAATCCGATAGGTGCCCAAGTGTACAATTCCTGATAGGCCCCTTGGGGTTGTCCCTGACCCCGTGCGGCCGCGATCAGGAAAACGGCCAACGGGAGAAGAAGGGTCGCGAATGATAGGTAGCCAGTCCTTTGCCTCAACCATCTTGATGCTACATAGACGACAGGGGCAGAGGCTAGAGGGACGATTATGCTTCCAAGGAGAAGAAGAGTCGTTTCCGGTACCCTCTCTATCCTTTGAGCCTGGTCATTTTCCGCAGGTCGATGTCAGAGTTGAGCCTGAACGCTAACAGGATTATTGCGAGTCCCACGGCGGCTTCCATCGCAGCTAATGCTATCGAGAATATTACGAGGACCTGCCCGGTGACAAGGGGCGGATTACGGAGACGGGCGAATGCCACGATGTTCAGGTTCGCTGCATTATAGATCAGCTCGACTGAGAAAAGAATCCGGATCGCGCTACGTTTTGTGGCAAGCCCGTAGATCCCGATTGCAAGCAGGGTTGCGGACAATCCGAAGAAGCTCGCGAGAGGCTCCATTCTTCTACGCAGTCCCCCGTTCGCTTTTCGCAAGAGTCAACGCGCCAATTACCGCCGCAGCAAAGACGAGAGATAACACAGCTAGTTGGACACTGTAAGTCACGAGTAAAGATTGGCTGAACTGAGCAAGATCGCATTCGGGTGTACATGGCTGATTTGTAGAAAAGGCGCTCGGACTTGCCAGTGCACCTCCCACGCCGAGCATCATAGCAACAAGTATGCCGATGAATAAGGCGGTCCGCCTGAATTCGGTGGGTCCTTCTCCCTTGGCGGGTCCAACGAGCATTACGGTGAACAGGATCAGAATAACGACGGCTCCGATGTAGACTGCGATCTGGAATACGCCGATGTATGCTGCGTCGAGGAGAAAGAAGAGTGACGCTACACCTAGAAAGCTCACGCCTAGCGAGACTGCACCATAGACAAGGTCACGGGATTCCAGGGCCAATATGGCTCCAAGTACTGTTACTGCGGCAAATCCGAAAAACGCAATGTCCGGCATTCCCTTGATCAGATCCTGGGCCCGACTACTAGCAAGTACGTGATCACTATGTTCAGGAACGCCAGACCTAGAAGATACGTCCAGCCGGCCCGGAGGAGTTGATCGATGCGGACTCGGGGGAAGGTCGCGCGTAGAAGGATAATGAGCGAGGACACGATTATGATCTTAATCGCTGTCCACAATAGGGCCGGGACCGGGGCCGGACCCATCCATCCGCCAAGGTAGAGGACAGAGAAGAGGGCGGAGAAGGCGTAGAGGCGAACGAACGATGCGCCTGCGGCGGACATGAACAAGAAGCCAGGATACTCAGCCTGCCATCCCATAATGATCTCAGGCTCGGCTTCGGGCAGATCGAAAGGAATTCTTTCCATCTCCGCAGTGGCGGTGATGAAGAATAGAAGAGCGCCTAGAGCCTGTGGGATTATGTACCAGCCGGGAATGGATAAGCCGAGAAAGATGACCCAAGGCTTGGATTGCGCTTGGACTATGCCGATGAGGTTCATTGTCCCAGCCATCATGACCACGCCAATCGCTGACAGCCACAGTGGAATCTCGTAGGCTGTCTGCTGGAACAGAGATCTCAGGCCCCCGATGAACGGATACTTACTATTCGCACTCCATCCTGCTAGCAGGATCAGCATGGGAGACAACGTGACGAAGGCAAGGAAGGCGGGAAGGCCTAGTTCAAGGTTCGAAATTTGCCACTCGGGCGTGAAAGGTATCAGACCAACGAGCCCGGCCCCTCCGATCAATGCCAAGACAGGTGCCGCTACGAAGAAGAACTTGTCAGCATTTCTAGGAATGAACAATTCCTTGAAAGCGAATTTGATCAGGTCAGCGAAAGACTGGAGAACCCCGCCTAGCGGGCTTGCATACAAGGGTCCTACTCGGAGCTGGACTCTTGCCGTTATCTTCCGGTCAAGCCAGATGAACAGTGCGATGATAATACCTATCGATGTCAAACCTGGGAAGACTGCGACTTTGAAGAATAGTGGACTGGTCATTATCTCCAAGGAGAAACCGATCGGATCGGATATCGGGTCCGCCAATTCCTACTTCCTACCAGAGGTCCCTCTGTGATGCCAGGTGTATCGAGTATGCCAGCGGAACAAGGAGGACACCCATGAAGATCAGTATTGGCCAGGTTCCGCTTCCAGGTGGTTGCAGTGTTCGGAGCGTCAACGCCCATGCGAATAGGAACATGGCCACGACATCATAGATGACGAAGATCAACAGGTAAGGATAGTACTGAATTATGAATCGGGTCCGTCCCCTCCCAGACGGCATCTGTCCAGCCTCGTAGGTCTCAAGCTTCATCGGACTAGGCTTCGCGTCGCGGGGGGTTACTATGAGGAACAAGGCAATAATCGGGACGAGCGTGGCGACGACGATGAAGCCCAGGTAATAGAAGATCTCTGCTAATCCTGGCGCTACCATACGCCTGTCCAGTCCCCTATTATTTCTCGGATTATCGAGCCAGCAACCTTCTACCTATTATAAACCTTGAACTGAAGCCAGTCTATTCCCGTCTCTTCCACAAATAATCAGCAAACTCTTCCAAGGTCTTCCTGTTTCGGAGTCGTTTCACATTGCGCAGGGCATTCTTCGAATTCATTGCATACTCCTGAGCTTTTCCCGTCGCAAACTTCAGCGACCCAGTCTCTCTCAAGATCCTGATAACCTGTCGGCTAGGAAGATCATTCGCTTTCAGCTTATCCGAATAGTTATTCGGCCTAGGAGCTTCGTGTATGCAGTGTGAGGTTACTATGTTCGGCCCGCCTAGTGATTGTTCGGCTGAGCCATCTTCGAAATCCAACATGTCATCCCTAATCTGGAAGGCCATTCCCGAGGCTCGACCATACTTTTGCATTCCAACCAAATCCTTCCCTTCTACACCCGCGACAGCCGCGCCGATGCCCGCGGCCGATGCGAATAGGGATGCGGTCTTGAGATCGGCAATAGCTATGCATTCGCTGACGCTGGCGCTGCGATCCGACAAGACGTCGAGAAGCTCTCCCTTACTCACATCGACGAGTGAGGAGCCGATCATTCTCATGACCTCCGGGTTCTTGTAGTTCGACAACAATTGAACCCCCTTTGACGCCAGAAAAAGACCCGACGTCAAGGCCTTCTCATTGCTGAACGCCATATGGGCAGTGGGTATTCCTCGTCGAACCTTGTCCTTGTCAACCAAGTCGTCGAAGACCAAGGTAGCAGCATGAATGATCTCTATCGCCGCGGCGGCATCCAGAGCTTTCTCTCCGTCGACTCCGAACGCTTCAGTTGTAAGTATTGCTAATAATGGTCGGCAGCGTTTTCCGCCACTTCTGAACATATACTTGACAATCTTGTTGGCCTCGTCCCTGTCGAAGTTCGCCTCTAGGGTTTCGTCTATCTTCTTTTCTATGGGATCGCGCCATTCTCCAAAGATAGAGGGATACTTTCTCGTCATTCTCTCGCCAGGGAGTCGAGTCAAAAGCGAGAGGATTAGGCCGCTATTTAACGAGTTTTCCGAGTGGAAGTAAGCTTTGATCGTGTATGCAGATTACTGCAACAAGCTTTATAGCGAAAGTTTACCCCCCGCGCAAAATTAGCGAATAAAAAATGGAACCATCACCGAAGCCAGCAGACACGACTTCCGCAGCCCCTAAGAAGCGGGGTAAAGGATTATGGATTGGAATCGCAGCGATAGTCCTCATTGCGATTATCGGGATCGCGGCCTATTATTACATGATGCCGCCTGCCGCCAACATAAGTATTGTTGACGACGGAAAATGTACTCCGACTGGCGATACAGCCTGCGCGTTCAGTCCAACATCGTATACTGCGACCGGAAGAACAGTGACCTGGAAGAATAATGGAGCAGTAGATCACACAGTGAACTTCTTCGCAAACTCGACAGCGACGCGACCAGGTAACTCGACCACATTAGGACCAGGAGCAACCTTTGCGCCAACCTTCAGCGCCGCGGGCACATATTACTACTATTGCACCATCCACGGATGGATGAAAGGGACAGTCGTAGTATCTTAGATTCCTCGAACGGATTCTAAAATCGATCTACCTTTTTTCTATACTCGTTTACTTGGCCTTCCCTACAGTTACACGATGGGCGTCTGTACCCGCTAGTCTTTCGACGAGACAGCGCATTTCTCGATATTTCGGAGTCTCGCTGTCATCAAAACCAAGTTGGCAGAAAGCAGGAACATAGATGCTATTACTAGGGCCGGCTGAGCCGAGGACAACAGCGCCGCCAGTGCATCTCCTCCCCCCGCTGCCCCGAGAAGAAGGAGGCTAGCGCATGTGGGACAGGCGGTCAATAGTCCTGTGGTTGCCCCAAAACTCCCAAGCCACTTCAAACCTCCGCTCACTGCCTTGGTCCTGTAGGCAAAAGCGGCCAATGACACGTTAGCTCCTACCATCCACGACGCGCCGGCTAGAAGCAACACGTTCAGTGGTACTAGGAGTAAGCCAAGACTGGACGTGAGGTAGATTACCAACCGTGGAGTCTGGCCGAGCGGATCACAACAGGTCACCAAAACAGCGGAAGGAATTGAACCAAGCCCTTCTGACAGATTCGGTTGGTAGACCATTATGCCGGACACTAGGGCGAAGAGGACCCCGTAAAGGAGAGCCGAGGTTGGAAAGAGAATATTGTACGGTCGGCTGCAAAGCGCACGCACCAAGACTGAAAAATCAGATTCCGCCCTCCCGTCGCCTACCTCTTGTCTTCTCCATTCCTGATGAATTAATATGTGCAGTCCGTAAATGATCGAGACTAGTCCCAATAGATAGGCCGTCAAAGTCGCCATTGCTGGTGCTTGCAGCTGTTCGTCAGTCACCGGATTTACGACAACATTGCTCGTTGCGAGGTAGTAGGAGATTAGAGAGACAAGCATGGCCGCCGACCCCACAATGGCGACTAGCAGGGCTAACCGGAACTCATTCAAGTTGGAGAGGTTCGTCCGCTGTCCTTTCATCAGTGGAACGTATGAGGTATCTGAAGGAAGCTAATAGTGAGCAATGGAACGATCGCTAGCAGAGCAAGTAGCACGATTGAGGAAAGGGCCTTCGGCTCCGCCTTCAAGTGCTGGAAGAAGAGGGCGACAAGCGCAGCCTTCATCCCGGCCAAAGCGAGTATGATCGTTGATATGACTACAGGCGCCAAGGAGGACCTGATCAATGTCACTTCTCCCGCTGTACTCCCGACTAGTATCGCAAAGATCACGAAATAGATTCGATTATCCATTTTTCTCATTCTCACAACAAGTAGAACAACGGGAAGAGGAATATCCAGACAATGTCAACGAAATGCCAGTACAGACCGAAGTGTTCTATCGTCGCACTCTCATCCTTCAGATAATGGCCTTTGAGCGTTTTTGAGATTAGATATACGATCATTACGAGCCCAGCGAAGACGTGTATGCCGTGGGCTCCTGTTGTAATGAAATAGGTCGTTGCGGGGACTTTCAGATTTGTACTAGCAGGATTGAATGTGAATCCAGAGGAGAACAATTCACTCCACTCCAAGCCTTTATTGATTAAGAAGCCAGCGCCCAACGCTAAAGTCGTGATAAGACTGGCAAGGAGTCCGTTCTTTGATCCGGCCTTTGCAAACGACAGACCAAGCACTGCCGTTAGGCTACTCGTCAGCAATATGATAGTATTGAGAAAGCCTCGATCAATATTGAATACTGAGTCCACCTGCGGCCATGTCGTCCCAACATTTGTCCTAACGAATAAGTAGGCTCCCAGCAACACGCTGAAGAAGACTACCTCAGACCCGAGAAAGACCCACACGCCCAATTTCAGTTTTGGCACGTTGTTGAAGGGCCAGCTCTCGGCTCCCGGTTCTTCTTCTGCAACGAACCTTTCCCTGCCATAACCGTACAGGGCGTAGACGCCCAAAGCCACTCCAACGAGTGCGATTATGATGGTGAAGACGGCTCCAATAAGAAATACGAAGGCTGCTGCAGCTATTAGGAGTGGCCATTGAGACAGATGGGACATTGTCGTATGACTGTATCCGTTCGGAATATGCGCACTCGATGGTCCCGAAAAACGGACTGTACCGTCGTCGGTAATTCTGGGAATCTGTTCAAAGTCGTAAGCAGGGGGTGGTGAGGGAACGGACCATTCGAGCGTGTGTCCGTTCCAGGGATTAGATCCTGCTACAGCTCCAGTCTTGAGGCTGCGGCGAAGGTTCAGGAATAAGAGTAGTTGGGCTCCTCCGAAAATGAATGCTCCCAACGTTGCAAGCTCGTTCCATGGAGCCCAAGCTGTCACGTCGTACGTGAAGATCCTTCGCGGCATGTCGGAGACGAAAAACATTGGGAAGTAGAGTAGGTTGAAACCGATAAAGGATAATGCGAAATGTGTCTTGCCTATTCGTTCGTTAAACATGTGTCCAGTAACCTTGGGATACCAATAATACAGTCCGCCAATTAGCCCCATTGCGCTGCCGCCTACCATGACATAGTGGAAGTGCGCAACAACCCAGTAGCCTCCTCTGAGATCGTGGTCAAGCGCCACCGACGCTAAGAAAACGCCCGTTATTCCGCCGATAATGAAAAGAGCGATTGAGCCTATCGCGAATAGAGCTGGTGTCTTCAGCTTGATCTTCGCCTTGACGAAAGACTCGATCATAGCGATGGTCATTACGTCGAATGGTAGTGAGACCGCGACGGTTGACACCGTGAATATTTTCGTGACAAGTGGGTTCACTCCTGTGACGAACATGTGATGCCCCCAGACGATGAAGCTGATCACTGCAGCAGCAGCAATGGACATTACAATGTATTTCGCACCGTAGAGTGGTCTCCTTGTGAACGTTGGGAGAATATCTCCGACAAGACCGATTGCCGGAAATAGGACAATGTAGACTTCGGGATGTCCGAAGAACCAGAATATGTTCGCCCATAGCAGGAATCCGCCCTGTGGTAATGAGAAGTATTGAGTCCCGAGATTTCTGTCCGCGAACAGGATTAGGGCACCTGCGAGGAGTGATGGGAAAGCATACAGCATCATGAATACCGTGATGAGGACTGTCCAAGAGAACAAAGGCATGAACTTCAGTTTCATTCCCGGAGCCCTCATCTTGAGAATTGTTACGATAAAATTGACCGAACTCATCGTAATCGATGTGACCATCAAAACGAGTCCGATTGCACCAAGGTCAAATCCCCCCAACGCTGTGCAAAGAGTTCCTCCGCATCCCCTGTCCGTTAAAGGCGCATAAAGCGTCCAGCCAGTATTTGGTGCCCCTATCAGGAAACTGAGTCCCATTGCTATTCCGCTGAAGAAGTAGAACCAATAGCTCATCGAGTTCAGTCTCGGAAATGCAAGGTCCCGTGCTCCAATTTGGAGTGGGATGAAGTAGTTGGCGAAGGCAAAAGCGAAGGGCGAAAGGAACCAGAGAATCATCAGCAGGCCGTGAGTGGTCACAAGTTGGGTGTACTGTGACTGGGTTACAATACTGTTGCTCGTTCCTCTCGGCACCGCGAGTTGTGTCCGGATGAAAAGCGCCATGACACCTGCGGTGACAAAAAATATCAGGGACGTTACAAGGTAGAGAATTCCCACGTCTTTGTGGTTTGTTGTAGTTAGCCATCTCTTCCATGCTGGAGAGGTCGCTGACGCTTCGTGCATTGTGCTAGGCACCTGTTACATTGTTGTTTGTGCGGAACCAATTGGCGAACGAGGTGGGGTCCATTGCAAAGAGCGAGGTGTACATTGTCCAGTGTTGGTTACCGCACAGTTCAAAACACTGTATCCTGAAAGTGCCCGTCTCAGTCGAGTTGAACCAGATAGTGTTTGTCCGTCCAGGGACGGCGTCGGTCTTGATCTTGTACTCTATGATTGTAAGATTATGCACAACATCCACGCTTGTAACATCCAATATCACTGTCTTTCCAGTGGGAACCCGCAGCACGGGGTGACCCGCGGCACCGGTTCCAGTCCCATTGTAATAAAATGTCCAAAAGAACCGTTCCCCGACGGCATTGATACGCATACACGGCGAAGGAGTCACATTACACTGAGGGGGGACACTGGATATCTGGTCGATTACACTGAAAGTACCGAATATTAACACACTGAGAATAATGGTAGATAGCGTCACAGATACCAGGAGCGTCCTAACGTGCCCCCTATGGGCCGGCAATCTTCCCATAACGGGAACGTCTTCGGGCTCAGGAGTCGAGTCTTTGGCTCTATACTTGACGAGTAGGAATCCCATCACCGCAAAAACGACTGCTCCGATAACGATCCCGAGAAACAGAAACGTGTTCCAGAGCTGGAAGAAAAGGTCTGCCGTGTTAGAGACGGCCATCTGTCCTGAAGCACTTGGTCTTAGTCCGCGAGCGCAGATTCTACAAAAGGCTTTTGGCCAGACGCAGCTATGTCAAGACGCTTTAGGCAAGGACTCGCCTCGGTATCCTATCCTTTTGCTGTTGCGAGTTTCTCACAAGAATCGCATTTGATAGAACCGCTCCAAAAACCCCGGTCGCAAGGCCAAGATGAGCAGTTGTGACAATAGAATTCAGTTCGGACTTGACGGTGACCATTCCGAGGAATATTTGAGCAAGCAAGAGAAAGAAGCTAGCCGTTGAAAGAACGAGGATGCCTCTCGATTCTCTGTAAGCTCTCCATGCGATTAGGAGGGTCGAGGTGACGAATAGTGACACAACTAGGGCAGACAGCCTGTGCGAAAACTCCACGAGCACAGGACCCGAAAGGATGGGGAGAACTTGACCGTGGCATGTAGGCCAGTCCGGGCAAGCCAATCCCGAACCAGATGCACTAACAAACCCGCCTATCAGAATCAGCATGTACGTCGAGAGGACCGACCCATAGGAGAAGAAACGAATATCCAATCGGACGTACCCCGAGA
>Ga0209160_1004838_pt1 | contig 10710 bp, 10 predicted proteins | sample GraSoiAngelo_153_FD_186167 | JGI IMG/M metagenome (GOLD analysis project Ga0209160, IMG submission 186167) | Grasslands soil microbial communities from the Angelo Coastal Reserve, California, USA - 14_1009_12_40cm (SPAdes) (version 2) | ecosystem: Environmental > Terrestrial > Soil > Grasslands ...
CGGCGAGGGATTCGCGTCCGATGTATTCTCCTCGGAAGTGTGACATTACCGAGTCGACTATCATGAGTTTGATGTTTTCTTCTTGGCAGACTTTGAAGGCGTGGTCGACGCTGAGGATTTGATGGTCACTGTTGTAGACGCGGCTGTAGATTATGCCTTCGAGGATTTTCTCTGGATCATGACCGGCGGCCTGTGCTATCTGGTAGACTCTTTGGGCTGCGAAGGTTCCTTCTGTATCGATGAAGAGTACTTTTCCGTTGAGTCCTCCCTTGTCCTCGGGGAGCTGTGTTCTGATGCTGGCTGTCATGCATATCTGGGATTTGCCTGTTCCGAACTCGCCGACGAATTCGGTTATGGCTTGAGTCTCGAGTCCTCCGCCCAATAGTGTGTCCAGATTGCTTGAGCCTAGGTTGAGCCGTTTTAGATCTTTTCTCTTTTCCCAGAGCTGTTTTGCTGTGACAAAATCCGTGTGGATGGTTTCGCGTGCGGCCTTGACAATCTTATGTGCCACGCTTGATTCTAGGCTAGCTTTCTCGACAAGTTCTCGTACTGGTGCCACGGCTATTGCTTCTACAGAGTCGAAGCCTGCGGCTTTCAGCTTTCCAGCTGTTATTGGTCCAACTCCACTTAGGTCGGAAATGTCTGTTATTGCTTCTTGTTCTTCGGTCAATCTTGAATCCTTGAGAGCGAACTCCAAGATCGACTATTATGCAGGAGTCCCCAGTGTAAGTAATCGGTTGCTGTGAACGAATCGGCGCCGGCGTATAGGTTTAGGACTGCGATCGGAGGACAGAGGTGATTGTCGAGTGTCTGTCCTGCTTGAGTAGCTAGGACTTCTCATTCTTCTGAATGCAGGTAAGGGCTTTATCGATTGGCTCTATCTGGTTGCTACGAGGGATTCCGTTTGGCTGCTATCTTACGTCTTCGAAGATACGTTGTGCATCCACTGTCTCCTTTCAAGAAACGCACTCTATACGCGCTCTTGCTCTTGGCGGCTGTAATGATAGTCGGAACCGAAGGCCTGCATTTGATAGAGGGATGGTCCTATATTGACTCTGTCTATTTCATGAGTCTCCTGGCAACGACTCAGGGACCAGCCGAGATTCCCCGCACCGACGCGGGAAAGCTCTTCGCGTCCATAATGGCTTTCGTCTCAGTAGGGGCCGCCTTGTCCTCTGTAGCATTCATCTTCGGTCCTGCATTTGGGAAACTGATGAAGGAGGGAATATTCTTCTTAGAAAAGGAGGAGCGGAAGATGCGTCATATGGGTAAGCATAAGGAAGAACCGCCTAACCGCGAGTCTTCAGAAGAAGATTGGGATGATCAGGAATAGGCGGATTTGTTCAGGGTTTTGTCGTTGGCGGCGGGGCGGGTTGTTGGTTGAAGTCGAAGCAGTCGGACATGTCATCAGATTTTTGGTCACGAGCATTCAAGGGTGCTAGCCCAAGGAGGGTTTCACAGAATTTGACTAGGCTGATGTGTGAATGAAATTGTTTTGAGATATAGTTCTTCTTTGCGTAGGGGCTTAGCACTAGGCACCCGACGCGTGAGCCGTATCGGAACTGAGTTTTGTTGTAGCTCGGTAGAGGAGTTGGTCTGTTCCATGTCTCAACGTTTGGAGGATCGACATGGTCCCACCATCCGCCCCAGTCATCCCATGTGATGAAGATCACGCTGTTGGGCCAGAGCCCGCCTTTTACTATTGCATTGACTTGGTCGACGGTCCATTGCATTCCAACGGTTACGTTTCCCGCGGTTCCACTTCTTGCGTGGGGAGGATGCTCGTCAAATTGGCTGGAGGTATAAACCCATGAGACTTTGGGGAGTTTCCCTTGAGTAGCGTCAGTTTTGAACTGGGTGGAGGGGAGTTGTCGTTTGCCTTTGATGCCGTTGAGGTATTGGAATGCGTATCCTCCGTAGTTGCTCCATGCGAAGCCTTTCTTTTCGAGGCTGACTGGAAGGGAGGCGGAGAGTCTTGAAGGGTCGCCTGGCTTTGGGTTATCGATAAAGGGTGAGTCGGCTGCTATGAGCATTAGGTGATTTGGTGTTGACGGTCCCGCTACTTCAGTGAAAAACTTGTCGCAGAGGGTGAACCGTCGGGCATATGCGAAGTACGCGGGTATGTCTGCCTCAATGAATTGCTGACGCACCGCGGTGGTTTTTCTGGTTAGCCAGGCGCTGTGCCGATGATCAGGATCATGAGGCGGAGGATTTGGTGATCGTGGCATCTGCATTCCGTCGGCGCCCGGATAGGTTCCGAAGTAATTGTCGAATGTATGATTCTCCTTAACGATGATTATGACGTGCTGGATCTTTCCACTGGCCGGCCCTACAGAGGGACCTTGTTTCAGTGACAAGGAGGATTACGCTGAAGGAGGCGGTCGACTTTTCTTCTTTCCGTCTCCCTCTAAGGAGGGTAGTTGTTACGGTCAAGGTTATCCTTGAAGAGCAGATAGTTCAGCCTAGCGCTGGCTTCTGCTATACCTTCGTTTCTCTTTCCGTAGCCTTTGGAACTCCGTTTTGGCAGCGTTTGCATTGAGAGGTTTTCCGGACTTATGTTTGCTCGACTTGACCAAGGTACTAGGTGCAGACTTGCTGAGTAGAAGAGTTTTTTGCTAACTTGATTATCCCTCGTTTCCAAGGGAATAGTCAAATATACTCTCCAAAGATGGAGGAAATACAACGGACAATGGAAGCCGACGCTAGAACGAGAGCTCGAAGGATTGCTGAGGCACGCTATGGTTTCCGGTGGCATGCGCTCATTTACACGTTCGTGAACGCTGGTCTGGTAGCGATCTGGTTCTTAACGGGGGAGGGTTTTCCCTGGCCGATCTTTCCAATTGTCTTCTGGGGAATCGGACTGGCATCCCACTACATGAGTGCTTATCATAGCTATGGCAGAGATTGGGTCGAAAGAGAAACTGAAAAGATATTACAGCAGGAGACCAAGAAACAAGTCTCCGGCTCATAGGCGTAAAGGCATCTGGATAGGGAACTAGGAACAGGATTTTCTCTTGGCAAAATTGAGCACAGAGGCCAACTATTTGGCACGGCTTCTGATAATCTACGTAATTGGAGATTTCGCGTTGACGCCGCTCGGGGGACTTGAGACCCGACCGGTCTCAAATGTTACAACCCTGGGCCTCGCTACTCTGGGATTACTCTTCATAGGCCTTGCACTGAACATTGCTTCCCTCATCCTTATCCTCCGCCATTACAAACGCTTCCCAATATTCGGCATCGTAGGATCAGTACTCTACTTCCCGGCGGCAATCGCTGACCAAACCGGTCTATTTTCATCGCTATCGCCGGCCGCGGGAATAACTTATGTGGAAGTAGTCGAAGGCATTGTTGCGATCGGCATAATCGTTCTTGGCGCACGGATTCTCCGGAACAAAACCGTCTCGGTTCCTTAGCACCTAGGCCTCTTAGTTGCGGAGACTTCGCGATCCTCGAACTTTCTGAGAAATAAGTGTGCTTCGAGCAGGTTATATTCAGTGCAGAAAATCGTGCTAGTCTGAACATGTCGCTCAACGATTCCCATCTATCCCCAACTGCTGGAACATCTCAAGGAGCTAGAGTAGTTGGTCCAGGCTCCCTCTTGACATTGCTTATTCCTGTCGTGACTCTGATCGCGGCTGTATGGAGCGGAAGCCTGCTCTTCCTCAACTACGTGCACGTACTTACTGGAGGCACATGGACTGGAGTGGACTTGTTTATGGGTCTTGTAATGAGCAGAGTTCTCAGAGGCCTTCGGCCGGAGGTGAGGGCTGAGTTCATCAAGAAACTGGTTCCGATAATGCTCTTCTTCATGCCAGCACTCGCCTCTGTCGCAATAACCGCTGGTGTCTACCTAGCAAAGTGGGAGGGCCGCGACTTCCATTCTCTACCCATCGTTGCCGCAGGACTCATCGCGATCATACTGACAGCACAAGGCTTTGGCCTCATTCTTCCGAATGAATTGCGCATCTTTCGAGAGCTCAGGAAGGAACAACCGGACATTCAGAAGGTGATCAAGCTCGGAATGAGGAACATCTACATCTCAGGAAGCCAGAGCATATTCCAAATAGCATTAATCGCCGTAATGGCCTACCTCGCCATAGGCTGAGGATCAGGCGAGAGAATTTGGCGCAAACCCCAAAGAGGATCAGTTTTCCCACAATGATGATACTTAGCAACGGGAGCGAAGTAGATTGCGGCCTAGTTTTCCGTGCAGAAGGTGTCATCTTGGTGTTTCTGAACGCTCCTCTTCTTGCCCAAAAGATATTGGGAAGGCGTCCAGGCGGAGCGAAGGACTTCTACATAGCAGAGAATACGTGGTCTTCGTATGAGAAAAAACCAATTGAGGAGATTCTGAAATCTAACACTAGGAACCTCTTGATTCCCTACGCAGGTGTCGTTAAAGTAGAGATTTCAAAGAAATTCCTGAGACCCTGCCGACTCGATCTTAAGACGAGTGATAACGTCCATCGACTCAAGTTCTACGGCGTGAGTCTGCATATTGTTGAAGCGAGAATTCGAAAGGTTCTGCCCGAGCAAATCCCGCTGATCAGATTAGAGCACTCGTCAAACTAACGAGCGATGCCGGCTTTCCGCTCGCCTTGGGATCGTCCGTGTTTGATATAACCTAGCCAAGTTATTCGCTGAGTGCGTTTGTCGTCTCTCGCAATCGTCTTGCGAGTTCTTTCATGATGCCCACTGCTATCTCGGGATCAGTTTTGATTATAGCCCTAAAGTCCCAAACAGGCATCACTAGACATCTCGTACCGGGTTCTGCCGAGATCACCGTGGCAGATCTCGGTTGCTTATCGATGAGTGCCATTTCTCCGAAGAACTGGTTACGACCCAGCTTTGCAACTAGCTTCTCGGCCTTTCGAACGTCGACCGACCCGTTCGTAATGAGATAGAAGGCAACGGCGCCCTCTCCTTCCTTCTCTATGACGACACCTTTATCGTAGGATCGTTCCCTTGCGAACGAACTAGCAATCGATTTGATCTGTTTTCCCTTCAACGCAGCAAACAGGGGAACATCCGCCAGCAATTTGGCGACCTGTGAAGTGTCTTTCTTGTCCAGTGATTCTCCCAGCCGACTTGATAGTCCGTTTTTATCCGCTTACTTAAAGGGTTAGCCCTATCCTTCCTCAGGGCGTGAACCCTTCAAATCTTTTCACGATACTTTCGATTATATCGGGAGATCTCGATTCAGTACAAATCCAAATATCCGTTCAAAGGTAGCGGACTCCATGGCGACGATCACTTTCCTTGGAACGAGTGGCTCAGTTGTAACCAAGAAAAGAATGTGTGCGGGGATCTTGTTCGAGGACAAGCTGATCGATGTAGGATTCGGGGTTCTCATTAACTTGTTAAGGTCTGGGAAGAAGCTCAATGCAATTCACGATGTGTACATCTCACATACACATTCTGATCACATTGGAGACTTCACAGGACTCATCTGGGCAATGGCGATGGATCGTAGAACCGAGCCCCTACGAGTCGTCAGCTCCTCCAGTACGGCAGCCGCACTGGAGCGAATCCTTGATCTCCAGTCGACCCCTCAAGCCTGGGTCAAATTTGACATTATGTTCGTGAGACCAGAAGATGTCGGCACTAAGTCAGTCACTACGATTCATGAGCCTGAAAATCTTGCATATCGATTCCAAACAAAGCAAGGGGATCTCGTCTACATCGGAGACACAGCCAAATCAGAAAAGATCTCAGAATTCGCAAAGGGATGCGACGTCCTGATCCACGAGGCCACTTTTCTCGACGGGCAAGAATCGATAGCGGCGGTAACCAGCCACTCTACTGCACGAGACGCTGGAAACACGGCGAAGCTTGCCAGAGCTCGAAGATTGGTTCTGACGCATTTTTCCCCTCAAAACGAAGGTGCTGAAAAGCAGTATCGAGCCCAGGCCTCATCGGTTTTCGATGGCCAAGTCATTGTGGCAAGAGATCATCAAACGATAACCGTGTAAGATTAATGGGCCTCACTTTCCGAAGTGCGATTTCTAATGCAGACGGGCCCAGTTAGATGAACGCAAGAACATTGGAAGGTTGCTCAAGTCCGAGCCTCTTCAGGAGACTCCGGTACCTCGGGTCGTAGCGGATGCTATCAAAGAATTCGTTGTGGCTAATGGATGAGAGTTCGGACTCCTTTCTTGAGTAGGATTGGTTCAGCCATTCGAACCCGGTGTCCTCCTCACCTAGATAGAAATTGTATCCCGCAATTTCCATGGCGGTAGCGGCCAATGGCTCTCCGAGACTTGCTTCCAGCCCCGGCAGAAGCCTCCGAAGTCCTTCCTTGTTATCTTCGAAGTATGCGATAAGAGCCTCCATCCTCTTGAGTATTGGAGGGTATGCTCCTTGAAGGAGCTCGACGCCAATCTTGGCCTCCCGTTTCGCATCGTCTAACCTCTTCATCCTGGCATATGTCCCAACAAGTTGGAAGTGTGCAATGGCGTAGTTCGGATTTAGCTCAACTGCTTTCTTGGTTAACTCAAGCGCTTTCTCGTAGTCTCTCCTTGAGAAATAATAGTCCGCGTGATTTAGATTGATGATCTGCGAGAATGGGTCGAGTTCTACCGCTTTTTCAATCTGCTTGAGGGCTTCATCCCACCGCGACTCTGCTTCGAGAATCTGGAAGTACCATTGGTGCGCGGTAGCATAGCTAGGCTTGAGTTCGATCGCCTTCTTGAACTCCTCCTCTGCGCCTTTAAAATCAAGGTCGCAGTCGAGGATTAGCCCACGTGTAGTATGCGCCTCTGCGAGGTTTGGGTCCAGCTCCAGGGCAGCGGCGACTTCCGTCTTGGCTCTTTCATGATTTGCCTTCTTGTCGATTTCCCAGTTGGTAGCTAATAGCTCATGGCAATCTGCGAGACCGGCGTGTCCGAGTGCGAATTTTGCGTCCTCTTTGATCGCCTGAGCGAAGTATTCTGTGGCCTTGTTGATGTCTTCTATGCCTCTCCTGTTCCAGTGATATCTGCCCCTCAAGTATAGGGTGTACGCCTTTGTGCTCTCCGTTGGCTTTCTGTCAATCCGGTCGATCTCTGGAGCCAAAATCTTGACTCGGAGCGCGTCTGAGACCTGCTTGGCAATGTCGGTCTGGACTCCGAAGACATCGTCAAGATTCCTGTCGTAGCTGTGGGCCCAGACATGGCGATCGTCTCTAACATCAACCAGCTGGGCGGTTACCCGTATCTTGTTCCCTGCTTTTCTGAAGCTGCCTTCGAGAACGGAACCTGCTTCAAGTTCACCTCCTATCTCTTTGACTCTTTTTGTTGTCCCCTTGTACCCCATGACAGAAGTACGAGAAATGACGTTCAGTCCGCTTACGCCTGAAAGCGTCGAGATTATCTCCTCAGTGATACCATCGGCAAAATATGAGTCACCAGGGTCGGGGCTCATGTTGGCAAAGGGAAGAACAGCTATTCTTCTCCTGTCAGGTTCAGTCGACTGGATGGTTTTCGTATCATCCCACGGCAGTACCATCTTGTATACCTCGAGTGGGGCACGAACGTTTCGCAAGGATTTTGTGCCAAGGCTCTCCAACGGAAGCTCGAACTTGTTCTGGACCTGATCATAGACCTGCCGTGTGAGACTGATGCCTCCGTTCTCTGCTAGTGATTGTATCCTTGATGCGATGTTGACAGCGTCTCCTGAAATGTCGCCTTGCGATTCCACCACATCTCCAAGATGAAGACCTATCCGAATTGTGATTCTCTGGTCGCCTTGCTGAGAGATGTTGAACTCTCTTGAAGCTCTCTGGACATCGTAGGCGCATCTAACGGCGTCCATTGCGTTGCTAAACTCGACCAGGAAGCCATCTCCCATAGTCTTGATTTCCCTCCCGTTGTGTCTACCGAAAACGGGTCTCAACAGCTTCCTCTGTTCTTCCACCAATGCCAGCGAAAGCGACTCGTTTTTTTGACCCAGAGCCGTGTAGCCAGCCATGTCTGTGAACATTATTGCGGCGAGCCTTCGTTTTCCTTGAGACAAGAACAGTCTTGGCCTGTTTTCTGAGGTATTCGGCGATAAATCCCTTACGGGAAGCCTGTTATGCCATCCGGTCTTTGAGATTCCTACGTGCTAAATTCTTTGACAATTTTAACTCGACTCTCGTTGGATAGAGAGCGCCGCTCCCTCAGATTCATTAAAGTCCCATTTTGTCCAAGAGTCTGGCAAACTTTTCTTCTTTTCGCAACACATCGAAAGCCGGGTCAACTTTGATGTATACTAGGAAGCTCCTCTCTTCGTATGCCTTCTCTAGCCAAGCCATTGCTATTTCTTTCTCACCCAGCGCAGCATGGATTACTGCTCTTCCGTAGGAAGAGACGTATTGATCAGTTGCCAGCCCGTCGAGGTCTTCAAGCACCTTCCTTGCCTCCTCGAGCTTTCCAGCACAAGCGTAGACGTAGCCGAGATCGTCCAGAATGAATATGCTTCGTTCGGACAGTAGAATGGCCCTTTCGATCTCTCTTAGAGCCTCCTCGTGCATTCCTTTCTGCGTGTAAACTTCTGCGAGCCCCTTGTGGGCGATTGGGAAATCATGATCAACTTGGAGTGACCTCCGGTATTGGTCGATTGACTCGTCATATCTCCCTGCTAAGTATAGGTCCCTTGCTGCATTTGTCAGGATGATCATCGACAGTGGATCAAGTTCCACAGCCTTCCTAACTTGGGCAAGAGACTCGTCAATTCGCCCGAGGGCCATGTAGTGGGTGGCCCGCCAGAAATGCGCCGTGGCATAACTGGGATTCAACTCTATGGCACGGTCAAGTTCCGAGCCTGCTCTCTTCCAGTCGAAATAGTATTGCATCAGAATCTCGCCTAGGGAAGCATGTGCTTCCGCGAGGCTATCGTTGAGCGACAAGGCCTTCTCCGCCAGCTCCTTGGCTCTTGGCAGCACGGCTGTCGAGCGTCTAAATCCGTAGTATCCGAGTATGCTGTAGCAATCGGCGAGGCCTGCATAAGCAAGCGCATAGCCTGGATCTCTGCCTATTGCCTCTTCGAAGTATTTGATAGCCCGGTTTATCTCGTTCTCAGACCTAAGGTTCCATCGGTTTCGTCCCTTGAGGTACAGAGAGTACGCCTCTGGATTTTGAGTCTGCTGTTGTAGTAGTGCTGAATTCTCCCGAACACCAAGTCGTAGTTCTAGGGCGCTTGCTACCTGTTGGGCAATGTCGCTCTGGACGGAGAATATGTCCTGAAGGTCCCGGTCGTAGGTTTCGGTCCAGAGTTGTTCTTCGCTCTGAGTGTCGACCAGCTGGACCGTGATTCGCACACGATTCTTGGATTTTCTTACGCTTCCTTCGATCAGTGAACCCACCTTCAGCTCTTGACCTATCCGATTTGCAGTGGCCTTCTCTCCCTTGAATCGCATGGCAGAAGTCCTTGCGACAACTCTAAGACTGCCAATCTTGGACAGAACCGCTATCAGCTCATCCGTCATTCCATCAGCAAAGTACTCGTCCGCAATGTCAGGACTTATGTTGGCAAAAGGCAGAATGACTATTCTCCGTGCGTCGCGATCGGTCGATGAGACGGACCCCGTAGCCTGCCACGGCATCACCATCTTGTACACCTCTATTGACGAGGTCACATTCTTCAACGATTTGAGTCCGAGGCTGGTCAATGCCAGCTCAAACTTGTTTTGGACTTGATCGTAAACTTGACGCGTTAGACAGACGCCCCCGCTATCTGCCAACGATTCTATTCGGGATGCGATGTTTACTGCATCGCCCGAAATGTCCCCATGCGATTCCACTATGTCGCCTAGGTGGACACCAATCCTCAGGAGAACTCGTCGCTCTTCGGGTAGAGAATCGTTAAACTCCCGCGAGGTTTTCTGGATCTCGTAAGCGCATTTTACCGCGTTCAAAGCGCTGGTGAAGTCGACCAAAAACGCGTCGCCGATAGTCTTGACCTCTCTACCCCCATGCCGGTTGAACACGGGGCGAAGTAATTCCCTCTGTTCATCCAAAACCGATAGTGCTAGCGACTCGTTTCTTTGACCCAGAGCGGTGAAGCCGACTAGGTCGGTGAACATTATTGCTGCGAGCCTACGATGTGCCTCGGGCAATTTGGACCTCTGACGTTCAGCCTCGTGCAACGATAAAACCGTTCGTCCTCGAAACCAGCCATTGTTGGCTGACTCTAGAATCGTCTAGGGACTGCAGGCTATCAGAGGGCTCATCGATCACTTGGAAGATATTAAGAGAGAGCTTTGTCTTGAGTCGACAAGATTGTCAAGCGACGAAGCGGCAGAGAGTCTAGGCGTTGGGGCTGAAGTCGCTCTTGCTGGAACAAGCCACGCGACCGACTATCCGTCGTTGTGTAGGATTCGGATCATGGAGAACGATTTTACTCTATAGCTGGAAGAGTCCGGGCTAAGCTGGAAGGGTCCTCCCGTAACGCATTTATCGCTGGAGACGGAGGCAGACATCGCGTAACAGGGCTTGTCCCACAGGCAACGAAGACTAGCGGCAATAATGTACACTGACATGGTGGGATACACCGCCCTTGGCCAGAGAAACGAACAGCTCTCACTCGCACTAGTAGACGAGCAGAGAAAGCTGATCAGACCAGTTCTCGCTAAACACAATGGGAGAGAGGTGAAGACGATGGGTGACGCATTCCTCGTCGAATTCTCCAACACTCTCGACGCTGTCAGGTGCGCCTATGATATTCAGCGGACGACGCGCGAGTTCAACA
>Ga0209160_1004839_pt1 | contig 10707 bp, 4 predicted proteins | sample GraSoiAngelo_153_FD_186167 | JGI IMG/M metagenome (GOLD analysis project Ga0209160, IMG submission 186167) | Grasslands soil microbial communities from the Angelo Coastal Reserve, California, USA - 14_1009_12_40cm (SPAdes) (version 2) | ecosystem: Environmental > Terrestrial > Soil > Grasslands ...
TAGCGACGAACGCGTCAGGGGTGGCGTCGGCACCGTTCACGGCGAACGCGACGGCGGGCGGGCCGTACACGGTGACAGCGGGGGCGACCGGGCTGACGACAGTGAACTTTTCGCTGACGAACACGGCGGGGACGCCTACGACGATGACGGCGAACGCGGGGACGACGCCGCAATCGGCGAACGTGAGCACAGCCTTTGCTAACGCGCTGGCGGTGACGGTAAAGGACGCGGGGAGCAACCCGGTTTCCGGGGTGAACGTAACGTTTACGGCGCCCGGGTCGGGAGCCTCTGGGGTGTTCAGCAACAGCACGGGGACGATCGTGGTAGCGACGAACGCGTCAGGGGTGGCGTCGGCACCGTTCACGGCGAACGCGACGGCGGGCGGGCCGTACACGGTGACAGCGGGGGCGACCGGGCTGACGACAGTGAACTTTTCGCTGACGAACACGGCTAGCGCGCCGGCGAGCATCGCCCTCGTTCAGCACACCAGCAAGGATGCGGGCACGACGACCACTTCCCCCCTCGCTTTTGTTAGCCCTAACACGGCGGGAAACTGGATCGCCGTGACTATTCGCGGTGGCCTTTCCAGTTCGCAGGTATTCACAGTCGTCGATTCTAACGGCAATACCTACCGGCAAGCAGCGCAAATTGGATTCACCTCCAGTCAAGTAACCCTGGCGATTTATTACGCGGAGAACATCAAGGGCGGTGCCAATACCATTACCGTTTCCCAAACGGTTTCCGGCCCATTGCGTTTCGCCATCCTGGAATATTCCGGTGTTGCCACCTCCAATTCTCTGGACGTATTCGTGACAGCGACTGGTACCAGCTCATCGCCCAACAGCGGGAATCTGACCACCACGGCAAGCGGAGATTTGCTGTTGGGCGCCATCGCCTCGACGAATGCCGGTGCTTTCACAGCAGGGAGTGGGTACACCATCAGAGACTTCGTGCCAGCGGAGCCGAACACCAAGCTGATCACCGAGGATCAGATCCAAACGACAGCAGGGGTTGCTTCGGCCAGCGCATCGCTGGGTGCGTCAGATACCTGGGGCGCGGTGCTGGCGGCATTCAAAGCTGCCGGTGGTGGTGCGGGTAGCCCGTCGACGATGACGGCGAACGCGGGGACGACGCCGCAATCGGCAACGATCAACACAGCCTTCGCGAATCCTTTGGCAGTGACGGTACAGGACGCGGGGAACAACCCGGTTTCCGGGGTGAACGTAACGTTCACGGCGCCTGGGTCGGGGGCGTCGGGGGTGTTCAGCAACAGCACGGCGACGATCGTGGTAGCGACGAACGCGTCGGGAGTGGCGTCGGCACCGTTCACGGCGAACGCGACGGCGGGCGGGCCGTACACGGTGACAGCGAGGGCGACCGGGCTGACGACGGTGAACTTCTCGCTGACAAACTTGGCCAGTGGGGCGCCGACCATTTCGACGCTCAGCCTGACACAGGGTCCAGTCGGCGCAACCCTAACCGTCAATGGTTCCAATTTCGGGACAACTCAAGGGGGCAGTACCGTCACTTTCAATGGTGTAACCGCGACAGCTACATCAAACTGGTCCGCGACCAGCTTCAACGTAACCGTGCCAGCGGGGGCAACGACCGGAAACGTTGTTGTCACCGTGAATGGTGCCTTGAGCAACGGTGTGCCTTTTACAGTCACTCCCCCACCTAACATCACCACGATCGCTCCCACCTCCGGCCCCATTGGCGCCAATGTGATCATTACCGGCACGAACTTCGGGCCCACCGTGGGGACCATTCAGAGCTTTGTCACGTTTAACGGGTCGCAGACCAGGGCATCGAATTGGAGCGATACCAGCATCACGGCTCCAGTACCAGTAGGGGCCACAACCGGGAATGTGCTCGTGAACGTTGGCGGCGTGCCGAGCAACGGCGTGCCCTTCACGGTCACGCCCCCGCCGAGCATCACCAGCCTCAGTCCGAACTTCGGGCCAGTGGGCACCTCTGTAATGATCGCTGGATCGAACTTTGGAGCTGGAACCGGCAGCTCGGTTTCGTTTAACGGCACACCGGCCTCCCCGACGAGCTGGAGTGCGACGAGTATCGTGGTCCCGGTACCGGCGGGCGCAACGCCAGGCAATGTGGTCGTATCCGTTGGTGGGGTGGCGAGTAATGGTGTAAGCTTCACCGTAACCGCTGCAACGGGAAACATCGCCCTGGTTCAGCACACAAGCATCGATGCGGGAGCAGCAACCACGGGGTCGCTCGCCTTCAAAACAAATAACACCACGGGAAATTGGATTGCCGTTTGTATACGCGCTGGCAGCTCCAGCGCCCAGGTATTCACAGTTGGAGATTCCAGCGGGAATAGCTATCGTCAGGCGTTGCAACTGGGCTTGGCAGGAAACGGAGTGACGTTCGCAATCTACTACGCAGAAAACATTAAGGGTGGCGCGAACACCGTTACGGTATCCGACACAGTTTCAGGTCCATTGCGCTTCGCCATCCTCGAATATTCGGGGGTTGCGACATCGAACTCGCTGGAACTAACCACAACCTTGCAGGGTAGCGGTACTGCGCCTAACAGCGGAAGCATCACCACGACATCGAGCGGGGATTTGTTGTTGAGCGCAATCGTGACCGTGAATCCTGCTACTTTCACGGCTGGAACCCCCTACACCATCGAAGAATTTGTTCCTGCGGAGCCGAACACCAAGCTGATCGTGGAGGATACAACACAAAACGCAGCCGGAACTGCTTCCGCTTCCGCATCGCTCGCGGCAGCAGACAGCTGGGGTGCGGGTCTTGTCGCAATCAGGTCGGCCAGTGGTGCAGGGCTGCCTCTGTCTGTTAGCGTCTCGCCTTCCACAGCTAGCGTCCCAACAGGAAATGGAACGCAAAACTTCACGGCGTCTCTAGTGAATGACTTCGGACACCAGGGTGTGACGTGGGCGCTCTCTGGCGTGGGCTGCAGCGGCAGCACCTGTGGCACTCTCACAAGCATAACCAGTACATCCGTAATATATAATGGCCCGGCGAACGTGCCGAACCCGGCCACAGTAACTTTGACCGCGACCGCTGTGGCGGATAACACCAAGACCGCTACGGCGACGATCACCGTGACGCAAGGGGTGCTCGGCGTTGCGGTTAGCCCCAAGCGCGCCGCTGTGACCATGTCCGCTTCACAGACTGTGCAGTTTACAGCCACCGTTACCAACGATCCGGCGAATGCCGGCGTGACTTGGCAGGTGGATGGCAACAACGGCGGCAACACCACCACTGGCACGGTTTCAACCACGGGCCTCTTCACTCCTGGCACGCAGCCCGGACAGCACACCGTAACTGCCGTCAGCGTTTCGAACGCTTCCGTGAGCGCTTCCTCCACCGTCGCGGTCACGGATCTGGCCGGGGTCTTCACCTATCACAACGACAATGCGCGAACCGGTCAGAACCTGAAGGAGTACGCACTCACTACAGCCAATGTGAATTCGTCCACCTTCGGCGCGCTTTTCACCTGCCCTGTAGACGGTTCTCTCTATGCTGCCCCGGTTTATATGGCCAATCTGACAATAGGCGGACAGACGCGCAACGTGGTATTCGTTGCCACGACACACGACAGCGTCTACGCATTTGACGCCGATTCACCCTCCTGCGTTCATCTTTGGAACACGCCTGGATCAGGGATGGTCAGTTTCCTCAGTCCCGGCGTGACTCCGGTTGCCTTAGCTGACGTGAACGACGTTAACAGCGATATGTTTCCTGAAATCGGCGTTACTTCGATGCCCGTTATCGATCCAGCGACCAACACTATCTATGTTGAGGCCAAGACCAAGGACACGGTCAGCCCGGGGTGCTCCACGACCACGCCCTGCTTCTTCCACCGCCTGCACGCGTTGGATGTCCTGACAGGAGCGGAAAAATTTGGCGGGCCGGCGGTCATTACTGCCTCGGGCTTTGACTCGCGGATCCATCACCAGCGACCCGGACTGCTGCTCAATAATGGCACAGTGTACATCGCTTTCAGCTCGCACGGTGATCGCAACAGCTATCAGGGTTGGCTTTTCGGCTACGACGCCGCAACCCTGGCGCGAAAGTTTGTGACTCCGGTCACAAGTACACCAGGGAATAGAGCTGGCGTTTGGCAAAGTGGTGCTGGTCCCGCGGCTGACGCGAGCAACAATGTTTACATCTCAACCGGAAACGGCCAGTACGATGGAACCAGTAATTTCGGCGATACGGCTCTCAAGTTTAATCCCACGGGAAGCATTCTCGACTGGTTTACACCGTTCAATCAGTCGACCTTCAATGCGAATGATATCGATTTGGGTTCCGGCGGAGTCCTCATTCTTCCCGATTCCGTGGCTTCCGCCGCGCACCCACATTTGGCTCTGGCATCGGGCAAAGTCGCTATTCTGTACCTCCTCGACATTGCTGCAATAGACGCTCAACACCCAGTAAGGATGGGCAAATTCAATTCGTCAACAAACAACGACGTCCAGGAAGTCATTACCTGTACGACGCCCAGTAACTGCCCCAATACCACCCTGCTCGACGGCGGCAACTATGGCGTTCCGGCCTACTGGAACAACAATATCTATATCACCGGCCAGAACTACCCTCTGAGCCAGTTCACCATTGCCAATGGCAGTGCCAGTATTTCAACTCCGCAAGCCGCAAAATCGAATAATACGTTCCCGCCTCGCGGTGCGACGCCCGTGGTTTCGGCCAGCGGCACGACCAACGGCATCGTTTGGATCCTTGATTTGACTGCCTGGTCAACGAACGGGCCGGCCATTCTCGATGCCTATGACGCTACCAATGTTTCCAACCTGCTCTTCAGCAGTCCGAGCAGCGGGTCGGGCGCCGCAGGACCCGCCGTGAAATTCACGATCCCGACAGTCGCCAACGGTAAAGTCTATATCGGCGGCCAGCAGACACTGACTGTCTTCGGCCTGTCCCCGAACTAGAGTTGTCCGTTTTCTGGTCCTGATGACGGGCGATTTCGATTAGGACCTAGGTCTTCGAGTTCCTTTGCGCAATTGGCAAGACGTGGGCCTACGTCATCATCTCTACTCACCTCATCTCGTCCGGACGACCTCCGACTAACGCTCAGTCGAGGGGCAAGTCGAGGACTACGAGGCGTCATAAACAGAGAGATCGATCAGCGGAAAATCACTGAACAGTGGCTTTGAGATTCGTGGGTGGAGCGGGGGCATTGGAGAGGGAGAGCACAAGCACCCAATCATTTGCGTTCGTTCCGTCGCTGTGAGTTCCTGACGGCGTTGTGAAATTGTGTGAACCGCTGTTGGCGAAAGGTGAACCGCTAACAGCCGTAGAATTGCCTGTCGTGGGATCGTACCAAGAAGCCGTGACTGGCTTGGAGAACTTCGTCATATTAACTGTAAGCGTATTTACAACAGGGGTGTACGTGATCGCCAGGGAACCGTCGGTCACCCACACAGTGGTGGCGTAGGTCGCGTTGTACATATTCTCGTTGCCGCCGTTGTAGTTGCCGTACCCGGCTGTGACTACGGCATGCCCGGTATCGGGAACGAGATTCCACCAGGCGTACGAGTTCAGAAGTTGCGGAAGGTACTTCATCTCTAACGTCGCCGTCGTCGTCAGACTGCCCGGATAGCTACCATCGAAATGATTCACCGATTCATTGCCCCAGATGAATCCGGCCGCGCCCGAAGTCATCGCGTAGTAGGCTTCTTGGCGCACGATGAAAGCGTTAGCGGAACTAGACAATTGCCCCGTATTATTGCCGCCCTCGTAATTCGACTCCAACAAAAACACCGGCAATGTGGGGGAACTCGCGTAAGCTTGAAGGATGTAGTCGTAGACTTCGTAGTACGTGTATACCGCGTCGAGCGTCAGGTTGGCGCTGACCGTCGCCGTAGCTTGGTTCGAGTAGGAGCGGTTGTAGTTGAGCTGGAGAGATTGCAGGTGGTTCGTATCCACCGATTTGATCCCCGCCATGATGTTGTTGACGAGAGTGAGGTTCGATTGCGTGGTCCAAGTCTGGAAATCGTTCCCGTTGTACCAAATGATGTTCGGGAACGACTTGTAGCGGTTGCCGAGATAGACGCCCCAGTTGAAGCACTTGGTGTTCCCCGCGTTCTGGAAGGTGATGAGGAAATTCTGCGTGATGAGCGGGTTGAACACCACAACGAGATTGGCTGCTGCTGCGTCATTTATGAGCGTGTCGATCTCGGACCAGAATGCCGGATTCGGCGTCGCTAAGTCGTAGGTCGAAGGGCTGTTCCCGTTCGTGAACGGCAGCGTGCCGTCCTTGGCCGCGCCACTCGATGGGCAGTTCCCCGCCGCAAAGGTGCTGAACAGGTCAGTCGCGGTGTAGCCCTTCGCTTGGCGGTCGGCGAAATAGGTATTCCAGCCGGATTGCGCCAGCGCGCAGACAATGTGATGCCCCGCGTCGAGCGCCATGAGCCAAGGGACGCCATTGGCGTCAACAAGATGCCGGCCATTGGCGCTGGCTTTAATTGGAAGCGTCGTACCCCAAGCAGTTACACCCCAAGTGCAGCACAAAAATAGGAAGCCGGAACAGAGTAAGCGCCTCATCTAACCTACTTGAACCTCCCCTTGGGGCTTCCACTGACAGCGATCCTTGATGACCAGCCACTCTATCCTGATTCCAGTCTACAACCTCATTGCCGTGACCCGCGTCCTCGAACGCTGCTGTCAGCGTTACCTACTTCTACCGACTCTAAAGAGGCTAAGCGGACCAAGCACCAAGTACTACTGGTCCTTAGGACAATCTTAGGCCAGGGGGATTAACTGCCCGGGGTTGTGTCGGATGACAGATCTCGCAAAAGGGTCGCAGGGCCTTGCAACTAAAGTCTTTGGCTTAACGGGATAGAGCAGCGCCGAATGGTACGAAACCCCAGAAAGAGTAGGAACCTTGGGTCTGAACTATGACAAAACTCTACCGGGAGGAGCTGATCGCCCCAAACCACCCTCTAGGGATTTGCTAATCGATTGAAAATAAATGATATACTGCAGTTTACTTGAACAAACTGGCCCTCAGGCGCGAGTCTCATGCAGGCAACTCAGGGTGCGGAGAATGGAAGCCGCCGCTGATGACTCTTCCCATTGTTCCGTTGTAGAGTTAATACGCCGGTCCCAAAGATTGTGCTATGGTACCCTGCCACACCTTCAGACTTGGTCGTGGGGGGGAAGCAGGCCCTCGGCCGAGCGGCCACTCTTAGTTTCGCCTTCAAATGTGGTTGCACAACACGGGGATTAGGATGTCCGCAATTAAAATGGAAAACCTGCGCGGTACTGTGCGACATGCTGTGTTGTCGATCCTCGTCATTGCACTCGTCCCGATGGCGGTGGGATGCAAGGGATACGGAAGGTCAACCGGGGGTGCGCCGAGCATTTCGAGCGTGAGCCCGACCTCCGGTCCGGTAGGTACCTCGGTGACGATCCATGGTGCGAACTTCGGAGCAGCCCAGGGATACAACACAGTTAAGTTCAATGGCACGGCAGCCATCCCCACGAGTTGGGGCGCGACGAACATTGTCGCGCCGGTCCCCACCGGAGCGACTACCGGGGATGTTGTTGTCACCGTTGGCGGCGTCGCTAGCAACGGCATGACATTCACCGTGACCACCGCCTCCACCGCGCCAAGCATCACGAGTCTGAACCCTACGTCAGGAGTTGTGAGCACATCAGTGACGATCACTGGAACAAACTTCGGCTCGACGCAGGGGACGAGCACCGTCAAATTTAATGGCACCGCCGCAACACCGACGAGCTGGAGCGCCACGAGCATTGTCGCGCCGGTCCCCACGGGAGCGGCTACCGGCAATGTGGTTGTGACCGTTGGCGGAGCTGCCAGCAACGGCGTTACCTTCACGGTTACAACCGGGACCGTGAGCCTCCCGATCAAAGCCACCGCCAATAATCGCTACCTTGTGGATCAGAACAACGTCCCTTGGCTCATGGTGTTGGATGCAGGGCACCACATCACCTGCGCGCTCGCACAATCGAATTGGAATGCCTACTTCGCCGATGGACACGCCAAAGACTACACGGATATTAACTTTTTTAGTACTTACGCGTAGGGTAATTATCCTTCAAGCGGCGCGGCTAAAGATGGGGCACTGCCGTTTGCCACTGGAAACAGTCCATCTACCTATGATTTGGCGACGCCCAACCCTGCGTTTTGGTCTGAAATTGATACCTTGCTTACCACTGCGGCCAATAATGATCTCGTCGTGGTCTTCAACCCCCTTATTACGCAGAATTTCCTCATCACCTTCCAGAACGCCGGGAATACCAAGTGCTTTAACTGGGGTGTGTCCCTCGGCAACCGCTACAAGACCTTCACGAACATCATTTGGTACAACGGGAACGACTTTCAGAGCTGGCACACGGCCTCGGACTTGGCGCTGGTCAGCAACATCATGGCGGGGATCAAGTCCGTAGATACCAACCACTTGCAATCGCTGCAGCTTGATTTCAACCGCTCGTACTCGAACCAAGCCACAGCCACGGTCGGCGCTAATCTCACGCTCGATGCGGTTTATACCTATTACGAGGCTTACGTCCGCACGGCCTACGCGAGTTCTCCGACTCTCCCTGTGTTCCTGCTGGAATCGAACTACGAGGGCGGGAACAATACGGGCCAGTTGACGAGCCCGGCCAATGCCTTCATTGTTCGTCAGGAAGCCTACTACGCGATGACCAGCGGTGCTGCTGGAACCATCTGGGGCAACGAATCGGTGAATCACTTCGACACCAACTATCCGGGGAGCTTGACGACGACGGCTTCGCTGGAGGTCAAGTACTTGCCGCAACTCTTGGCTCCGTATCCTTGGTGGAATCTCGTCCCTGACACAGGCCATGTTGTAGTCACGGCGGGATTCGGTACTGCTGCACCGAACAACCTGAACCTGTATAACGCGACCTACGCGACGAACGCTTGGTCCTCCAGCGACTCCCTGGCCATCGTGTACACGCCCGTCTCGACGACGCTTTCGGTTAATATGGCGAACTTCTCAAAGTCTATGAACGCCTCGTGGTTCGACCCGACGGGCACTTCGACGGCGATCGGCTTTTTCCCCAACACCGGCTCCCAGAACTTCACGACGCCCAGCACGGCGCACTCTGACGGAACACACGACTGGGTGTTGGTGCTACATTAGGCTGGCCGTGGTCAGGTTCAATTAGCGCGGCAAAGGGCAGGGGTACCCCCGTTGTGGACTGGACCGGGCGTTACGTGCATTCCCTTCTCCTCCAGCTTCACCTGTTATCGCCGATACCAAACGTTCGCGTAGCGTCTCATCGCTGCGTCGGCTCGCGTACCGCTGACTCCGCTCGGCTACCCCCAGCAGCTCGTAGACCCGTCGCTGGCTCACCACAAACTATCCCCACAGCCAGCACCTGCTCCTGGTGCTCTACAAGCTCCATCCTTTTTTCAATCATGTCCTTGTCCAGGCTCAGATCCGGCACCATCTTGTTCAACCGCTGATTTTCACCCTCCATCTCGCAGTGCCCGACCCTCTCCACTTTGCTGCACTCTGTAGCTGCTAATAGACATCCCGGACAGGTGGGGTATTCTCTCAGCCCACCGCAGGAGGTTCGGGATGAAGAATCCAGTTTACGAGCAGGTCCAGACGAGGAAGGTGAAGGCCAGGCTGCGCATGCTGCAGCATGCGCAGCGCGTGAGCGGTAACGTCAGCCAGACCTGCCGTTTTTTCGGAGTGTCCAGGGCGCTCTTCTACATCTGGAAGAAGCGCTTTGAAAAGAGTGGCTTAGCTGGTCTTCGGGATCAACCTCGGCGACCGCACCACATCCGGTATCGCATTCCCCCGGAGATCGTTTCTCTGATCCTCCGCATTCGGGAAGAGCGCCGCTACGGTGCCGTTCGAGTCAGCCTCTATCTTCAACGGCACTTCCACGCGTACGTTTCCCCGACGACCATTCTGAAAATATTCCATCGCCATCGTGTCGGCCGCGTTGCACTGAAAAAGTATCGACCCGGCCCTAAACCAGCGGACGCTCCCCTTCAGGTTCCGGGCCGCTCTGTCCAGCTCGATGTGAAGTTTGTTCCGCGTGTTGGAAGAGCCCGTCAGCGCTTTTATCAATTCACAGCGATCGATGAAGCTACGCGTTTTCGCGTTCTACGCATCTACGACCACAACAACACCAAGACTGCCATCGACTTCCTAAGGGAAGTTCGTGAGCATTTTCCTTTCGCAATCCAAAAAATCCAGACAGACAATGACTCTTCGTTCGGACCACAGTTCACCTGGCACCTTTCCGATCTCAGCATTTCTCATCGGCACATCCCTCCTGGATGTCCGGAGGTAAACGGCAAGGTAGAGCGCAGCCACAAGACAGATTCCGAAGAGTTCTATCGAGGAAGATACTTCAAGCATAAAAAAGATCTGGCTCGAAAGCTGAAGAAGTGGGAAGCAGAGTACAACGGAGATCGACCCCATCTGGCCCTCAAGGGAAAGACGCCCGCTGAACGCGTCCGCGAACTCATCCAGCCATCCAAACCTGTAAGGGATCTTTCTTGACTAATACACATTCCTGGCTGTGCGCCTTTCTAGACGTTTCGACGTTCAGACGTTCCGTTCCCCGCATCCGCATGATCCTTGCTCTTGGCAGGCCCCCTTCCGCGCTGTAGGATGGCTAGCGCTGCAATCGGAGGACACAATGGCCAAGAAAAGCAAGCTCACGCAAGTCGCAGTGAAAATCGGC